>Ga0194132_10005237_pt1 | contig 21256 bp, 19 predicted proteins | sample TA2KigOf80mmetaG_FD_148612 | JGI IMG/M metagenome (GOLD analysis project Ga0194132, IMG submission 148612) | Freshwater microbial communities from Lake Tanganyika, Tanzania - TA2015054 Kigoma Offshore 80m | ecosystem: Environmental > Aquatic > Freshwater > Lake | place: Tanzania: Lake... | reverse complement strand
CCGAAGAGGTTTGCCCTGGGCTGCTCGGCGGTGCCCTCCCACTCGGGGTTGATGGTCCAGCCGAACGTCGGTGTTCCGGAGGCCGCGGCGGCGTCGGCCCCTCCGAAGAGCAACGTGGCGATCGGCAGGATGGCGAACACGTTGTCCTGAGTGAGGAGCGCCTCGACCTCCGCCTTGTTGTTGGCGATCTTGTCGTCACGCTCGGCGATGAGTTGGAGTTGGCGACCGTAGATGCCGCCCTCGCTGTTGATCTTGTCGAAGTAGGCCTTTGCGCCGACGAAGGTGTCTCCGTACTTCCCGCCGAGTGGGTTGGTGACCGACGCCACACCTCCCACTCGGATCTCTGTCGGCGTGACGCCCGGCTGGTCGACCGGCACGTTGGTCTGGTCGAGCGCCGAGGTCTTCGGTGCGCTCGCTGCGGTGGTCGTGGATCCGTCTCCGGATGAGTCAGAGTTCCCGCACGCAGCACCGACGAGCGCTGCGGCGGCGATCAGCGCCAACAGAGCGAACGATCGTGTCGTCCGAAGTGGGCGAGGCGGCCGGCTGCGGTGAGTGACGCTCTGGTTCACGTGGTGATCCTCCCCGATCTTGGGCGGTCCCCCGGTGGTCCACCCGCAAGCTGACACTAGCGTCAGGTTGACTTGGCGCGCACGCGCTTGGAGATCTTGTCGCCTCGGTCCGTGGTTGTCAGGTCAGGCCGAGGGCCGAAGAGCCCGTCGGACACGATGTCAGCCGTCGTTCGAGCGAGGTCCTGATCGGTCACATCCAAGCGACCGTCGCCGGCCATGTGGTCGAGGCGCTCGAGGGTGGCGATCAGTGCCAACGAGGCCACGCCCGGATCGAACGACCTCCGTTCGGGAAGACCGCTTCGCTCGGCGAGCGTTTCGGCGAGCGGAGCGAGGTGGGCCGCAACGCTGTCCCGTCCAACCGCAGCGTCAGCCTCGGTGCTCGCTCGGAGGATGGGCCGATGGCGGTGGCACGCAGCGAGGAACCGCTCGATCCAGGCTGCGAGGTCCTCGACGGACTCCGGATCGGGCCCGAGGGCGGGGAGGTCGGCGGCCAGACGGTCGAACTCGAGTGCCACCTCGGCTTGGAGCTGGGAGAACAGATCGTCCTTGGAGTCGAAGTACAGGTAGAAGGTCCCCTGGGAGGTGCCAGCGGCAGCGACGATGTCACCCACGCGGGTCGAGCGGTATCCACGACGGGCGAACACACTCCGACCGCCGTCGAGCAGTCGGGCCCGGGTGGCCTCGCCACGGCTCTGCCGGGTGCCGCTCTTCATGCAGCGAGACCATAGCGCCCGATCGTGACAACCTGACGCTGGCGTCAGTAATCTCGCCGCCGTGAATGGTTCCCCCAACGCTCCGGCTCCGGGTGAGGCCCCGCTCCCAGCGGCCGACGCCGCAGCGCTGGTGCGGGCGAACGCCACTGGAACGCTTTCGGAGCGAACGGCGATCCGCTTCGGCGACGCAACCTGGACGCACGCGGAATACCACGCAGAGTCGAGTCGGTGGGCGCAACTGTTCGCCGACCGTCGGCGCGCCGCTCGTCGGCCGCTCCACGTCGGCGTCCTGTTGGACAACACCCCGGACTATCTCTTCGCCCTCGGCGGTGCTGCACTCTCTGGAGCCACGGTGGTCGGGCTCAACCACACCCGCACCGGCGTCCACCTCGCACGCGACGTCGACCACACCGACGTCGACCTGATCATCACCGAACCCGGACACGCAGCCGCGATCGCTGCGATCCGCCCGGAGCTCGGTGGAGCCGAGGTGCTCGTCTCACACCGGTTCGACCTCGACGGCGATCTCGATCATCCAGGTACTGATCCCGGTACTGATCTCGCAGCGGCTCTGGAGTCGGTCAGTGGCGAGGACCCCGGTATCGAACCCGGCCCCGAGACCCGGTGGGCACTGATCTTCACCAGCGGGACGTCCTCAGCGCCCAAGGCGGTCGTCTGCACGCAACGTCGCCTGCTCGTGACGGGCAACCGGATGCGGATGCTCATGGAACTCGGGCCCACCGACGTCGGCTACATCTGCATGCCGCTGTTCCACTCGAATGCCTTGATGGTCGGATGGGCGCCCTCGATCGTGGTCGGAGCCAGCGTGGCGCTGGCCCGCCGGTTCTCGGCGTCGGGCTGGCTGGTCGACGTGCGCCGGTACGGGGCCACCTACTTCAACTACACCGGCAAGCCGCTCAGCTACATCCTGTCGACCCCCGAACGTCCCGACGACCACGAGAACACTGTCCGGGTGGCATTCGGCAACGAGGGCTCGCCCGAGGTGCTCGAGACGTTCGCACGTCGGTTCGGCGTCCAGGTGATCGACGCCTTCGGGTCGACCGAGGGCGCGATTGCCGTGAGTCGCGACGTCGTCCCACGCCGAGGCGCAATGGGTGTGGCTGGACCGACGGTCGTCGTGGTCGATCCGGACGGCAATGAGCTTCCGCCGGCCCGCTTCGATTCCGACGGGCGCCTGGTGAACGCCGATGAGTGTGTGGGCGAGATCGTCAACACCGCTGGTGGTGGACCGTTCGAGGGGTACTACAACAACGACGAGGCCACGGCCTCTGCGCTACGAGGCGGGTGGTACTGGTCGGGCGACCTCGGTTATCTCGACGAGGACCGATACCTCTACTTCGCCGGTCGAACAGCGGACTGGGTCCGGGTCGACGGCGAGAACTTCCCGGCGGGACCGATCGACGAGGCCATTGCCGCCCACCCCGATGTGGTGGTGGCCGCAGCGTACGGCGTTCCCGACGTCCACGCCGGTGACCAGCTCGCCGTGGCCGTCGTCCTCCAGCCCGGGGCGGATCTCGTGCCCTCTGCCTTCGCCGCATGGATCGACGATGAATCCGGGCTTCCGCCCAAATGGCGGCCTCGCTACGTCCGGATCGCCGACGAACTCCCCACCACGGGAACCAACAAGATCGTCAAGCGCACGCTCGTGCACCAGAAGATGCGCCGGGATCGAGTCGACGACGACGTGCTGTGGGTCCGAGACCGGGGCGAGTCGTCCTACCGACCCTTCACCGCACCGGACGAGGAGACCCTGCACCGGGCGCTCGTCGACGCCGGGCGAGCGAACCTCTGGGAGATCTGAGATGGATCTGTCGTTCACCGATGAGGAACTGGCCTTCGCCGCCGAGGCCCGCGCCTGGCTGGCTGAGCACTTGGTGCCGCCGCCACCGTTCGGCGATCTCGACGAGGAGATCGAGTGGGGCCGTCGTTGGCAGGCGACGCTCGCATCGGGTCGTTGGGTCGGCCTCACCTGGCCCGAGGAGTTCGGCGGTCGGGGGGCGTCACCGGTGGAGGTGGCGCTGTTCAACATGGAGTACGCCCGAGCCGGTGCGCCTCAGCCGGTCAATCGGGTCGGGATCAACCTGACCGGCCCGACGCTGCTGGCCTGCGGGACCACCGAGCAGCAGAAGCGTTGGCTGCCGGGCATCGTCGACGCATCGGAGATCTGGTGTCAGCTCTTCAGCGAGCCCGACGCCGGGAGCGACCTGGCGTCGTTGTCGACGCGAGCAGACCGGGTCGACGGTGGATGGCTGCTGACCGGCCAGAAGGTCTGGACGAGTTACGCCACCGTGGCTCGTTGGGGGATCTGCCTCGCCCGGACGAATCCCGAGGCGACCAAGCACCGGGGCATCTCGTACCTGGTCGTGGACATGACCGCACCCGGCATCGAGGTGCGCCCGTTGGTGCAGATCACCGGTGAGTCGGAGTTCAACGAGGTGTTCCTCGACGAGGTCTTCGTTCCGGATGATCAGTTGGTCGGCGGACTCGACGAGGGGTGGTCGGTGGCCAACACCACGCTCGCCCACGAGCGGGGGACCAACTTCCCGTTCAAGGAGCAGGTGGTCCACGAGGTGTTCCTCGAGGACCTCTACCGCTTGGCCGCGGGTTCTGGGGCATTGGATCGAACCGAGGTGGCCGACGCTCTGGCGCAGTCGTTCGTCGAGTTGCGGGTGCTCCGGTTGCACAACCTCCGCACCCTCACCCGCTTGGCCGCGGGGGAGGAGCCGGGACCGGAGTCGAGTTGGATCAAGCTGGCCTGGACCGACATGACTCAGCACCTGTCGTCGACGGCGCTCGACGTCCTCGGCGACGACGCACAAGTCGCGGGGGCGTGGAGCCGTCAGTACCTGTGGTCGCGGGCGGCTTCGATCGCCGGGGGGACCTCGGAGATCCAGCGGACGATCATCGGCGATCGGATCCTGGGCCTGCCCCGCTGAGGGGGGTGCCGGCGAGGAGCCGGGTGGTGCGCGCTGCGAGTGCCACGAGCGTGAGCGTCGGGCCGTAACCGGTCGAGGTGCAGAACACCGAGCTGTCGCAGATGACGACGTTCGGGCAGTCCCAGAGTCGCCCCTCTGCATCGACCACGGAGTCCTCGGCGCGATGGCCCATCCGTGCGGTCCCGACGATGTGGCGGCTCGCCGGCGGGAGTCCCATGGGGTGGCGTGCGGCGTCGGGCCCGATCGGAGGCGAGGTGCTGGTCACGGCCCACTCGGCCCCGGCGTTGCGCAGGACCTCTTCGAGGATCGGGCCGATATGCGCCGAGGCGACGAGTTCGTGGCGGTGCGGTGACCAGGTCATCCGGCCGGCGGGCCCGCCCCAGGCGTCCCGCAGGTTCGGGTCGAGGTCGATCCGGTTGTCGGGCCGGGCGAGATCCTCGCCCTGCATCGTGAACACCCAGAGCCGTTCCCGGAGCGACGAGTCGACCATGGCTACAGGGTGGTGCTCTCCGGGTCCGTAGATCAACGCCTCCTGGATCGGTCCGGCGGCACCGCCGTGTTCGACGAGGCCCCCTCGGATCCACGGCAGGCCGGCGGCCCGGGCCGCAGCGTCCTGGGCGTCGTCGCCGACGATGTGGTCGTCGTGGACGTGCGTGACCGAACGCCCCCTGCTCGCTCCGAAAACCCGGAACGGAAACGCGCCGGCGGTGAGCGTCTGGAAGTGGACCATGAGGTTGCGACCGACCTGGTCCGAGGAGTTGCCCAGGTCGTCGCGGAGCAACAGGCGGGGTGTCTCGAAGGCCCCGCCGGCGAGGACCACGTAGCGACTCCGGATCTCCCGTTCCGGTGGATCCCCGGTCCCTGGACCGACCGACAGGTCGAGGTACCGGACGCCGGTGGCAGTGCGACCGTTCCGACTGCGGGTGACGCCGACGGCGAGCGCCTCGGGGATGATCCGGCAGCGGCCGCTGCCGAGTGCTGCGCGAAGCAGGGCGACCGGGTCACCCTTGGCCTCGACCGGACAGCCGTAGTAGCCGCAGAACCCACAGTTCACGCACGCCGGCCGGCCGTCGTAGGGGATGGAGTTGGCGCCGGTCGGGGCCCGATAGGGGTGCAGTCCGAGTCGCTCAGCCGCCGGTGCGGTCAACGTGGCTCCGAACATGTCGGCGCCCGGCGGCATGGGGTAGGGGCCGGATCGCCATGCAGCGAACGGGTTGGTCTCCTCGCCGGCAACGCCGATGAGTCGCTCCGCCTCGGTGTAGTAGGGCTCGAGGTCGGCATAGGAGATCGGCCAGTCGATCACGTCAGCCCCGTCGATTGCTCCCTTGGTGGAGAGCAGAGCGAAGTCGTCCTCCCGGAACCGGGGCAACTTGCCGTCGGCGTGCACGCCGCCACCGCCGACCGTGGAGGGGAGGTTGTTGACGTCACCCACGTACAGCCGATCTCCGTCGGACTCATCTCGACGGAACGAACGGGGCTCCAGCATCGGGTCGGGGCCGAGGACGTGCCGACGGGTGAACTTGATCTCGTCGTTGGACATGTGGCCGAGCGGCCCGTACGGCGCCTCGAGTTCGAGCAGGTGGTTGCGGCCCTTCTCGAGTACCACGACGTCCCAACCGGCCCGGGTCAGGGTGTGGGCCGCAGTGGCTCCACCCGGCCCGCTGCCGATGATCACTGCGTCGCAGTCGGTCACCACGGCGGACCGTTCGAGCCGTACGGGTGGGTCACCTCGGCGTCGGTCCAGCCCGCTGGGGCGGTGTCGCCACGGAAGTCGATGGCCGTCCACGCCCGGCCGTCGTCGTTGCCTCCGTAGACCGGGTCGCCGTAGAGCGATTCGCAGGCGTGCTCGAACGCCAGCTCGCAGAACGCTGGATCCAGCGTCGACAGGCGCGCCCGGCGTTCGCCCGGATCGAGGTCGGCGAAGTCCACGCCGAGTTTGGCCAGTGCCGTCCGGTACTGCTCGGTCCAACCGGTGATCCGCTCACGCCACGCCCGGGCCTCCCACCCCGACAGCTCGAGGAACGACGAGAATCCATCCTCGCCTCCGTGTCGACCCGAGGATGGCCCACCCGCCCAGATTCGAGGAGGGTCGAACTCGAACGCCCCGAGCAGGGCCTCGACGTAGCGGTCCCCACCGGCGGCTCCGGCACCGGGGACCGCAGGGCTTCCGTCGTCGGAGACCGGGCCGGGAGGCACGAGGGTGTCGAACAGCGCAACGAGCGTGCGGCGCTCGGCGTGGTCGAGGATTCCCTCGTTGTTGCTTCCTTCTGCTCTGCTCGGATCGCCCACGGCCCGATCACACTAATCGGTGTGTCAGGATCGGAACGTGGCCGCTGTGGTGCGCACCGAGGTTCGTGACGCCGTGCTCGTGGTCACGCTCGACGGCCCGGAGCGGCTGAACACCTACGACGGCACGGCGCTGCACGACCTCGGGCGTGCGTGGGTCGAACTCGATGCCGATCCGACGTTGCGGGTGGGCGTGTTGACCGGCGCCGGTGGGACGTTCTGCGCCGGGGCGGACGTGACGGCTGTGGCCACGGGCGGATTCAGCGACACTCCGTTCCCGGAACTCGCCGAACCGGTCGCAGCCAAGCCGGTGCTCGCAGCGATCGAGGGGCACTGCCTCGGGGGTGGGTTCATGTTGGCGTGCGGTTGCGATCTGCGGATCGCCGGTGCCGGTGCCACGTTCGGACTGCCCGAGGTCCGCTGGAACCTGCCGAGTCACTGGCTCGGGGCGCTCGCTCGTCAGGTGCTCCCGGCGCACGCCCTCGAGCTCGCCCTGCTCGGCGACGAGCCCGTGGATGCGGAACGGATGGCAACGATGGGGTGGCTGAACCGGGTCGTCCCCGACGGGTCCGCGCTCGAGGTGACCCTCGGCCTCGCCGATCGCATCGGGGCGCTCGCACCGAGGGCCGTGAGGTACTCCAAGGAGTTGATCGGCCAGGCCTCCTGGGACGCCCCCGAATCCGTGCTGGCCCGGGGTCACGAGCAGGCAGTCGAGTTGGTGCGCATGTCCGACACGGTCGAAGGTGGGCGGGCGTTCGCCGAGCGTCGGCCGCCGGTGTGGTCAGACGAGTGACCGGAACGCTCGACGCATCTGCGTGGCGGGCATTCGCCGGTGACGTCGCTGCCCTCGCCCCGCTCGTGTTCGGCCCGGACGTCCCTGACGACGAACGCCACCGGGCAGACGGGGTGCGTTATCTGTTGCGGTTCCTCGCCGCCGGCGTGTTGACCTGCGTGGAGTTCATGGATCCGGACGATCCGGAGTTCGTGCGGTTCATCGATCCCCGTCTGTCCTGGGGGCTCGACAATCCCGACTGCAACTACCGGCTGTGCGCTGTGGATCCCTCCGGCACGTACCGGATCACCGGCGATCCCGGCGACTCGGCGGTGTGGGAGTTGCAGGCCAACACGGGGCACTTCGCCGACGGCCGGGCCACCGAGTGGCGCTGTCGGGCGTCGTGGGGCCGGGAGGCGTTCACCACATCAGGCAACACTGCAGAGCTGGTGGTCGGCCCCTTCGATGCCGACGTGACCCACCTGTTCCTGCGGGAGTATTTCGGCGATTGGGATGCGCCGCCGGCCCGACTCGCAGTGGAGCGGGTCGATGTCGTCCTGCCGCCGCCGCTGGCGAACGAGGCCGAACTCGCTGGGCGACTCGATCTCCTCCGGACGTGGCTCGACGATGGCGCTCGGTGCTGGTGGGAGTGGGGCCGGACGCTGGCGGAGTCGGATCCGGGACCGGTCGAGCCGTTCGTCGCTCCGGACACCGCCACCGGGTTGACCGGACAGGCCTACGGAATGGCCGGCTACCGCTGTGACCCGGGCGAGGCGGTGATCGTCGAACTGCGCCCACCGGCGTGTCGTTACTGGGGTGTCCAGCTCGCCACCTGGTTCTGGGAGACCGCTGCGGTCGGGACCCGGCAGGTGTCGTTGAACCACGTCCAGGCCGCAGTCGATCCCGACGGGGTGGTGCGCCTGGTCGTGGCACACGAGGATCCGGGTGTGGCCAACTGGCTCGATGCGGCCGGTCACAGCACCGGCACGCTGGCGGTGCGTTACCTCGATGCCGACGACCTGCCGGCGGTTCCGCAGACGAGGGTGCCGCTCGAGCGGCTGGCGGAGTTCCTGCCGTCGGGTACGAAGCGGGTCGATCCGATCGAACGTGATCGGTCGCTCCGTCGCCGACGAGCTTCGCTGCAACGGCGGTTGTCCCGGTGAGGCCGACTGTCCGGGACCAGCCTCTCCGATGACCGGCGGGTTCGGGCGTTTCGTGGTCGGAACCGGCCGATGCGGATCCACGCTGTGTTCGCGCATGCTGGCCGAGCATCCCGATGTCGTGTCGTTGAACGAGTGCTTCACCGGACTCGACTGGGGGCGACGCTTCAGCACCGACCCGGTGAGCGGTGCAGAGGTCGCAGCGATCCTCAGCACACCGAACCAGGTGACCCACGACGCGCTCAGTCGGGGCTACACCGCCGAGGAGATCACGTACCCATTCCGTGCGACCGACCGCTACCGCCGTTCCGATCCGGTCCCGTGGCTGCTCGTCTCGACGCTCCCGTACCTGTCGGATGATCCCGACGCCCTGTTCGACCGGACCCTCGAGTGGCTGCGGCTCCGACCGGTCGCTCCGATCGCCGAGCACTACAGCGCCCTGTTCGACCGTCTCGCCGCCGGGGCGGGCGGAGGCATGTGGGTCGAACGATCCGGCTCCTCGGTCGACTACCTCGCCGATCTCGACGAGCACTTTTCCGAAGCCCGGTTCGTCCACCTCCACCGGGACGGCCCCGAGGTGGCGCTCAGCATGCGCCGTCACGCGCTCTACCGCCTCGCCGTCCAACTCGTCTACGGGGTCGTTCCCGACGGTGTCGATCCCGATGACGACTCCGAGGAGGGCCGTGACCGGCTGGTGCGGGCGTGGCTCGAGGGTCAGCCGCCGATCGAACTCTACGGGCGCTACTGGTCGGACCAGATGGTTCGCGGTTGCGAGGCGGCAGCGTCGCTGCCGGAGGAGCGCCTGCTCACTGTCGCCTTCGTCGATCTCGTCGAGCGACCCGTCGAGGTGATGGGCGACCTCGCTGGGTTCTTCGAGTTCCCGCCGTCGCCGCGGTTCGCCGAACAGGCCGCAATGCTGGTCGACGGCGTCCCGCCCGCTCGCTACGGCGATCTGTCAGATCAGGAGCGAGCGGCGCTCGATGCCGCCTGCGAACCCGGCCGGGCGGCGCTCGCTGCGCTTCAGGGGCGAGGCCACATCTCGCCCCGGACGAATCCGTAGATGTTCGTGAAGTCGGTGACGGCCTTCTCCGGCAACGGCACCACTCCGCCGAGCGCCTCGGCTCCCCACATGATCTGAGCGTTGTGCTCCACCACGAGCGCCGAGTGCAGGGCGTCGTCGACGGACTTGCCGACGCACACCAGGCCGTGGTTCGCCATGAGCGCTGCGGAACGGTCGGAGAGTTCAGCGGCCACGGCGTGAGCGAGTCCGTCGGTGCCGGACTGCTGGTACGAGGCGCAGCGCACGTCGCCCCCGATGTAGATGACGAACTCGTCGATCCCGGCTGGGATCGGACGTCCGGCCACGGCGAACATCGAGGAGTAGCGGGCGTGGCAGTGCACCACTCCCTGGACCTCGCTGTAGCGGCGGTAGCACTCGAGGTGGAGGGACTTCTCCGACGTGGGGGAACGGTCGCCCACAATCGTGGCGCCGTCGAGGTCGACGATGACGAGGTCCTCGAGCGTCATGTCGCCGTAGGCCAACGACGACGGCGTCACGACGACCAGGTCGCCGGCGAGTCGCCCGGACACGTTCCCGGCAGTGCCCTCGACGAGTCCGCGTTGGTACATGGTCTGTGCCGCAGCGAGCACTTCGGCGCGGACGTCGGCCACGCGTTCGGGACTGACGGCGGCGAGGGATTCTGCAGCGCTCACGAGAGGACCTCCGGGTTGGCGCATCGGGTGGGACGCTCGCCGTGGAGTACAGCGAGCACGTCGTCGGCGAGCATCGTCGAGTGGACGACTTCGGTGTCGTAGGTGGCTCCGCCGATGTGTGGCGTGAGCACCACGTTGTCCATCTCGATCAGCGGGTGGCCCCCGGGAAGTTGTTCGCCGTCGAAGTGGTCGAGGGCCGCTGAGGAGAGGTGGCCGCTGCGGAGCGCCTCAACGAGATCGTCGAGTACGTGGAGGCCGGCCCGGGCGGTGTTGACGTAGACGGCTCCGGGTCGCATGGCCGCAAGCCGGTCGTGGTTGATGAGACCGAACGTCTCGGGTGTGACTGCGGCGTGCATCGAGACGATGTCGACGTCGCCGAGTAGCGTGTTGAGGTCGTCGTGCGTCGCGTCGCGAGCGAACGGATCGTAGGAGAACACCTCCATGCCGAGTCCGGCGAATCGCCATGCGGCGGCCCGGCCGACTGCTCCGAGTCCGATCAGACCGACGCTGCGGCCGGCGAGTTGCCAGGCACGGAATCGTTGGTAGGGGATCGTGTGGTCCTTGAAGGTCTGGTGTTCCCGCAGGTCGCGGTCGGCGGCGACAACGTGACGGGTGCAGGCCAACGTGAGGGCGACGGCGAGCTCGGCGACGCCGTCGGCGTTGCGGCCGGGTGCGTGCAGGACGGGGATCCCTCGGGCGGTCGCACCGGCGAGGTCGACGTTGTTCGGATCGCCCCGTGTGGAGCCGATGATCCGCAGGCCGGCGTCGAGGATCTCGTCGCCCATCACGAAGTCCGACTCGACGATCAGGATCTCAGCCCCGGTCTCCCGAACCCGTTCGGCGAGGGCCTTGCCGTCCCAGATGCGGAGCGGGACGTGACCGATCCAGGGGTCCTCGACCACGTCGACCTCTTCTCGGAGGCGATCGAGGCCCGGACCTCGGAAAGTGGCGGTGATCAGGGCGACCGGTCGATCGGACATGGCGTGAACCTATGCGAACCTGACGCTGGTGTCAGGTGTTCTCCGTTCGGGCCACCCGGCGCTTCAGTTCACACCGATCGACCTTGTCCATCGCTGTGAGCGGCATCCGGGAGACCAGCCGGAGGTCCTCGGGGAGCTTGTGCGCTGCCACCTGCTCAGCAGCGAAGGTCCGGAGGTCCTCGAGTGTCGGGGGATCGGCGGCCTTCCGGGCGACGACGACAGCGACGCCGATTTCACCCATCACGTCATCGGGCCGGGCGACGATTGCGACCTCGGCCACCTCGGGATGCTCGGCGAGCACTCCCTCGACCTCGACCGGGTAGATGTTGAACCCGCCCCGGATGTACATCTCGCGGGTTCGTCCCCGCAGTACCAGGCGACCCTGATCGTCGAGCAGGCCCAGGTCGCCGGTGCGGACGGCGCCGTCGGTGGTGCGGACCGCAGCGCTGGCCTCGGCGTCGCGGTGGTAGCCGCTCATCACCGCTGGCGACGACAGGCACACCTCACCGATCTCCCCGGCGTCGAGCAGTCGTCCGTCGCGGTCGCGGATCGTTACCACGACGCCGGGATGCGGCCGCCCGACGGACTCGAGAGCGTCCTCGGGTGGATCGTCGATCGCCGTGCCCAGGCCGATCCCGGCCTCGGTGCAGGAGTACCGGACCGCCAGCGGAACGCCGAGTCGTTCCCTGGCCTCCTCGAGCAGCGATCGGGTCGCCGGGCCACCGCCGACGACGATTGACCGGACGCAACTCAGATCCGTGGAGTCGAACGTCGGGTCCCGCAACATGAGTGCCACCTGCGTGGGGATGCCTGCGATCGTCGACACAGCGAACCGGGAGGTGATGGCGAGGGCATCCGCAGCGCGCCAGCGTTCGACCTGATGGATCGTGACGCCCCGCAGGAGGTTGCCCGGCAGCTTGGTCATGGAACCGAGATGGGTGATCGCTGTGGCTGCGAGCGTGTGGACCGTCGGAGCGTCCCGCCCGGACCACTGATCACCGGTGTCGATGTGGCGGATGAAGGCGAGTTGGCGACTGGCGAACACGGCCCCTCTGGGCGTGCCGGTGGTACCGGAGGTGAACACGATCGCCACGGGTCGGTCTGGGTCGTCGGGGAGCGGCGGTGGGACACCGCCGGGTTCTCGGAGGCCGGCGAGCACTTCGCTCGGCCCGTCGACTCGTCGAAGCGTCACCTGCTCGCTGTCGGTTCCGAGCGTCTCGCCGGACGGTGTCAGGAGCAGGTCGGCGGCGGCTCGCTCGGCCACGGCGAGCCGCTCGGGTGGGGTCAGTCGATGGTTGATGCCGGCGGTGGCGGCTCCGACCTTGGCCGCAGCCGCGTACAGGATGGTGAACTCCGGGCACGGTGGGAGGGCGAGGGCAAGTGTGGAGCCGGGCCCGAGACCCCGCTCGAGGAGGTGTGCGGCCACTTCGTCGGAGATCCAGTCGAGGTCCCGATAGCTCAACTCCCAGCCGTCGGGAGCGACCACGGCACTACGATCTCCGTAGCGCCGGGCCGCTTCGCTCACCGTGGGCGCCAGCACGACCTAGACCGCCGACTGCCGAGCCGCATGACGAACCCCCTGCCAGAGCCGACACGCCGCCAGGGCGCTGAGACCCGGAGGAAGCTGCTCGATGCGGCGTCCGATGTCCTCGCCACCAAGGGCTTCGAGGCGACCCGGATCGACGACGTCGTGGCAGCGGCTGGAGTGTCGCACGGCACCTTTTACCTCTACTACGCCAACAAGGAGGACATCCTCGTGGCGCTGGCCGAGGAGTGCACGACGCAGCTCTCGCCGCTCGTGGCAGCGCTCGCCGAGGTGCCGGCCGACGCCCGGGGCGAACGCATCGTGCGCAACTGGCTCACCGACTACGTCGCCATCCATCGGTCCTACGGCGTGGTGATCCGAGCCTGGGTCGATGACTTCGTCGACGACGAGCGTCTGGCCGAACTCGGCCGGAACACGCTCGGGGTGCTGGCAACGGCGCTCGGGGGACGTCTGCGCGAGTCCCATCCCGACGACGCCGGAACCCGTCTCGTGGCGCTGCTCGCCTTGATCGAGCGGGCGCCGGCGGTGCTCGCCACCCCGGAGGACCGTCAAGCGATCGACACCCTCGCTGCGGTCATCCACCGGAGTTTCTTCGCCACGGCGTGAGCGTCGTTGCGCTTCAGGACTTCCCGGCCATCTTGAGACCGCCGGGCTGCAGTCCGAAGACGTCCTTGGCGAGCGCGGTGCCGAGCCGGGCCGGATCCCACTTCGCCGGCTCGCCCTTGATCTGATTGGACGCCGTCGCACCGAGCGACCAGCCGTGGTAGTGGGTGACGTCGGCGCCGACGGCGCGGAAGACCTGGCCGGAGACCAGGATCGACTCGTCGGAGGCGAGCCAGACGACCATGGGAGCGGAGTTGCCGGGGTTGAGCCGTTCGAACTCGCCGTCGGGCACGTCGTTGGCCTCACGGAGCGGGATGTTCGGCATGGTCTCGTGCACCATCCGGGTGGCCCCACCGGGCGCAATGGCGTTGGCTCGCACGCCGTATCGGGCGCCCTCCAGCGCAGTGATCACCGTCAAGGCGGCGATCCCGGCCTTGGCGGCACCGTAGTTCGCCTGTCCCGGATTGCCCTGCAGCCCGGCCGAGGACACGGTGTTGACGATCGACGCCCGTCGGGGGTTGCCGGCCTTGGACTCCTCGGACCAGTAGACGCACGCATGGTGGGTCATGTTGAAGGTGCCCTTCAGGTGGACGGCGATGACCTTGTCCCAGTCACCCTCGGTCATCTTCACGATCGAGGTGTCCCGCAGGATGCCGGCGTTGTTGACGACGATGTCGAGCGCCCCATAGGTCTCGATCGCCTGGGTGATGATCGCCGAGGAGCCCTCCCAGGACGACACGTCGTCGTAGTTGGCGACCGCTTCGCCACCACGCTCGGTGATGAGCGAGACGGTCTCGTCGACCGGAGCGCTGTCGGTCCCTTCGCCCTTGGAGGTTCCCCCGAGGTCGTTGCAGACGACCCGGGCGCCCTGAGCGGCGAGTTCGAGGGCCTCGCCCCGACCGACGCCCCGGCCGGCGCCGGTCACGATGGCGATCTTCCCGTCGACGATGCCCATGTCTGATTCCCTCCGTGCAGTTCGATGTGGCTGAGTTCGATGTGGTTGAATGAGCGACAACCTGACGCATGCGTCAGGTTCGGCGTGACCGTAACAGACCACCGACCCGGGGGACCCAATGACGCAGGCAGAGGAACTCGATCTCGAGTCGTGGATCGGCAAGCCGACCGGCGCCGGGGTGGTGCACATCGAACGGGCCGTCGTATCGAACTTCGCCGCTTCGGTGCTCGATGACCGCCCGCTCTACCGAAATCGTGATGCAGCCGCGGACGCCGGGTTCGCCGACATCCCGGCCCCGCCGACGTTCTTCTTCTCTGCGTTGCAGAACTACAGCAAGTGGGAGGAGGAGCAGCCACCCGATCCGACCGGCGGGGTCAACCCGATGGCGTCGGTGATGGGCACGCTGATCGCCAGCGGCGGCCTCATCCTGCACGGCGAACAGGAGTTCACCTACCACCAGCCCGTCGTGGTGGGCGACCGACTCGAATACACCGGCGTCGTCAAGGACCTGTACCAGAAGCAGGCCGGCGAACGGACCATGACGTTCCTCGTCGTCGAGACGACCTACACCAACGACGCCGGAGAGCCAGTGATCACGTCCACCATGAACCTGCTGCACCGGTCATGATCCGCTCGACAGGGCAGGTGCTTGCGGGGGCAGAATGACGGGACATCGGGAAGCAGACACGGGACACGAGACACGTAGGGGAGTACGCCGTGAACATCGATGACATGATCCTGGTGTCGGTCGACGACCACGTGGTCGAACCGCCCGACATGTTCCGCAACCACCTGCCGGAAAAGTACAAGGACCTTGCTCCGAAGGTGGTGACCAAGGACGACGGCACCGATATCTGGCTCTACGAGGGTCAGGAGCTGCCCAACATCGGACTCAATGCGGTCGCCGGAAAGCCGGCCGAGGAGTACGGCATCGAGCCGACGTCGTTCGAGGAGATGCGTCCGGGTTGCTTCGACATCGATCAGCGGGTCCGGGACATGGACGCCAACGGAGTGCTCGGGTCCATGTGCTTCCCGAGCTTCCCGCAGTTCTGCGGTCAGCTCTTCAGCCGCACCGAGGACAAGAGCGTGGCGCTCGCCATGCTGCAGGCCTACAACGACTGGCACATCGACGAGTGGTGCGGGACCCACCCCGGCCGGTTCATTCCGCTGGCCCTGCCGGCCATCTGGGATCCGCAGGTCATGGCCGACGAGGTGCGCCGAGTGGCTGCCAAGGGGTGTCGGGCGGTGACGTTCTCGGAGAACCCCGAGAAGCTCGGCTGGCCGAGCTTCCACAGCGATCACTGGGACCCGTTCTGGCAGGCGTGTACCGACACGGACACCGTCGTGTGTCTGCACATCGGATCGTCCTCGCAACTGACGATCACCTCTGTGGAGGCGCCGATCAACGTCATGATCACGCTGCAGCCCATGAACATCGTCCAGGCCGCTGCGGATCTGTTGTGGTCCCGGGTGCTGATCGAGTTCCCCCACGTCCGCATCGCCCTGTCCGAAGGCGGGATCGGTTGGATCCCGTACTTCCTGGAGCGGGTCGACTACGTCTACAAGCACCACCGTGCCTGGACCGGCCAGACCCTGCCGATGCTGCCCTCGGAGCTGTTCCGTGAGCGTTTCATCACGTGCTTCATCGACGACGCCGTGGGCCTGCGCAACCGCGACCTCGTCGGAATCGACATGATGACCTGGGAGTGCGATTACCCCCACTCCGATTCCACCTGGCCGTCCTCGCCGGAGTTGCTCGCCGCCACGCTCTCCGGGATCCCCGATGCCGAGATCGACGCCATCACCCACCAGAACGCCATGCGACTGTTCCACTACGACCCGTTCTCGGTGATCCCCCGTGAGCAGTGCACCGTGGGGGCGCTCCGGGCCGGGGCGAGCGACGTGGACACCTCGGAGAAGTCCTCGGGTAAGCCGATCATCGTCCCGGAGCGACCGGTGCGGATCGTGGATCTGGCCGCACGAGCCGAGATCAAGAAGACGGCCTGAGCCGTCAGCCGGAGTACCGGCGGGCGAACTCCTCGAGCGCCGTCACGGCGTCGCTCGACCGGCGCCACGGCGCCACGATGAGCCGGTCGACGCCGGCTCGCTCGTAGGCGTCGAGGTCTGCGTCGTCGGTGACCGTGCCACCCATCGTGATCTCGACCGCCGGCCCCGTCCGGCCGACGGCGTCCTCAGCGGCGCGCACCCGTCCGGCCCAGTCCGCTGCCTCGTCGACCTGGTGGACCATCCCGATCCAGCCGTCACCGAGACGTGCGGCCCGGCGCAGGGCGGCGGGACTCTCGCCCCCCACCAGCACCGGCAGCCGCTCCTGAACGGGTTTGGGTTCGAAGGCCACCTCGTCCCACTGCCAGAACTCACCGTCGTGGGCGATGATGGGCTCGCTCCACAGACGGCGGCACACCTCGATCGACTCATCGAGCCGCCGGCCCCGTGTGGATGGGTCGTATCCGGCCGCCACCCACTCCGAGCGGAGCCAACCGGCTCCGACACCCACCTCGACGCGCCCGTTCGAGATGACGTCGAGCGTGGCGAACGTGCGGGCGGCGACGAACGGGTGCCGTATGGCGAGGAGGTAGACGAACGTCCCGAGTCGGATGCGTTCGGTGCGGGCCGCCACGTGGGCGAGCAGCGCCCCGGGCTCGTAGATGGGTGTCTCGGGTGGAACTGGTGGATGGGCGTCGTCGCCGGACTCCACGTCGTGGGGTGATCCCGCCATCTGCGTGGGGAACACGAGGTGGTCGGAGTGCCACAGGGATTCGTATCCGAGCGCCTCGGCGGCGTCCACGACGTCGTTCCACAGGTCGGGCCGCACCCGGGCGAGGGGGACTCCGAACTTCACGATCTGCCCGGCTTCATCGGTGTCTCACAGTGTGTAGTCGCCCTGATCGATCACGCGGCGCCACCCCCCGGCGGCCCACGTCCCGCCGTCGACGTGCACGGTGCTGCCGGTGACGAACGCCGCCATGGGTGAGCAGAGCCATGCCACGGCCGCAGCAACGTCCTCGGGTCGTCCGGCGTCCGGCCACGGCTGCAGCGATTCGCCCTGCTCCGCCTTGGCGGCATAGGCGTGCGTGAGCATCCCCGTGCCGGGCGTTGGGATCACGTCGGGGGCCACGGCGTTCACTCGGATCCGTCGGCCGGCAAACTCGAGAGCGAGCGAGCGGGTCAGGTTGGCCACGGCGGCCTTGGCGGCGGCGTAGACGGCGAAACCCGGGGCGGCCCGGTGGGCCTCGACGCTGGTGATGTTGACGATCGATCCGCCGCTTCGGATGTGGGGGAGTGCGGCGCGGGCGACCGCCGTGACGCTGGTGAGGTTCTCGGCCACGAGAGCGTCCTCGGCGCGGTCCGACAGCGAATCGAACGGCGCCCTGAACGTTCCTGCGGCGTTGTTCACCACGGCGTCGATGCCACCGAAGTGCGTCGCCGTCGCCTCGACCCACTCGCGCACGGCCGCACGGTCCCGCACGTCGAACACAGCGGTGGTGGCGGAGCGACCCGCAGCGGTCACTGCCGCAGCGACCTCGTCGAGGTGTTCACCGTCGCGATCGACGAGGGCGAGATCGGCGCCGAACGCTGCCAGCGTGGTCGCACACGCCGCACCGATCCCGACCGCAGCGCCGGTGACCAGTGCGACCCGCCCGTCGAGGCGAACGTCCTCCGGGGTGATCACGAGGCCCGCACCCATCGGGGGAGCACGACGGGGCCCAGGCCGTCGTCGACCGGGGAGCTGAACACGACAGTCACCGGCTCGCCGATCTCGATGGACTCCGGATCGATCTCGTTGAGGGGGCCGTCTGCGGATCCCACGAGGTTGCCCACGAACCGGATGGCCGGGTCCTCCTCGGCCTCGACGACGACGACGTTGTAAGGGGCCACTGCGGCGTAGGCGGGGAGCAGCGGGGGATGGGGAACGGCGAAACTCCACACCCGACCCCGACCGGAGAGCAACTCCCACTCGACGTCGGTCGAGCCGCAGGCGTGACACATCGGCCGGGGTGGCACCCGACGCGTCCCGCAGGCGGAGCACCGTTGCACTCGCAGCTCGCCGGCCGCGGCGTAGTCGAAGAACGGGGCGCTCTCCTCGTCGAGCTCAGGGAGGAGCATCTCTTCCTGCACACGGCCTCCTAGCGGTCGCTCCGGAACAGGATGGCACCCGTCGGGACGCCCTCTCCGGAGGTGACGAGTGAGAACTCGGCGTCGCGAACCTGGTTGGTGGAGGTTCCCCGGACCTGTCGCACCGCCTCGACGATGAGGTTGAAGCCGTGGAGGTACGCCTCGGACATCCCGCCGCCCGAGGTATTGACGGGGAGGCGTCCCCCGATCTCGATGCCGCCGTCGTCGGTGAACGGTCCGCCTTCGCCTCGTTGGCAGAACCCGTACCCCTCGAGGGAGAGGATCACGAGGGGGCTGAACGCGTCGTAGAGCTGAGCCACGTCGACGTCGGCCGGGCCGACCTCACTGAGTGACCACAGCTTGTCCGCACACGCCCATGCCGGTCCCCGGAGCGGGTCGTCGCAGAAGAAGTTCGTCATCGTCTGGTGCTGGGCGGGCAGCGACTGAGCCCAGGAGTGCAGCAGCGCCGGTGGCTGCGGGAGGTCCCGGGCGCGCTCAGCACTGGTGATGACCACAGCGCAGGCGCCGTCTGTCTCGAGGCAGTTGTCGAACAGGCAGAGCGGCTCGGAGATCCACCGGGCCGCCATGTAGTCCTCCCGGGTCATGACCTTGTGCCCCATGGTCGCGGCGGGGTTGTTGTTGGCATGGTGTCGGGCGCCGAGTGCCACGTTGGCCAGGTGGTCGCGGGTGCCGCCGTAGTCGTGCATGTACCGACGGGTGAGCACGGCGATCTCGTCGACCGGTCGCAGGAGGCCGTACGGGCGGGTCCAGCGTTGTTGATCGCTGCCGACCCGTTGCGCCACACCGGCCCATGGCCTCGAGGCGCGTGCACCGCGCTTGCGGGAGCGCCACGCCACCGCCACGGAGCACTGGCCGGCGGCGACGGCCATGGCGGCCTGACCGACCACGCCGCATCCGGCCCCGCCACCGTAGGGGACCTTGGAGAAGTAGGTGACGTCGCCGAAACCGAGGTTGCGGGCGATGTCGATCTCCTCGGTGGACTCCATCGAGTAGCACGCCATCCCGTCGACCTCGCTCGGGGCGAGCCCGGCATCGGCCAATGCTGAGGCGATCGCCTCGAGAGCGAGGCGGCGCTCGGTCGACTCGAGCTGCTTGGCGAACTCGGTCGTACCGATCCCGACGACGGCGGTCTGGTCCCGCACGTCAGCCGCGGACGATGAGAGCGTCGAGTGCCACCACGCCGTCGGGGCGGACGACGAGGGGGTTGATGTCCAACTCGACGATGCGATCAGCGTGGTCGAGTGCGAGGCGCTGGACCTTGAGCAGCACGTCGACCACGGCGGACACCTTGGCCTTCGGTCGACCACGCGCACCGCGCAGGAGCGCCGAGCCCGTGGTCTGTTCGATCATTCGGAGGGCTTCGGCCTTGTCGAAGGGAGGTACCCGGAACGCCACGTCGGCGAACACCTCGACGAACACGCCACCGAGGCCGAACATTACGACGGGGCCGAAGAGCTCGTCGCGGGAGACGCCGACGACGCACTCCACGCCTGGCTCGGCCTGTTCGCAGACCAGGACGCCGTCGATTTGGGCCCGCTTGGCCCGCTTGGCGGCCACGGCGGTGAATTCCTCGAACGTTCGGCGGACCGCTGCGGGGCCCTCCACGCCGACGGCGACGAGACCGAGGTCGCTCTTGTGGAGGATGTCGGGCGAGGCGATCTTCATGACGACCGGCCCGCCGCCGAACTGCTCGCGAACGGCCTTGGTGGCCTCTGTGGCGGTGGAGCACAGCACGTCTCGGGTCACGGGGATTCCGTAGGCAGCGAGTACCGCCTTGGCGTCCTGCTCGGCGAGCGACCCCTCGCCCTCGAGGAGATGCGCCACCTCCCGGGCGACCTTCGACGGCTTGGCGGGAACCTTCGCGAACGGACTCTGGTACCGCTCGAGGAACTCGTGGTGGTCGAACCACGCCCGAGCCGCAGTGACGCAGTTGTGGAACGTCCGGAACGTCGGGACCGTCGAGGGGATCAGGATCTTCTCGTAGACCTCGTCCCAGGTCGGGGAGCCCCAGACCACGAGAATCGGCTTGGTGGTCTCCCCGGCCACGGTCACGATGTCGCGAGCGAGAGGCTTGGAGATGCTCGCCAGGGCTCCGGTGATCGGAACGATCACCATGTCGATCTCGGGATCGGCGACGATGGCGCGCAGGATGTGGATGCCGCGCTCGTCAGAGGACGGAGGACCGCCCGAGTCGACCGGGTTGGAGACCCGCAGGTAGCCGGGGATGTGCTCCCGGAGCTTCTTCTGCGTCTTGGCGCTGAGATCCGGGAGGCACAGCCCGGCGTCGGCGACGAGGTCGGCCATGTGGGCGCCGGTGCCGCCGGAGATGGCGTAGATGCACACTCGACGCTGAGCGGCGCGGCCCTTCGCAGGTGGTGATGTCCGACAGAACGTGGCGGAGACCTCGGTGAGTTCGTCGAGTCCGTCGACCCGCGTGACGCCGAACTGGCGGAACACGTCGCCGACCACGCGATCGGAGCCGGTCAGGTGGCCGGTGTGGCTCTTGGCCATCGAGCGGCCCTCTTCGGTCCTGCCGACCTTCACGCACACGAGCGGCACCCCGGCCTTGGCGGCGTGGTCGGCGGCGAGCATCATCGTGCGGCCATCCTTGAAACCCTCGATGTAGGCGGCGATCGCTCCGGTGGTGGGGAGGTCGGCGAAGTACTTCACGAAGTCGGCGAACTCGAGGTCGGCCTCGTTGCCCGCCGGCGCCCAGTGGCTCAGCTTCACTCCGAGCTCCTGGGACTGGAACACCGGACGTCCTTGGTGGCCCGACTGGGTGATCAGCGCAATGGCCGGCCCCGGGAGGTCGTCGTTGAAGGTCTCGAAGGCGTTGAGGTTGGTGTT
>Ga0194132_10005236_pt1 | contig 21258 bp, 18 predicted proteins | sample TA2KigOf80mmetaG_FD_148612 | JGI IMG/M metagenome (GOLD analysis project Ga0194132, IMG submission 148612) | Freshwater microbial communities from Lake Tanganyika, Tanzania - TA2015054 Kigoma Offshore 80m | ecosystem: Environmental > Aquatic > Freshwater > Lake | place: Tanzania: Lake... | reverse complement strand
TAGGAAAGTATTGTTTCTGACAAAAAGAGATATTTCGTTGAAGCTCTGAGGGTTCTCCTGCCCACTCATGAATGTAATCGGTAAAATCAGCCCCCTTATTGACAACAATGTAAGATGATAGCTTCCCATCTTTTTCCGTAACAAAAACCTTCGATTGGGGTGTCTTCAAAAGTTTTTTCTGCTCTTCTAAAGACCGATCTAGACGATAATTCTGTTTTTGGTACAGGCGCCAAATAAGATGGGAATCCTTGTCAAAATCCATCGGGCGAACCTCACCAAAATCTCCTCTCATCATCGAAGTAGAGAACCTCAAATCTTGCTCCCTTCCCGCGCGATGAAACCCTAAAGGCAAATAGAATTTTTCTTGATCGGACCACAAAACTGCAATGAGGCAACCCTTTTTTTTAAGTTCCAGACAGGCTTGCTGGACTAATTGACTTGCAAAACCACGTTTTCTTAAATCAGGATGGGTCGCTACCGATCCCAAAAGTCCAAGCTTCATCCTCACCATGGGATGCTGAAATTCCCTATCAATAAATGCAACATGGGAGACGACTCTATCCTGCTCAATCACGCAAAGAGACTCCCCTCCCGGACAGGATTTAAATATCGAAGGGTATTCTTCTTGAAAGATCCGTAGCTCATTCAAAGATGTTTCTTTATTAAGAAAATTAAGAACTTTTTCTTGAACCGCCTTAGGGGAATTCGAAAAGACTTGGTAGGAAACCTTGATAGTTTGAGATAGAGAGGCATCTAAACTCATAAAATTCTCCTTGAGACTTCATATTGTAGTCTCAACAGAATTCTATTTCAAAGAATTGATGTTTTCTTAATTAAAGAAAGGAATTACTAGGGTTAACACACTAAGCAATAAAGAAGAAGCTACCGGAATTGTGAAATTATCATCAATAGGAGCAGGAAGTAGTTCAGCCACAACACTAACCGTGCCTCCCATAACTCCGAAAAGAATCGCTTTTTCTAACGGCATTCCAAAATAACCTGTCCCCATCAGTAAAGTTGCAATTGCAGTAGAACCCAAATTCGCTAAGGCTCCTTCTAAACTTTTTTTCCCAACAAGTTTGTGCCGTCCATAAAGACTCCCTACGACTGCGGCCACGGGGTCTCCAATAGCTAGATAAATGACGCTCAACAAAACGATGGGCTTTGGAAAAATAGCCACAACAGTGAACAGACCAATCACAAAAAAAGAATTTCCAGAAACACTCTTCAACTCTTCCCTACGCATAATTTTACCGAAAAGCCGCAAAGCCACATCATTCATTTCTGGACTTTTAAGACGGAGAAAATCTAAAACTACCAAGGGACCGCCGATCAACGCCAAGAGAAGCAAAGCAGTCGTTTTTTCTACGAGAAAGGCGTAAAGCGAGAAACAAACCATTCCCATCATGAAATGATAAAACTTCCGTTCAAAGTGAGGTAAAGAACGATGTCGATTTAATATCTCTAATTTAACGCTCTTAATAGCAGAGGCCGGCCTCATCAAAGATGCAGGAGCGGCTAAAACTGTTGAAAGCAAATATTTCATGTTGAAAACCTCACTTCCTTACACAGCAAATTTGATACCGAGTCCTAACAAAACCAGAATATTTAACCTAAGTAGCTGTTTATACTATGTTTTACATAACCATGCATCGCGCTAGACACTCTCAAAAACGGCAGTCATAGCGCGTAATGGTTTACGCATGTTGAGTAATAGTTTTTACAAGGCTAGTCTTTGAAAAGTTTCTTTTTATAAAGAATGTTAAAATAAAAAATCCCCATGAAAACTACAATTTCGTCATCTCTGGCATTCCAATTAATGAGCCTTTTATTTATTGGTCTTCATGGGCTTTCAATCATGGAACAACTTCAGGCGGTCACAGTACCTCCTAATTTGATTGCCGACCAACTTAATTCAGCCCAGCTCGTGGCTGATGTCTTCATTGAGTCCTTAAATTCAATGAACGATCCTGACGCTATTACGAAAACAATTGCCTCAGCTACCATCTTAAAAGTTCATCGAGCAAATTCTAGACAAAGTAACGTTAGAGAACGAGACACTATTGATATCGAAGTTTTAGGTGGCGAACTTAATGGTCTTGGGGTGATGTATTCAGGCCTCCCTCGCCCTTACAAAGGACAATCCTATCGCGTATTTTTAAACCCTATCAACTCAAACGGCATTAATCGATACGTCATCACCGGATTTGAAAAAGGCTTAGAGCCTTTAACCCAAATGCGTAAATCAAGCCGTAATCGAACCGATGGCAGTAATGGCGCGGGTAACGGCCCTTTTCTCTATTGGGATCCCAGATACTTTCCGATTCAGTTTTTGATTTCAGCTCCTTCTTTTGTTTCCAATCCAAGTTTCGTTGAGGCTATCGAAGAAAGCTTTAAACCGTGGCGAAACGATGCTGATATTTCCGTTGAATTTATTGCTCAGGGTTGTAACCAATCAACAAAAAATGAAAATGACTCTCTCAACACGGTTATTTTGGTGAAAGAAAACTGGCCTTTTGAGAGTGCAGCAATTGCGGTAACCAGAAATTTCTATATTTCTGGAACAGGTTCTAACGCCGGCATGATACTTGATTCCGATATTCTTCTTAATGGAGTTTCTTTTTCTCTTACAACCACGGGAGAGGCTGGAAAACATGATATTAGAAACATCGTCACTCATGAAGTGGGCCACTTTTTAGGTTTCGGACATGAAGTTGCCGTTATTGACGAAGAAGCCACCATGTTTGCAAGTGCGGTTGCGGGTGAAACAAAAAAACGAACGTTAGCAACTAACGATATCCAAGTTTTGCGCTCTGCCTATGCCGGTGTAGGTACCAAATTCGATAACCAAAATATCCATTGTGCTGTTGCAGATAAAACCATAGGCTGCTTATCAGTTCATTCGTCTGAAACCAAAAACCTAAATTATTTTTGGCTCATCCTCTATCTTCTCACCACCCTCGGTCTAGGAAAATGGACTACCAAAAGGTATGGCTTTACTTCTGGTAGTTTAAACCGCCAAAAGTAAAGCCATACCTTTTGGTAATTACTTTAATCTTTTTAATTCGATTTTGGCTTTGCGGGCAAAAGGGCTTTTGGGAAAACGTTCGATCAAATCTTGGTAAAAAAGTTTGGCATCTGTATTTTGGCCCATTTCTCGAAACGATGTTGCCTGTCGATAGATAGCATTGGGTATTAAAGCATCTTGAGAAAAGCTTTTTCTGAACTCGGAAAATGCCAAAACCGCCGAAGCATAATCTTTAGTCGAAAAAAGAGATTCTCCCAGCAAAAATTGAGCCTTTTTTCCATCTTCCGATTTAGGTTGAGCCTTAACCACCGCTCGAAAAATGTCTACCGACTCATCAAATTTACCTTCGTCAAAAAGTTTTCGGCCCAAATCTAAACTAGCTGCCTTAGGCTTTTCCTGAGCAAGTTGTTTCTGCGATAATTCTTCGGCAACTGCCCTTTGCTCAAGAGCTTGAATCCTTATTGCCAACGCTGCTAATTCTTTTCTTATTTCTTCAGTTTCTTTGATTCTACCTTGAGCCGATTCTTCAACTACGTTTCCGAGCTTAGCCATCTCAACACGCATCTCATCAACATTCGAATCTACTTCAGCTCTGTCTCCTCGGGTTTGACTTACCTCCTGTTTTAGCCTTTCAAACTCTTGCTCACGTCGAATTTCACTCTTCGTACGACAGGCTGGTAACAAGCAAAGAATAGCTATCAAACTTAAAACTAAGTTAAACTTTAAGGTTTTCATAGGCTCACCTCAAATCTTTTACTTAAATGGATCGGGTGAAGTTCCCGAAGTGTCCTCATCCATAATTTTTGTTTTTGATTGGGTTTGTCTCTGCAAGGCCCGATATTCTGCTTTCTCTGCCATCATTCTTGCTTGAGAGGCAAATTTTTTACTCGAATCGTAATAGCCTTCAGTAAAATCCTTTTTTGCCCTCAAATAAAAGTTTTCAGCTTTTCTAAAAAAATCAGGGGCTAAAGCATCGGCTTTAACTTTTTGAGCGGCTTTAATCGCAACATCAGCCAGAGCAAGATCGTCGATAGGCCGCGGATGGCATGCAGCTAGCCCCAAGATGAATAAAATTCCTGGGACTAGCTGAAAAAAACATCTCATAGTGAACTATCGGGAAAGCAGAATAAAAACGGCTCTGCGATTCTTGCTCCAAGCAGATTCATCATGTCCCGAATCTACAGGTCGTTCCTTACCGTAACTGATAGTATCAATGCGATCTCTAGCTATACCCGACTTAACGAGGAAATTTTTAACCGCATTGGCTCGTCGATCACCCAAGGCCATGTTGTATTCCACGGTACCTTTTTCATCACAATGGCCTTCGACTTGAACTTTGGCACTAGAATTGGACTTGAGCCAGTCAATATTATTTTTCAATTGGTTTTTTGTATCGGCACTTAACGAAAAACTATCAAAAGCAAAATAAACGGTTTCTAACTCACTCGAAGCAGTTCCGGCTTCCCCGGCGTTTCCAGACCCCACTACTGCGCTTTCCCCCGCAACTCCACCCGAAGTGTCGCTAGGATTCATTAGAGGCTCATCCGAGACCACTTCTTTCTTGCTACAAGAAGCTAACGCTACGATGAAACTCAGACTGATGACTGCCATGAAAGGGCTTCTTAGATGACGTAAACTTTTCATTATGAGACTCCTTTTTCAATATTTTTCTACTCTACTTTAAAGAGTACCTTAATTTTAAAGAAATACTACTGCAAGTCACGGTAATGATAAACACAATTAATATGATGCGCAGCGAGTCACTACTGAAAATTAAGGTGAAGAGTTCAAGATTTTTCATACGGTGCTAATTCAATATTGGCAGAGTAATCGTTTAAGATAAAATTTTGTCATGTTTAAAAAAAGCCTTTTAGCACTTTTGCTTTCTGCTTCTGTTTTTACCAATGCAGAGCAGCCGACTTATATTACTTTTCCCTCTGATGTCTCATGGAAATCCCAAGACAGTGACCATTTCACTGCGGTGTTTCGAGAAGGTAGAGAAAATCTAGCAGTGAAAGTTCTTAGTGCAGCCGAGAAGGCGCACAAGACCTTAAGTTCTATTTTTCCTGAAGGGCCCCAAAAAACATGGATTGTCGTCGCTGATTTCAAAGATTCCCTAAATGGCTATGCTCTCAATTTTCCCTATTCCCATATCGTGTTTTTCGCCTCTCCTCCCGCTCCCGGAGGACAACTTGCAAATTTAGATGACTGGATCTACTCCGTGATACTTCATGAATATGTTCACATCTTGCACATCTATCCGGCTTCGGGAGTTTGGAAATTAATGCGAGGAATCTTCGGTTCCTGGGTAATGCCAAATGGTATGATGCCCTCGCACTTGCATGAAGGTCTTGCTACCTTTCTTGAAACAGAAAACACTTTAGGGGGCCGAGGTCGAGGTGCTCTCTTCTCCATGTATCGACGAATGGCTGTTGAGTCAGAAACTTGGGGGAAAGAATTTGCCCCGCTAGATCTTTTTGATGGCTCATCGACCCGTTGGCCCTATGGGGCGTCTCCATATTTTTTTGGCTATGAAATTTATCATGAGCTTTGGTCGAAAAAGGGAAAACAAGGAATTTACGAACTTACTGATGAATACAGTTCCAACCTACCTTATTTTGTTAATTCTCCCTTAAAGAAAGTTTATCAAACAGACTATCCTAATCTTTGGAGTTTAATTTATGAAAAAACCCAGAAAAAAACTCAAGAGGAGATCGATAAGATAAAAAAACTACCATTATCAGAATTAAATTATTTAACCTCTAACCGAAGCTATAAAGGAGGATTAAGACTCTCCTTAGACAAAACAAAAGTAGCTTATGTTGCGGAAACAGCCCATGAAGTTAGCGGTGTTTATTTGTTAGATTTAGAGACAAAAAAAAGAGAGAAAATTACCGATATTCAGGATAGTGCTTTTCACAGCCTTTGTTGGCTAAAGAGCCAGGACTCAGAAAAACTGCTCTATATTTCCGCGACTCCTCAAGATGGATATGCCCTTAATGAGCTTTACGTCTGGAACTTTGCCACTCATAAATCAAACCGTCTCAAGACCGAACAAGGGGAGTTAAAACATGTTCATCGAGTCGAATGCTCTCAAACAGGAAATAAAGTTTGGGCTTATATCGATGAAAATGAAAATGGCAAAATTCTGGAATTGACCTATATCGAAGGCTCTTCTCAGGTTGATTCCGTCCTAAAACTTAACCGAGAATGGAAGGTTCCGGAAAGACAGTATGTTACCAGTTTGCTTTCGAGCACTACTTTTTGGTTTACCATCAAAGACCAATTGGTCACTCATCTTTATCGTTGGGGAGTTCAAGAATCCCCTGAAAAGATCTTGAGTTTAAATAAGGAGTTTTTCAATTTAAAAAGCACAGCCAAAGAAGGGGTCCTTGAAGCCATCTCCGACTTAAACGGGCAGTATGAAATTTGGGAAATCGACACCCTTAACAAGAAGCTCAAACAAAAATCTCGCGTTTTAGGAGGAATCAATAGTTTTGATCCTGAAAACAAACGATATCTTGTCAGTAGTTATCAGCACCGCGGTTTTGATATTGCCTGGGCCTCTCCCATTGAGTCAGAGCCCATTTCAATTCCCAAAACTGATTCCCCTAGTCCCTTACCAGAACCTGATAAAAGCTTAAAGCCCGTCACCAATTATAGCCCTTGGTCGACACTTCGCCCCCAAACATGGGTCCCTTCCTTACTTTTTGTTCCGGATGGTGCACAAATTGGAGCTTGGATTCCCGGATTTGATCTCACTCAACGTCATCTTTTCGATCTCTTTGGCGGGTACGATACTCGGGGTCTTCCGTTTACTAACCTGGCTTATACTTACCGATTTTCTAAAAATTCGTCTGTGCTCTCGGGTGTAAATTTTTCCCCTAGTTACTTAAGAATCACTAAAAGTTTTTTCAAGCGTTGGGGTGGTAGAGCAGGCTTTACCCAAGCGCTCCCATGGGGCTTGTCCAAAGCCAGTCTGAGTTTAATTTTTTATCGCTTAGAACCTTCCTTTTTCGGACCAGCAGAACAGTCAATCGGGTTAGAACTCGCTTTGAGTAGGTCATGGGGATTTGCAGCTCGCAAACAGTCGATCTCTGCTATCAACGGGGTTAAAGCTTCTCTCAGTCACACCCAGTATCTAAAATCCCTAGGGAGCGATCGAAATTTCTTTGCGACCTTAGCCTCTCTGTCAAGTTATTGGGAGAACCCCTTAGCCAGAAACCATGTTTTCTTTTTAGGAAATAAGTTGGGATACACGGAGGGAAGTAGTTTCATTAATTCTTTTTTCGAAGGTGGAGGAGAACTTATTTTCTCTCAAGGCCGAGGGCTTTTTTTGAATCGCGGCTTTCTTCCAAGTCTTTTTGCGGGACGACGGATGTTTAGTACCAATTTGGAGTATAGGTTTCCAGTCAAAACGATCGAAAGGGGATATGAGCTTCTTCCTGCTTACCTACATAATATCAGTGGAGCGCTTGTTGCTGATACTCTGTCGTTTGATCGAGGCCCTTCACATCCAACTTTCCCCAAAGATCTTTTTAAAAAATTTTACACGAGCTGTGGGGTAGAACTCAAAAGCCAATGGAAATTCGCTTATTACTTGCCGACAGAAATTCGTCTTGGTACCTATCACGGATTCGGCCCCTTAGGAGAAAATCTTTACTTCACTCTAGGAATTGAGGCCGGGCTTTGATGAAAGAGATTAATTTTTACCTGCACTCTTTCACTTAGCCGAAGCACTTTTTACGGACTTAGCTTGATCCGCAACCGCTTCAAAAATGTTCCAAGCCTTCAGGTAGGATACTGCCTGCTGAAGTTGGTAATCGGTTTTAATGAAGTCTTTTGGATCATCCACTCGAACTTTTTTACCATTTTTCTCGCGAATGGGACGATTGTCTTTGCTCTCTTTTTCACTTTTGGTGACTTTTGAAGGATCCTCGGTGGGATCCGCTTTTTCTGTTGATTCGCCTAATTCATTCACTAAATGGCCTTCCAAATCAGCCTCTCTTAAATATTTTCCTTTACGAGCTTTATCGATTAATGCGGTATCCAGACGGTCGACCTCGATATCCGGTACAATCCCTTTTGATTGGATCGATTTTCCATTCGGAGTGTAATAGCGAGCTACCGTCAATTTTAATCCCGCTTTATTCTCTAAATCGATGACAGTTTGTACCGACCCTTTTCCAAAAGTGGTCTTTCCGACGATAATGGCGCGTTTATGATCTTGTAATGCTCCGGCTACAATTTCAGATGCACTTGCACTGGCTTCATTCACCAGCACTACAAGTCTAAAGCCTTTATAGGGGTTTTCTCCTCTAGCGTACTCGACCTCTTTTTTTGCTTTGACTCTTCCTATCGTTGAAACAACCGGAACCCTATCTAGAAAAAGCCCCGAAACATTTATGGCCTCTTCGAGCAAACCTCCAGGATTGGAGCGAAGATCAAGGACTGCCCCTTGAAGAGGTTTGCCGTTTTCTTTTGCCAGTTTTTCAATCTTACTTCTTAAATCCCGCGCTGTATGGGCCTGAAAATTTGTGATTCGAAGCCACGCATAATCGGGCTCGATAAGACCGCCCTTTACCGCCACTACTTTAATAATGTCTCGTTTAATTTCGATGGGTAAAATCTTCTCGGATCCTTTACGAGCGATATGAATAATAACGGCAGTACCTTTTTCTCCTCTCATCAAATTCACCGCTTCTTGAAGATTCATCCCTTTGGTCTCTTTTTTAACTTTTTTAGCCTTATCTTCGATAATTAGAATTTTATCCCCCGGCTCAACTCCTGCAGCAAATGCAGGTGTATCTTCGATGGGAGTCACCACGGTTAAGTAGCCATCGTTGATAGAGATTTCAATACCCAGCCCACCAAACTTGCCGCTGGTATCAATTTGCATTTCTTTAAACTGCTCCGGGGGGAGATAGATTGTGTGCGGATCTAAAGTTGAGAGCATCCCTTTAATGGCTCCCTCAATCAACTTTTTTGAGTCCACTTCTTCTACGTAGGTAGCTTGCACATAATGAAGCACTTTAGTAAAGACATCAAGTTGAGCGTAATTGGGGGCTGCGGAGACTATTTGATATGCTCCGAAAGCCACAGTTAAAACTATGCCCGAAATGATTCCCAGGAGAGTGCCAAAGAACAACTGCCTCTTTTGCGTCATAATGGGGACTCCTTTTTAGGCTTATCGGAACAAACCCATTATTTCCTTAAATTAATCCTGACTTACTTGTACATTGGTGACAATAGTCCTGTCTTTTGCCGAGAACTTCCATTTAAGCCCCCCATCCACCAAATCGATAGTATCCCCAGGACGCACAAAGTTATTTATTTCATGAGCTCTAAGATAGAGTTCATTTAACTTTTGATTGAGTTGGGCTTCGCTGTAATCCAACACAATACTTTCATAGGTTTGCCCTTTAATTTGATAGCGTAAACTTACTAATCCAGATCCAAGGGGTGTCTCGGTCAAATCGATTGCCTCTCGTTTGCGGATTTCTTCTAAAAATTTATCTTTGATTAGAGGACCCACGGCCCCCGTTTTGGTCGGGGCCCATCCTTTTTCCAAAAAAGTTGAGGCTACCTTCAAAGGCTTTGGCTTTTCTGGGTCGGGTCTCGACAAAATTTCCGATTTCAGTTTTGCATCACCTTGGAGATAACTCGCCAATTCCTGCTGCAGTGCTTTTGTAACAGAATCCAATGTCGGTTCATAAAGTTTAGTAGTTTGGAGAGCCAGGGCGGATGAATACCCTCTTGCTTTATAGAACTCGGGGTGTTCTTCAGGAAGTCGGCTTAAGATTTCTCTCCAACCGGCCCATTTGCTTTTTTCCCAATCCTGTAAGACCCTAGCCGCTCTGTCGGGATCTCTAAAAGTATGATCATATTTCGCTCCTAACCAGTTTCTAAAAACTGGGGATTCATTATAGAGAAGAGCAATTCTTTCGGAGGGTGTAATTGACACTCCAGGTGGAGTTCTATCCTTTTCAGGAACTCCAATCATGTCTAATAGTGTCTCTCTGACTAAATTTCTTCCATTGGAAGCTTGAGTTTCAAAGAGCATGTGCCCCACGCCAGGTATCGTTGTGATAGCCATTCGAGGATATTTTTTCTGAAACGCCGCTAGAGGCTCCGAGAATTCGAAAGGCTGTGGTACCCCAACCTTTCGAGCAAGCTCCTTATTTCCGGGCCACCACTCATCCTGCTCTCCAATCAGCATCTTCCCCGCAATACGATCAAAAGGTTTTCTTTTCGCCCAAGTAAACTGTCCCTCAATTTCACCAGCCCATTCGCCTCCGGCTTCATTTTCTACAATCGGCTCACCCCCCAAATACTTCTCCCCAGGAGTTGTAATTTTCTCGTAGGTATATTTTAAAGCTGGGTGAAAATCTCCTGAAGGAGACATTAAAAGAAAGTCCGTTAAGTCATTAGGATAACGTTCTACATACTCTTGAATAATACCAGGACCGAAACTGTGTCCCATCATGTAAATGGGAATCGGTTTTCCATTTCTTTTCGCTTCACTTTTTACCTTGGTCACAAGTTGATGAACCCATTCCATAAAGGGTTCTATCTTCTTAAGTTTTTCACTCCCTTTGTTTTCACCATGGAAAGGAAGATCAAAGGAAATTCCTGCTATTCCAAAAGGCCTTAAAATATTCTGATTCTCCTTAAAGTTGTTTCCACTCGCCTTAGCAGTTCCTGAGCCGTGAAAAAAAATAACGACCGCTTTAGCATCTTTGCTAACTAAAGGAACCGAGCCATCTTTTCTGGGCTCTGCCATGGTCGAATAAATCATAGTTTCTAACTCCGGATCCCACCGTTTAAAAATATGTCCCCTTTTTATTAAGGAATCTTCTGCTGAAATCAAAGCTGCGGGGTCTCGAGATAGGTCTCGGGCACTTTGAGCACGAGACAATTTGGGAAGAATGTCTTGAGCACAATTGAGTGAACTAGGTTGATTTGCCTGAAGCCTTAAACAAACAACAGATACGAAAAAAGAGAGTAAAATTTTTAATGCCATCTTCATCGCCTAAGCACCCTGTTTTTTAAACTACGTTTCGGCTGTCTAGCAGTTAGACATAATCATGAAATTTTTGACTTAATCTGGTCGAATAACCCCTTAAGAAAACTTAACTTTTTAACCGATAACTTGAGAACTAGTTTTAAACTTTTTTTGATGCAGGGTATAATACACTTATGAAGGATGGGGTTCAAAACGAACGGGGGCAGGTTGCGATTCTATTCGCCCTGGTTTTTACTTTCATGTTTATTTTGTTCGCCTTTGTTGTCGACTTTGCTCATCTAATCAATAACAAAATCAATTTACAAATTGCAGCCGACACAGCTGCATATACTGGAGCCGCTTGGCAAGCCCGCACTTTAAACCAAATCGGACAGGTCAATTATCATTTAAGACAAGATTTTAAAGAATTGGCCATGAGAATAAATGTCACTCATGCAAGGCACAATCGAGAGTTCCCTAGAGGAAACGGTTTTATCAGGGGAGGCAATGGACAATCCTCGCACCAACCCTTCGTTTGTCAACAAGCTCACGGATACCGTTCTCTCTCCGGAGTAAGCTACCAAAAGATCACAAATCTTTGCGCTAATGCCGACCCGAGAACAGGGGGATTGCCTCCTATCGTAGTGCCTCCGGTCTTCGCTTCTTTCGACCCCTTTCAAGTGGCTTTGAACCAACAACTCACAAGGATCCGCGATATTGCCGACACTCAATGCCGAGCGGCTGCTTTTGATAATCGGGCTTTGGTGAATCACTTGGCTCAAGTTTACATCAATCGTGCCCGATTCCATGCCAATCAAATCCGACAATTAGAAACTTTTCTAAACGAGGATATGGCCTCAGAGGAGCCTTCGGAAAGCGCCAATCACCCTCTAATGAAATCGGTATACGAAACGGTTCGAAGAAATTTAAGTCTTTCAAATCGCCAACAAAATTTCCAAATTGATGTCCTAAGACCCAACGGAAACCGTTATTTGGACTTAAGGCAGTATGCCACCAACGCTAAATTTTTCTATTATGACTTTAGCACCGCTGGAAGTGGTTGCGTCGCGATCCCTAAAAGAACCGATAGTATTCCAATTATCGCAGGATTTGAAAAACAGCAGGACATTATGACTTACTTTGCAGTTAAAGTTTCGGCAAAACCCCGACTACTTTTCATGCCGGCCAAATGGGTGGAGTCTGCTTTTCCTAATCTCGAAGCCTTTTCAGCGGCTAAACCTTTTGGAAGTCGCATAGGGCCCAAAGGTAATACCGACTTTCTAGTCCCGACTCCGGGACGACCCAACAATGCCAATCCGATGGTCAATTTTAGTTTTGTTCCTAATGACGACCTGGGACTTTTAAATGCAAAACGTCTGGCTCTTTTTGATCGATTCCATCCCTTTAATGATCAAGGGCGTCCGGACGGAAATCAAAACACCGGTTGGCCGGAACCCGATCGCACCGCTATTCGAAGCGCTCTTCAACTCGTAAGAGCTCCCACCCTTTTTGATTCGATGTTTTATACCGTCTTTCCCGACCCGGGAAACAACATCAATAATGATTATATCGAGAGTGACTTTGCTCTAGCTCTCTTTCCCGATTTTTTGGAAGCCTCGGCCCCCGACAACACTTCGATTAACACCCCCGATCCTAGAACCGACCCCTACTTTAGAAATTTAAGTTCCCAAAACCGAGGGCCGGGATGGATTCAAATCAATGCACCCGCCGGTGGAGGCGGTGGGGATTATGGAAACTATGCTGAAGAGCAATTGGGTTCTCACTCCACTACCGGAGTCAGCCAGTTTGACTTTGTTGGGGACAACCCCAACGAGTTTGGTTTTGCCAATCGAGAACAAATTCACAGTGGTTGGACGCCCGATTCGCGTCGCGGTCGCATCGGTTATTCGGTCAAATTTATCTCTTTTGATGGACTCATGCGCTTCTTAGAAGTTGAGAGCACCGCCGGGGGAAAAATCCCCTTAGCTAATAAGCCAACCGGCGACCCCAACCTCAACAAGATTCTCCACTAGTGCATGCTTTACAAAGGAGGGGGGAACGTGATTATCTCCCGAGTCTCATGAAACTTTTAGCCGTCGATACTTCCTGTGATGAATCTTGTGCCGCTATCATCGATACCGATCGCTGGGCTCTTCTCTCTGATGTCATCCACTCCCATGTCGACAGCATGAAAAAATTTGGCGGGATCGTACCGGAAATCGCAAGCCGTGAGCATTTAAGGGGTCTTCCTTTAGCCGTTCACGAAGCACTAGAACTTGCTCAACTAAAACCGACGGATATTGATCACTATGTCGTTACGAATCGTCCGGGGCTCATCGGAGCTTTGTTAGTTGGATTGTCCTTCACTAAATCTCTAGCCTTCGCAAGTCAGAAACCCTTCTCTACCCTAAACCATATTGAGGCTCATCTTTTCTCTCCCCTTCTGACAACTTTAGAGGGGAAAAAGGCTCCCCCCTTCCCTTGGTTAGCTTGTGTCGTGAGTGGCGGACACACCGAAATTTTTCATGTGGAATCGTTATTCAACTACACCTGGTTAGGGGGAACTTTGGATGATGCTGCGGGGGAAGCTTTTGATAAAGTGGGAAAGCTTTTACAACTTTCTTACCCGGCCGGGCCAAAAATTGACAAGTGGGCAAGAGAGTCTGCGACTCAAGAACACCGTTCACGGCATAAATTTCCGAAAGCTAGAACCGAAAGCCACACTCTTTCTTTCTCAGGACTAAAAACGGCGGTGGCATTACAAGTCAAAAAAACCGACCTCTCTAACAGCGATGAAGTCCTAAGTATTGCTGCTTCCGCTCAAGAGGCTATTTTAGATGCTATCGTCGACAAGCTTCTTCACTCTCAACAAATCTTAGGGGTTCCAACTCTAGTCTTAACAGGTGGGGTAGCCTGCAATTCAAGGCTCAGGGAAAAATTACCCCAAGCCCACTTCCCTAGCCCCAAGCATTGCTCCGACAATGCAGCGATGGTGGCACTGCTTGCCGGTTACTATGCTAAAGATAATCGACTTAAAATTGAACCTTGGTCTGCAACGGCCTATCCCTCGCTCGATAGTTTTTCCCCTCATTCCATGGGGGAAAAATAATGGCTCACCCTAAAGAACTTTTAGCTCGTTTAGATGCTAATGCGAGAAAATCGCTAAGCCAGAACTTTTTAACCTCCCCCCACTGGGCAGAAACTCTCACAGCCGCCGTTATGGAAGGGGAGTCAGCTCAAGCTATTTGGGAAATCGGCCCTGGATTAGGGGCTCTTACTCAGTTGCTTCTTAAGAAAGCCAAAGTTCCTGTCACACTGTTTGAATATGACAAAAAACTTTCCGCCTTTCTCAGAGAGGAATATCCTGGAGTAGATTTAATTGAAGGCGATGTTTTAAAAGCTCCTCTTGAAGATCTAGCAAAAAAATCGGGAAAGGTCGCCGTTCTGTCTAATTTGCCTTACCATCTTTCTTCACCTGTCTTTTTCAAGCTTGTCGAAATCAAACCCCACCTGACCCGAGTCGTTTTAACTTTTCAAAAAGAGTTTGCTGAACGTCTCACAGCTAAAGTAGGCCAAGAGGCCTATGGAGCGTTAAGCATCATTGCTCAGTTGCATTTTAAAATAACAAACCTGGGAGTTCTCCCCCCTGGAGCTTTCTACCCGCCCCCTGCAGTCGCATCGCAAGCCGTTATTCTAGAAACCCAAACTCCTAAAGATTTAGATTTGGATAAGCTTTGCAAAGTTATTAAAGCCGGATTTTTGCACCCCAGAAAAAAAATGGTGAGTAACCTCAAGCAGATTTTTCCCGAAGTCGATTGGCTAAAAACCTTAGAATCCAACTCCCTCTCTCCCAATACTCGTGCTGAGGAAGTCCATGAGCAACAATGGATAAGTCTGAGTCTGGCACTAAAACGATAGATTTAATCCCATAAAGCAATCAGGGAAATTTCCGATAAGTATTTCATGAGTAAATCAAACGTTAAGCAGACTACACTTTTTCGCGGAATATACGAATTTGAGGATCCATCCGGTACCCTACTCGTATCAAAACAACCTCAGTTTGGCTCAGCAGATCTGTATGATGGAACTGCGGTAGCCGTTCGCCCTAATCAGTGTGCCCTCATCATTTATAAGGGCCAAATCACAGAAGTTTTGAAATCTGGACTGCATTATATTAATTCGGAAAACGTTCCTATTCTTACCAAGTTGGCCAATTGGAAATTTGGCTTTAATAGCCCGCTGAGAACGGAAATCTGGTTTTTTGCTGGTAATCAATTCAACTCTAGACGCTGGGGCACTGCCTCTCCAACTTTAGTACCCTTTGAAAATTATGGGTCGGTTCCTATCCGCAGCTATGGACACTACTCAGTCGGTATTAAAGACCCCAGACGCCTTTTATTAAAATTAGTTGGGACTCGACCCAATTTTGATCTTACTGAAGTGGAAAATTATATCCAGGGCCAAATTCAGGAACTTCTACCAAATTCGCTTACCTTAGTTAAAGACTTGCGTTTCATTAGTATTAAACAAGCTGAGGTAGCTGCTCACTTGAATAAAAAACTAAATCAGCGCCTTGACACGGTGGGGCTTATCGTTAGAAATCTGCAGGTTCTGTCGTTGCTTCCAACCAAAGAAGTCATTGAGGCTCTTGATACCAAAGTGGCCATGGATGTCGTTGGTAATTCCAGAGACTTTCTACTTTTTAAAGCTGCAAAAAGTTTGGGGGCTGGCCAAAGTGGACATGGTACCAATGATCCTATGCAAATGATGATGGGTTTAGTTTTGGGAAATAAGTTAATGGGGACGACTGAATCCAATGCAGTGGAACATCAACCCATTATCTCCACTAAAAATGATAGATGTAAACACTGCAACCAACCTATATCCTCGAATTACAAATTCTGTGCTCACTGTGGAAAGGAATTAAAATCATGAGTTTTGAAGTCATTTGTGAAAACTGTGGAGCCCCAAGTAGTCCGTCTGTTGGAGTTTGTAACTTCTGCAAATCCAGTTTTGCGATTTCTGAACCGAAAAATCCAAGTTTAGCAAAGTTAAAAAAATGCTATGAAGAGGGAGATTTAGATCAAGCACTCGCTTTGGCTCATGCTCTAGATACCGAAGAATCAAAAGTAAAAGATAGTATTTCTTTTCTCATGACCTACATAAAACTTTTAGTAGAAACAGAAGGCCCTGCTTACAAAATCAAATCCCTCCTTTTGCAAGCTGCGTCTTTGGACCCAGATAATGGAGATATTTTAGATTACTTAGATCTTATGGATGCAAAATCCAAGCTATCCCAAGAACGAAATGATTTCGGCGAAAAACTGCTTAAAACGATCCTGATACGCTCGCCCCAAAACGTACATGCGCATTTTATTCTCGGTAGTCATTTGTTTTGGAAAGAGAAAGAACCCTCCGGTGCACTGGTACATTTAATTAGAGCGGTCGAACTCAGACCAAATTTCCTAAGAGCCTGGGCCTGCTTGGGAGCTCTTTACTTAGAGTTGAAACAAGATGCACAGGCAAACCAAGCCCTTAGAAAATGTTTAAAACTAGAATCTAACCCCGCCATGATTAAATTTTTTGAATCGCAAATTCAATTATTGAAAGTCAAAAAAAAGGCAGCTTAGTTATTTATTATGCCCATACTATTCGCTGTTTTGCCTTCAACTTCAAACCAGTTAACAGCTCTTACTCACAAAAAAAACTTTAATACCTGCACCCTTTGAGTGGGCTTTTTAAGAGGCTGGTCCGATATATTTTTTCCTAAATTGCAAAGACTTAAAGAGGACCTAGGTTAGAAAACTTATCAAATCTTATAATCAGGTATTAAACCTTACATTTTAAACCCCGGCACAATAAATCGATAAAACTACAGTATATTCAAATACTTAAAATCAACCAATTGAACGATATAATGCAAAGTGTTATAACGGTGAACTTTTTAATTTTTAGAGGTCGCCCATTTTTAGATCCACACTCTTCATGCTACTAGTCCTATCAGCAGAGGCTATTGCCTCTCAGGCTCAAAACTATGGTCTGGGTGGAGTGTCGACAGGACGGGCGAATGCGGTCCTAGCTGAAACCTCAAACCCTCATGCAGCTTTGTACAATCCGGCCCTGCTTCCGGCTCAGCCCCAGTCTTTGTTCGGGTTTAGTACCGCCCTCCAAGAGGTAAAATTCCAAACTTCCGACAACCTAAAATTAAAAAACCAATCTCTTGCGACTTGGGCACTTGGACTTTCTTTTCCTTTTAAAATAACCAAAGATTCCAACCGGCAAGGTGGTTTTGGCTTGGCCATTTCAGGCCCTTTCCAAAAGCTTCGAAGTTTTGTGGCCTATGCTCCCGAGGATGCCTTTTCGATGAGGTACGGCACATCCGATTCCCAATTTAAAGCGACCCTAGGAACCGGAATCGAACTCTACGACAAACGGCTCTTTCTAGGTGGGGGACTCTCTCTTTATTTAAGCACAGCTGGAACGGCTGAAGAAACTTTAGTCGGGAAAAACCCGGTGGGAAGAATGGCCTTGGATGTCGGGCTAAATACAGCCGCGATAGTTGGGCTTTACACCGTGTTGAATGAGACTCAAGGGGCTCTTACTTTCCATCAGGCTCTGGATCCTAGCTTTACCCAAGCTATCGACGCGAAAATAGCCGTAGCAGGAGAGGAGATTCTACACCAGCCCTTGTTAGCGAAAAGCACTCTGTATTATGAACCCCAAGCCCTTGCCCTCGAAGCTCAGCATCGGTTTGGATCTTTAAAAGCCTCTTTAGGATTAAGTTATGAGTTTTGGAGTCGTTATAAAGCACCTATTCTCATCACGGAAGCTAAAGACAATTTAGGAGCCACTCGAGTGACTCAAGTAGGTCAGATCTCTTTACAAGACACCTTAAATCCTCGAGTCTCTTTTGAAACCGTTCTTTTGAGATCCTTAACTTTAAGCTCAGGCTATCAATATCGACCCACTCCAGTAACCGATCTCTCCGGCACAGAAAACTATCTTGATTCAAATGCCCATATTGTTGGGTTTTCCTTGTCTCACAGTATTTTGGAGAGTGACTTTTTACCGGGCCCCACCCAAGTCGGCATTTACGGGCAGTACCATTGGTTAACCCAGCGAAAGGTGACTAAATCTTCTCCCACCAAAGCGAGCTTAAAAGAGTTCAGTTTTCAAGGGACCGCTGCGATTTATGGGTTGTGCTTGCAGACTGCCTTATAGAAAGATAGGAATAGAGCTATGTCGAGAGTAAACACTGTTACCATTCGCAAAAACAAAGTTTCAGAGGGTTTTTCCCCTCTCGTAGCAGTAACTGCTTACGACTATACCTTTGCAAAACTAATTGATGGGTTAGTCGACATTGTTTTGGTTGGGGATTCTTTAGGGATGGTAGTTCAAGGCCAACCCAATACTCTATCTGTCACTTTAGATGAAATGGTCTACCACTCTAAATGTGTCGCTGCCGGGCTCTCGAACGCTCACTTAGTTGTCGATATGCCTTTCATGAGTTACCAAATCAATCTTGAAAGCGCTTTAAAAAATGCGGGCCGGCTTCTCTCCGAAGGAAAAGCCCACGCCGTCAAAATGGAAGGCGGAGTCTCTATTGCTAGCACCATCACGCGAATGGTCGAAATCGGTATCCCTGTCATGGGGCACATCGGTTTGACCCCTCAAAGTGTTCATGCCTTAGGGGGATATCGAGTACAAGGCAAATCGGACAGCGCTCGAGAGTCGATCATTCAGGATGCGATTGCTTTAGAAGACGCCGGCGTTTACTCCATAGTTCTCGAGGGGATTCCTCTAGAGTTAGCTCAGGCCATTACCGAACGAGTAAAAGTTCCGACTATCGGAATTGGAGCAGGCCCTCACTGTGATGGCCAAATTCTTGTTCTTCAGGATTTCTTAGGACTCAACACCGATTTTCAACCTAAATTCGTCAAACAGTTTGCAAGACTCGCCGAACAAACTCGAGCCGCCGTTAGTACCTACGCTTCTGAAGTGAAACAAAAGAGCTTCCCCGAGAAAGAACACTCGTTCCATGTTAATACTTAACTCACCCGAAGTTACCCAAGAAACTTGTCTACGTTGGAAACGAGAAGCCACTTTGGCTTTTGTTCCAACCATGGGCTGTTTACATGAAGGCCACTTAGCTCTCGTTAAGAAGGCTAAGGAACTCGCCTCGAGAGTCGTAGTCAGTATTTTTGTAAATCCGCTCCAATTTGCCCCGCACGAAGATTTTGAGAAGTACCCCAGAGTTTTCAACGAGGATTGCGAAAAATTAAAAAGCCTCGATGTCGATCTGCTTTTTCATCCCACAGTTAACGATCTTTACCCCGAGGGTTTCTCTAGTAAGGTTTCGGTAGGTGACATTGGGAATCGCTTGTGTGGGGCTTTTCGTCCTAACCATTTTGATGGAGTCGCTACGGTAGTTCTTAAGCTATTCGAAATTACTAGTTGTGATTTTGCTATCTTTGGAGAAAAAGACTATCAACAACTGACCATTATTCAACAACTCACTCGAGACTTCAATCTTCCCGTCTGCGTTGTCCCTCACCCAACGATAAGAGCCGAAGATGACGTAGCTCTATCCTCAAGAAACCTTTATTTAAGCAACATAGAGAGGGTGGCCGCCCGTCAAATCCCCAGGGTTTTGAACCTATCGAGACAAGAAGCATTTAACGACCCTGCACAAACGGTCGAACAGCTATTGGTCAAACTGCGTCCTCTTTTAACGGAACAAGGCCTTAAGATCCAATACCTAGAGATCACTCAGACCCGCCAGCTCACCCCTGCTGATCCTTTAGCATCTTTAAAAACTCTAATCCTTCCCCATCTCTTCTTAGCCGTGTATGCTGGTTCCACTCGATTAATCGATAATATTTCCTTAAGCATCGAACGTTAGAAGGTAGGAGTCATGAAAAAATTTCGAACCGCAATGATCACAGGAGTCTTAGTTTTGGCTCCGCTCATGGCAACAATTAATATTCTTAGATGGCTTATAATCAATCTAGACGCTATGGTCTCGCAATATCTTCCCGCAAGAATCACTCAAAACTATCCGGGTATTGGGCTGTTACTTGTTTTTTTACTTATTTTGGTGGCAGGACTTCTAACTCAAAACTTTATCGGCCAAGGATTGGTGAATCTACTAGATTCAGGCGTTAAAAAGCTCCCTCTCGTGGGTAGCATTTATACAACAATAAAAAAATTTCTAGCTACGATCGTCAATCCAGGCAGCGATAAATTTTCAGGCGTAGTACTCATTCAATTTCCAAGAACGGGCGTTCATTCGATTGGTTTTCGCACCGGAAAACCGGACGCTCGAATTATTCCTAAAGCCCTTACCCAGGAAGAGGGTAGCTATGTAAATGTTTTTGTCCCCTGCACACCCAATCCGACTTCCGGATTTTATCTCTGGGCGAAAGAAGAGGATTTACTTCCTTTAGATATTTCGGTTCAAGAGGCCTTCAAAATCGTAGTCTCTATGGGAATTATCTCCGGAGAAGATCACTAAAACCATGGCAACTTCGGGCGGAATTAAGATCATTAGTGAAAACCGAAAAGCTTTTCATAATTATTATGTCGAAGACAAATTTGAAGCCGGAATTATTCTAAAAGGAACCGAAGTCAAAAGCCTTCGGGAGGGCAAAGCCAATCTTCAGGATTCTTACGGGCTTCTCAAAAGCGGAGAGCTATTTCTCCTAAATGCCCATATTCCGCCCTACAAATTAGGAAATCGCGAAAACCACGATCCGCTTCGAACCCGAAAACTTCTTCTTAATCGATCGGAGCTTTCGAAACTTTGGGGAAAGCTTGAGACCCAAGGGTACAGTGTAATTCCACTAAAAATGTACTTCAAAGACGGGCTAGTCAAAGTAGAGATGGCTTTAGCTAAAGGAAAGAAATCTCACGATAAACGCGAAGCGACCAAAGAAAAAGAGATCAAACGGGCTATGGCCAAACTCACTAAACAACGACGATAAAATTATATAATGGCATCTTTTAAGTGGGCGTTTTAATGGGTTTGGTGGCCTAATAAGGATGGATCAGTGTTTGAGATATGTCTTTCTTGCCTTGAGGGTAACACTACCTTTTTGATTCTGGTTTTTTTCCTAATTGTTTCAATTGATTCCCCCCTTAAAAAAGGCGGAATATCTCTCGAAGGGTTTTGAGTGTAGTCCGCAATGAGAGCTTCTCGAACAACACTTTTTTCTCCTCGGCGCTT
>Ga0194132_10005235_pt1 | contig 21259 bp, 17 predicted proteins | sample TA2KigOf80mmetaG_FD_148612 | JGI IMG/M metagenome (GOLD analysis project Ga0194132, IMG submission 148612) | Freshwater microbial communities from Lake Tanganyika, Tanzania - TA2015054 Kigoma Offshore 80m | ecosystem: Environmental > Aquatic > Freshwater > Lake | place: Tanzania: Lake... | reverse complement strand
AAACCCAGCGTGCTTTTCATGCCGAGCAGAACGATGCCGTATCGCAAGTGCAGGCGCGCTACTACGGTGTCGTTGCTGATATTTCGCGTACCGAGCAACAGATCCAGTTTGTACGCGAGACACGCGAAACCAAACGACGCGATCTCGCGCAGTCACGCAACACGCTCGAAGCGCTGGCGGTGCAGATCACTCGTGATGAGCAGGAGTTGGTCACGATTCGCGATGAGCTGGCGCGCCTTGCGCCCGAGATCGAGCGCGCGCGTCATGCGGAGAGCGATGCCGCGAGTCATCTCGAGTCCGCCGAGCACGCACAGGCTGAATGGCAGCGCCAGTGGGAGAGCTTCAATCAGGAGCTCGGGACTGCAAACCAGACCGTGCAGGTCGAGCGCGCGCGTATCGAGCAGCTGGAGAATCAGCTGCGTCGATTGCGTTCGCAGCGCGATCGTCTCGATGTCGAGCGCGATGTCTTGCTGCAGCAGGAAGTGCAAGGACAGCTCTTCGAGCTCGGCGAGCGTGAATCGCAAGCCCGAACCACGGCCGATGGTTTGTCGCAAAACCTGGCGACCGCGCTCGCCGAAGTTCAGCGGTTGCGGGCCTCGCAACTGTCTTTCGAAGAACAGCTCGAGGCGGCGCGCAGTCATCGTGAGCGGGTTCGCGCCGAAGTCATGTCGGTCGAGGCGCTGCAGCGAGCGGCACTCGGTCAGGCCGATGCCCGCGCCAACGAATGGTTGCACAGCGCAGGACTCGCCGATCGCCAACGCGTTGCCGAGACGCTGACGGTCGACTCAGGCTACGAGCGCGCCGTTGAAACCGTGCTCGGTGATTACCTGGAGGCCGTTTGTGTCGGCGAGCTCGATGGGCTCATCGATGCGCTCGCTCAGGCCGAAGGCGCGCAGTTCGCGATCTTTGAGGGCTCGGGCACAGCGCAAGCGGGTGCGGCTGGGCGTCTGTCGTCAAAAGTTCAGGGCCCTGCCGCGGTGCTCGAAGTTCTCGAGTCCGTGCGCGTAGTCGGTAGTCTTGGCGAAGCGCTGCAGAGCCGTCGTTCACTCGGCCGCGGCGAATCGGTCATCACGCCTTCGGGAGAGTGGGTCGGGCGCGGTTGGCTGCGGGTCGCCCGCGGCGGTGATCCGCACGCCGGCGTGCTCGAGCGTGAGCAACGCCTCAAAGCCTTGCGCGGCGGCGGCGCTGCGGCGGATCATCGCGTCCGCGAACTCGAATCTTCGCTGCAGGCCGCGCGTACGGCGCTTGGCGTGGCCGAGGTCGCGCTCGATACCGTGCAGGGTCGCACCCAGCAGGCGCATCGCGAACACGCCGATCTGCTCGGTCAGCTCGAGGCCTCGCGTGCCCGCGTGCAGGAGTCGACCTTGCGGCGTCAGCGTCTCGAGGAGGAATCCACCGAGGTTACTCGCGAGATGGGCGCAACCGAAGAGACCTTGGCGCGGGCGCGCGCTGAGCTTGAGTGCGGGCTCATTCGTCTCAATGAATTGGACGCGCGACGCCCGGAGCTCGACGCCTCACGCGAACTCGCACGCGATACGCTCGTGCAGGCGCGTGCGGCCGCGCAGGGCGCACAGCTTGCGGCGCGTGACTTGCTGGTGCGCGCCGAGGGGCGACGCACGGCCGCCGGATCCATGGAAACCGGCATCGCCCGCGCCGTCGAACAACGCGTGCAACTGTTTGCTCGTGTCAGCGAACTCGAGTCCGAACTTGCGGGTGGCGAGGGACCGATCCTCGAGCTCGAAGGCGTGCTCGAGGGCTTGTTGTCGCGACGTCTGGAAGTCGAGACCGATCTGTCGCAGGCGCGTCGCGTGCTCGAGGAAGCCGATGCCGAACTACGCTCGCTCGATGAGCAGCGCCAGACGGCCGAGCGGCGCGTCAACGAGGCGCGCGAGGCCATGGAGGCTGCGCGGCTTGCAGCGCAAGAGACGCGGGTTCGTCGCGAGTCGATTGCCGAGCAGTTCGCCGCGACCCAATTCGACATCGAAGAAATCCGCGCCGGGCTTGCGCCGGAATCCGAAGTGGCTGATTGGGAAACCCAGCTCGCCGATACGCGCACCGATATCGAGAAGTTGGGGCAGGTCAATCTTGCCGCGATCGACGAGCTCAAAGAAAACGGTGAGCGCAAGGAATATCTCGACCGACAATTCACCGATCTGACGTCGGCGCTGGCGACGCTCGAAGACGCCATGCACAAGATCGATCGCGAGACGCGTACGCGCTTCGACGACACCTTCAACAAGATCAACGCCGGACTGCAGGAGAAATTCCCGCGGCTCTTCGGCGGCGGTCACGCGTATCTCGAGCTTTCCGCTGAGGATCCGCTGATTGCCGGGGTGGCAATCATGGCCCGCCCACCCGGCAAGCGAAACGTCACCATCTCGCAGCTCTCAGGCGGTGAAAAGGCGCTGACCGCCGTGGCGCTCGTGTTCTCGATCTTCGATCTGAACCCGGCGTCGTTCTGTCTGCTGGACGAAGTCGACGCGCCGCTCGATGAAAACAACGTCGGGCGGTTCTGCGACATCGTTCGCGAGATGGCCAATCGAATCCAGTTCATTTTCATCACCCACAACAAGGTGACGATGGAGCTTGCGTCGCAGTTGCTCGGTGTGACGATGAACGAACCCGGCGTTTCGCGCCTGGTGGCGGTCGATGTGGATGAGGCGGTTCGGCTTGCTGCTACCTGAGTGGCGCGGTGCGGCAAGCGTGCGGTTTCGTGTTGACGGAGGCGTGCTGAAACAATGGCAGATGTGCTGAATTCCTTGACGGGCGATTTGCGAGTGGCGTTGCTCGTGCTCGGAGGGGTGCTGCTGCTGATGATCGTGCTGTGGGAAATCCTGCAGCGCGGACGGGCGGCGCGCGCCGATGCCAACCGTCTTCGCGGGCCGCTCGGGCAGGCGGCGGATGCGGACGACGAGGCCTTGTCGAGGGCCGATCCTTTAACCCGTAACGACCGTGCTGATCGAGGCGAATCGTTCGCGGCAACGCGAACCAAGCCCACGCTGACGCTGCCAGAGATGTCGGCGACACGCGATCGCCTCGTCGAGCCCAGGCTGGTCGACCTCGATACGGCCCGCGTCGAACCGGGTCTGGGGACCGATATCCCGGTCATGGAAGGCGCGCCCGCGGGCAGTGAGCAGTTTGCCGCCGCTGCAGAGGACGTGGCGCCGGTCTCAACTGTGTCCGTAGCAGGTGCGCCCGCAGCAACAGCGTCCGCAGCGGTAGTCCTCGGCGAAGACCAGCGCGTGATCGTGGCACTGCGCGTGGTCGCGCGCGGCGGCGAGCGCTTCAGCGGCGCGAGCCTGCGGCAGGCCTTGCTGGGCGAGGGCTTCGTGCATGGCGATATGTCGATCTTTCATCGCCAGCTTGCTGATGGCCGCACCTTGATGAGCGCGGCGAGTCTCACCAAGCCCGGGAACTTTGATCTCGCGACCATCGACTCGACGCGATTCCTTGGGATCAATTTGTTCGCGGTGTTGCCGGGGCCCATGCCCGGTCGCGAAACGGTCGACAAGTTGCTGCTGGCCGGTCACACGCTCGCCCAGCGCCTGCGGGGCGATCTACTCGATTCACAGGGGCAGCCGCTGACCGAGACGCGCCTCGCGGAAATGCGGCGCGAGGCGGCCGCTGCGGCGAATTGAGACCGTGAGTCCTTTGCGCCCATGAGCGAGCCGGTCGCGTGAGCGCGGGATCATCGACCGAGGCCTGGCGACGCCGCGCTGCGCAATTGCGGCGCGATATCGAATACCACAATTATCGTTACTATATCCTCGACGATCCGCAGATCCCGGACGCCGAATGGGATCGGTTGTTGCAAGAGCTGCGCGCGCTCGAGGCTGCGCATCCTGAACTGGTCACGGCCGATTCGCCGACGCAGCGCGTGGGAGCGGCGCCGCTCGACGAGTTTGCCGAGGTGCGGCACCGTGTACCGATGTTGTCGCTCGACAACGCGTTCACCGACGAGGATGTGCACGCTTTTGACCGCCGAGTTTGCGAGCGCCTCGGCACGAGCGACGAGATCGAATATTCCGCCGAGCCGAAACTCGATGGACTCGCGATTTCTGTGACCTACGAGAACGGCGTCTTCGTCCGGGCGGCAACGCGTGGCGATGGGGCGAGCGGTGAGGATGTCACCGCCAACGTGCGCACGATTCGTTCCTTGCCGCTGCACTTGCTAGGCAAGGCGCCACCGTTGTTCGAAGCGCGTGGCGAAGTATTCATGCCGGTGTCGGGCTTTGAGCGTCTGAACGCCGAAGCCGTCAAGCGCGGCGAGAAAATCTTTGCCAATCCGCGGAACGCGGCGGCCGGAAGCTTGCGCCAACTCGATCCGCGCATCACGGCGCAGCGGCCGCTGGATATTTTCTTTTACACGGTCGGCGCCATCGAGGGTCTCGAACTGCCAGCCTTGCACAGTCAGACCCTCGAGCTGTTACGCGACTATGGCCTGCGGGTGTCGCCCGAGATCAAGCGCGTACGCGGCGCCGCGGGTTGTCTCGAGTATTACGCCGAGATCGGTCGCCGGCGCGCCTCGCTGGCGTATCAGATCGACGGTGTGGTCTACAAAGTCGACAGCATCGCCGCCCAGCGTGCACTCGGCTTCGTCTCGCGTGCGCCGCGCTGGGCCGTGGCCCACAAGTTTCCGGCCGAAGAGGCCTTGACCCAGTTGCGTGACGTTGAATTTCAGGTCGGGCGTACGGGGGCATTGACGCCGGTCGCCCGCCTCGAGCCCGTGTTCGTCGGCGGTGTGACGGTCAGCAATGCCACGCTGCACAACATGGACGAGGTGCTGCGCAAAGATGTCCGTATCGGCGATACCGTGATCGTGCGCCGCGCCGGCGATGTGATTCCGGAAGTGGCGCGGGTGCTGATCGAGCGACGTCCGACGACGACTCGCGAGGTGCAGTTGCCAACACGCTGCCCGGTGTGTGCGGCGCCCGTCGAGCGCGACGCCGATGCGACCGTCGCACGGTGCACCGGCGGCTATCGTTGCAGCGCGCAGCGCAAGGAACGAATCCGCCACTTTGCCTCGCGTCGGGCGCTCGATATCCAAGGGGTGGGTGAGAAACTCGTCGAGCAGTTGGTCGATGCCGGACTCGTCGAAACGCCCGCTGATCTTTACCGCCTGGATGCTACGACGCTGGCGAACCTCGAGCGCATGGGACCAAAGTCTGCGGAAAATGTTGTCAGCGCGCTGCAGAAATCCAAATCGACCACGCTGGCGCGCTTCTTGTTTGCGCTCGGCGTCCGTGACGTCGGCGAGGCGACGGCGGCAGCGCTGGCGGCGCACTTCGGCACTCTCGAGCAGTTGCTGACGGCCGATCTCGAAGGCGTGCAGCGAGTGCCGGACGTCGGGCCGGTGATCGCCCGTCATGTGGTCGAATTCTTTGCCGAGCCGATGAATCGCGACGTGGTCGAACGTTTGCAGTCGGCAGACCTGCATTGGCCGCGGGTCGAAATTCCGGCCGCGGGCGAGCAGCCGCTGGCGGGGCTCACCTTCGTGCTGACCGGCACGCTCGACACTTTGCAGCGAGAAGAAGCCGAAGACGCCTTGCGCGCGCTTGGCGCAAAAGCCGCAGGCAGTGTGTCAAAGAAAACGAGCTATCTCGTGGCCGGGCGTGACGCCGGCTCGAAACTGCGCAAAGCCGCGGAGCTCGGGATTGCGGTTCTCGATGAGGCGGCGCTGCAGCGCATCCTCAAAGAAAAACGCCCGCCTTGAGGGCGGGCGTTTCTTCGCCAGCGCGAACGCTTGGCGTCAGATCTTCTTTTCGATCTTGGCGGCCTTTCTGAGTTCGTCGCTGTAAGCGCGGAACTTCTTGGCCATCACCGCCTGATTGAGCTGCTGCTTGACCTGCTCGAACGGCGGGGGCTGCACTTCGCGGACGTCATCGAGACGGATCACGTGCCAGCCGAACTGCGTCTGCACCGGCTTGGCAATCGTCTCGCCTTTCTTCAGTGCCATCACGGCATCGGCGAAGGGCTTGACCATGCTGGCTGGACTGAACCAGCCGAGGTCACCGCCGTTGTCACTCGATGAGTCGAGCGAATCTTTGGCGAGGGCTTTGAAGCGCTCGCCTTTCTTCAGGCGCTCGAGGATCTGCGTCGCGGCGATTTCCGTCGGTACCAGGATGTGCCGCGCCTTGTACTCGTTGCGCGACATCTGGGCGATCAGGGCGTCGTATTCTGCCTTCAGTTCCTGCTCGGTCGGCGTTTTGCCTTCGAGGTACTTGGTGGCGATGGCTTGCTGCAGAATTTTAAGACGGGCGAGGGCGATCTCGACGGCGAGATCGGCTTTCGTGTCGAGCCCGTCTTTCTCGGCCTGAGCGCCGAGCACGTGCAGTCCGATCAGTGAGTCGAGTGCGCGCTTCTTCTGGTCAGCATCGAGGTCGGCAACGGCGCGGCCAGCTACCTGCTTGACGAAGGCGTCGAACTCACCCTGCGTGATCGACTTGCCGTTGATGGTGGCGACGGGCTTCTTGGCGGCCTCGGTGGCGACGGGCTTCTTGGCGGCCTGGGCCGCCGGATCCTCGGCCTCGCCCTTGGGTTGGCAGGCGGCAACCAGCGCAGCGAGCGCAATAACGGTGCACAAACGCGAATGCTTCATGGACATGTCCCAGTTCTATCGGTCATCGGAAGGAGGGCGGATTATGAGGGCAAGCGGGCATCGATGGACAGGGCGTGAATGCCCTGTCCCAGCAAATCGTCGAGGGCGGCGTAGACCAGGCGATGCCTCGCCAGCGGCGCGAGCCCGGCAAACCGCGCCGAGTGGATCGTCACGTGGAAATGCCCGCCCTCGCGCGCGCCGGTGTGACCGGCGTGCAACGCACTGTCGTCGCGGATCTCGAGTTGCGCAGGCGCCAGCGCGCTCGTCAGGCGAACTCTGATGGCCTCGCTCAGGCGGGGCGACTGCGGCGGGTGAGCCATATCGTTTGTCCGATGATGAATACGAAACTCAGCGCGGTGATGCCATACACCTTAAAATCGACCCAGGTCGCCTGCGGGTAGTTCCAGGCCACCCAGAGGTTCAGCATCCCCATCACCACATAAAAAACCGCCCATACCAAGGTGACCAGCGACCAGTCGGCAAGGGGCACGCCAACGAAGGCTTCGGCCGCGGCGGCGGTCATCAGGCGCTCGATCAACGGTTTGCGCATCACCACACTGACGATGCAAGCGAGCGCGAGCGCCCAGAAGAGTGCGGTGGGTTTCCAGATGATGAAGCGCTCGTCGCGCAGCCAGAGCGTCGCGCTGCCGAGCACGAACACCAGCGCGGCGCTCGCCAAGTGCATGGGCGGAATCCGTTGGTAGCGCAGACGATCGTAGATCAGCAGCAGCGCCATCGCGCCCATCAAACTTGCCGTCGCGGCGTAGATGCCTTGCCACTTGTACGCGATCAGGAACGCGAGCAGCGGCAGGAATTCGATCAGGGCTTCCATTCGCTCGATATCATAAGTGCGTGCAACGTTTTCAACTGCATCCGGACAATCCGCAACTGCGTTTGGTGCGCCTTGCCGCAGAGATTCTGCGCGCCGGTGGGGTCATCGCCTACCCGACGGATTCCTGCTACGCGCTCGGCTGCCACATCGGTGACAAGGCTGCGCTCGAGCGGATCCGCCGCATCCGCGGCGCCGACAAGCATCATCACTTCACGCTGGTCTGTCGCGATCTGACCGAGATCGCGCGCTACGCCAAGGTCGACACCTGGCGGTTTCGTTTGCTGAAGTCCTGCACGCCGGGCCCCTATACGTTCTTGCTCGAGGCGACCCGCGAAGTCCCGCGGCGCCTGCAGCATGAAAAACGCCGCACTATCGGCATCCGCGTCCCGGATCACGAGGTGCCGCGAATGTTGTTGGCAGAGCTCGGCGAGCCGATCATGAGCTCGACGCTGTTGCTGCCCGGCGATGGTCTCGCCTTGAACGGTGCCGATGACATCGAGCAGCGGCTCGGCCCTCAACTCGATGCCATTCTCGATGGGGGTGCCTGCGGGCTAGAGCCGACCACGGTGGTCGATCTGGCCTCGCGTCCGCCGGTGATTGCGCGGCAGGGGCGGGGCAGTCTCGAGCCTTTCGGGCTGTGAGCCAGACGGTATAATTCGCAATTTAAGGAGCCCGCGAAATTCACCGAGAGGGCTTTGGTCATAAAGTCTATTTGAATCAATAACATATGATATTAATTTCATGCGGGACCACAGCTCGTGAGCAGTAACCCGCAAGCCAACCGCGTGCTCTCAGGCATGCGCCCGACCGGACAGCTGCACCTTGGCAACTATCACGGCGCGCTCAAGAACTGGGTCGACCTGCAGTATCAATACCCGTGTTTTTTCTTTGTCGCCGACTGGCACGCGCTGACGACCGGCTACGAGGACACGAGCCGCTTGCCCGAGTTCACGCGCGAGATGGTGATCGACTGGCTGGCGGTGGGCCTCAATCCCGGGGTGGCGACGATTTTTGTCCAATCGCACGTACCCGAGCACGCCGAGTTGCATCTGTTGTTGTCGATGATTACGCCGCTCTCCTGGCTCGAGCGCGTGCCGACGTACAAAGACCAGCAGGCCGAGTTGCAGGAGAAAGACCTCGCGACCTACGGCTTCCTCGGCTATCCCTTGCTGCAATCGGCGGACATCCTGCTCTACCGGCCGCGCTATGTGCCGGTGGGTGAGGATCAGGTGGCGCATGTCGAAGTGACGCGCGAGGTTGCCCGGCGCTTCAACAATATATTCGGTCGCGAAGCCAGCTTCGAAGAAAAATCCGAAAAGGCCGTCGGCGAACTCGGCGCCCGCAACAGCAAGCTCTATCGTGAGCTGCGCCGCAAGTTTCAGGAGACCGGCGACACCGCCTCGCTCGAGAAAGCGCAGGCGCTCGTGCAGTCGAACACGCGCATCACCGTCGCCGATCGCGAGCGGCTGCTCGGCTATCTTGAGGGCTCGAGCGTGAGCATCCTGCCCGAGCCGCAGGCGTTGCTGACGCCCACGCCAAAATTGCCCGGTGTGGATGGTCGCAAGATGTCCAAGTCGTACGGCAACACGATCGGGCTGCGCGAAGATCCGGACTCGGTCACGCGCAAGCTCAAGACCATGCAGACCGACCCCGCGCGGGTCCGGCGTACCGACCCGGGCGATCCGGATAAGTGCCCAGTGTGGTCGCTGCACGAGGTGTACTCGGACGAGTCGACGCGCACTTGGGCGGCGGCGGGTTGTCGCAGCGCAGGCATCGGTTGCCTCGAGTGCAAGAAGCCGTTGATCGATCGCATCGTTGCCGAGGCGACCACCATGCGTCAGCGCGCGGCCGAATACGAAAACAATCCCGAACTGGTGCGCGCCATCCTCACCGAAGGCAGCGAGAAGGCCCGCGAGGCGGCGCGAGAAACTTTGGACGAGGTGCGCTACGCCATGCACCTGCGTGGAGACTGAGGTCATGGCCAAGCCCGAACTGAAGCTCGTGCCCGCGCCGAGTGAGACCGGCGAGACGCCGGACGCGGCGACACCGGCGCAAGCCGAGATGCCGTTCGCAGTCGTGCAAGGCGAGCCGATCACGCAACTGCCGCGCGATCTGTACATCCCGCCGCAGGCCCTCGAGGTATTCCTCGAAGCGTTCGAGGGACCGCTTGATCTTTTGCTGTATCTCATCCGCCGGCAGAACCTCGACATCCTCGATATTCCACTCGCCGACATCACCAAGCAGTACATGAATTACATCGAGCTGATGCAGGAGCTGCAGCTCGAGTTGGCCGGCGAATACATGCTGATGGCGGCGACGCTGGCCGAAATCAAATCGCGCATGTTGCTACCGCGATCGACCGATCCGACCACCGAAGAGGCCGATCCGCGCGCTGATCTCGTGCGTCGCTTGCAGGAGTACGAGCGCTACAAGCAGGCCGCCGAGAGTATCGATCGCATGCCGCGCGAAGATCGCGACACGTGGCCGGCGAGCGCTGAGGTGGATATTCGACGACCCGCCTCGACGCTGCCCACGGTGACGCTGCAGGAGATGATCGTTGCCTTCCGCGATGTGGTGGCACGCGCTGCCATGTTTGGTCATCACCATGTGCAGCGCGAACGCCTTTCAGTTCGTGCCCGCATGACCGGTGTGCTGGCGGCCGTCGAGAACGGTGGCTTCGTGGAATTTCTCAGGCTCTTCAAGCCCGAGGAGGGTCGCATGGGCGTGACCGTGACCTTCGTGGCCCTGCTCGAATTGGTGCGCGAGGGTTTGATCGATCTCGTGCAGACCGAAACTTATGGTCCGCTGCATGTACGCGCAGCGCAGGCCCCGCGTCTGCGTCTGGTCGATGGCGCATCGCCCGTCGACACCGGCCCGGTCGAGCCTGTCACCGTTGAATCTGACGAGGATAATCGATGAGCGAACATCACATCCGCAACGTGCTCGAAGCGGCGATGCTGGCGGCCGGCAAACCGATGGCGGCGAGCGAGCTCGCGCAGCTCTTCGACGAGGATGGCAGACCGGACAAGACTGCCATCAGCGCTGCTCTGAGCGAGTTGGCGGCGCACTACGCAGATCGGGCGATCGAGCTCAAAGAAACCGCCAGTGGCTGGCGTATTCAGGTACGCACGAATTACGCGTGCGAGATCGGCCGGTTGTGGCCGGAGCGCCCACAAAAGTACTCGCGGGCGTTGCTCGAAACTTTGGCATTGATCGCGTACCGGCAACCGACCACCCGTGCCGAGATCGAATCCGTGCGCGGGGTGGCCGTCAATCCCAATATCGTCAAGACGCTGATGGAGCGCGAGTGGGTGCGCGTCGTCGGGCACCGCGATGTGCCCGGTCACCCCGAGCTCCTCGGCACCACCAAGTCGTTCCTCGATTACTTTGGACTGCACTCGATCGACGAGTTGCCACCGCTCGCTGAACTGAAGGCGATGGTTGACCTGAACCCGCAACTTGATCTGCCAGTGGCCGACGAGCTGGCGCGGATCGCCGAGCCCGAGGCTGCGCAGGCGGATGTCGTCGATGCGTCTGCAGCAGTCGATACCATTGAAGCGGTCGATGCCAAGGTCTGAGCGAACGCGACGGCCGCCCAGTGAGTCCGCCCCTGCGGGCGAGCGCATTCAAAAAATTTTGGCACAGGCTGGTCTTGCCTCGCGTCGCGAGGCCGAGGAATGGATCCGCGCCGGACGGGTCACCGTCAATGGCGCAGTGGCCGAGATCGGTGCGCGGGTATCGGGACGCGACGAGTTGCGTGTCGATGGACGGGTGGTCAGGCGCAGCCGCGATCCCTCACGCCTCAAAACGGAAGCGTCGGTGTTTCTTTGCCATCGATCGACCGGAGATTCTTTGACTGAGGGCTTGATCGCGCGACTGCCGCGTCGCGCCGGGCGCCGATTTTTGGCGGTCTCGCCGATGCCGCGAGTGGATGGTGGTCTTGAGCTGGTGACCACCGATGGCGCGCTCGCCGAGCGCCTGCAGCGTCGTGTCCGGCGTTGGCCCACCGAATTTTTGGTGCGGATACGCGGTGAGCTCGAGGACAATCACCTCGAAAATATTCGCCTTGGCGAGCTCGATGACGGCCGTCGTCTCGAGGGCGTTGAGGTCGAGGGCTCCGAGCAGGAGGCCGAAAGTGCCAACCGCTGGTATCGCTTGCTGGCCATCGGCGCGAGCGGCAAGGACGTGCGTCGACTGTTCGAGCGCCAGGGCGCGTTCGTGAGCCGCATCACGCGCACCGCGCTCGGGCCACTCGCACTCACTCGTGACCTAAATCGCGGTCATTTTCGTTCTTTGACCAGCGAAGAGGCTGCAGCCCTCGGGACCGAGCCCTCGGCGTGAGGGGTGTTAGCGTGACGAGTGTTGGTGTCAGTCGTCGCGGAGATTACTGGGCGTCGAAGGCGCGACCGCTGACGCCGCGCGCTTGCGGGCCGAGCAGCGCGATCATCGGTGCCGTCAGCGACTCCGGCAGGGGCAGCGTTTCTGCAGCTTCCGAAGGATAGGCTTGTCGGCGCATTTGGGTGCGCGCGCGTCCCGGGTTCAAAGAATTGACGCGCACGGTGGTTTTTTCGAGCTCATCCGCCAGCACCTGCATCAAGCCCTCGAGACCGAATTTTGAGACGGCGTAAGCGCCCCAGTAGGCGCAGCCGCGACGGCCCACCGCGCTCGACAGACAGAGCACGCTGGCATCTGGCGAGGCGCGCAGCACCGGCAGCAGCACCTGGGTCAGCGCAAACGGCGCGGTCAGGTTGACATGCATGACCTTCATCCAAGTCGGCACATCGTAATCTTCGATAGGTCCCGGAACGCCGAGGATCGCGGCGTTATGCACGAGCCCGTCGAGTCGACCCCAGCGCTGCAGCAGCGCATGAGCGATCGCATCGAAGTCGCCGGCGACTGCTTTTTCGAGATCGAGTGGGGCAATCACGGCTTCGGCCGCTGGCGCGCCGCTGGCCGCACGCAAGGCGGCGATTTCGGCATGGACCGTCTCGAGTTTTTTGACGTTGCGACCGATGAGCACCACTTCGGCGCCGCGTCGCGCGCACTCGAGGGCTAGTGCGCGACCGAGGCCTGCGGTGGGTCCGGTGATGGCAATGACTCTGCCGCGCAACTCATCAGCAGCAAGCGTGATGCGTCGCGGGTCGAAGTCGGTGTGGGTCTCGGCGGTCATCGGTTGAGGTCCTCGGGCGAAATCGAGTGGTCAAGAAAATCAGCAGCGGAGCGCCCGCGGCAACTCGCCACGGGACAGGGCGAGGGCGCTCCGCCAACTGCTGAGGGCACGGCGCAGCGCAGCGCCAACAGATTGCCTGCTGTCCTCGCGCTGGCTGCGCTCGACGGCGTAACTCATCCACAGCAGGGGTACGCGCAGCGCGGGGCGCGCCGCAGCGGTCGTTGCCGTGGCAGCGGCACAAAGCTGCCGCAGCAAAAATTGTTCGCGCGCTGCGATGTCGGCGCGCTCGGCTGCGCCTAGCGGTTCGGCCTGCCAACGCACGTGCGAGTCGGCTGGATCGCTGAGTGGTCGATAAATTCGGCCTGCTCTGGCGTGCCGTGAAAACTCGGCCAATAACTCAAGTTCGCGCACCAGTGAGCCCGCGCGACTCGCGAGTTGCTCGGCGATGGCCGCTGGGGCGTTGGCACCAAGGGCGGCCTCGCGAAACACGCTGCTGCCCCAAGCCTGCAAATGTTGGTCGAGTTCGTCGCGGGTGAGGAAGGCAACGCCCGCGAGGTCGACGCGTACGTGTTCGGTGAGCGAACGCAAATCGGGCGGCGAGCGATGTTGCTGCGCGGCGGCTGCGGTCAAGGCGCGGGTGGCAGGATGGCGGGCGGCGCCCGCGGCGAGTCGCGTCAATTCTTCGTGCCACCACTCGAGCCGTGCGTGCGCAACGTGATGCTCGAGTTCACCGCGCAGGCTCGCGAGTACCTCTTGTTCGACCGTGAACAGAGCGGTGAGCGCTGCCGATTGTTCGCGTGCACAAAAGCGCAGCAGCCAGTCGCGATCAGGTCCGTAGCTCACACGCGCTCGGTTGGCTTGCGCAGGTGAGCGAGGTAATTGACCGCGATGTCGGCAGTCAGCCGGGCGCTGCGAGCGATCGGGTCGTACTCGATCCCGCGCAACTCGAGCAGCTCGAGGCCCGCGCCGCGTCCCCAACTCGCGAGCTGCGAGGGTTTGATCAGCCGCTCGTATTCGTGGGTGCCGCGTGGCACGAGGCGCGTGAGATATTCGGCGCCGACGATGGCCAGCATGAACGAGAGGAAATTTCGGTTGAGCGTCGACACGATGAGCGAACCGCCAGGACTGACCAGTTGCGCGAGACTCTCGATGGTCGCGGCTGGATCCGGGATGTGCTCGAGCATTTCCATGCAGGTGACGAGCGGGAAGCTCGCGGGTGCTTCGCTCGCCAGACTCTCGACGGTTTGCACGCGATAGTCGATCGCGAGTCCTTCGCCGGTCGCATGCAGACGCGCGACATCAATCATGGTGGGTGCGAGATCGATGGCGGTGACTTGTGCGCCGGCGCGCGCCAAGCCCTCGGCGAGCAGGCCGCCACCGCAACCGATATCGGCGGTACGCATGCCGTGCAGCGATATCCGTTCGGCAATGAAGCCGAGGCGTGCGGGATTGATGGTGTGCAGCGTGCCGAATTCGCCCGCCGGATCCCAGAAGCGGTGTGCGATGGCGTCGAACTTGGCAACCTCTGCGGCGTCGGCGGCCGGAGATTCGCGAGCAGATTCACGATGCATTTGGACTGGCCTGTACACGCGCGTTGAAGGGGTCGCTATGGTACTATTACTCGTTCGTTTTCGAATGCGGTAACAGCCTGCCGAATGAGCGAAATCGCCCGCGAAGTCCTGCCCGTCACACTCGAAGACGAGATGCGCCAGTCCTACCTCGATTACGCGATGAGCGTAATCGTCGGGCGCGCCCTTCCCGATGTGCGCGACGGCCTCAAACCGGTTCACCGCCGCGTGCTCTTCGCCATGCGCGAGCTCGGCAACGAATACAACAAACCCTACAAAAAATCGGCCCGTGTGGTCGGTGACGTCATCGGTAAATACCACCCGCATGGCGATACCGCGGTTTATGACGCCATCGTGCGCATGGCGCAGCCGTTTTCCATGCGCTACTTGCTGGTTGACGGCCAGGGTAACTTCGGCTCGGTCGACGGCGACATGCCGGCGGCCATGCGGTACACCGAAGTGCGCATGTCGCGTATGGCCGGCGAATCACTCGCCGACATCGATCGCGAGACCGTCGACTTCGTCCCGAACTACGACGAGTCGCTGACCGAGCCGGCGGTGATGCCCTCGCGCATCCCGAATTTGCTGGTCAATGGCTCCTCGGGAATCGCGGTCGGCATGGCGACCAACATCCCGCCGCATAACCTCACTGAAATCGTCAACGCCTGTCTTGCGGTCATCGACGACCCGGCGATAACGCTGGCCGGTCTCATGCAGCATGTGCCGGGCCCGGATTTTCCCACCGCCGGCATCATCAATGGCGCCCAAGAAATCGTCAGCGCGTACAAAGGCGGGCGCGGGCGGCTCTCGATCCGTGCGCGTACCCACTTCGAAGATATCGGCAAGGCTGATCGACAAGCGATCATCGTCACCGAGCTGCCGTATCAGGTGAACAAGGCGAGACTGATCGAGCGTATCGCCGATCTGGTACGCGAAAAACAGATCGAAGGTATCTCCAACGATGGTTTGCGGGATGAGTCTGACAAGGACGGTATGCGCATCGTCATCGAGTTGCGGCGCGGCGAAAACGCCGAAGTCGTGCTCAATAATCTGTTTGCGCAAACGCCGCTCGAGACCGTGTTCGGCATCAACATGGTGGCCCTCGTCGATGGCCAGCCTCGGCTGCTGTCGCTCAAAGAAATGCTCGAGGCCTTCATCCGGCATCGGCGCGAAGTGGTCACGCGCCGGACGGTGTTCGATCTCGCCAAGGCGCGCGATCGGGCGCACATCCTCGAGGGTCTTGCCGTTGCGCTGGCGAACATCGATGAGGTCATCGCACTGATCAAGGCCTCACCGACGCCCGCCGAGGCGAAGACGGCCTTGCTCGCGCGCAGTTGGAACTCCGGCGCCGCGCCCGAGATGCTGGCCCGTGCCAATAACGTCTCGACGCGCCCGAAGGATCTGGCGGCTGAGCTCGGTTTGCAGAGCGAAGCCAATGGCTATCGATTGAGCGAGACGCAGGCGCAGGCCATTCTCGACATGCGGCTCAACCGCCTGACCGGCCTCGAGCAAGAAAAAATCGTCGGCGAATACGCCGAGCTGCTGGCACTGATCATCGATCTGTTCGACATTCTGGGGCGCCCCGAGCGTTTGACCGAGGTGGTGCGTGCCGAACTCACTGCCATTCGCGACGAATACGGCGATGCTCGTCGGACCGAAATCAATCTCGATCACATCGATCTCGCCACCGAAGATTTGATCGAGCCGCAAGATGTCGTGGTGACGCTGTCGCATGCGGGCTATGCCAAGAGCCAACCGCTTACCGAATACCAGACCCAGCGCCGCGGTGGGCGCGGCAAGACGGCAACCACCGTCAAAGATGAAGACTACATAGAGAAACTCTTCGTCGCGCATACCCATGACACGCTGCTGTGCTTTTCGAATCGTGGCCGGGTCTACTGGTTGCGCGTGTTCGAGTTGCCGCAGGCGGGCCGTGGCGCGCGTGGCAAGCCGCTCGTGAATCTGATGCCACTCGAAGAGGGCGAGAGGATCAACGCGCTGCTGCCGATCAAACAATTCGACGACGAACATTTCGTGTTCATGGCGACGAGCCACGGCACCGTCAAAAAGACGCCGCTGTCGGCGTACTCGCGGCCGCGACCCTCGGGCATCATCGCGGTCGATCTGCGGGACGGTGATCGCCTGGTCGGCGTCGGTCTCACCGACGGCAAGCGCGACATCATTCTTTGCTCGAGCGGCGGCAAGGCCATCCGCTTCAACGAAGACGAAGTGCGCGCCATGGGGCGTGATGCCACGGGCGTTCGCGGCATACGTCTCGGCGACGGTCAGGAAGTGATCTCGCTGGTCGTCGCCGGCGATGGGCTGATCCTCACCGCGAGCGAAAACGGCTACGGCAAGCTCACGCCGCTCGAAGATTTTCCGTTACATGGTCGAGGCGGGCAGGGCGTGATCGCGCTGCAGACCACCGATCGCAACGGTGCAACGGTCGCCGCGCTACAAGTGCAGGGCGAAGACGAGATCATGATGATCAGCTCGGGCGGTACCTTGGTGCGCACGGGCGTCGCGGAAATCTCCATCGTCGGTCGCAACACGCAAGGCGTGCGCCTCATTCGGCTCGAGGAAGGCGAGCGCCTCGTCAGTGTCGAAGGGATCGCCGCCATCGCCGACTCCGGTGCTGCCGACTCGGGCGAGGCCAACGCCGAGACCGCCGCCCCACCCGCCGCATCGCCTGAGGGCGAGGGCGCGGGGCCTGTAAATCTGCACTGACCGTCAGGAGCACCAGCGTGCGCGTATTCAATTTTGCGGCAGGGCCAGCGACCTTGCCGTTACCGGTTTTGGAACAAGCGCGTGACGAACTGCTCGACTGGCAGGGCAGCGGCATGTCGGTCATGGAAGTCAGTCATCGCAGTAAAGCCTTCGTGGCGGTGGCGCAGCAGGCCGAGCAAGATTTGCGTGATTTGCTGTCGATTCCGGCGAATTACAAAGTGCTGTTTTTGCAGGGCGGTGCGACCGGGCAGTTCACGGCGATCCCGCTCAATCTCGCAGGCCCCGAGGCAACGGCCGATTACCTCAACACCGGAGCGTGGTCAAAGAAAGCGATCAGCGAGGCCAAGCGGTTCTGCAAGGTCAAGGTCATCGCCGACGAGACGGCCTCCAACTATTCGAGCGTGCCGACCGCGGAATCTTTGCAGCCTACGCCGGATGCTGCCTATCTGCATTACACGCCCAACGAAACCATCGGCGGGGTGGAATTCCCCTATGTGCCATCGAGTGGCGATACACCCTTGGTCGCTGACATGTCATCGAATATTTTGTCGCGACCCATCGACGTCAGTCGCTTCGGGCTCATTTATGCGGGAGCACAAAAAAATATCGGTCCGTCGGGGCTGGTGCTCGTGATCGTGCGCGACGATCTCCTCGGCAAGGCCCGCGCGGGTACGCCGCCGATCTGGGATTACGAGGCGATGGCGAAAGAAGCTTCGATGCTCAACACGCCGCCGACCTTCGGCATCTACATCGCAGGGGTGGTGTTCGCTTGGCTCAAGCGCGAGGGTGGCCTCGTGGCGATCGGTGAGCGCAATCGGCGCAAGGCCGAGCGGCTTTATGCCGCGATCGACTCCTCGGGCTATTACCAAAGTCCGGTGGCCGCCAACTGCCGCTCCTGGATGAATGTGCCGTTCACCATACCGAACCCCGAACTCGAGAAAACATTTTGCACCGAAGCCGCCAAAGCGGGGCTCGCCAACCTCGAGGGGCACCGGTCCGTGGGTGGCATGCGGGCCTCGATCTATAACGCCATGCCGCTGGCGGGCGTTGAGGCGCTGATCAGTTTCATGGGCGAATTCCAGCAGCGCCACGGCTGATTGGCGCATGGCCTTTCGGATACAGACCCTGAACCAGATCAGCGTGCGCGGACTCGAGCGTCTGCCGCGTGATCGCTATGAAGTGGCCTCGGCGATCACTGACCCGCACGCCATCCTGCTGCGCTCGGCCGACATGCACAACATGACGATCGCGCCAAGTGTGCTCGCCGTCGCGCGCGCGGGCGCTGGCACCAATAATGTCCCGGTGAGCACGCTCTCGAAGCGCGGCATCCCGGTTTTCAATGCGCCCGGTGCCAATGCTAACGCGGTCAAAGAACTGGTGATCGCGGGTTTACTGCTCGCCGCACGTAATATCGTTCAGGCCTGGGATTTTGCGCGCTCACTCCAGGGTGACGACGAAGCGATCGACAGCGCCACCGAGAGCGGCAAGAAAGCCTTTGCAGGTTTTGAGCTGCCGGGACGGACTTTGGGGATCGTGGGTCTCGGGGCGATTGGCGTCGAGGTGGCCAATGCGGCCGAGCGGCTAGGCATGCGCGTCATCGGCTACGACCCGCAAATCACCGTTCAGCGTGCATGGCAGTTGTCGGCCAGCATCAAGCAAGCGCGATCGCTGGATGAGTTGTTCGCACGCAGTCAGTTCATCACCGTGCACGTGCCGCTGGTCGAGGCCACCCGGGGTCTCGTCAATGCGGCCCGCCTGCGGCTGATGCCGAAGTCGGGCGTGATCCTCAATTTTTCGCGGTCGGCAATCGTCGACGATGTCGCGGTGCTGGCGGCGCTCGATGCCGGCAACCTCTATGGCTATGTCTGCGACTTTCCGAAGAACCGGCTCAAAGATCACCCGCGCGTGGTGACGCTGCCGCATCTCGGGGCGTCGACGGGCGAAGCCGAAGAAAACTGTGCGGTCATGGTAGCCGATACCCTGCGCGATTACCTCGAGAGCGGCAACGTTCGCCACAGCGTCAATTTCCCCGAAACCGTGCTGCCGCGGGTGCCAGGTACGAGCCGCATCGCCGTCGCCAACAGCAACGTGCCGAACATGGTGGGACAAATTTCCACGCTGCTCGCGGGCGCCGGGATCAATATTGCGGAGCTGCTCAACAAATCGCGGGGTGAGTTGGCGTTTACCCTGATCGATGCGGAGGGCACGGTCGACCCAGCCCTGCTCAGTCGCATTCGTACGATTGACGGCGTACTCTGCGCGAGATTGTTACCCGAATCTTCGTCGTCACCCACCCGATAACCTCGTTCACACCCTCAGCATGGCCAGCCGGAAAAAGCAAAAAGCCCAACCCGCAATCGAAGGTCTGCGCGGTCGCATCGACGATGTCGATCGTCGTCTGCATGCCTTGCTCAACGAGCGCGCACGCCTCGCTCGGCAGGTCGGCGTCTCGAAAGGTAAAGAGGAACGCCTCGTGGACTTTTACCGTCCCGAACGCGAGGCGCAGGTGCTGCGCATGGCGCTCGAGCGCAATGCGGCCTCGCGCGCGAGTGGCGCGCTGCGCGACGAGGAAGTCGTGCGGCTCTTTCGCGAAATCATGTCCGCCTGCCTCGCCCAGGAGGAGCCGCTCAAAATCGGGTTTTTGGGACCGGAGGGCACGTTCTCGCAGACCGCGGTCTACAAGCACTTTGGGCACTCGGCGCGGGCGCTTGCGCTCGCGACCATCGACGAAGTGTTTCATGAGGTGGAGGCTGGCCACGCTGACTTCGGCGTGGTGCCCATCGAGAATTCCACCGAGGGCAGCGTCAATCACACGCTCGATCGTTTTTTGATTTCGCCGCTGCGCATCTGCGGCGAAGTCGAACTGCGCATCCGTCAGAACCTGATGGGCAAGATGCGTAGCCTGCGTGAGGTGAAGCGGATTTGCAGTCATCCGCAATCGCTCGCGCAGTGCCGGCAATGGCTGCAGGAGCACCTGCCGGACGTCGAAATCATCGCCGAGTCGAGCAACGCCGAGGCGGCGCGACGTGCGCGCGACGAGAAAGGGACCGCGGCCATCGCCGGCGAAACCGCCGCCGAGGTCTACGGGCTGACGATTCTCGCGGCCGATATCGAAGATCGCGCCGACAACAGCACGCGTTTTTTGGTGATCGGCCGACGCACCTTCGGACGCAGCGGCAAGGATCGAACCACTTTGCTGGTGTCGACCGGGCACACCGAGGCGCCGGGCGCGCTCTATCGTCTTCTCGAGCCGCTCGCCAAAAATAAGGTGAGCTTGACGCGCATCGAATCGCGTCCCTCGCAGCGCCGCAAATGGGATTACGTGTTTTTCATTGATCTCGAGGGGCACATCGATGATGCCCCAGTCGCGCGCGCGCTCGAGCGCCTCAAATCGAGAGCCTCGCTCTATCGCGTGCTCGGCTCCTATCCGCGCGCGGTGCTGTGAGTTCAGTCGATCCGGACCGTTGGTGCGTGACGCCTGCCGAAGCGGTGGCAGGTGATCTTCGAGTGCCCGGTGACAAATCGGTCTCACACCGATCTTTGCTGCTCGGTGGTATTGCCGAGGGCCTCACCACGGTTGATGGTTTTCTCGAGAGTGAAGATTGTCTGGCGACGCTGCGGGCGCTGCGCGCACTCGGCGTGACCATCGAGCGCCCGCAGCCCACTTCGCTGCGAATTCAGGGTGTGGGCGCAAACGGTCTGCGCGGAGTCGACTTTGCACTCGATATGGGCAATGCCGGCACGGCGATGCGGCTTTTCATGGGTCTGCTCGCAGGCCAAAGTTTTGACTCGACATTGGTGGGCGACAGTTCGCTGATGCGGCGGCCGATGGAGCGCGCCGCGGCGCCGCTGCGTCTGATGGGGGCACGTATCGAGACTCGCGAGGGGCGACCGCCGGTCGCCATTCGCGGCACACCCGAGTTGCAAGCGATCGATTTCCACATGCCGGTGGCGAGTGCACAGGTCAAATCCGCCGTGTTGCTGGCGGTGCTGCGGGCAAAGGGGGTGACCCGGGTGACCGAGCCCGCCCCAACACGCGATCACACCGAACGCATGCTGGCGGGTTTCGGGGTCGAACTGCTGCGCGAGGGCGCGACTGTCAGCCTGCGCGGCGGCCAACGGTTGCAAGGCACACACATCGACGTCCCCGCTGATTTTTCTTCGGCGGCGTTTTTCATGGTGGCGGGTTGCATCGCCCGTGCGGGCAGTCTCAGGTTGCGTGGCGTCGGTATGAATCCGACACGTACCGGTTTGCTCGACATCTTGCGGGCCATGGGTGCGGACATCGAGGTAACAGGACTGGCGACCCGCGGTCCGGAACCGATTGCCGATCTGGTCATTCGCCCCTCGACCCTGCATGGCAT
>Ga0194132_10005234_pt1 | contig 21260 bp, 17 predicted proteins | sample TA2KigOf80mmetaG_FD_148612 | JGI IMG/M metagenome (GOLD analysis project Ga0194132, IMG submission 148612) | Freshwater microbial communities from Lake Tanganyika, Tanzania - TA2015054 Kigoma Offshore 80m | ecosystem: Environmental > Aquatic > Freshwater > Lake | place: Tanzania: Lake... | reverse complement strand
TTCGTCATAGCCTACCGCTGCGAGTGTGGAAGACTCGACGGCTGTGATTGTCATGCGATCGCCTCCTTGTGGAGGCAATCGCCCTAAAACAGGATATCACAAAAATGTTCTTAAGTGAACAGTATTGAGTCTAGGTGCGTGCGGGCTCAATTCCCCCAGCACGGCGCACGATGATTCCCGGATCGCCCGGATGCGAAAGAGGCCATGCGGCGGACCGTTGCGATCGCGCAGCTTGACGTTCAAATCGCCGCGATCACGGCCCTGAACTTCCGCGCGCCTTCCGCGAATCTCCCCAGCGCGGCGGCTGGGTCGAGTGCAGGGACACGGCGCGCGCGGCAATCCAGCCGCCTTGTCAAGGTGACTGGGTGCCCGATTCGCGCGCTGAATCCGTGCGCGGGCCATGGCCATCGACCGCGAACTCGATCAAACGGTTTCGAACGCAGCGAGCCATTTCCCGCATCGTCCGGACCGTTGTTGGGCGCTCCTCGCCCATATCCACCAACGTCCCGTTCCTGGAGAACTGTGGCAGCCGTCCGCCCGGCCGTTACTCGAAACGATCTCGATCGCGAGGTCCGGAGTTCCCCGCCTGGAGCCGCGGTAGATGGGCATGGCATCGAACTCGCCCGCGCATCGCCAAGTACTGCTCGGGCGAGACCAGAGTTTGAACAGCCATGTTCTTCGCCCAATTCTACAATTTTCCCTGAGTACGGCTTCAGGGTTGGCGGCCGAGTGTCATGATCCGCCCGGCGCGCCTTGTCGCAGTCCTTGTTTCCACTACGCTGTTCGCCCAAACCAACGACCGGGGCACGGTGCAGATCCAATTGGCTCCAGGCACCGTCGGCGTACCGTACGACCAGGCGATCGAGCCGCCGGGCGGCGGTCAAGGTGACGGGAATCCAGCGACCGTGGCGTTCGGCGCGCCGTCCGGACTCCCGCCGGGACTCGCGGCCGCGCTTGGCCGGATCCGCGGCGTACCGTCGCAGGCCGGCGATTTCCGGGTGAGGATCCCCGGCACGATTACGTGCAAGACGTGCCATGGCAAGACGTTCGTCCAAACCATGACGGTCGAGGGTGCGATGAAGATCACAGGCGCGCCGGGTGGACTCCTGATCGAGACCGGCGCCCTCCAGTTCACCTTTCCCGAGGGCAGCCGGCAGCCGCTCACCCAGCAGATCCGGATCACGAACCGCGGCAGCCAGACCCGGACGCTCACGGCATCGCTGAGCGAATCCCGTCCGTGGCTCAGCATCGCGGGCGGGGGCAGCGCCGGACCGTTTTCAACGGCCACAATTCCGGTCACGGTGAATCCCGCGGGACTGGCAGCGGGATTCTACCCAGGCCTGGTCCGGATCAGCGCGCCGGGCGGAACCGAGAGCTTCAGCGCACCGGTGTTGGCGACGGTTACGCCCGCCTCGGCCGGGCTGATCGTTTCACAGTCCGGGCTGACGTTCGAAGCCGAGCAAGGCAGCACGGCCGCCCTGGCGCAGGTGATTCACGTTGGCGGCGGTACGGCGTTCACGGTTGCGGCCGGCACGGTGTCGGGAGGAGGCTGGCTCCAGGCGGCGGCCGCGGGCAATGCGGTCACGGTCCGCGCCAACGCACAAGGACTGCCAGCGGGCCAGTACTTCGGACAGGTCGAGGTCCGCGCCGATACGCCGGACTCGCCGCGGACGGTCACCGTGCTGCTCAATGTGGCGGCCGCGGCGGGGACGCTCGCGCCGCAGGTGAGTCCCGCGGGGCTGATCCTGGTCCAGCGGCCCGGCGCCGCGACGCCTCCGGCAGTGATCACGGTGACGAACGCTTCAGCACGGGAAGCCGCAATCTCGATGTCCACGGCGTTTGAGGGGAGCGTCGAGTGGTTCACCCCTCGCGTCCAGGCACCCGCCGTCGCACCCGGCGCGGCGGTATCCGTGCAGGTGGTCCGTGACCCCGCGGCCGCGGTGCCGCCCGGGGTCCACCAGGCCGAGCTGATCCTGCGCTTCGCCGGGTCGGTGCGGCGGGTCGCGGTGGTGCTCGTGGCGCTGCCCCCCGGATCCACGGCTCCGCGCGGCGCGCGCCTGGCGGAGGGCTGCACTCCCACGCGGCTGGTTCCGGTGTTTACCACACTCGGATCGGGATTCGCGGTGAACGCATCGTGGCCGAGCGCGCTCGAACTGCTGGTGGCCGACGACTGCGGAGATCCTCTGATTCAAGGCTCGGCGGCGGTCACGTTCAGCAACGGGGATCCGCCGCTGCCGCTCGTCTCCGCCGGAGGGGGCCGCTGGGCGGGCACCTGGCAGCCGCGGGCTGGAGCCCAGAACGTGGTGCTCGCAGCGGCCGTCGAATCGGCGTCCGTGCCACAGTTGATGGGGACCGTGCAGATAGGTGGCGCGGCCAACCAAGGGCTGGCGATTCCGCAGATTAGCGCGGGAGGCGTGCTGAGCGCGGCGAGTTTCCAGCCGCTTACGCCCGTGGCGCCCGGATCCTATGTCGCGGTTTTCGGGAAGGGGATGGCCGCGGGACTCAGCTCGTCGCCCGCACTGCCGTTGAGCGCCGAGCTTGGCGGGACGCAGGCGGTCCTGGCCGGACGCAGGCTGCCGCTCCAGTTCACCAGCGACGGCCAGATCAACGCCGTGATTCCGTACGACGTGCCGGTGAATGTGGTGCAGCAACTGGTGGTGCGGCATGGGACCCGGATGTCGGCGCCGGAACCGGTGGTGGTCGCCGCCGCCCAACCGGCCATCTTCACCAAGAACCAGACCGGGTCGGGCGAGGGAATCATTGTCGCGGTGCAAAGCGGCGGGACGCAGTTCCTGGCGGGCGCGGAATCGCCTGCCGCGCCCGGGGACGTGTTGGTGATCTACTGCGCCGGGCTCGGAGCCGTTACGCCCGCGGCCGCTGCTGGGGCGGCGGGACCGTCGTCGCCGCTCAGCTCGGTTGTGAATCCGGTCACGGTGGTGATTGGCGGGAAAACGGCCCAGGTGCTGTTCGCGGGGCTGGCGCCGGGGTTCGCCGGGATCTACCAGGTGAACGTGGTGGTACCCGAGGGACTGGAGGCGGGGACCGCGCAAGTGGTGCTATCGGCGGCAGGACAAGCCAGCAACGCCGCCACGGTCGCCATCGGCTCGGCGAGGTAGGGTCCTTCACACTACTTTTACAAGACCGCCACCACCTGGAGAGGCGGTTGCGGGAAAATTCTTCTATGAGGAGTGCCTTTATGAAATCTTTTCTGATCGTGGCTGCGGCCGCAAACGCGGCATGGTCGGTTCCAGCAGTCGAGCGCGTCCCGCCCGGGCAATTGGTGACGAGCTATCTTGGCCGGTTCAATCTGGATATCAACCGGAACGGGACGGTGGTCGCCTACCTCACCCAGCTTGCGGGGGTGCCAGGCCCGCTCCTGTTTAACGGCGAGGCCGGGGAGAACACGGCGCGGTTCACGGTGGTCTCGACACCCATCCGCCTGGAACTCCTGCGGATGGACGCGTTGATCCACGCACGGCCGGTCCCGGTGAGCGGCGACGCGGTCCGGTTCAGGCTCTACTACGATGAATTCCCGGCGGTCCGCGACTCGAAACTTCCGGAAACCTATCAAACGGGCCGGCTCGTCGCGGTGCTACGCGGCAGGCCATGGTCATTTACGGCGGTCCCGCTGTTGATGGCGCACGCCGAGGGTGTGCAGGAGCTTGAATCAAGCGAGGACTTTTTCATTCAAGGCCAACGGGTCAACTTCCGGCAAGTGACCGAGGCGATCCGTACCAACATTCTCGGGGGGCCGACGCCCGCGGTGAGATCCGACGCCGAGACGTTGTCGTTCCCAATCGGCGGGACCGCGGTCGCGGTGGAGGCGTTCCCGCCCCGGACACAGTAAAGCCAGGAGGGCCTGAGGCTTAGAACTTGTAGTGCAGTCCGAGTTGGAAGATCCGCGACTGATTGCCATTCGCCAGCGATGCCACGCGGCCGAAGTTCGCATTGCCGCGCGCCTGCGCCGGAAGGCCGAAGTTCGGATGGTTGGGGAAATTTAGCACTTCGGCGCGGAACTGGATCCGGTGGCCTTCGATCACCGGGAAGTCCTTGAGCACCGAAACGTCAGCCGCAACAGACCCGGGTCCGAGCGCGATCGTGCGGCCTGCGTTGCCGAGCGTGAATGGAGCGGGAGCGGCGAAGGCCCCCGTGGCGAAGAACGGCTCAGACCGCACGTTCGACCTCCAGGCCGGATTCACCTGGTAGGCGCCCACAACGTTCGACCGCAGCGTGTCGACGAACGCGTTGGCGGAGGCCGTTGCCGCTTCCACCACGCCGAACGAGGATCCACTCCGGAGCTCGAGGATCAACCCCAGGATCCAGCCGCCGAGGATCTGGTTCGCCACCGGATTCGAGAGGGCGTGAGCGCGCCCTCGTCCAAACGGCACTTCCCACACCGTGTTGGCGATCAGCCGGTGGCCGATGTGATTCCCGGACAGGCCCTTGTCCCCGCCACGATTGTAGAAGTCGGCGAAAGCGCCGACGCCGATGTTGCCGCCAATCTCGCCTCGCGACTCGACATCGTCGATCAGCTTGGACCACGTGTAGTTGGCCCCGAAGCTCAGGCCTCCCGAAGCCCGCTTCTCGATTTTCAGGTTCAGTCCGTGGTAATTCGAGTTTCCGATGGCCGGAGCGATGGTCCGCACACTCGAAAACTGTGGGAAGGGCCGCCGTACCTGCGCGTTGCCCGGCCCCATCAGGGCTGGCGGAACCTGGTTGATGCCGCGAAAGTCGGGCGCGGGCAGCTTGTGGCCGAGGGTGGCGAGGTATCCGATTTCGGCCAGCATCCGGCCCGGAAGTTGATGCTGGACGTTCAGGTTGAGGGTGTTCAGATATCCGTTGGCGCGTTGGGGCTCAAAGAAGTCCACCGCGGTGGTCACGGGTTGCCCTGGGCGGACGGCCCCGAACGATGAGGTGAGATCGGCCTCGGCGGGTAGCTTGATCGGCGGCAGCCCGTCCCTGAGAAGGAATGCGGCGGTGCGACCGGCATCCGGCGACACAAACTCGCCGCGGACACTGAAGCCAAGGTTGGCGACAATGGGTGTCGCCTGGTCATATTGGCCGATGTAGACCACGGCGCCTCCTCCGCGAAGGACGGTCTTTGGCGTCAATTGCAGAGCGAATCCCAGGCGCGGCCCAAAGTTGTTCTTGTCAAAGTTGTGCGCGTACCGGCTGACGCCGTCGCGCCCTGAGAACCGGACCGCGCCGGGACAGTTGCACACCGGGTTCAGGAGCCCGCGGTCAAACGAGTTCTGCCGGTTGTTGGCGATCTCGTGGCGCGGTTGGTCCATGTCCCACCGCAGGCCGAGGTTGAGCGTGAGACGCTGGCTCACCTTCCAGTCGGTCTGGACGAACGCACCGTAGGTGTCGGCGTGAGTGATGAGCGGGAGCGTGTCCTCACGGAAGGCGCGGTTGGTCCAGCCGAGCAGCAGCGAAGCGAGGGCGTCGTTGGTGGCCTGGGGATTGAACTCGAAGTCGCCGCCGGCGGAACCGTAGAAGATGTCCTTGTTCTCGGAGGCGCGGTACTCCCATCCCCATTTCAGCGTGTGCTTGCCACGGACTTTGGTCATCGTGTGCTGGATCATGTTCTGCGCGATGGGACACTGGTTGCGCCCGTTGTCGCGGCCCATCACCGCCAGCCCGGTGACGCGGATAATCGGGAAGAAGCGCTCATTGGTGCCGGTGAGTCCGAGGCGTTTCGGCCAGTCCAGGCCATCGGATCCGTTCGAATTCGGCGCGCACCGGCGGACCCAGCTATAGCGCAGCTCGTTGATGAACTCCGGCGACACGTTCCAGAACCAGGTTCCGGATACGTTGAAGTAGTTGCGGTCGCGGTTGTCGTGGAAGCTGTCCGTGCCCGGCTCGGGCCACATCGGAAACGCACGTGTGTTGCCGTAGAAGGAGAGGAACCGGCCGAAGACGCGATGTTTGTCGTTGACGACATGGTCCATGCGCGCCACGTGATAGTACATCGGATTGTCGGTCCGCTGGTTGGCGGTGAAATTGTTGTTCCGGGACGGAGCGCCAGCCACGTTCGGCGCGGGATACAGGGCGGCGAGCCGTGCGCCCACAGGATCCATTCGGGACTGCGGAATGACCGCACCGGGGAACGGGGCATTGGCGAGCGGATCGCGAATCGCGCGTCCGGTGCGTGAGAAATCGCCCGATGCTTCTCCGGGTCCGGGCACGTTTTGAAACACCGCTGCGCCGCGGGAGAACGGGACTCCCTCAAAGCTGTAGAAGAAGTGCGTGCGGTCCCGCTTCACCGGACCGCCCAGGCTCGCGCCGTACTGATGGCGCCTGAGCCGCGGCTTTACCGGACCGGAAAAGAACGGCCGGGCCTCGAGCGCATTATTCCGGATGAAGTCATAGGCCGTGCCGTGGAACCGGTTGGTGCCACTGCGAGTGGTCATCTGGACCACACCGCCCCCCGTCCGCCCGAGTTCGGCCTTGTAGTTGCTGATGTTGACCTGGAACTCTTCAAGCGAGTCGATCGGCGGGTCGAAGTCGAGTGTGGCGTTGCCGAGCGTAATGTTCTGCACCACACCGCCGTCGAGGGACCAGGCGGAGTTGTCACCGCGCCCGCCCGCCATGGTGAAGTTCGATCCCGTGCCGTTCTGGACCACGAATCCCGACAGGCGCGCGAGCTGCGCCGCCCGCCGGTCAATGAGCGGCATGTTGGCGATGGTTTCCTGTTTGACCACCGCCCCAACCGTCGCGGTCTCCGCCTGGAGTTGCGGAACCTCGGCCGACACCGTGACGGACTCGGCGACTCCGCCGACCTCAAGGGCGATGTCGACCCGCGAAGGGACGCCGGTTTCGAGAACGAGTCCGGAGCGGTGGTGGGTCTTGAATCCGGTCTTCTCGATGCGGACTTCATAAGCGCCGGGAGGAAGAAGCGGAAGATTGTAGATCCCCTGGTTGTTGCTGGAGGCCTGCCACCCTTCACCGGTCTGTGTGTTCCGCGCGTGGATCGCGGCGCCAGCCACAACCGCGCCTGAAGCGTCGGACACGGTACCCGTGAGTGACGCCGTACGCTGGGCCGATGCAGCGAGACAGCAGGCCAAGAGCTGAAGCGGTAACTTGATCCTCATCAGTGAATCAGTCTATCGCTTGCGGCGCACTGGTACAATGGCCTGTTTATGGCCAATTTGCTGCAGGACAAGACTGTCCTGATTCTCGGGGTTGCGAACAAGTGGAGCATCGCGCACGCCATCGCGGCAGCAGCGCGGCGCGAAGGAGCACGGGTGCTGCTCACCTACCAGGGCGAGCGGCAGCGGCTGACGGTGGAAGAACTGGGAGCGGAGCTGGGTGCGGACAAGGTGCTCGCCTGCGACGTCTCCAAGGACGAGGAACTGGCGGGACTGGCGCAAGCGCTCCAGGCGGACGGGGTGACGCTGGACGCCGTGGTCCACTCGATCGCCTTTGCCAACCGCGAGGATTTGTCGCGGCCGTTCGTCGAGACCTCGAGGTCCGGCTACGCCCTGGCGCAGGACGTGAGTGCCTATTCGCTGGTGGCTGTTGCGCGGACCTGCCGTCCGTTCATGACGCGGGGCGGATCCATTACGACGCTGTCGTACCTGGGCGCTGTCCGGGTGGTTCAGAACTACAACGTGATGGGCGTGGCCAAGGCGGCACTGGAAGCGGCGGTGAAGTACCTGGCCAATGACCTCGGTCCCGCAGGAATCCGCGTGAATGCGATCTCCGCCGGACCGATCAAGACGGCGTCGGCGCGGGGAGTCAAGGACTTCGGCAAGATCCTCGAGGGGATGCTGGCGATGGCGCCGCTGCGGCGGAACACGGATCCGGCCGAGGTGGCCGACACCGCCGTGTTCCTCGCGTCGGACCTGGGACGGGGCGTCACCGGCAATGTCCTCTACGTCGACGGCGGATTCCAGGTGATGGCGCTGGCGGCGCCATAACCGGCCGGTTCAGTTGACCCAGCGCTTGGCCTTGTCCTCGGGCCAGGCGAGCGTGAACCGGGCCGTGTGGTTGTTTCCAGCCTCTGTCTCAATCGAGAGGTTGACGATGCCGGTGTTGAGGTCCGGAGCCCACAGGAACAACCCGTGCTTGTTGTCAATCGTGAGCGAACCGTGGAGGAGGTTCCAACCGGGGACTTCGAACGAGGAGATCCCGATCACGTAGCGCTTGGGACCGAGGATCCGCTGCATCAGCTCGTAGATGGCGTTCTTGAGGACATCCGGGAGCCGGTCCCACTCGACGGTTTCCTGTGCCTCCATGAAGTCGGAATTGGTTGCGAACTCGTCGAGAAAGTAGTTGACGATCTCGGGGATGTTGGTCTCGCTCACCATCCTCCGCTTCAACTCGAGGACTCGCGACATGTCGAAACCGGGCATACCCCTATCCTCCGCCTTTTCGGGGAGGATGTCCAGCCGGCCTCAGTTCACCCTGGAGGGAGAGAGTTCCTCGAGGCGCGTCATGGTCACCCGGCCGCAGTGGACATTTCCGTCGGCGGTCTCGGCGTGGAAGGTCACGATGCCCAGGTCGAGATCCGTGGCCCAGACGAACAGTCCGTGGCCTCCGTTGACGGCCAGGTTTCCGTGCATGAGCTGGGCGCCTGGGATCTCGACCGGCAGCAATTCGATCAGGCACCCCACCGGCCCCATGACCCGGGCGACAAACTGGGAGATCCCCCGTTGGATGTAGCTGGGCAGGCATTCGGGCTCGACCGGAGCCCCGAGTCCCAGGAAGTCCCGGTCCATGCCGAGATTGTCGATGTAGTAATCCACTATGGAGTGGAGGTTCCGCTCACTCACCATGCGGCGCTTGAGCTCATGGATGCGCATCAAGTCAAAGGCGGGCATGTCCCTATCGTGCGCCTTTCGCGGGGTAAATGTCCAGATATTTATTTGGATTTTAGACCCAGGCGCCAGCGGGGATTCCAACGGATAGACGTAACGAGTGCCTGCCGGTCTCCACCCCAAAACGTACGCCGAGTGTCGTACAAATAGCTTACTTCTAGAGTCGTTTCGGGGCTGATCTGAACGACAGCTCCGCCGGCGTTGCGGGTGGAGTGAAATCCGTTGTTTACCGCCAGGATTTCGTTCTGAATGAATGGCCTTATTTTTCGTTTTCCGAACGTAATACGCCCCATGGTGCGGTAGCGGTTGTAGTCCGGGCGGCCGGTCCCGATGTGGCGCTCGGCGACCGCCCGTGTGTTGAGAGTGAACCGGTTTCCGCGGTACAGGATCCCTTCTACACCGCCGAAAAAACGCTGGCCCCGCACCCAGGTGGCCGTCCGGATCTGCTGGGGCTGGAAGTAGTATCCGAGAAGCACATTGGCGCGGCCAGACAGGGCGAGGCGGGTAAGCGTTCCGATCCGGGACTGGTCGAGGAAGCTGAATTCGTGGCGGGAGCGGGTACGATGGTGGAAGGCAACGTCCCAGCGCCTGGTCTTCACCAGACCGGTGTCCATGGTGTGCCAGGAGTAGAACTCCGTGCCTGCCGCCGCTTGAGCGCAAAGGAGACCGGCCGCCGCGAGCGTCCACCTCATTCATCAAATTGAAACATTATTTGCAGCCCGGCCGCAACGCTTGCCCGTCCCGCCGTTACGTTGACACCCCCTTGCGCGTCCCCATATCATAGAGGGTTTGAGCAATCCCAAAATCCGGGAGAGAAGATGATCAAAGTTGAGGGCCTGACCAAACGCTACGCGCGCACGGTCGCGGTAGATAACGTCTCCTTCGAAGTCACCAAGGGCCAAATCGTAGGTTTTCTGGGACCGAACGGAGCCGGCAAGACGACAACCATGAGGGTGCTGACCGGATTCCTGCCCGCCACCGAGGGACGGGCGGAAGTGGCCGGATACGATGTCACCACCCAATCGATGGAAGTGAAAAAGCGGCTCGGCTATTTGCCCGAGACTCCGCCGCTGTACCCGGACATGGAAGTCAAGGAGTACCTGGAGTTTGTGGGGCGGCTGAAGGGAGTCCCAAAATCAGAAGTCCGGCAGCGGGTCGCCGAGGTCTCCGAGCGGTGCTCCGTGGGCGATGTCCAGACCAAGCTGATCAGCAAGCTGTCCAAGGGCTACCGGCAGCGGGTGGGCCTGGCGCAGGCGATCATCCACAACCCGGACGTTCTGATTCTCGACGAGCCCACTTCGGGCCTGGATCCCAAGCAGATCATCGAGACGCGCGACCTGATCAAGTCGCTCGCCGGGAACCACACGATCATCCTTTCAACCCACATCCTGCAGGAAGTGGAGGCCACCTGCGAACGCGTGGTAATTATCAACAAAGGCAAGCTGGTCGCGACCGATACGGTCGACAACCTGACCCACCGTTTGCGGGGATCGGAGGCGGTGCTGGTTGAGGTGTCCGGTGTGGACGCCGATGCGGCACGGGAGCGGCTGGCGAAGATCGAGGGTGTCGCGCGGGTGACCACCGGCGAGGGCAAGGGCGGCGCGGTGCGGCTGGAAGTGGAAACGCAACAGAGCCAGCGGGTGCGGCCGGAGATCGCGCGCACGGTGGTGCAGTCGGGCTGGCAGCTTCATGAGCTGCACGCGGCGGCGTTCTCACTCGAAGAAGTGTTTATTGAACTGACCTCCTCTCAGAAGGCGGAACAAAACAATGGGTAACATCCTGGTCATTTGCAGGAAAGAGCTGAAGGGTTATTTCGCGTCTCCCATCGCCTACGGGCTGATGGTGTTTTTCGCGCTGATCGCCGGGTACTTTTTCTACGCGGCGACGGCGATCTTCGTAGCGCGCGGCATGGAGTCACAGATGATGGGACGGTCCATGCCGATGGATCTGAACGAGTGGATCGTGCGGCCGGTGCTGATGAACGTGTCGGTGATCGGGCTGTTCCTGATCCCGATGATCACGATGCGGCTGTTTGCGGAAGAAAAGCGCTCCGGCACGATTGAGCTATTGACCACCTCGCCGGTCACTGATCTCGAAATCATCCTTGGCAAGTGGCTAGCGGCTGTGCTGATGTACGGCGCCATCCTCGGGGTCAGCGCGATCAACCTGGTGTGGCTGTTCGCATACGGGAAGCCGGACTGGAAACCGATGGTGATCGCCTACCTCGGCCTGCTGCTTCAGGGCGGGTGCCTGCTGGCGATCGGCACGTTCATCTCCACGTGCACGAAGAATCAGATCGTGGCGGGAGTCGCCTCGTTCGCCATCTCGCTGCTGCTGTGGGTGCTCGACTGGGTGACGGCGTTCGAGACCTCGGCGACTGGCAAGGTGATCGCCTACCTGTCGGTGCTTCAGCACTTTGAGAGTTTTTCCAAGGGCGTGCTCGACAGCAAGGACGTCATCTTCTACGTGTCCGTGATCTTCTTCGGGCTCTTCCTGACGGCCCGCTCGATGGAATCCCTGCGCTGGAGGTCCTAACACGATGAGTTTTCTGAATTCGAAACAAACGAAGTTCGGCGGTTATGTGGCCATTTACGTCGCGGTTGTCCTGGCCGTGCTGGGCGTGGCGAATTTCCTGGCGCAGCGCCACAACAAGTCGTGGGACACCACCGCCAACAAGCGCTTCAGCCTTTCCGACCAGACCGTAAAGATCGTCTCGGAGTTGAAGAACGACGTCAAGGTGACGCACTTCGCGCAGACAAGCGCCTTCACGGACCCGCGCGTCCGGGACCTGCTCGACCGCTACGACAACCTGTCCACCAAGCTGTCGGTTGACTACATCGACCCCGACAAGAAGCCCACCGTGGCCAAAGCCGCCGGAGTCCGCAATTACGGCACGACCTTCATCGAGGCCAATGGCAAGCGCGAGGAAGCCCGGAGCGTCACCGAAGAGGAAATGACGGGAGCCATCATCCGCGCGCTGAAGGGCGGCGCCCGCACCGTTTGCTGGGTGTCCGGCTCCGGCGAGCGCGACCTCGACGACTCGCAGCGGTCCGGCTTTTCGAACTTCAAGGACGTGGCCGAGCGGAACAACTACAAGACGCAAAAAATCTCGCTCCTGGAGAAGGCCGAAGTCGGCAGCGACTGCACGGTGCTGTTGATCGCGGGTCCGCGGCGGGACTACCTGGAACCACAGGTGAACGCCGTCAAGAAGTACGTCGAAGAGGGCGGGCGCGCGCTCATCCTGCTCGATCCGCCGGTGCAGCTCGCACGGGACGAGACTGATGAGAACGCCGCGCTCGCGAACGTGATTAAGAGCTGGGGCGTGACGCTCAACAAGGACATTGTCCTCGAGCTGTCGTCGGTGAGCCGGCTGTTCGGGCTGGGTCCCGAGATGCCGATGGTGGCCTCCTATGAGTCCCACCAGATTGTCCGCGAGATGAAGGAGACCGCCACCGCGTTTCCCTTGATCCGCACGCTGGACGTCAAGACCGAGGGCAAGGCTACGGCCGAAAAGCTGTTCTCCTCGGCGGCAACGAGTGTCAAAACAGCGGACCTGAAGTCGGCCGAGATCAAGATCAGCGGGAACGAGGCCAAGGGGCCGTTCACGCTGGGCGCGGCAGTGAAGTACACGACCGGCAAGGAAAAGCTCGAAGGGCGCGTGGTGGTCGTCGGATCCTCCGGCTGGGCGTCGAACACGGCGCTGCGGTTCGGCGGCAATCGCGACCTTGCGGTGAATATGCTGAACTGGCTGAGTTCGGACGAGGAGCTGATCTCGATCCGGCCGAAGGATCCGGAAGACCGGCGCCTGACGATGTCCGCGCGGCAGATGCGCTGGGTGTTCTTCTCCTCGGTGCTGATTCTGCCGCTGTTGATTATCGCCGCCGGACTCCGCGTCTGGTGGCAGCGCCGGTAGGAGGATCCATGCAGCTTCGGGGACTACTCTCATCGGCGGCTCTGCTGGCTGTGCTGGGCGGGGCGCTGTGGTATTCGAACAAGCAGGAAAAAGCGAAGGAAGGAAAACCAGCCGCAGACGCGCCTCCTAAGATCGTTGAGGTGCCAAGCGACCAGATCAACCAGGTGGAGGTCGCCAAGGCGGGCGTCACCACCACGGTCAAGCGCGGCGCCGACAGCAAATGGGAAGTGGCATCGCCCAAGCAACTCCGGGCGGACCAGGATTCCGCCGCGGCGCTGGCCAACACGTTCAACTCGTTGGGATCAGACCGGCTGGTGGAGGAGAAGGCGGCCGACTTCAAGGCGTTCGGGCTCGAGTCCCCTTCCCTCACAGTCACCGTTACGAAGAAGGACGGAAAACAGGTGAAGCTGCTGCTGGGCGATGAGACACCGACCGGCAACGGCGTGTTCGCGCGCCTGGATGGGGATCCGCGCGTATTCACGCTCGCAAGCTTCAACAAGACGAGCATCGACAAGTCGTACAAGGATCTGCAGGACAAGCGCCTCGTCACGTTCGATTCCGACAAGCTGACGAGGCTCGAGCTGACGGTGAAGGGCCAGACGGTCGAGTTCGGCAAGAACGCCGGCAACGAATGGCAGATCACCAAGCCGAACGTGCTGCGTGCCGATGGCGGCAATGTCGAGGAACTGGTACGGCGTGTGCGCGACGCCAAGATGGACACCTCGGTCTCAGACGACGACCTCAAAAAGTTCGCCGCTGCCTGGGGTGCGGCGGCTCCGGTCGCCACGGCCAAGGTGACGGACGCGGGCGGTGCGCAGGTTCTCGAAGTCCGGAAAGGCAAGGACAACACCTATTACGCCAAGGGCACTGCCGCTGAAGGGATCCACAAGGCCGCGGCGGACCTGGGCGACGGCTTGAACAAGTCCGTGGACGACTACCGGCAGAAGAAGCTGTTCGACTTCGGGTGGAGCGAGCCCGGCAAGGTTGAGGTCCACGATGGACCGAAGACGGTGAGCCTGGCCAAGACCGGCGACAAGTGGATGGCCGGCGGCAAGGACATGGACTCGACCAGTGTCCAGGCGCTGATCGATAAGCTGCGCGACATCGCGGCGGTCAAGTTCCTCGACTCCGGATTCACCACGCCGGTGTTTGACGCAACGGTGGTGTCCAACGAGGGCAAGCGCACGGAGAAGATCCTGGTGTCCAGCGCCGGCGGGAAGTTCCTGGCAAAGCGCGACAATGAGTCCGCGGTCTACGAGATCGACAAGGCAGCCTTCGAAGCCCTCCAGAAAGCGGCGGGCGATGTGAAAGAGCCTCCGAAGAAGGACGACAAGAGAGACGGCAAGAAGGACGAGACGAAGAAGTAAGTGCACGGTCTGCTCACCGATCTCTACCAGCTCACCATGGCCGCCGGATACGTGGCGGCGGGGAAGAGCGGCGAGCGGGCCACGTTTGAGTTGTTCGTCCGGCGGCTGCCCGGGCGCCGGGATTATCTGGTCGCCGCCGGACTGCAGCAAGCCGTCGAGTACCTGCGGGGGCTGAGCTTCACCGCGGAAGAAATCGCGTACCTGCGCGGGCTTCCGCAATTCAGCCATGCGCCGGGCGAACTCTGGCAGGTGTTGCGCGATCTCCGCTTCACCGGTGACCTGTGGGCGCTTCCCGAAGGTACGCCTTTCCTGGCGGGTGAGCCGGTGTTGACGGTCCGTGCGCCTTTGATTGAGGCGCAGATCGCGGAGACCTATCTGCTGTCGGTGATCGGATTCCAGACGATGATCGCGAGCAAGGCGGCACGGGTGGTCAAAGCTGCTGAGGGACGCCCGGTGGTCGAGTTCGGAACGCGCCGCGCCCATTCACCGGAAGCCGGCGTGCTGGCCGCCCGCGCGGCGTACGTAGGGGGTTGCATGGCGACCTCGAATGTCGAGGCCGGTATGCGGTTCGGAGTTCCGGTGACTGGGACGGCGGCCCATTCCTGGGTGCAATCGTTTGCGTCCGAGGAGGAGTCGTTCCGGCGGCTGCAGGACCTGTACGGCGAGCGGACGGTATACCTGATCGACACCTACGACACCGAGCAAGGCGCGCGGCGGGCCGCGGCGCTGGGGCGTCCACTGTGGGGCGTGCGGCTGGACTCGGGCGATCTCGATGCGTTGAGCCGCCGTGTGCGCGTGATTCTCGACGAAGCCAGACTGCGCGAGGCGAAGATCATGGCGTCGGGGGATCTGAACGAAGATAGGATCCGCGATCTGGTGGCCGCGGGCGCGCCCGTGGATGCGTTCGGCGTGGGCACGGAGTTGTCCACATCGTCCGATACCCCGACGCTGAGCGTGGTGTACAAGCTGGTCGAGATCGACGGACGGCCGGTGGCGAAGTTCAGTCCGGGCAAGCAGACCTATCCCGGATCGAAGCAGGTTTTCCGTTTTCCCGATCGCGATATGGTTTCGCTGGCTTCCGACTGCCCCTGTGACGAGGTTCCGCAACCCGTGCCACTGTTGCGGCCGGTCATGCTTGGAGGAGAGTTGGCGGGGCCGCTGGCCGCGCTCGAAGAGTCACGTGGTCGGGCGAGGGAAAAGCCACCTTCCCGCGTCGAGTACAGTGACAGCTTGAAGCAGCTTTTGGAACAATGCAGACCGTCTTCTTCGACGTAGATACGCAGATCGATTTCGTGTACCCGGCTGGATCGCTCTATGTGCCCGGGGCGGAGCGGATCCTGTCCACAGTGGCGCGGCTGAACCACTGGGCAGCCGGTCACGGGATCCCGCTGGTGTCGACCATGGATGCGCACCCGGAGAACGATCCCGAGTTCCGCGTGTACCCGCCGCATTGCGTTGTGGGCACGGTGGGGCAGCAGAAGCCCGCGGCGACGCTGACGGGCCGGCAGCACTTCGTTCTCAAGCAGAAGTTCGACTGCTTCACGTCGCCGGATTTGCCGCCGTTGCTCGATTCGCTTCGCGGGGACCGGTTTGCCGTGTACGGCGTGGTCACCGAGATCTGCGTCATGCATGCGGCGATGGGTCTGGTGTCCAGGGGCGCGCGCGTGGAACTGATCGAAGACGCGGTGATGCACCTCGACGGGGCCCGGCGCGATGAGTCCTATGCGAAGTTCCGCGCGGCGGGTGGACGGATCGTGCACAGTGGAGACGTGCTCTGAGCGCGTCGTTCCAGCTCAGTCCGGCACAGCTTGCCGAGTTTGAGCTGATCGTCAACGGTGCCTACGCGCCGCGGACGCGCTTCCGTCTCGACACCGGCGAACCCGAGCTGCTGCTGCGCGACCCGAACAACGTGCGGCTGGCGGTCTGGCGCAGTGATGGGAGCTTCGATCTCATCGAGCCGCCGCCCCACAGCGACTTCCGGGAGCTGCGGCGCGGGCCGGCGGGAGTCCGGGCGGTTCCCGGCAGCGCGGGGATCCTGAGCCGCGGATTTCCGTGCGCGGAGACGCTGGCCGCGATCGGAGACGCGCCGTGCATCGTGCTGATCGCCGACACCGGCCGCCGCGACCACTTCGCGCGGGTCCATGCCTGGCGTGCGGCGGGGGGTCCGATGATCCAGCTTGTGGTCACGCCGTGGGTGGATGACACGATGGCGGAGACCGTGCTGCGGAACTACGGCGCCGTACGCATCATTGACGAGCCCGCGCAGGCGATGGCGGATCCCACGCCGCGCCACCAACAGGGATTTTGCGTCTGGTTCACCGGACTACCGTCTTCGGGCAAGTCGACCATCGCCGAGCTGCTGGCGATCCGCCTGGAAGAAGCGGGACGCCGCGTGTCTCTGCTCGATGGCGACGTGGTGCGGACGCATCTGTCGAAGGGCCTGGGATTCTCGCGCGAGGACCGCGACATCAACATCCGGCGGATCGGCTTTGTCGCATCCGAGATCGTACGCCACAACGGCGCGGTGATCACCGCGGCGGTGAGTCCGTATGAGACGACGCGCGAGGAGGTCCGCCAGATGACCGGCCCGGACCGCTTCGTGCTGGTCTGGGTGGACACCCCGGCCGCCACGTGCGAAGAGCGCGACGTCAAGGGATTCTACGCCAAGGCGCGGGCCGGGCAGTTGCAGGGATTCACGGGAGTGGATGATCCCTACGAGCCGCCCGCGAACCCGGATGTCGTGCTGGGCACGGTGGACACGACGCCCGAGTCCAATGCGGGGCGGGTGATGGAGCACCTGAGGAGGGCGGGATTCCTGATAGAATCGCCGGGATGAAATTCTATTGGAAGCCCACTTGAACCAGTTGCCGGAACGCCAGGAGTTTCCTGCGCGAAAATAACGCCGATGTCCAGGAGATCGACCTGAACAAGGGGATCACCGAAGCCGAACTCGACAAGCTCGTCGGGAAGCGTGACTACACGCTGTTCCTCAACACCCGGAATGAGTTGTACCGGGAGCGCGGCATGAAGGACAGTCCGCCGGACCGGGCTGAGGCGATCCGCCTGATGGCGGCCAACCCGAACCTGATCCGGCGTCCGATTTTTGTGAAAGGAAGTCACATCGTATTCGGTTTCAATGCGGAGGAGGTCAAGCGCCTGTTGTGAAGCCAAGACAATTCGCGCGGCGTATCGCCGCGGTGGCGGTGCTTTGCTGCGGGGCCAGTGCTCAAACTGGCCCCTCAATCTTTTATACGGGCCGGACGCTTGGATACCTGCGCCATCCGGACCGGCAGACGGACAAGGACGATGCCTGCAAACAGCCGGATGGGAACGCGTTGCCGCAGGTAAAGGCGTTCCTCGAGGAGCTGAACCGGTGGCCCGCGGGAGACCGGCTGCTGTTGGGGCTCGGCGACAATCTGGCGGGCGAGGGCAACTCCCGCATGCTTTACTTGAACGGCAAGCCGAAGCCCAAGGACGAACTGGAACCGGTGCATGAGAACGGGGCTTGGGTCTGGAAAACCAAGCTCACGGATGCACAGCAGAAGAAGCTGCTCTCGGGCCGGAGTACGCTTCCCGCCGACAACGTCGCATGCTTCCTCATCCACGCGGGTTACGCGGCGCTGGTTCCCGGCAAGCATGACTTCCACTTCGGACCCGAGCGGCTCCGGCAGATCGCGCGCCTGCTTGCGCGGCACGGCACGCACATGCTGGCCACCAACCTCTCCATCAGCACCACGCAGTCCAACGCGCCGCCCCCCCGGCCGGATTATTTGAAGAAGCTGCCTTTCCGGACTTCGTCCACTGGTGTTTCGGTGGATCTACCCGATGTGGTGCTGCCCTGGCTCAAGCGCGTACGTCTGCGGGGCGCATTCCGGTTCCAGCGCGCCCTCGACGAATTCAGCAGCGCGGCAGCCGTTGAGCGGGCGGACCCGGCGGAGCGGCCTGCGAAGATCACGATCAAAGATGAGAGTGCCACCACGTACGACGTCGAGTGGCGGATGCAAAGAGTGGAGCTGTGCGAGGCGGACCGGCCGGGAAATCCGGATTCGATTTCGCCTGGACCCGGCTGCACGCCCCTCAATCCGGCGTACGCTGCGCTTGGACGTGGCCGTCCCACCAACGACGTGGACCTCGACTTTCCTCCGGGCTTCGAATGGAAGGCCGGCCAGAACTACGGGCTCTGCATCTACGAAGCCGGAGCGAATCAGCCCTACTGTGCGCGGTTCAGCGTGCACACTCCGTTCTTCCAGTACCCGCTCGGTTTCGGAGACGCCCCGGATCCATACGTGTTGCGTGAATCCAACGGACACAAGTTCGCGATCTTCGGCGTGGTGGACACTGACCTGCGCGATCACGTGGGGCTGTTGAACGACACCTGGCTCTACAGGACCAGCGCCTCCGACAACAAGAACCGCCGCGAAGACGTGAGCGTTGTGGTCGCCGACCCGGTCCGGGCGCTGCAACAGCTTCTGCAACACTGCGACGCGAATCCTGATTGCCGCGACCGGCGGCGGATCCTGCTCGCGCATATGCCGCACGACCGCGCGTCGCTGCTGCCGCTGCGCCTCGGCCAGCGCTTCGACCTGATACTGGCGCAGACCGATGACCGGCATGCTACGGGCAACGAGTCCATCACACGTACGCTGAGCGGCGCGGCGAGGCCGGGATTCGTGGCGGTCCCACGGCAGGTTTATTCAGCCTCGAAGCCGGATGCCATTAACCTGGCGCTGCAACGTCTGCGCTTGATCGAGGATCCGGCCCAGCCTTCTCAGTGGACAATGGCGAACGAGGTCTACTCACGCGAAAAGGAGCTTCCCTCGCTTGGGTCCAACGGAAGTGACAGTCTGCGAAAGTCGCTGGAGTCAGCCGCAAAGGTCAACCGGTGGCTGCGGACATCTGTCGACCCTGGGCCAGCGAGTTGGTCGTCGACTGATTTGTTTTTCCGCGTCGCGCTGGCCGAAATGCGCGAGCACCACCACACCGACATCGCTCTGCTGCAACGCCGCGACATCTTCGAACCCGCCTTTCACGCGCGTGTACCGTCAGCGCCTGAGGACGTGCAGAAGGTGGTCGACCGGGCGCTGTGGAAAGGCGACTTTGTTGTCCGTATCGAAGCGACCGGAGCCACGATCCGTGCCGTGATGGACCGCTCGGCGCAGTTCGACCGGCTGGACCGCGACGCCCTTCACTCCGACACAGAGCCTGGACGGGGCCTTGTCACGCTTGGGCTGGTCCGGCATCCGGACAGCCGGCTTTGGCACGTCAATGGCGAGCCGCTCGAAGATTCGCGGCTGTACACGATCGCGGCCACGGATTACGTTGCTCTGGGCGACACCGGGTATCCGGAGTTCCGCAAGCCGCCCGTGGGACCACCTCTGCGGCTGAAGGACTTCGCACACATTACGCCGCTGAATCCGCTGGTGTGCCGCGCGCTGGTGGACGACGACCGCCACTGCCGGGAATCCGAACTCGCCCAGCCAGACTACTTTCCTACCTCCAACCTGCGGCCCTTCGACACGCGTCCTGGATTCACCACCTTCCGCCGCTGGCGTGCGTGGCCGTCGCAGGGGTTCGTGCGGCCAAAGGCGATGGCGACGGCCAATGCCGCCGAGTCCGGCACGCACAACCGGCCTGTGTACTCACTGGCGCTCGAGCGGATCGACTTCTCCTACAGCCTGTACCGCCACGGCCAGGCGACCGAGCGCGAGCTCCCGCAGCGGTTCAGCGGCGTCGGCATTTCCCAGCTCGCGGCCCCATGGAGCCGTGCGTTGGGCAGCAGCGCCCGGCTCCGCGGACGCAGGGCCGGAAAAACGTGGGACCAGTTCCTCGTGGCCGAGCAAGCCTACTCCTCGCAGCTCACCCGCCAGGCGGACGGGACTGACCTGCTCGATCAGAAGTCGAATCTGTTTGCCACCGAGGGTGGCGTGAATCTTCGCATCTGGCCGTGGCGGAACAAGAGCGTGCCCGATGTGAAAGCACTGGGGTCGGTCCGGTGGCAGACCCAATGGGCGCGTCCCGGAACGGCGTTCTCGCTAGGCTCGCGGGGGGTGATCCGGGGGTTCAACGACCGCACAACGACCGTGCTCGGGAAGGTGGGGGTCCGCGTGCAGAACGTGAATAGCTGGCTCGAAACCGGCTATCAGAACGGCGTGATCCTCGATTCGCCCGTCGCCTACGAGTTCTTCAAGGAGGGCCTGGCTGCGGTCACGTGCAACCCGGAGGCGCAGCGGTCGCTGGCAACGTGCCTGGCGGCCACGCGCGTGGAGCGGGACTGGGGCTTCCGTCCGATCCACGACACGCGCCGGCAGCAGGGCCTGTTTCTGAACTTCCGGATGCAGATGCCGCTACCGGTCGGCGACGGGCGCCTATTCTACGTCATGGAGAATCGCGGGGACCTGTTCTTGAACCGGCACGGACACGACATCTCGCTCGACACGAGGTACCTTGACGTGTGGACACACACGCTGTTGATTCCCATCTGGGGCGGCATGAACCTGGCGCCGAAGATCGAGTACTGGTTCTTCAAGAACAAGGTCGATTTCAACTTCTTCCGCAGCCGGCAGTCGTCGATCGGAGTCCAATACCGGTTCGACTGGCGGTACGGGATGCGCTGGAAGACGGCACTGAGGAAGTGAGGCAATCAGGTACACTAACAACAGCCATGACCAAAGAGCAGAGGCAGGAGATGTACCGGGCCTTCCTGGCCGAGGAAGGTTTCGTACCAAAGATCGACGCTGACGGCGACGTCATTTTCAAGTTCGAAGGCAGGCTTTTCTATATCAATGTGAGCGACACGGACGAGGCCTATTTCCGGCTTGTGTTCCCGAATTTTTGGGATATCGAGAGCGAAGCCGAGCGCGAGAAAGCGTACGAGGCGGCCCACAACGCTTCCGCGCAAACCAAAGTGGCCAAGGTCTACCTCGTCAAGGACGGGACCTGGGCGGCGGTGGAGATGTTCTGCTCGCCCCCTGAGGTGTTCAAGCCCGCGCTCCGGCGGGGATTGTCGGCACTTCAGACAGCAGCGGAAAAGTACCGGCAGGCGATGCGGGCATCCTAGGAGCCTGTCCGAGAATTGACGGGCGAACGCTCATCGCCGCCGGTCGAAGTGTGGTTGTTGCGTAGCACGATTTTTCGTTGCCAGGCTGCCGGAACGCCTTG
>Ga0194132_10005232_pt1 | contig 21266 bp, 20 predicted proteins | sample TA2KigOf80mmetaG_FD_148612 | JGI IMG/M metagenome (GOLD analysis project Ga0194132, IMG submission 148612) | Freshwater microbial communities from Lake Tanganyika, Tanzania - TA2015054 Kigoma Offshore 80m | ecosystem: Environmental > Aquatic > Freshwater > Lake | place: Tanzania: Lake... | reverse complement strand
CTGCTTCTCGTTGAACCTGCTCGCCCGCATGGTCCGTCTCCTTCTCGGCGACGGACTCTACCTAAACCTGGAGGAGTTCCAGGGGCTCAGGTCACAGCGTTTGAATGCCAGCACGCACGTTGCGGGCGACGGCCAGGTCGACGTTTCCGCGCGCCAGTGCCTCTTGCGAGTGCCGGCGATAATCCGCAGCGTCGGTCATCCGGATCCCTCACCATAGCGCGCAAAGAATTGGTCGGCCCACGGGCGAGCATTGCCCGAGGCGATGACGGCGCGAAGTTCGGCCATCACATCCTGATAGAACGTGATGTTGTGACCGGTTAGCAGCATGGCTCCCAGGATTTCCCCGCTGCGAGTCAGGTGACTGATGTAGGCGCGTGTGAAATTCGAACATGCCGGGCAGCGGCACGCCGCGTCGAGAGGCTGCGTGTCGTCCACGTGGCGCGCGTTGCGCATGTTGAGCGTGCCGGCACGCGTGAACGCCTGACCCGTGCGACCCGAGCGGGTCGGCAGCACGCAGTCGAACATGTCGATCCCCCGCAATACGGCCGCGACCACCTGGTCGGGCTTGCCCACCCCCATAAGATAGCGCGGCTGGTCGGTCGGCAGCTGCGCCGCGGTGGCCTCTGCGACCGACAGCATCATCGCCGGCGTCTCGCCCACGGCGAGGCCGCCGATCGCATAGCCCTCAAAGCCGATCGAGCACAGCGCCGCGGCCGATTCGCTGCGCAGATCCGCATAGACGCCGCCCTGGACGATGCCGAACAAGCCGTGGCCCGGCCGCGCCTCGAAGGCCTTGCGGCAGCGCTCGGCCCAACGCAGCGAACGCCGCATCGACGCGGCGGCCTCGTCGGCTGGCACGCCGAAGGCCGGACACTCGTCGAGCACCATGGTGATGTCGGAGCCCAGCAGGCGCTGGATGTCCACGGCGCGCTCGGGCGTGAGGCGGTGCTCGCTGCCGTCGATGTGCGAGCGGAAGGTGACGCCGTCCTCGTCGATGCGGCGCAGGGCGGACAGCGACAGCACCTGGTAGCCGCCGGAGTCGGTCAGGATCGGTCGCGACCAACCCATGAAGGCGTGCAGGCCGCCGAGCCGCGCGATCCGTTCGGCCGTCGGCCGCAGCATCAGGTGATAGGTGTTGGCGAGGATGATCTCGGCGCCGGTCGCCCGCACGTCGGCGGGCGACATCGCCTTCACCGTCGCGGCGGTCCCCACCGGCATGAATGCCGGGGTCTGGACGGTGCCGTGCGCCGTGTGCAGCGTGCCGAGACGCGCCTCGCCGTCCGTATTGTGCAGCTCAAAGCGGAACTCGGTCATGTGCGCGCCTGCGGATGCAGCAGGCAGGCGTCGCCGTACGAGTAGAACCGGTACTCATGATTCACGGCGTGGCGGTAGGCGCTCTGCATACGGTCGAGGCCGGCGAAGGCCGACACCAGCATGAACAAGGTCGAACGCGGCAGGTGGAAGTTGGTCAGCAGCAGGTCGACGGCGCGGAAGCGATAGCCGGGCGTGATGAACAATCCCGTGTCACCCTGGAACCCCCGCACCGTGCGATCGTCGTTTGCCGCCGTCTCAAGCAGCCGCAGCGCGGTGGTGCCGACCGCGACGACGCGTCCGCCGCGCGCGCGGGCAGCGCGGACCGCCGCGACGCAGCCGGCCGGGACTTCCCCCCACTCGTGGTGCATGCGGTGATCGGCGGTGTCGGCAGCAGTCACCGGCAGGAATGTACCGGCGCCGACATGCAGGGTCACGAACGTGTGGACGACGCCCTGCGCCGCCAGCGCCTGCATCAGCCTGGGCGTAAAGTGCAGCGCGGCCGTGGGAGCCGCGACGGCACCGCGCACGCGGGCGAACATGGTCTGGTAGTCATCCTGATCGGCGGCATCGGCGTCGCGGCCGAGGTACGGCGGCAGCGGCATGGTGCCGATGCCCTCGATGGCCTCGAGCAGAGCGGTTGTGCCGCAGGCAAAGGCGAGCACCAACTCGCCGGCGCCGCGGCGCTCCACCACGGTCGCGCGTAAGGTGCGTTCGCGCACTCCGCGCGGGTGCGGCTCCGGCGCGACGAAATTGATGACGTCGCCTGCCTGCAGGCGTTTGGCCGGCCGGGCAAGAGCGCTCCATCGCTCGTCGCTCTCGGCCCGGCTGAGTGTGACCTCGACCATGGCTGTGCCCCGCTCGGCGGCACGCTTGCCCCGCAAGCGCGCCGGCAGGACGCGCGTGTCGTTGAACACCAAAAGGTCCCCGGCGCGCAGGCACTCCGGCAGATCGGCAACGCGCCGATCGACCAGCGCGCTGGGCCGCACCTCGAGCAGGCGCGCCGCGTCGCGCGGGCGCGCCGGACGCTGCGCGATGCGCTCGCGCGGCAGGTCGAAATCGAAGGCGCTGACGTCCACGGGCTGTCCTCGGGCCGGCGCTTCTACCACGCCCGGCTAGTTCATTGACTGTGCGACTTCCTCGGCGCGTTCCTGCTCGGCGCACATCAACTGCATCTCCGCCAAGAGCTCGGCGCTGCGCAGGGCATGGTGGGTGCGTTCAAGGGCCACGACCATATCGCGCGCCTCGCTGGCGTCGATCTCGCCGTCGGCGAGCAGCGCCGAAGGCCGTCCGCACCGAACCGCTTGCCGCGCCGGTTGCGAAGGGCGACTCGCGGAGGTTTCGTCACGGCTTGGAGCACCGAGACGTCGTCCTTTATGCGGGGAATATCCAGATCACGATCTAGTGACGTTTTGTATTGGGCCGCCATGTTGATTTGTGGGAGAAACGGCCCCTCGCCCTGGCATATAATACAGTGTGTATCATTTTCAAGGGGTCGGCTTCGCCCCTTGACAATACAGGAACCTTTCATGAACGCTGGCCGCGGTTTAGCAGGAGGACGTCATGCGTCTCGGACGGGTGCTGTTGCTGTCGTCGATCGCCGGGACCTGCATGGGAGTCGCACGGAATTACCGCCCGCGAAGCGGCGGCACAGGCAGCGTTCGCCACCGATCGCGCCGCGTGTCGCGATCGCGGCCTAACCGACGGGAAGTCGTTCGCCGGCTGCCTCCTGGACGCCGAACGCACGCGGCTTGGGCGTGAGACACTCGCAGATACGGACTCCTAGTCCAGGCGACCCGCCCTACCCGAAGCCGGCGCCGCCAGGCATGGCGAGCCCACGGCGCACCGGGACATTGCCGCCGCTGAGATCGCGGCGAAGGCACTTCTGATCGCGGCGCGAGCGAAGGCCTGACGCGAGGCGCTCCGCGCCCGGGCGGTCGAGCCCAGGCGCGGGCCGGAATGTCACTCGACTTCGGAGTCCTTCTTGGCGGGCTTGCCGCCGATGTCCTGCTCCGATTCCACCGTGTCGGCGTCCGAATCGACGTCCGGCGCGCCTTCGTCGTCGAGCACTTGCTGCTCTTCGCCGATCGGCTTGTCGCCGGGCAGCGACATTCCATCGCCGGGATTGCCCTCGACGTTGGGGCTGGCCAGCGGTGTCTTCTTGGTGATGCCGGGCTGGGGCGTGGGGATATGCAGCGTATTCATGGGATCTCCTGGGGCTCGGCCCCGACTCAGCGGACGCGCGACGCGCGGCCCCTTGAGGCCGCGCTCCAAGTCCAATCGATGTTGAGATAAAGGCGGCCGCCGCGCCGGCAACGGCGCGTGTCATGGGCGTGACCTATTGCGCCTCAAGCTGTGCTGCGGCCGACCGTCGGGGGGGTGCTGACGCTACGCGCGCGCGTGCCCGCGCCGTCTAGCGGATGGCGCGGCGCTTCTCGGCGAAGCGAGCGGTCAGGCGCTCGGCCACGCGCGGGGAGACGAAGCTCGACACGTCGCCGCCCAGCGCGGCGATCTCGCGCACGAGGCTGGAGGCGATGAACAGGTTCTGCTCCGAGGCCATCAGGAAGATGGTCTCGGCCTCGGGGTTAAGGCGGGCGTTGATGCCTGCCATCTGCAGCTCGTAGTCGAAGTCGGACACGGCGCGCAAACCGCGGATGACGAAGCTGGCGCCGACGTCCTGCACGAACGTCATCAGCAGGCGGTCGAGGATGCGCACTTCGATCTCGGCGCCGTTGAGGCCGCGCACCGGCGCGATCTCGGCCTGGATCATCTCGAGGCGCTCCTCGCGCGTGAACAGCGTCGATTTGCTCGAGTGCTCGCCCAGGGCGATGATGAGGTGATCCGCCACCTTGGTGGCGCGGCCGATGATGTCCATGTGGCCGTTGGTGATGGGATCGAAGGTGCCCGGGTAGACCGCGACGCGCCGGCCTCGGCGGGAGCCCGCCGCGCGGGTCGCGCCTATGGCGCGCGGTCCGCGAGTCGCGCTTATGGTGCGCGGTCCGCGCGACGGGTCGGCTCGGGCGATCTTCGGCGAGGGCACTAGGTGTCCTCCTCTTCTGTCTCGGCTTCGTCCTCGGCTTCTTCGTCGATGACTTCCTCGTCCACCTCGTCGGCCGCCGGCGGCTCCGATTCCTCGGGCGCCGCGCTCTCGGGCGGCTTCTCGGTCTGGGCGTTCTCGTCCTCGCCCGGCCGCGCCAGGTGGGCGACGGAAACGACCTTCTCGCCCTCGGCCGTGGTGAACAGGGTCACCCCCTGGGTGTTGCGCCCGGCGACGCGGATGTCGTCCACCGACATGCGGATGATGCGCCCGCCGTCGGACATCATGACAATGTGGTCGCTGTCCTCGACCGGAAACGACGCGACGACGCGGCCATTGCGCGCCGACGTGTCGATGTTGGTGATGCCGGAGCCGCCGCGCGACGTGATGCGGTACTCGTAGGCGGACGTGCGTTTGCCGTAGCCGTTCTCGGTGACCGACAGGATGAACTCCTCCTTCTCGGCCATTGCCTTCATAGCGGGAGAGTTGAGCTTGGCGGCGGTCTCCTGGTCGCGGTCCTTGTCCTCCTCGCGGCCGGTATAGTCGCTGCCGGCCAGGCGACGGCGCGCGCCCACCGCACGCAGGTATTCGTCGCGCTGCTCCGTCTCGGCCTTGACGTGGCTGACTACCGAAATGGAGATGACGTGATCGCTTTCGGCCAGGCGCATGCCGCGCACGCCGAACGAGCGGCCACGGCGGGCAACGCGCATCGAGCTGACCGGAAAGCGCACGCACTTGCCGCCGCGCGCCGCCAACAGCACGTCCTGGTCGGCGTTGCACACCCGCACGCCGATGAGGCGGTCGCCTTCGCGCGTCTCGATGGCGATGACGCCCGAGGGTCGTATGTTGGCGAAGTCGGCCAGCGCGTTGCGGCGCACGTTGCCCTTGGCGGTGGCGAAGAATAGGCCCATCCGGTCGACATCGGTGGCCTTCTCGGGCCACGGCATCACCGCGGCGATGGACTCGCCCTCGGTGAGCGGCAACAGGTTGATCATCGCCTTGCCCTTTGCCTGCGGGCTGGCGAGCGGCAGCTTGTAGACCTTGGTCTTGTAGACCTTGCCGATCGTCGAGAAGAACAGGACCTCGGCGTGCGTCGAGGCGACGAAGACGTCGGTGACGACGTCCTCCTCGCGTGTCGCCATGCCCGTGCGGCCTTTGCCGCCACGCCGCTGGGCTCGATAGACCGAAAGCGGCGTGCGCTTGATGTAGCCGGACTGGGTGACGGTGACGACCATGTCCTCGCGTTCGATGAGGTCCTCGTCCATGGTCTCGCCTACCGCCTGGCCGATCTCGGTGCGGCGCGGCGTGGTGAACTTGGCTTTGACCTCCATCAGCTCCTCGCGCAGCACGGTGTGCCGGCGCTGCCGCGAGGCGAGGATGTCGAGGTAGCCGCGGATCTTGTCCGCCAGCTCGTTGAGCTCCTCGGCGATCTTTTCGCGCTCCAGCCCGGTCAGGCGCTGCAGGCGCAAATCGAGGATGGCGCGCGCCTGGGCGTCGTTGAGGCGATAAGTGCCCTTGTCGGAGATGCGGTGGGTCGGATCGTCGATGAGCTCGAGAAGCGCCGCGACGTCCTTGGCCGGCCAGTCCCGCGACATCAAATGCTCGCGCGCCGCCACCGGGTCCTTGGCGTGGCGGATGAGCTTGACGACCTCGTCGATGTTGGCGACGGCGATGGCAAGGCCGACCAGCACCTGGGCGCGCTCGCGCGCCTTGTCGAGCAGGTGGCGCGTGCGCCGCGTGATGACGACTTCGCGGAATGCGACAAACGCCGACAGGAACGCCTTGAGGTCGAGAATCGCCGGGCGCCCTTCGGTGAGCGCCACCATGTTGAAGCTGAAGTTCGTCTGCAGGTCGCTGATGCGGTAGACCTGGTTGAGCACGACCTCGGGCGTCGAGTCCTTGCGCACCTCGATGACCACGCGCACGCCCTCGCGCGACGACTCGTCGCGGATCTCGGCGATGCCTTCGATGCGCTTCTCGCGGCTCGCCGCCGCGATCTGCTCGATCATCTTGGCCTTGTTGACCTGGAACGGCACGTCGTCGATGACGATGGCGGTGCGTTCCTTGGCGAGCTCCTCCATGTGTACGCGGCCGCGCACCGTGATGGAGCCGCGGCCGGTGTGGTAGGCCTCGCGGGCGCCGGCGTTGCCGAGGATGACGCCGCCGGTGGGGAAATCCGGGGCCGGGATGTGCTGGGTCAGCTCGTCGATGGTGATCTCGGGCTTCTCCATATAGGCGAAGATGGCGTCGATCACTTCCGACAGGTTGTGCGTCGGAATGTTGGTCGCCATGCCGACGGCGATGCCGCCGGCACCGTTCACCAGGAGATTCGGAATGCGCGACGGCAGCACGACCGGTTCGCGCTCGGTCTCGTCGTAGTTCAGCTGGAAGTCGACCGTGTCGAGGTCGATGTCGGCGAGCAGCGCCTCGCCGGCCGGGTGCAGGCGCACCTCGGTGTAGCGCATGGCCGCCGGCGGATCGCCGTCCATGGAGCCGAAGTTGCCCTGGCCGTCGAGGAGCGGCAGGTGCAGGGAGAAGTCCTGGGTCATGCGCACGAGGGCGTCGTAGACCGCCTGCTCGCCGTGCGGGTGATACTTGCCGATGATGTCGCCGACGACGCGCGCCGACTTGCGGTAGTGCTTGTCGGACGTGTAGCCACCCTCGCGCATGCCGTAGAGGATGCGGCGATGCACCGGTTTGAGGCCGTCGCGGATGTCGGGCAGCGCCCGCGCCACGATCACGCTCATGGCGTAATCGAGGTAGCTGCGCCGCATCTCCTCCTCGACGCTGATGGGGAAAACGTCGCGGGCGGGCGGTGGCGGCGGGGTGTCGGTCAAACGATCTGTCCGGACTCGGAAACGGGCCTGGAAACGGCGCCAGAGGAGGTAGAACCAGCTGGCGCCAGCCTACCAGAGTTTGCGCAGCAGAGCCAGCGCCAAGCGCCTACCAAGCCGTTGATCTGGCGGCGGAATTTGGCAGTTTCGACGCCCCGCGGCGGGGCCGCTCAGGAGGGCTGGGCAGGCCCGCCTCGGGTGCCCGCCGGCGTGCCCGTGGCGCCGCCCACGTCGGTGGGCACGCCGATGAGGGAGATGTCGCGCGGCAACGGAATGCGAGGATGCGGCACCGCGGTCAAGTGCTCGAGCGCATCCACCGGATCGGCGAGCAACGCATCGAGTGGCTACGTCTCGTCGTGGATGCGGTTGACGAAAGACGTGTTGGCACCGTTCTCCAGCAGGCGGCGCACGAGATACGGCAACAGGTCCTCGTGGGCGCCGACTGGCGCGTACACGCGGACCGGCGCCTTGCTGCGGGCGCGCAGCTCTTCGTACAGAGCCTCGCCCATGCCGTGCAGGCGCTGGAACTCGAACGCTGTCCCGCTCCCGCCCATTGCCAGCAAGGCGGCAACCGTGTAGGCATTGTGCGTGGCGAACTGCGGATAGAGGCGGTTGCCGGCGGCGAACATCGCGCGCGTGCAGGCGAGATAGGAAACGTCGGTGGAGACCTTGCGCGTGAAGACCGGGTAGCCCTCGACCCCGGATTCCTGCGCGCGCTTGACCTCGGTGTCCCAGTAGGCGCCCTTCACCAGGCGCACCATCAGGCGCCGGCGCGAATTGCGGGCTAGGTCGGCGAGCCAGTCGATGAGGGGCAGGCCGCGCTTCTGGTAGGCCTGCACGGCCAAACCGAGGCCATCCCACCCCGACAGCGCCGGATCGCGCGCAAGGCGCTCAATCATGTCGAGCGACGGCTCGAGGCGGTCGGCTTCCTCCGCGTCGATGCACAGGCCGATGTTGTGCCGTGCCGCTAGCTGAGCGAGATCGACGAGGCGCGGCATCAGCTCGTTGTGCAGGCGGCGGCGCTTGGCGAACTCGTAGCGCGGATGCAGCGCCGACATCTTCACCGAGATGCCGGGGCGGTCGGCGACGGCCGCACCCGTTGCGCGCGCGCCGATGGCGGCGATGGCGTCGGCGTAGCGCTGCCAATAGCGGCTTGCGTCGTCGGCCGTGCGAGCACCCTCGCCGAGCATGTCGTAGGAGAAGCGCACGCCGCGCTTCTCGTTCGGCACGGCATTGGTCATCGCCTCGACAATGGTGCGACCGAGCACGAACTGATGGCCGAGGATCTTCATCGCCTGCAGCAGCGCGGCGCGCACGACGGGTTCGCCGGCGTGGCCGACCAGGCGCCGCATGGCGCCGTCGTCGGGCTCGAAACGGACCACACGGCCGGTGAGCATGAGGCCCCAGGTCGAGGCGTTGACGAACAGCGATCGCGACTGGCCGAGGTGGCGATCCCACTCGGCGCCGCCGATCTTGTCGCGGATCAGCCGGTCGGCGGTGGCAGCGTCCGGGATGCGCAACAACGTTTCGGCGACGCACAAGAGGACGATGCCTTCGCGGGTGTCGAGGCCATACTCGCGCAGGAACGCCTCGATGCCGTGCGAGCGGCGCGCGCGCACGGCGGTGACCAAGTCGCGGGCGAGCTGCTGGGTGGCGCCGCGTTCGGCCGCGGACAGACGGCCGCGGGCGGCACGCTCGCGCACGCACGCCGTCTCGTCCATGCGGTAGGCGGTGCGCAATGCAGTTCGCGCCGACAGCGCGCTGCCCTCCAGGCCCTCGTCGTCGGGCGGTCGCACGGGGAATAGCATGCGGACACAGCCTACCGTGGGCCGGCGCGGCGCCACATCGGCCTGCGCGCCACGAACAACCGGGCCGGAAACCGCTTGCGGGGTGCCAAGCGCTACGCTACAGGCTGAGCGCTGCGCGCTGAGGTTGGGGGCTTCGGGGGTTCAGCATCTAGTATGCGTCGGTCCGCGCGTGCGGCCAGGGTGCTAGGCGCCTTCTTGGGCGCCGGTCTAGGTGCGTCGCTGCTCGCGTCGCCGGCCGCGCGTGCCGACGACGAGGCTGAGCGCGCCCGTCGCTTGCCCAACACGGCGCTGCAGCAGATCCTAGATGGCTACGAGTTCTATCGGCGCGGCGACGTGCGCGGGGCCGCCCAGGCGTGGGCTCCAGCCGCGGCAGTCGCGCCACACCGGCTGCAGTACCTGCTCGCAGAGCTGTTGCTGAACGGCATGAGCGGACCGCCACAGACGGCAACGGCGATCGCCTTCCTGCGCGAGCCGGCCGCGCAGGGCCATGCCGAAGGCCAGTACTGGCTGGGCCGCGCCTACGACATCGCCGGCGACAACGCCGACGCGCTGCGCTGGTATGGCGCCGCGGCGCAGCAACGGTTCACCGAGGCGGCGGCGGCGGCGGGCGTCGTGCACGAGCGCTTCGGCGATTTCGCCGCGGCGCGCTGGGCCTACGAGCAGGCGGCGGCCGCGGGGCATGCGCGCGCGCAGAACAACCTCGGCGTTCTCTACGCGGACACGCGCATTCCTTCGGTCACCGGCGACGAGGCGCTGAAGTGGTTCGGCGAGGCGGCGCGCCAGGGCCTCGCCGACGCCCAATACAACCTGGGCTCGCTGTACGAGCGCGGCGGCAACGGCATCCCGCCCGACGACGTCGAGGCGTTCGTGTGGCTGACGCGGGCGGCCGCGCAACGCCACGAAGGCGCGCGCCAGATGCTGGCCCTGGTGACGGCACGGCTCACGCCGCAGCAGAGGGCGGCGGCGGAGCAGCGCCTCGGGACTCGATAGCGCGGCTCATTGTATCCTCCACCTTCGCACCACAAAGCGAGGTGCGCGATGATCGGCCGCCGCAGGTTCGCGAAATCTCTGGTCGCCGGAGCCCTTGTGGCTCCGATGCTGCCGGCGCTGGCCGCCAACGGCATCGGCGTGGTGCTGCTGCACGGCAAGAACCCGGGCAGCCCAACGACCTCGCGGCAGCTGGAGGAGCTGCGCCAGGCATTCCCCGGCGCCGCCTGCGCCGCCGAGATGCCCAACATGCCGTGGTCGCTGCGTCGTTATATCGACGGCGGCTGGACCAAGGCGATGGAAGAGATCGGCGCCGCTCTCGCCGCGCAACGAGCGGGCGGCGCACGGTTCCTGGTGTTGGCCGGCCAAAGCCTCGGCACTGCAGCGGCGATCTCCTACGCGGCATTGCGCGGCGACATCGACGCCCTGGTGGCTACCGCGCCGGGCCATGTGCCGCGCCAGTACTACGACAGCCCGAAGCCGTTCGCGATGCTGGTGCGCCAAAGCGTCGACGAGGCGCGATCGCTGGTGGCGCAGGGATTCGGTCAGAACATGGGGCGGTGGTCGGACATCAACCAGGGCAACACCTTGTCGGTGTCGATGCGCGCTGCCGACTATCTCACCTACTTCGATCCCAACGGCGACGCCGAGATGACGAACGTAGCGCCGCGCGTGCCGGGACGCATTCCCGTGCTGATGGTGGTTGGCAATCGCGACGACGCGGCCCATTGAGCGCGTCGCGAGGTGTTCGGCAAGCTGCCGCCCAACCCGCGCTCGCAATACCTCGAGGTGCGTGCCGACCACCTCGGCACCCCCGCAACCGCGAAGGCCGACATCGTGCGCTGGGTGTTGGGACTGCCCGGCGCCGGGTAGCTCGTCTAGCGCTTGCGCGCCTTGGCGCGCTTGCCGCCGGCCCGGCGCTTGGCCGAACGCTTGGCAGGCATGCCGCGCTTCGGCGCCTTGGCCGACTTCATTTTCCTGCGTGCCCCGGCGGACTTCTTGGTGGCGCGCTTTGGCGCCGCCCGCTTGCCGCGCGAAGGCGCCGCGGCCGTGGTGCGTCCCGCCCGCTTGCCGGGCGGATGACCTTCGACTTCCTCGATGAGGAGAATGGTCATGTCCTCCAGCACCTCGTCCATCGGCACCCACACCGCCTGCACGGCGGGATCATGGTGGGCGCGGGTCGAAGCCTCGTTGTCGCGCCAGGAGAAGCGCTCGACGAAGGTGACCTTGCCCGTGCGGCGGTCGGTCGCGCGCCAAATGCGGGCGGGGTCGTCGGTGGTAAGCCCGGCGCCGTGCGCAGCGCCCCAATGCTTTTTGACCAGCTCGAGCAGGTCGTTCTCGCGCCCTTCCTTGGGCCGGTAGAGGACGATGTTGCCGACTGCCGCCATTTGTACCTCCCACGTCGTCATCGCGAACCGAAGGCGAAGCGATCCAGACTACAACAACGGTTGGATTGCTTCCTCGCTACGCTCCTCGCAATGACGAAAACGAACTAGAACGGGATCTCGTCGTCGAGGTCGGGCGGAGCGCCGGCGGTGCCCGCCATGCGGTCGTTGCGGCCGCTGCCGCCGCCCATGTCGTCGCCGCCGGCGAAGTCCCGGCCACCCCCGCCGCTGCCACCCCCGCGGCTATCGAGCATGGTGAGCTCGCCACGGAAACGCGGCACCACGACCTCGGTGGTCCACTTGTCGACGCCCGACTGGTCCTGCCACTTGCGGGTCTGCAGCTGACCCTCGATGTACACCTTGGCGCCCTTCTTCAGGTACTGCTCGGCGACCTTGGCGATGTTCTCGTTGAAGATCACCACGCGGTGCCACTCGGTCTTTTCCTTGCGCTCACCGGTGGCCTTGTCGCGCCAGTTCTCCGACGTGGCCACGCTCAAGTGGACGATGGGCGAGCCTTCCTGGGTGCGGCGCACCTCGGGGTCCTTGCCCAAGTTACCCACAAGAATGACCTTGTTGACGCTGCCCGCCATGTGAACCCCCGCTGTGATTTCCGGCCACCCTAATAGGGGTGCCGGAGATTCGCAATTCGCGGCGCCACACCTTTACAATGGACCGTTTCGGCCTACCTCACGGCGGCTGTGAAACGCCCGCCCAAGCTTGTCCATTCGAGCCCGATGCAGTCGATCACCATCCGCGGCGCCAAGGAGCACAACCTCAAGAACATCGACGTGGTGATCCCGCGCGACAAGCTGGTGGTGATCACCGGCCTGTCGGGCTCGGGCAAGTCCACCCTCGCCTTCGACACGATCTATGCCGAGGGCCAGCGCCGCTACGTCGAGAGCCTATCGGCGTACGCGCGCCAGTTCCTCGAGCTGATGCAGAAGCCCGACGTCGAGTCGATCGAGGGCCTCTCGCCCGCCATCTCCATCGAGCAGAAGACGACTTCGAAGAACCCGCGCTCGACGGTCGGCACGGTGACGGAGATCTACGACTATCTCCGCTTGTTGTTCGCGCGCATCGGCGTGCCCTACTCGCCCGCCACCGGCCTGCCGATCGAGAGCCAGACGGTCAGCCAGATGGTGGACCGCATCAACGCCATGCCCCAGGGCACCAAGCTCCTGATCCTCGCGCCGCTGGTGCGCGGCCGCAAGGGCGAGTACCGCAAGGAGCTGCAGGCGCTGCTCAAGCGCGGCTTCCAGCGCGTGAAAGTGGACGGGAAGATCTACGAGATGGAGGACGTCCCCGCTCTCAACAAGAAGGTCAAGCACGACATCGAGGTCGTGGTGGACCGTGTCGTGGTGCGGCCCGATCTCGGCAACCGCCTCGCCGATTCGGTCGAGACCGCGCTTGGGCTGGGCGACGGCATCATCTTCGCCGAGAACGCCGACAGCGGCGAGCGCACCGTGTTCTCTGCCAAGTTCGCCTGCCCGGTGTCGGGCTTCACCATCGAGGAGATTGAGCCGCGGCTGTTCTCGTTCAACAACCCGTTCGGCGCCTGCCCGGTGTGCGACGGCCTGGGGACGCGCATCTTCTTCGATCCCGACCTGGTGGTGCCGGACCATCGCCTGAGCCTGGAGGAAGGCGCCATCGCGCCGTGGCAGCGCACGCAATCGGGCTTCTACCTGCAGACGATGGCCAGCCTGGCGCGCTTCTACAAGGTAAGCATGCGCACGCCGTGGGGCGACCTGCCCGAGAAGGTGCGCGACGTGATCCTGTACGGGTCGGGCGATGAGTCCGTGCCGATCTCCTACGACGACGGCGGCAAGTTCAAGTACCAGACCAAGAAGCCGTTCGAGGGCGTCATCCCCAACATGGAGCGGCGCTTCCGCCAGACCGAATCGAACTGGGCTCGCGAGGACATGGCGCGCTTCCAGAACACCGCGCCGTGCGAGGCGTGCCACGGCGATCGCCTCAAGCCCGAGGCGCTGGCGGTGAAGATCGCCAGCTTCAACATCGCCGACGTGGCGACGCTGTCGATCGAGGCGGCGCGCACCTGGTTCGTCGAGCTGCCGAAGAAGCTGTCGGCGAAGCACAACGAGATCGCCGAGCGCGTGCTCAAGGAGATCAACGAGCGTCTGGGGTTCCTGGTCAACGTCGGTCTCGGCTATCTCACGTTGGCCCGCCAGTCGGGCACGTTGTCGGGCGGCGAGAGCCAGCGCATCCGTCTCGCCTCGCAGATCGGCTCGGGCCTCACCGGCGTGCTGTACGTGCTCGACGAGCCGAGCATCGGCCTGCACCAGCGCGACAACGATCGCCTGCTGAAGACCTTGGTGCGCCTGCGCGACATCGGCAACACGGTGATCGTGGTGGAGCACGACGAGGATGCCATCCTGCACGCCGACCACGTCATCGACATGGGACCGGGCGCCGGAGTGCACGGCGGCCGCGTCGTCGCCGAGGGGCCGCCCTCGTACATCCTCAAGAGCCCGGAGTCGCTCACCGGCCAGTACCTCTCCCGCGTGCGCCAGGTGCCGCTGCCCGCCCAGCGACGCGACGGCAAGCCGGGACAGTTCCTCAAGGTGATCGGCGCCAAGGAGAACAACCTCGCCAACGTCTCGGCGCAGATTCCCCTCGGCACGCTCACCTGCGTCACCGGAGTTTCCGGCAGCGGCAAGAGCACGCTCGTCATCGAGACGCTATACAAGGCGGTGGCGCGCAAGCTCATGGGCACGCGCGACGCGCCGGGCACGCACACCGCCATCGAGGGACTGGAGTTCCTCGACAAGGTGGTCGATATCGACCAGAGCCCGATCGGGCGCACGCCGCGATCGAACCCCGCGACCTACACCGGCGCGTTCACGCCGATCCGCGACTGGTTCGCCCAGCTGCCCGAGTCCACCGCGCGCGGCTACAAGCCGGGGCGCTTTTCGTTCAACGTGCAGGGCGGCCGCTGCGAGGCGTGCCAGGGCGACGGCCTGATCAAGATCGAGATGCACTTCCTGCCCGACGTGTACGTGCAGTGCGACGTGTGCAAGGGCAAGCGCTTCAACCGCGAGACGCTCGAGATCACCTTCAAGGGCAAGTCGATCGCCGACGTCCTGGAGATGACCATCGACGAGGCGGCCGAGTTCTTTGCCGCGGTGCCTTCCATCCGCGACAAGATGGAGATGCTGCAGAACGTCGGACTCGGCTACATCCACGTCGGCCAGCAGGCGACGACGCTGTCGGGCGGCGAGGCGCAGCGCATCAAGCTGTCGCGCGAATTGAGCCGGCGCTCGACCGGACAGACCCTCTACATCCTGGACGAGCCGACCACCGGCCTGCACTTCGAGGACGTGCGCAAGCTCCTGGAGGTGCTGCAGGCGCTGGTGGACGCCGGCAACACGGTGCTGGTGATCGAGCACAACCTCGACATCATCAAGACCGCCGACTGGATCGTCGACCTTGGCCCCGAAGGCGGCAACAAGGGCGGCCACATCGTCGCTGTCGGCACGCCCGAGGAAGTCGCGGCGACGAGCAGCAGCTACACCGGGCAGTACCTGGCACCGGTGCTGGCGCGCGGCTCGCGCTCGTTCGCCAAGAGCGAGATCCAGGCCAAGCGACGGAAGGCGTCGTAATGACGCTCGTTCCGATCCAGCCCGTCCACATCGTCGGCGGCGGACTCGCAGGCTCCGAGGCAGCGTGGCAGCTGGCGCAGGCGGATGTGCCGGTGGTGATCCACGAGATGCGGCCGGTGCGCAAGACCGAGGTCCACGTCACCTCGACGCTCGCCGAGCTGGTGTGCTCCAACTCGTTCCGCTCCGACGACGCGGACACCAACGCTGTTGGCCTGTTGCACGAGGAGCTGCGGCGGGCGGGGTCGTTGATCTTGCGCGCGGCGGATGCGCACCGGGTGCCGGCGGGAGCCGCGCTCGCCGTCGATCGCGTCGGCTTCGCGGAAGAGATCGAGCAGACCCTGTTGACGCACCCGCGCGTCACGGTGGAGCGCTCCGAGGTCGCCGGCCTGCCGCCGGCCGAATGGGACTCGGTGATCATCGCCACCGGGCCGCTCACCTCCCCCGCCCTGGCAGAGGCGATTCGCGGACTGACCGGCGAGGAGTCCCTAGCGTTCTTCGACGCCATCGCGCCGATCGTGCACGCGGAGTCGATCGACCGCAGTATCGCCTGGGCGCAGTCGCGTTACGGCAAGGGCGGCGGCAAGGACTACCTGAACTGCCCCATGAACAAGGAGCAGTACGAGGCGTTCGTCGACGCTCTGCTCGCCGCCGAGAAGACCGAGTTCCACGAGTGGGAGAGGAGCACCCCCTATTTCAACGGCTGCCTGCCCATCGAGGTGATGGCGGCGCGCGGCCGCGAGACGCTGCGCTTCGGGCCGATGAAGCCGCTCGGCCTGGACGATCCGCGCACGGGGCGGCGGCCCTTCGCCGTGGTGCAGCTGCGCCAGGACAACGCGCTCGGCACGCTGTTCAACATCGTCGGCTTCCAGACCAAGATGAAGTACGGCGACCAGGTGCGCGTGTTCCGCACCATTGCCGGTCTCGAGAACGCCAACTTCGCGCGCCTGGGCGGCATCCATCGCAACACCTTCCTCAACAGCCCGAAGCTGTTGGACAAGCAGCTGCGCTTACAGGCCATGCCGCGCCTGCGCTTCGCCGGGCAGATCACCGGCGTCGAGGGCTATGTCGAGAGCGCGGCAATGGGCCTGCTCGCCGGCCGTTTCGCCGCCGCCCAGCGCAAACGCGTGAGCATGGCGCCGCCGCCGGCGACGACCTCGATGGGGGCGCTGCTCAACCACATCACGGGCGGGTCGATCGACGACTTCCAGCCGATGAACGCCAACTTCGGCCTGTTCCCGGAGCTTCCCAATAGCGGCCGCAAGGACGACCGCAAGAGCGGCATGGTGGCACGCGCCCGCGCCGAGTTCGGCGCGTGGCTCGCCAACATCGGCCAGCAGTCAATATCGGCTGAGTAGAGCGTTCCCCAGCAGCTCCAGCTGGCGCAGCGCCCGGTTGTCACGGGCGGGATCGCGGCCGCGGCACAGCGCCCGCAACGAGCGCACCGCCAGGGCCATGGGCAAGAGCGCGGGCAACGCCGTGTCGAGCACGTCGTTGCGTTGCGAGCGGCCGCGCTCGACCTCGACCAGCGCGGCGGCGAGGACCGCGTCCCGGTCGGTGCGCGCGAACGCGCGCCGCGACAACGCCCACGCCGTGCCGGCGGCGGTCACCGCGGTCTGGGTGGCGCGGCTTTCGGCCTCCAGGATGCGCAGCCAAAGGGTGAGCGGACCGGCCCCCTCCGTGGTGGCGAGCGCCACCAAGCCCTGCAGATCCTCGGCGCCGCCGCTCGCTGACATCTCGGCGGCGTCGATCATCTGATCCAGAATTTCGCGCGGCAGCTCGTGCGATCGCACCGCCGACGCGAGCGCCTCGAGAGTCGGCGTCTGGGGCACCCGGCCCTCCGAGAAGATCGCGTCGAGTCCCTCGCGCCACCATGCGAAGCGCAAGGCGCTCATCATCGGCTCGCGTGTGGTCTTGGACGGAACGGCGGTGAGCTCGACGGCGAACGCGAGGACGGCGAGCATCGCGGGACGCAGCGCCGGCGGCGCGAACTGGGCGCACCAGTAGCGGTCGCGATCTCCTTCGCGCGCGAGATCGGAAATCACGACCCTAGTCCTACCACATAGCGGTGGCGTCCACCTTGCGTGGCCCCATATTTTGTGAATACGATCAAACCCTTGCCTTGGCAGCCGCCTACGAGGTGCCCATGAAGAGTCCGTTCGATTCGCTCCCGACCACCGTGGTGCTCGGTGTGGTGCTGACGAACCTGATGGTGTTCGCGGTGATGGGCATTGCCACCGGCGGCGGCGAGCCCGGCACGGCCGAAGGCGCCTGGGGCCACACCGGCTACTTCTTCCGATGGGCGCACGTGGTGAGCGGCGTCATGTGGATCGGCCTGCTGTGGTACTTCAATTTCGTGCAGGTGCCGAGCATGGCGGAGATTCCCGCCGAGCTGAAACCGGCGGTGAGCAAGTACATCGCGCCGCGCGCCCTGTGGTGGTTCCGCTGGGCGGCCGTCTCGACGGTGCTGTTCGGCGTGCTCCTGGCGTGGGGCGGCGGGTACATCGGCGATGCCCTGGCGCTCGGCCTCACCGACGGCAGTGCCATGAACGCGACCATCGGCTTCGGCATGTGGTTCGGCCTCATCATGGCGTTCAACGTCTGGTTCATCATCTGGCCGAACCAGAAGAAGGCTCTCGGCATGGTCACGGCGACTGACGACGAGAAGAAGAAGGCGGCGCGCATGGCGTTCCTCGCCTCGCGCTTCAACGCCATGTCGTCGCTGCCGATGCTGTTCGCCATGGTCGGCATGCGCCACTTCGCCGACCTGATCTAGACGGCGGCCGGCCGACCGGGACGACTAGCGCGGGGCCGCGTAGTCCGCGTTCCAGATCTCCCAGCGGCCCTGGCTGAAGAAGTCGCCTGCGAGCGACGCGCCGGTCCGGTCGTAGCCGGTCTGGCCGGGCTTCCGGTACAGGTGCGCCTCCACCACCATGCGGCGGCCGCCGGGGACAACCTTCTCGCAGCGCATCTTCACCGCGAAGTTGCCGACCGGCGTCTCGCCCGCCGCGAGCGGCGGATGCACGCAGTCCCAGCCCTCGGCACCGAACGTGTTCATCAGCGGCACACGCAGCAGGTACGCGTTGCGGCGGTAGTCGAGGTCGGCGCGCTGGTCGGTCACGGCGCGGATGGCCTGCGCGATGCCGCGTTCGTCGAACAGCACCGACAGCACTACGGGGTGTCCGGCGACCTTGGTGCCGTAGTACTTGCGCAGCCCGAGACGCCCCTCCTCCGGCCCGAACCGCTCGGCCAGCATGCGGGCGATGTACTCGCCCTCGTCGTCGTATTCGACGTAGACCTCGTGCAGTCCGGTAGCACGATCGCGTGCGCATTGAGCGAATCCGGTCCAATCGTCGAGCTGCTCGAGCGGCGTCCCGCCATTGGAACCGCACGCGAAGGCGTAGTAGCCCTCGAGGGGAAACTCGGCAGCGTGCTTGCCGACAGTCAGCTCCCGCAGGTCGCCAACGACACGAGCCGCATCCGGCATGCGCACAAGCGGCGGCCGGCCGTCCTGCGCCCATGCGCTCAGCGGCCAGAGCACTAGCGCAACGACCATCAGTGGATGCATGCAAGGAAGCTAGGGCGCTACAGCGCCCATTCCAACAGCTCGACGATCAGCTGCTCGCGCGTCGCCCCGGCCGTCCGCGCCATCTCCCGGCTGCCCTTGAAGACGACGATGGTTCCCTGCACTTGCGCGTTGAAGCGGCGCACCAGGTCCTTTTGCGTGTCCCAATCCACATTGAAGGCGACGAAGTCCTGGAAGCGCTCGGTGGTGAGCAGCCGTGTCAGGATAGGCCGCTGGGCCGCGCACACGACGCACCATTCGGCGCTGACGGTGATCAGAATCCGCTGGTTGGCGGCCTGGGCGGTCGCGAACCCTTGGCTCGCGAATGGAACTGGTGGCATGCCCGCACTCTAGCAGAGCGCCGGGTTGTACGAGGTTGGCTCCCAGTTCTTGCCGCCGCCGATGGCGGGACAGAACATGCCGACCGCACCGGCGCGATCGGCGACGGAACCCGGCGCGTACTTCTGCAGCGGCGCCCCCGGCACGTACTTGTTGGGCCGTCCCGTCTTGGCATCGATGCCCCCCGACCAGGTGACGATGGTCGGGTACTGCTCGCCGTACTGAAACGCACCCGTGGCGCGATCGAATCCGTAGAAATGGCCGTCGCGCGCCGCGCGCACGACCAGCGCGCGGCCGCCAATGTCGATGAGCGGATGCTCGGCGGCCTCGTCGTAGTCGAACGGATCGCCGGGCGTGTACTGGGTGTACCACTTGATGAATCCGTCGTCCGGATTCAGCGCCAGCACAGAGGCGACGTAGAGATTGTCGCCGGGACGATACTCCTGGTCGTAGTTGGGACCGGCGTTGCCGGTGCCCCAGTAGGTGAGGTTGAGCCGCGGATCGAACGTGCCGGTCTGCCAGATCGAGCCGCCCCCGGTCTCCCATGCCTTGTAGGGGTCGAGCCAGGTGGTTTTGGCCTGCTCGTTGGGATCGCGGTCGTTGCCTCCGGCCGTGTGCGTGCGCCATACCTGCTTGCCGGTGTTGAGCTCGGTGGCGTCGAGCGAGCCGCGGATGCCGTACTCGGCCCCTGCCGCGCCGACGATGGCGAGGTCGCGAATGACCAGGGGCGCCACGGTGAGCGTCTCGGCGATCGCCGGGTCGTAGATCTTGCATTCCCACAGCAGCTGGCCCGACTCCTTGTGGATGCGATGCATGCGCCCGTCGAGCGAGACCGAGATGACGCTGTCCCGCCACAGCGCGACTCCGCGGTTGTTGATGCCGCAGCAGGCGACGTCGCCCGCCCACACCTTGTCGATCTCAGGATCGTACTTCCACACGAAGTCGGCGCGATTGCCGCTGCGCACGTCGACCTTGTAGATCGCGCCCCAGCCGTCCGAGACGTAGAGGAACCCATCCTCGGCGATCGGCGTGCCCTCGAGCCGCGTCGCCGCATAGCGGCCGCCCTGCGCCGGCACCTGACCGCCGAGCAGCCCCATCATCTTGGGCGACAGGTTTTGGACGTTGGCGCGGTTGATCTGGCTCAGGTTGGTAAAGCGATGGGCCGCATAATTGCCGTTGACCACCGGCCAGTTCTCCGGCTCGGCGTTGGCGTTCTCCAGCCGCGTCTGAGTCATGTCGCGGGCCACGGCCGGCGCCGCGAGGGCAAGCAGGGCCGCCGCGGCCACCGCTCGGGCTACCGCCGCACAACGACGATGGGAATTCATGGTACGCTATCATACACGCGGTCTTGGATGGCGCGGCACCTCCCCACCCTGGCTTGGACTTTGGCGTGGCTGCTTGTCGCGGGTGCGGCGGCGCAGGTGCCGGCGCCCGCTGTAGGCGAGAAGGAAGCTGCGTTCCTGACCGGGCGCAGCAACGACTGTCCGGCCTGCGCGCTGGAGGGCGCCGACCTGCAGCGGCGCGAGCTGAAGGGCGCCAACCTCGAGAGGGCGGTGCTGGGTGCGGCCAACCTTTACCTCGCCAACCTGGAAGGTGCGAACCTCAAGGGCGCCGACCTCGAAGGCGCCAACCTGTCGCGCTCCAACCTGCGCGGCGCGGATCTGTCGGACGCGACCATTTCCTATGCGAACCTCTATCTCGCCGACGGCACCGGGGCGAAGTTCAACGGCACCTACGCCGTGGAGGCGATCCTCATCCGCATGCGCCTGCAGCGCGCGACGTTCGAGAACGCCAAGCTGATCGACAGCGACTTCCGCAACGCGTCGGTGGGCGGCGCAGTGTTCCGCAACGCCTACCTGGGCGGGTCGCGCTTCGACCAGGTCAACCTCGGCCGACTCGACATGCGCGGCGCCAACCTGGAGGTCGCCGACCTGCCGTTCGCGACCATGCGCGGCACCAACCTCGAGGGCGTCAACCTGAAGGAGGCCGACCTCTACGGCGCCGACCTGACCGACGCCAACCTGAAGGCGGCGAACCTCACCAACGCACGCCTGCTCGGCGCGACCGCGATTGGCACCAACTTCGAGGGCGCGATCATCGCCGGCACCATCCTGCCCGGCGGCGAGCAGGCGCCGGGCGGCGAGCCCCTGCCGCCGGCCCCGTAGACACGCCGCGCTAGGTGTGAGCTTTCAGTAGGTTGTCCATCCTGCTCCGACCGAGGAAGCTGAGGTTGTCGAAGCTTCAGGTCCTTCGGGGGAACCGGATGAACGTCCACAAGAATGCCCGGCTGACGCCGCTTGGTCGAGAGCGAGTGGCGCAGTTGGTGTTGAGCGGGCAGACGCCGAAGGCCGCAGCTGCGGCCGCAGGCATTTGCCCGCGCACGGTC
>Ga0194132_10005231_pt1 | contig 21269 bp, 21 predicted proteins | sample TA2KigOf80mmetaG_FD_148612 | JGI IMG/M metagenome (GOLD analysis project Ga0194132, IMG submission 148612) | Freshwater microbial communities from Lake Tanganyika, Tanzania - TA2015054 Kigoma Offshore 80m | ecosystem: Environmental > Aquatic > Freshwater > Lake | place: Tanzania: Lake... | reverse complement strand
ACTTGCGTCCACTGGCGGGCCCGTAGCACAGCGGTTAGTGCAGGGGACTCATAATTCGCTTGCCCGAGTAGGAAAATTGCAAAAACCCCTGTAAATTAAGCGAATTAGAGGACTTTGCCCGCCGAAAAAGTGCTTACACACCGCTTACACACTTTTCCACCGCGTTTCTATGCCCGTGTGTTGGGGCTACAGCGCTGGGTGAAAGTGCACGAAAAAACGCTGTCTAAACGCTCAACGCACGAACCAAAAAACGGCGTTGAGGCAGAGTACAAAAAGACGACTCGATTTCTGCGAGATGAAACTTCTCGTAGAGTACGGAGACGAGCTAACAAAGGGCCGTTAGCACAATGGTTAGTGCAGGAGACTCATAATCTCTTGGTTGCTGGTTCGAGTCCAGCACGGCCCACCATCTCAAAGTCGCTATGCCAGAGAAGATAGCGAGCACTCACACGTTGATGGAACGCACGCTGGTCGTGTATCGACGCGAGCGTAGTTCGATATGGCAATGCCGATTTAAGGTTGATGGTAAGTGGCAGCGAGCCTCTACCAAAGAGACCAATCTGCAGAAGGCCAAAGAGCGTGCAAAAGAGCTACTGATCACCGCTGAGATCCGCAAGAAAGAGAACCTTCCTGTTTTCACCCGTAAGTTCCGTCACTGCGCGGCCCTTGCGATTGAGCAGATGGATTACGAGCTCAAAGTAGGTACAGGAAAAGTGGTCTACGAGAGCTATAAGCGGATATTGGAAGACTACGTCATCCCTATTCTCGGTAATCGCAATATCAACAACATCACGCTGGATGACATCACTGCAATGCAGCAAGAGATTGCGGTGATGATGGGTCGTACACCCACCCGCAGCACCATGACCAAGTTCAACGCAGCGATTAATCGTGTTTTTGACGCTGCTATATCACGCGACTTTGTGACACGTTCGGAACTGCCAGAGCTCACTGCAAAGGGCAAAGAATCTCAAGTTGGCCCCTCGTTTACGCTGAAGGAAACACAAGCTCTACTGGCTAACTTCGATGAATGGATTGGTCGAGCAAGATCAGAAAAGAGCCGTCGTGTACGCGAGCTGATGCGTGACTATGTGGAAGTGCTGCTGGATACCGGTGCAAGGCCTGGTAAGGAACTGCTCAATCTCACGTGGAACAAGATCAGTTACTCCATACATCCCGAAATCACTGATACCGGTATAGCTAGCGACGATTTCAAACAGGGCGGCGAACAGGAATCGATCACGCTGGCCAAGCTCAATAAGAGCGTTGAAATGCGAGTGAGCGGCAAGACAGGCTCACGCACAATGGTGGGTATGACTCGCACCTGTGATGCGCTCGCTCGTATTGCGCTGCGTAACTATGGAGTGCGAGATAACGCTGCAAGACCCTTTAGTAGCTTACTTAAGCCCACCAACAAGGACTACGTGTTCCAGTGGAAAGCTGTGGATGAAGATGGCGGCCATAAGCTTGTGCGGGGCAAAGGTTTCGAGCACATGTTTGTGGCCTATCTAAAAGAGCACCACTTGCTGATCGATCCTAAAACAGAGCAGGGCCGCAAGCTCTACAGCCTCCGTCATACCTACGCCACGCTTGCGCTCACGCACGATCGCGTGCCTATTCACACGCTGGCCAAACAAATGGGCACCAGTGTGTTGATGATTGAGCGGCACTACAGTGACTTGGAGCCTGTGAAGGCTATTGACCAGCTGCGCGGTGAAGAGACACGCAAGCTAATCAGTGCGGGTACCGTAGTAGATGAGGCGTACGAGTCCAAGCAGAAAAAGAAGAAAGAAGAGCAGAAGAAAAAGAAGCGATCCCAGCGCGGATAAGCCGCTACCTTGCTAAATAAAGTAAGCAAGGGAGACAACATGGACCTCTTTGAAATCTACTGCTCCGATCGCGAGCTGAGAAAGCTCTTTCACACTAAGCGCGGAAAACCGGTGTCCGCACTACGAGCTCTTAAATCGGCGGCCATCAATCCACAGTCGATCCCCAGTTATCTACAAACTGAGTTTTGGGACGAGGACGACTCGGAGCAGGAAGCCGAGCAAGAGGCACGGTTACTGGATTACGAGCTCGCGCGAGCTAAAGCGCATCTCTCAAAGGTCGCTCGATGGGAGAGAGATATCCAGCGCAAAGCTCAGCTGCAACCTCCAGTGGCATCCTCGCGTAGCCACCGTGCATCTAATGCCGCTGCGCTGCGAGACATTAAGGGATGAGCAATATTTTCGGCGAAATTAGGAGAAATTTCTTTTTCTCGCCTTCCGAAAGCAGCTCGGTTGGGTTCTGCTGTCAACCCACTTCGCATCCGTTAGTGATAGAGCAACTGCACGATTTAGTCGCGTCTGTGGAGCACGGCATCAGTGGCAGCGAGTTCTGCCGTCGGTACTTAGGCACAGATCGAAATTACCTCAGTGTCTGCCGTCATCGCAGAACCGACTTGAGTGCGCGGCTCGTACTTCGGCTTTACCGTAACCTACGCCAGCGCAGCGCGACGTGGGCTGCGATTCACAGCGTTGATCCCCGTGTGCGAGAGCGATGCAGCGAAAAGTCTTTGGCCTATCGAAAGCTGGCTGAGCTCGCGTTGGGTGCGTTGAGCCAATTAGGCGCCGCCACCCACTAAAGAAACGTGGCCGACCGAAATCGGCCACGTGTTATCGGCTTACTTCTTAAATCCTTCGCGCAGCTTGTGACTAGCTGCTGCAATGGCCTCATCCAACTCGCCCGCTACCACCGCATCCTTAATTAGCTGAAGGGTAGGGACGAGCTCGCTGGACTGATTAAGCTCAATGGCGTTCTTACCTTTAGCGAGCTCCAGCGGCTTGCTGCCGTAGCGCACGGAAAGGTTCACTTTTCCGCCCTCTACGACCCAAAACCATTCCTTTACTCGCCGTGCGCTCGCCACCGTTTCGCGCATCCCATCCGCGTTGGTAATCAGCTTGGTTCGGCTAGCGGTGTAGGTGCGCCCCTCAGCGTGAGCTTTTGCGACCTCTATCTGTTCGGCCAGCTTCCTAGCTAACTTGTGACGGCGCTGTAGGGTGGGGTTGGTTAAGGGCTTCTTCTTTGCGCTGACCAATCTGAGGGTATTTAAGCTTGTCATTGGGCTTCTCCTGTATCTAATGTATACCGAATACCCGTTAACTGTATGACCAGCGGAACAATCGGACAACCGAGCGAGAAAAAGTCTCCTTTCCTTTGGTTTTCGATAAATACAGTGATGAAGCTATCGGAAATCAGACAACGTGTGGGCTACGACGCTAAACAGCCACCGAGCGTGAAGGATGCGACTCGCTCCATGTTGTGCAGTCGCAGCGCTCAGTACCCCTATGCGCTCACGCTCACGCTCAAGCAGACCGTACGCACAACTAACTCGCTGGGTTCTTCAGCGCGAACACTCAAGCGCGAAGACTGCGTAAGGATCGCCAAGCGTTTCCAGCAGAAGCTCAACCGACAAGTGTTCGGAAAGCGTGCAGCTGAGGTGCATGGCAAGGGGTTGCGGTATTTGGTGGTGTTGGAAGGTGAGCGCAGCAACAAGCATCTGCACCTACACCTCGCTATTGGCGGCATGCCGCGCCACGTCAAACCCAACCTTGTCCCCGCTTACGTGAGTGCCGCTAAGCAGTTGGTCGCTGAGCTCGACACGCAGTACAAGCTGGACATCGCTGACAGTGGTTGGCTTGAGTACATGTCAAAGGAAGCTACACGGAACGATGCCGATAACGTTCTGTGGGAGCTTTGTAACTAGCACTACTGGCCTCGTTTGCCTTGTGCTATTCGTAATGGAGCTCGCGTGAGCTTCAATAGCGTAGCTTTGCCTAAATACTTTCAAACTCGCTGATCAAACTCAATGCCCCACATTGAGCTCACTGATCTCCCACTGAAACATCAATACCACTCAGCACTCACACAGCTCTCTGACTGATCACATGCTGCATCACAAGAACATAGAGATCTAAAAAAATTACTAATAAATACTGCTGTGAGAGAAATGCACAGCGCTGTACAGCCCACGCACAGCACGCATTTTAAGCGCTTACAGCGTGGCTGCGAATGCGCGAGTAGCGACCCCAGCGTCAGCACGCTTATAGGGCGTTTACGTGCGTTTTAGCGCTCTGTGCCTAAAAGCCACACTTTATTGCGCACAAAAACCAAAGCTAATAACAAAAAGCTTTGGTTTCGCTGGAGTGGGCGTGTAACCGCTTGAAATCGAATAGGAAATACATGAACGCATAGTTCTGCCTTTTTCGGTAGGAATCACAAAACTAAGAAAATACACTTTAAGCACATAAACGCTTTGGTTACTAAGGAGCCCAATGAGCAAGCAAGCCAAAACACTTACAGCAGCTGAGCTGCGACGAGCACTGGATTACGTGGCGACGCGACGACACGCGGCACGAAATAGAGCCATGTTAATGAGCATGTATCTTGCTGGGCTGCGAGTAGGCGAGTGCGCAGCACTCACTTATGGGGACGTAGTGGATAGCGAGGGAGCTGTACGAGACGAAATCCGCTTAACAGCAGAACAGACCAAAGGACGCCACGCGAGGGTAGTATTTGTCAGTGATCGGCTCCGCAAAGAGCTTGCGAGCTACATCAAGTCACACCCCAGCGCAGATCCCACTCGTCGGCTTTTCTACACGCAAAAGCGGGGTGTTACTGGGTTCACAGCCAACACGCTGTGTCAGCACTTTTTCTACTTGTTCCGTCGAGCTGGCATCGAAGGGGCTACTAGTCACAGTCCACGCCGTACGTTTATTACCAATCTCGCAGAGCGAGGCGTAAGCGTGCGTGTGCTACAGAGCTTGGCTGGGCATCGCAACATCAGCACCACGCAGGCCTACATAGACGTCAACGACGCGATGAAACGTCGCGCCGTTGAGTTGATTTAAGCGTACTTTAAACTCCTACGCCTCATTTTTCGCGTTAGCTTGTTTCGAATGCAAAGCGATGACCTTTGCGATGTGTTGCTTAAACCATTGCTCTTCGTTGCTGCGGTCAACTTCAGTGCCAAACTGGAACTCGGCCATTGCGCACGTTTCCATAATGTCCAGCGTCGTGCTGCCGATCCCAAAGTACCATTTACAGCTGTGACCTAATGCGGGCAAGGATTGTTTGCGTGTCACAGCCTCAAATATGTCCCAATTTGCGCACGTGCTAATTTTAAGCAATTGCTGCTTTCGTCGTCCTAAGCGCTCGCACTTCTCCTCAATGCGTCTAAACAGCTTTGTCATGACAAATGAAACGACATCAGATTCGTGCGGACTGACTCGGATTGAGAGATTAAAAGTCTCTTGGCTATCTTGATTTGGGTTATAGCCATCAAAGGTAAGAATAACGTTGAACGGCATGGTTTTGCTTCGTTGACAGTTCATGTTCGCAAGCTCTTGTTTTGCGTCTTTTGCAGATGGTTGAATTTTGTTATTCATATTAAGTCTCCTTGTAATAATAAAAAGTATTTGTTTATCGATTTAATCAACAGCAACATTGCTGTGATGTCAGTGTCTCGTGAGAGCTCACATACATAAACCGACAAACTTTTGACTTAATTAAAGTGTTAGTATCTGGGCGATGAAGAAAGTCAAAAACACAGCTCGACGTGGCCTGCTGGCCTTCGCGACTCGCAGCTACCCCAAGTTCGGCCGGCAACGGCGGCCCTTCGATGCTGCGAATCCCCCGCAGACGGTGATCGATAGTCCTTACTACTGGTGGTACCAGTTCCTAAGGCTGAACAAAGACTACGCAGCGACGTGTAAGCGTGGGGAGCGAGGGCAGTTGTCGTCGCTGTACCGCGACTTTGGTGATGTGTTCGCGCTGGATTTCAAAACGTGGTGGACAGCTCGCGATCACTTATTCGCAGAGCCGCGCGAGGGCTACCGCATGATGGTTGCAAAGAGCGCAGAGGATCTTGCGCCCTTTGACAGTGAAGACGTGATCAACCTCGTAGTGCCCCTAACCAGAACACGCCGAAGCTTGGCCAAGTCTTTTAAGTTCTTGGTGCTGAGCAAAGTCGCGCCGGGTCGTAAGGGAGTGAATGTGGCCACCAGCGAAGCGCAGTACCGCTTGAGTGGTAAGTGGCATATCGGTGCCCTCCAAACCGCATACCTTGTCTACATAGCTCGAAAGGAATCGGTGGCGCGAGGGGAACGACTGCCATGGGCGGACATTGCTATCAGGGCAAAGATCCCTATGTCCTACGCACAGTCCTCAGTGGGGCGACGGCGGGACAGTGACCTAAGGCGAACGCTGACCATTTTGGCGATGAGGCACTACCGTCGCGCCGAGCAGTTCATCGCAGCGTCGGTGACACGTGACTTTCCTTACCACCGCGATGGCTCAAATTAAGAGCCTGACGGGTCGGCGGACGCGGGACTCACACCCATATAACTAGGGTGCGAAAAACCGTGCACTTTAGGCTACCGAAAGCCCCGCGGCCGGCCTAAACTTCGGTAGTATTTTGCTGCCGGCAAGTTCTACGTTAAGAAAAGCAACAAAGAGGGCTGGTCTCTATGTCGCCCGAGCAAATCATCGAAAAGTGGGTGGCTGCAGCCCGCGCTGTCACTGACACAAACAACCTCGAAGTTGGGGTCAATATCAGCCAGTTACAAGCTGTGAAGATTGCCTTTGATGGCTACGCCGAAGACGACGACAGCATCGAAGACTTAGATCGCGAGTCTTACGCTGTGTACATCCATCGCGACGCTGCGACCGCTGGCTTCACCTTTCCCGAGCATCAGCGCACAGCTTGGGCCATCGTGCAGCGCCCTGCTGAAGAGGTCTGTCACACCGTGTGGTTTAACGCGGCAGAAGGTTACTTCGAAGGTCCGTCTTTGGCTGACAGTTGCGAGCATTCCGAGCTCGCGCCAGCTGAGGTCGAGAAAATAGTGCGCCGCCTAGCTGGGGCGTAACTGGGGTAGTGACGAGCTTGGTTTGTGCCTTTGTGGAGCACGTATGAGTTACGACTTTTTTGAACAACCAATTCTGAACTCCCCATACGATTACCCTCACAAGCACTGGGAACTGGATCAGCATGGTCAGCCCACATTCGAGGTTATCGAGAAGCGGCGTCGGGCAGAATTCATTACGCCCATCCCAAAGCCAAAAGGTCGAAATAACGAATTAGAATTCGGTGACGAAGAGGGCCTCAGTTCAGCATCGCAGCGATACGAAGTTGTTCGTATCAACTCTATTCGCGAGCAGGTCGATAAGTGGCGCCGATTGCCGCAAGCACAGTGGAGAGTCACTCCCGAGACAGCCCGGCTGCTAGATCACTGGCGCAATTTCAAATTTGCCGATGTACGTCCTTTCTTCTGCCAAGTCGAAGCAGTGGAAACGCTGATTTGGCTGTCGGAGGTTGCGCCACACTCCACAGTGGGCCGCGAACTGCTCGATGAGTTAGATCGTGCCAGTGCAGATGCCAATCCAGAGTTGCAACGCTACGCACTGAAACTCGCAACCGGCGCCGGTAAGACCACAGTGATGGCAATGGTCATCGCGTGGCAAACACTGAACGCGGTGCGTCGACGCGGTAGCAATCGCTTCACCAACGGCTTCTTGATCGTAACGCCGGGAATCACGATTAAAGATCGACTTCAGGTTCTGCAGCCGAACGATCCCTACAGTTACTACAAAAGCCGCCAGCTTGTCCCCGACGACATGTTGGAGGACATGAACAAGGCGAAGATAGTGATCACCAACTATCACGCCTTCAAATCACGAGAACGAGTAGATCTATCCAAAGGCGGAAGAGCACTACTCAAAGGACACTCTGGCGTACTGAACACCCTGGAGACTGAGGGACAGATGCTCCAGCGTGTGATGAGTGAGCTGACAGGCATGAAGAATATCTTCGTCCTGAATGACGAAGCGCATCACTGCTACCGTGAGAAACCGCCCGAACTAGACGACGTAGTTCTGAAAGGTGACGAAAAAGACGAAGCGGAAAAAAACAACGAAGCCGCGCGACTATGGATTTCTGGGATCGAAATCGTAAAGCGCAATTTGGGCATCATAAAAGTTGCGGATCTCTCTGCCACACCGTTCTTTCTTAGCGGCTCTGGCTACGCAGAGGGAACGATCTTCCCGTGGACCGTAAGCGACTTTTCGCTAATGGACGCGATTGAGTGCGGGATCGTAAAACTGCCGCGTGTTCCAGTTTCAGAAAATATTGATACCGCTAACGAAATGCCGATGTACCGCAACTTGTGGAAGCACATCGGAAAAAAGATGCCGAAAAAGGGGCGCGGGAAAACCGGCCTCAACCCCGCAGCCCTTCCTCCGCAACTCCAAACTGCCCTTGAAGCACTTTATGGGCACTACGTGAAAACCCATGAGTTGTGGAGAAGCGAGGGAATTTCTATTCCACCTTGCTTCATCATCGTCTGCAATAACATCGCATCGTCAAAACTAGTTCACGATTTTAGTGCGGGCTATAACTTGGAAAAGGCGGATGGGTCTACTGAGTTTTTCGCCGGTCGATTCCCACTATTCAGTAACTTCGATGCGAATGGAGACCCGTACCCTCGTCCGAACACTCTTTTGATTAACAGCGAGCAACTAGAGTCCGGTGAGGCCCTGGACCCAGAGTTCCATCGATTTGCTCAGCGAGAGATCGAGCAATTCCGTCGGGATATTATTGAGCGCACTGGTGATGTGAAAGGCGCGGAAAAACTTACAGACGCTGAGTTATTGCGCGAAGTGATGAATACAGTCGGCAAAAGCGGTCGAATGGGCAGCGACATTAGATGTGTTGTCTCTGTCGCTATGCTTACTGAAGGATGGGATGCAAACAACGTTACTCACGTCTTAGGAGTGCGTGCATTCGGCACCCAACTGTTATGCGAACAAGTGATCGGTCGCGCACTAAGGCGGCAGTCGTACACCCTTAACGAAGCAGGACTCTTCAACGTCGAGTACGCGGATATCTTAGGCATTCCATTTGACTTCACCGCGAAGCCTGTAATCGCAAAACCGACGCCGCCAAGGGAAACAGTTCATGTTCGTGCTGTAAGGCCAGAGCGCGACTCGCTCGAAATCACGTTTCCAAGGGTTCAAGGTTATAGAGTCGACCTGCCAAAAGACAATATCAACGCAAAATTCGACGCCGCAACTTCAACGCTCGAGATTACGCCAGACCTAGTTGGCGCGACAGCAGTTCAGGTTGCGGGAATCATTGGGGCACCGGCTGACTTAACGATTGAACACACAGCAGAAATTCGCCCTTCGCAAGTGCTATTTGAATTAACGGCCTACCTTGTGAAGTACAAGTGGCCTGATGCGAACGGCGATCCTCGCATTACTCAATTTGGATCATTGAAGAGGGTGGTGAAGCGCTGGCTCGACGAGGGATATCTCGTATGCAAAGGCGGCACAACCGCAGCACAATTGAAATACAAAACATTGGCAGATTTAGCCTGTGAGAAAATTGTTGCCGCAATAACAGTCGCACATGCTGAAGAGTTTCCTATGCAGGCGATTTTAGATCCGTACGTCCCCGAAGGCAGCACCGCATTCGTAAACTTCAATACCTCAAAGTTACCGCGGTGGGAAACAAGTCCTGCCAAGTCCCATGTGAACTGGGCCGTACTCGATAGCGAATGGGAAAAGGAATTCTGTCGAGTTGCAGAATCTCATCCAAAAGTCCGAGCGTATGTGAAGAACAGCGGCTTGGGCTTCGAAGTTCCCTACAACGACGGAGGCGAGGCTCGTCGATACCTACCCGATTTTATCGTTCTCGTGGACGATGGGCACGGAGACGAAGATTTGCTTCGCGTTGTGGTCGAAATTAAGGGTTTTCAAAATGAAAACTCTAAGGCGAAGCGCGAAACGATGAATGCCTATTGGATTCCTGGGGTGAACAATCTTGGTACTTATGGACGTTGGAAATTCATTGAGTTAGCAGACTTCTACGAAATTAAGGATGACTTCCAAACAATCATAAGTCCGCGGGCAGTCGAGGTTTTCGATCAACTCGCATCGACGCAGAATATTGGATAAAGCAGGCGATATATGGCTAAGAAAACTATTCCAAAGACTGTCGATGCTTTTAAACACGACGAAGATAAGCGGCGAAATATCCCTACCGCAGAATATGAGCCAATCGTCCGCGACGCCGAGAAAACGTCTGCTCAAGTCGCATACGAACGCAGAAATCGCGATTTAGATCCACAACTAGTATGGCGCGGAAAGGACGCTCAGGATCTGAGTGATCTTGCAGTCAACGCACCTCCAATCTACATCCAGGAAAAAGTGCATCCAAAGGCACTAGTAGACGAGTTACTAAGAGAGTCGGGCGAGTCTCGATTTTCTGCTGGACAGATCACCGCCGATCTTTTTGCCGACTTCAACGGCGTACCTAAAGATGCAGATAAGACAGAGTTCTATCAGCATGATCAGAACTGGACTAACCGAATGATTCTTGGAGACTCGCTCCAAGCAATGGCGAGTCTTGCGGAACGAGAAGGCCTTCGAGGTAGGGTTCAGTGCATCTACTTCGACCCGCCCTACGGAATCAAGTACAACAGCAACTTCCAGTGGTCCACTACCAACCGTGACGTGAAGGACGGCAAGGCCGCCCACATTACCCGCGAGCCCGAGCAGGTCAAGGCCTTCCGCGACACCTGGCGCGACAGCGTCCACAGCTACCTCACCTACATGCGCGACCGCCTCACCGTCGCCCGCGATCTCCTTACCGATTCTGGCTCCATCTTTGTGCAGATCGGCGATGAAAATGTGCACCGCGTCCGGGCAGTCATGGATGAGGTCTTTGGAGAAGAAAATTTCGTCTCGACGATTGCGTATGCAAAAACCACTGGGTTTTCAGGCGATACGCTGTCGAACGTCGCCGACTACATAATTTGGTATGCAAAGAAAAAGTCTCTGTTGAAATATCGTAACTTGCTGACTGTTAAGCAGGCTGGTGAAGCTGGCGCGACAAAGTATCGAGAAATATCCTCAATTCAGGCTTTAAGGAACTCCGCTCATGACCTAAGTCGCCTTGCGACGTCAGCTGATCTGACGTCGCAAGGCGAGTCAAGTTCTGAGCAGGTTTTTCCTTACCTTGGAAGACAATGGACAGCGCCGAAAGGTCTTCATTGGAAGACAACTGTGGATGGTTTAGTTCGTGCGAGCAAAGCCGAGCGAGTAATGCTTGAGGGCTCAACACCGCGCTACGTACGCTTCCTGGATGACTTTGCGGCAAATCCGCGCACAAACGTCTGGCTCGACATAGGCGGTGTTCAGAGCCGCTCCGACCCGAAGGTTTACGTCGTGCAAACTGCCACTGAAGCAGTTGCTCGTTGCGTCCTGATGGCCACTGACCCCGGAGACCTGGTGCTCGATCCGACCTGCGGCTCCGGCACAACTGCCACCGTCGCCGAACAATGGGGTCGCCGCTGGATAACGATGGATACGTCCCGCGTCGCATTGGCACTCGCTCGTGCCCGTATCATGGGAGCGCGATATCCTTTTTATTTACTAGCGGACTCTCGCGAAGGGCGGGAGAAGGAATCCGACGTAACACGGACGGTTCCGAGCTCTACCCCGGTGCACGGCAGCGTTCGCCACGGTTTTGTGTATGACCGTGTTCCGCATATAACGCTTAAGTCCATCGCAGATAATGCAGAAATTGATGTTATCTGGGACGAATGGCAGACGAAATTAGAGCCGTTGAGAGAAGAAATTAACTCCGGTCTAAATAAAACCTGGCGCGAATGGGAAATACCGCGCGATGCCGATCCTAAATGGTCGGAGTCGGTCAGTGCCGCGCACAATGATTGGTGGAAGGCTCGCATCGCCCGGCAGCAGGAAATTGATAAGTCAATCGCTGGGAAGGCTGAATTCGAATTTCTTTACGACAGACCGTATGAGGACAAAAAGAAGGTGCGAGTCGCTGGCCCGTTCACAGTAGAAAGTCTCTCTCCGCACCGTATGCTCGCCGTCGGTCTTGATGACGAAGTAATTCGTCACCAAGTAGCGGACTCCGGCGAGGAGTACGGAGCCGTAAAGTCATTCACCCAATTAATTCTCGAAAATCTCCGTGCCGCCGGTGTCCAGCAAGCGCACAAAGGAGATGGGATTAAATTCTTGTCCGTTGTTCCCTATCCTGGCAGCGGATACATCTGTGCTGTTGGCACTTATGAAGACGCTACTGAAGGTCAAACAACACAGCGAAAAGCCGGAATTTTTATCGGACCGGAGTTTGGAACGGTAAGTCGCCCTGATCTTGTTGCCGCTGCGCGAGAGGCTGGTGATAACGGATTCGATGTACTTGTAGCCTGCGCATTTAACTATGAAGCGCACACGACTGAGTTCAATGCGTTAGGAAAGGTGCATGTCTTAAAGGCCCGCATGAACGCTGACCTCCACATGGCAGAAGATCTAAAAGCGACTGGGAAAGGCAACCTGTTTGTTGTGTTCGGCGAGCCCGACATTGAGTTAAAGAAACAGAAAGACGGTCGGTACGTAGTGAAGGTTTTGGGCGTAGACGTATTTCATCCTCAGTCTGGCGAAGTTCGTAGCGACGGACCCGACGGCATCGCATGTTGGATGATCGACACAGACTACAACGAGGAAAGTTTCTTCGTCCGGCATGCCTACTTTCTCGGCGCAAACGATCCATACACCGCGCTGAAGACCTCTCTAAAAGCGGAGATCAATGCAGAGGCATGGGAGACTCTAAACAGCGATATATCTCGGCCCTTTGAAAAGCCAAAGTCCGGTCGAATCGCAGTTAAAGTAATCAATCATCTCGGTGATGAGGTGATGAAAGTATTTGCGGTGAATTAGCGCGATGAATTTCGTTCTAGCAGATAGTTTTACGGACAGCCTTGCGAGGCTCTCTTCTGAAATACAGAAGGCGGTAAAATTGACCGCGTACGACTTACAAGCCGACCACTCTCATCCAAGCCTGCAGTTTCACAAGTTAGATAAGGCGAAAGACAAGCGGTTCTGGAGTGTTCGCGTTAACTCGGATGTGCGCATCATCGTGCATCGCAGCGATAACTCGTTCCTGATCTGCTACGTTGATCATCACGATGAGGCTTACAGGTGGGCGGAGCGTCGAAAAATTGAGGCGCATCCCACTACCGGCGCATTACAAATTGTCGAAATTCGTGAGCGTATTGAAGAGATAAGAATTAAGCGTTACACGCCAGATGAATCTCCCGTTACTGCTACTTCTAATAAGCCGGCAGCAACTCCAAAATTACAGGGTGTGACAGATGACGAGTTGCTCTCGTATGGCGTCCCTGGCGAATGGATACCTACCTTACGGGAAGTGGTTGATGATGACGGGTTGTTATCGGTAGCGGAGCACTTACCGCAAGAAGCCGCCCAAGCCGTTCTAGAACTCGCTACTGGTGGTAAGCCAAAGCTGACGGAACCAATCGCCCCGACCGCGGACCCGCTTTCCCATCCCGATGCCAAGAGACGCTTTCATCTTGTACGCAGCACTGAACTACTTAAAGCGGCGTTGGAGTATCCGTGGGATAAGTGGACCACGTTCCTGCATCCTGATCAGCAAGACATTGTTGAGCGCGAGTACAGCGGTCCGGGCCGCGTTTCCGGATCGGCAGGCACAGGGAAGACGATCGTCGCTCTGCATCGTGCCGTGCATCTTGCTAAGAAAAACGAGCACTATCGAGTTTTACTCACTACGTTTTCTCCTGCGCTCGCCAACGCTCTGAAGGATCGGCTACGTAAGTTAATTTCAAGTAAGCCCGCGCTTGGCGAAAGAATTGAAGTTGCAGCAATTACGGATATCGGAGTGCGACTCTATAAGCAACGTATCGGCACCGCACAGATTGCCTCCGATGCTGATCTACGCGAAATATTCCGCGAAGCCCTTAAGTCGAAACCGCAAGTCAAATTCACTGCGAGTTTCTTGCTTAACGAATGGCAGGAAGTAGTAGACGCCGAGCAGATAAAGACATGGGACGGTTATCGCGATGTGCGGCGACTTGGCCGAAAAACTCGCTTAAGTGCGGCGTTGCGCGAGTTGATTTGGGACTACTACAAAGACATAAACGCTGAGTTGCTAAAACGCGGAAAAACGACCTACGCAGCGGTCTTTCAAACGCTGGCCGAATCATTATGGAATGAAGCTAATCCGCCATATGACGCAGTTGTGGTAGACGAAGCGCAGGACATTACGCAGACGCAGTTGCGATTTCTAGCATCCCTCAACCGATCGCCCAATGCGCTCTTCTTCGCTGGTGATCTTGGCCAGCGAATATTCCAAACGCCGTTCTCATGGAAGTCCACTGGCGTTGATATACGAGGACGGTCAAAGACACTGAAGGTGAACTACCGAACATCGCAGCAGATACGGCAGCGAGCCGATCAGCTGCTGGAGGAAGATCTACGTGACGTAGATGGAAACGTAGAGTCTCGATCTGGAACGGTATCGCTATTCAATGGAGTCGAGCCCGAGTTTTCTCAATGCGGGACAGAGGCGGCAGAGCTTGCACGTGTTGGTAAGTGGCTAACCGACCAACTTGCTGCCGGTGTTGCGCCAAGTTCGTGTTGCCTAATCGTGAGGTCGATGGCCGAAGTGCGGCGGGCGATCGCCATAGTACGAAGTGCCGGGGCCTCCGTCGCTGTACTCGACGCGGAGGCTTTAGTGCCTTCGGGGCATGTCGCGGTCGCCACAATGCCGCTTGTGAAAGGTCTTGAATTCAGAGCCGTCGCTGTTGTGGCTTGCGACAGCGGAATTATCCCTTCCGACAACCGGTTAGAGTCCGTTACGGACGAAGCGGATCTTGAAGAAATCTATGCTACCGAAAGACAGTTGTTGTATGTGGCAGTAACGCGAGCGCGCGACACCTTGCTGATATCGAGTGGCGGGGAGCCGTCAGAGTTTATTGAAGACATGTGCACGAGCGATTTGCGATAGAGCGTTGCGCAAAATAAGTTAAATGTAGCGGAATAAAAGAATTGTTGAAAGGCTTATCGGAGAAATTGGAGGCCCTTCAAAGGCTCTCGGCGGCGGAAGCGTCTGAGCCGGTTTGGGATCTTAAACGCGAGTTAACGAGACTCAAGAAGCTTCGCGCAATTGCGGCCAATCTTAAGCGTTCAAAAAATGTGCAGAACCGTAAGCTGAAGACTTGGTTAACGGCGGACGAGTATTCCGAGTTTGTGCAGCAATGGCGCAGTCAGCAGGATATCCGGGGAGATTTGGCGGAAAAGCCGGACAGTTTGGGTAAGTACGAGCTGCTAGTAAAGAAAGCAATATTCTTCAGCAATCGCGCACTGGCTCGCCGATCTAGAAAGAGTGCTGCAACGAACAAACAGTTAAGTATCCTGGCTGAGCGGTACTGCGAACGAGCGATAGAGAGTTTGCAAGAAATCTACGAGCACGACCCGTCAATTCAAGAATGGTTCGATCGACCGCTGGCGTTTGGTGGTGGGGCAGCGATCACCGCCAATGTGGAAAGCCTTCCGCGTTTGGTGACGTCTCGTAGCCATGAACGGATGAGTGATCACCACGCTTTAATGAGGAAGCGTGACGTGAAGCTGGATGTTGTCTCGAGAGCTATTGAACGGATAGACGAAGCTCTACAACACAGAAAGGCGAAAAAATGACTGCTCAATACCCGGTGCCTGTTAGGAGAGTCACGTGAGGTTCACCAAGAATGAACGCCATATCGTTATCCGAAGCTACACGTACGACGTCGATGACCAGACTCTTATTGACCGTTTCGGATCAGTCGAGAGATTTCAAGAGATTCTGAGTCATATGTCTGACGATGAATGGGCAGAGCCGCAGGGTGAAGCGCCTACGGACGACGAACTAGATCATCTCAGCGACCTTACCGATGGGGGTTCAATCCAATCGGGAGATTACTGGCTGACAGATGACAAGGGTGGCACCGAGGTGTCGTATGAATTCAATCTCGACCCCTAATTGCGGGTAACCGGGTATGAACAATCGCGAATGGGATATCGACTACCGTCGCCAAGTGATTCAGCTGAGAACCACGTGGGCGCATCCCGAGGGTAGTAATCCTTGGTTTCAGATTCGCCAGGTCTTGGACGAGGTAGTGGAGGTCTATCCCGACGTGTGGGACTACGCCGAACAACTCGATTGGGGTCGGCAGCGCTCGCGCTCCGCTCTGATGGGGAAATTGAGCTCCAAACCTCTCAAAGACAGGTGCCCTTTGCGACTATACCGAGTGCTTGTTGCGCTCGGTCGGCAAGAACTTTCTGAGCACGCTGCCAAGCAACTAATCGCGCAATGCAACTGACTAATGAACAATACGAGGCGGTAAAGTTATTTCACTCAGGCGGGAATCTTGTCGTCAATGCATTTGCCGGGACCGGTAAAACAACAACCGCCATTGCTCTTGCCGGGAGTATTTCAAGTGCGGGCCTATACTTAGCATTCAACAGGTCTATCGCTGATGACATAAAGCGGCGCTATCGACAGCTAAATCTCGATTCACGAACAACGCACTCATTAGCGTCACGATACGTTCGCTCCACTTTACGGTATCGGGAAGAAAAGCTGTTCACAGAAATACCCATAAATTTTCTGGTGGAGCGCGCGGAACTCAAAGACTTCGACATCGATTCAAAAGTGGTAATCAACGCGAGGGGCTTTGCGCACATACTGAAAGAGACGATAAAGTCGTTCTGTAATGGTGGTTCCGAGCAAATACTAATTTCCCATGTGCCCATTTACGGGATGTTACCAACGCTTAACAAGAAAACACTGGATGGGTTTCGTGAGTACGTCGTCTCTGTCGCAGAGTATGTTTGGTCCGAGATGGTGGATGAATGCAGTGAGTTTCAGCTCGGGCATGACGGTTATCTAAAGGTATGGAGCTTAGCGGCACCAGAGCTCCCATATGATTTTGTTCTTTTGGATGAAGCCCAGGATACGAATGATGCAGTTCTGAGTGTTCTCACAAAAAGAGCGAACCGAATTGTGTATATCGGAGATCGCTATCAGCAAATCTACAGCTGGCGTGGTGCTATCAACGCGATGTCCAAGATTACAGACGCTAATCACGCGTTTCTGACTCAGTCGTTCCGATTCGGCGATAGCGTTGCTGCGTTGGCGAACTCAATTCTTGAGAGATTCGGTGAAGGAGAGAAAGTAATCGGACATCCGCAGGTGGAAACGACGATTAATGGCCCCAGCTTGAGGACGATAATCTGTCGGACAAACTCTGGGTTGTTGGCGGCACTAATGACGCAGCTTAGCGAGAATCGAAAAACATATGTCCTTGGCGGTATCACAGAGTTACGCCGAGTTATGGACGATGTTTCAACCTTAAAATCAGGGCGATCGGTTGCAAGTAATGAGTTTTTTGGGTTTCAAAGCTGGAGGGAGGTATGCGAGTTTGCTGAGAGCGAGGACGGGCGAAATTTACACTCATTGGTAAAGATCGTGGGGACCTATGGGGAAGGCGATTTAATCCGTGCACTCGATCAATGTGTTCGTGACGAAGAGGAAGCAGAGGTTGTCGTTACGACAGCTCATAAGGCGAAAGGACGGGAGTGGCCAGCCACCGAAATTGCAACTGACTTTATTAGTAGCTGGTTGAAAGTTTCTGGCGAAATCATCCGCGAAGAAACGAAAGAGGAGGCTCGTTTGCTTTACGTTGCTCTAACGCGTTGTAGGCACAACGTGCGGATTCCGGAAGAGCTTTTGCATCATCTAAACGGAAGGGCCTCTGCGAATGAAATCCTTCCGCCGGCGGTTACCGAGACAACAATAACGAGTCCGCCACGTCGCCGCCCAGTTCCTCCGCCTTTCATACGAGAACGATGAGATTTCCAGTGGGATGGATTGAATGGATAAAGGTGCCTAAAGGCGCGATGTGGGAAGTCTTTCGTTTGTGGAGTCTATTCGCGGGTCAGGGATTTGCCTTTGTTGATGTATACCGGAAAGAGTACGATGTTTGGCTCATGAACCCGCCGTTCGGCGCGGTAATGACTTGCTGTCAAGATTTGTATGCCACCACTTACCCGCTTAGCAAAGCGGATATGGCAGGTGTATTCGTTTAGCGTGGCACTTCACTCACGGCCCCAGGCGGTCGGATTTGGGTCTTCATGACTCGCGTACCGTTCTTTCTATCGAGTTTCGCCAATCTGCGGACCGGACGAGTAATTATTTGTGGGGGACTACAGCTTGTGCGGACATTGGGTTTGGAGTCTTGGATGCGATGGTCGAAACCTGTGCATACGTGCTTCAACCCGGGAATTTTGACGAAAATGGGACGCAGCCATAGCGTCGGAATCAATAGCTGCAACGGATTGATTGGCACGAAGGTCGAAGCTGAGTTTAGGCCCAAGTTATTAAACCGTCTGCTCGAGATTGAGTCCAAGATCGCGACAGGTAATACGCGTCCTACATCCTTGCGGAATTCGGGCTGTCGTGCTCTATGGATTTGGGAGTCGTAGGTAATGAAAACTATCACCCGAGCAGCTGACCGCGTGGAAAGACTTCAATCAGTTAAAGTGAGTCGAAAATGAGAAAAGGCCGCGCCACCTCCATATTTCTGACGAGCACAAAACCCCTTGGCGGGATCTGGGTGGCACCCCGTGCTTACAACGGCGTCAATCGGAGCCAGCGCTGGGAGGTTGTGGGCGAAAAGTTGCGCTGGGAACCGAGCCCACCGCTCGACGCCCATCTTCGCGAACCCACCATTCGGAGGCTCATGGCGCTAGCCATCGCCCGGGAAGAAAAGGGTAATCGGTCATTTCTAAAGCTAAGTGGAACCACCAAGACCGGCATTACTTGGTCGCTCCCGCCGGTCGGCTCGTGCCCGATTATCGATGAGACCTGTGGTGGCTGCTATGCGTTGGATGGATGGTACCGGACCAACCTCGCGGCGCAATACGGCCGAGTCAAGCGGCAGGAATATCTTCAGGGCCTTATCCGTAAGCGGAATCTGCGCGAGTGGGTGGAGTGGATCTCAACGCAAATCAACCGGCTTAAGCCGGTGGAGGCGTTCCCTAACCACGTCTTAATCCAACCATTGAAAGAACATCTTGAGTCAAGAGGCATCGACGGCCCCGTGGCGTATTTTCGTTGGCATGACTCCGGGGATCTGTTTCATGCGGACTACGCCCGAGCGGCTTTTCAAGTATGCGAACAAACGCCTCGTGTCTTCCATTGGATGCCGACAAGAATGGGACCAATGATCGCTTCCATCGCGCGACAAGGCGTGGCTATACCACCAAACCTGACTATTCAGGTTTCTGCGCATCGGGGCGGTAGCAATGAAAGGGCTCAAGTCGAGGCTGTACGACAGATCAATATTGCCCAGCCACATGCGCGCGTTGGTTTGACTTACGTTTTTAATGGCCCTGCGAGTAGGAAGGTGGATATGGCTCGCTTTGGGCTGGAATTCGGTCCAACAGCCAGTCTTTGCCCCGCTACGGTCGCGGAAAAGAGTGAGGACCGTGTGTGCGACGGCTGCCGACGTTGTTGGGCTCAGGCTTCTATCAAATCGCCAATCATTTATGCGATGCACCGTGGCAATTAAGAAATCAAAATCAGCGGTACGCGCACGAGTCGGAATACGAAAGGAACGCCGCCTCAAAGTTGTTTCTCTATTTGCTGGAGCCGGTGGCCTTGATATTGCGTTTTGCAAAACCGACTGCGTTGGTCAGTTGTTTTCTACAGACTCCAATCCTGTTTTTCTTCAGACAACAATAAACAACATTCCCAAGTATTTTCCGAATGTTCGCCATACTCATTTGGCGACCAATGCTCTTTTACTGACAGGCGCCACAATTCATCAGTTCATAGGGCCGGACGTAGATCTGGTCATTGGGGGGCCTCCTTGCGACAACTTTACTTGCTTCGGGCAGCGTGAAGGGCTTTCAGGAGACAAGAGTGGCTTGATTTTTGAATTTGCGAGGCTTGTTTCAGAAATTAGGCCATCTTGTTTTGTTTTCGAGAACGTTCCAAATCTTCAACGTCAGTTCAAGAATGCCCTAACTATGCTTCTTAGTTTTTTTGAAGAGGCTGGCTATGACATAAGCAATAGTTCACTTCAAAATTCGCATGAATATGGGTCTCCGACTCAGCGCAAACGCCTTTTTGTCATTGGGTTTAAGGACCACGGATTAGCACAACAATTTAAGTTTCCTGAGGCGACGCACGGCGAGCAGCGAAGTGACTTATTTGGCGAGAATAAGCATCTAAAACCGTTTTCCACTGTTGGTGAGGCGCTTCACGGATTGCCAGACGTTGATTCAAATAATTTAACGAAGTTTTTGAATCATACCGGTCGTTCTCACCGACCTTTGACCGTCGAACACATGAAGACAGTCCCTCAAGGAGTTGCTGTATCCAAGTCGTTCCGCTACCGAGCCCCATGGAATGGGCTCTGCCGATCACTTACCGCCGGTATGGACGATTCCACCAAGTCTTATCTTCATCCCATATATCACCGAGAAATGTCCGTTCGGGAATATGCGCGCTTGCATGGATTTCCAGATGGTTGGGAATTCTGCGGCAACCACCATAATGGAATCAAGCAAGTCGCCAACGCAGTCCCAATCCATTTGGGTGAGGCAGTCGCTCGCGCCGTTTGTCAGCTAATCGCGAAAAATAAGAGATAAAACCATCGGACGAATTGAAGGACAATGAAGATTTGTAGAAGAGTAGACCAGATATGACACAAGTAATTTTCCCGAGAGTAGGCGTCAATGATAAAGCGTACGAGATGACAAAACTCACTTTTGGCGTCCAGGATGATTGTCAATTGGCAGGTCACACCTTCTTGGTCGAGCCTTCGTCGTTTCCGCTTGTTCCGAATGCAGCATTTGCGTATTAAGTGAGCGATCCGATAAGAGCGTTGTTTGAAAAGTTGCCATCCTTTGAAAGAGGTGGATTAACCGCGATGGCGGGATGCTTGGTAACTGCCCGAGATGCGGCGGAAACGGGCTAGAGCCAAAAGCGTGAGCATTAGATGTACTGTGCATGCGCGTTTCGCGTTTGGTTCGGTTGGTGAGGTTGATTGGTGAGGTTGGTTGATTTGGTTGCTTTCAAGGTGCAGTTACATCATTAGAGGTTAGCGCCGCGCTGTCACAGCGCAGAAAATCGTGCATTTTCCGTCCCGGCAGCCCCGAAAGTGCTTACACACTTGCTTACACACCGTCCTCGATAGTGCAAAAACCCGCAGAAAATGGCTGATTAAAAACGGTACAAACTACTCATAATCCCTTGGTCCTTGGTTCGAATCCAAGCGGGCCCAGTCTCTCCGGTGAGGGCAGAAACGCAGCATTTCTCGCCCTAGCACAGTAAAAGCCCA
>Ga0194132_10005229_pt1 | contig 21283 bp, 18 predicted proteins | sample TA2KigOf80mmetaG_FD_148612 | JGI IMG/M metagenome (GOLD analysis project Ga0194132, IMG submission 148612) | Freshwater microbial communities from Lake Tanganyika, Tanzania - TA2015054 Kigoma Offshore 80m | ecosystem: Environmental > Aquatic > Freshwater > Lake | place: Tanzania: Lake... | reverse complement strand
ACAAGAATTCACCTTGGGTCAGAAGCTGCTGACGGTAGTTTTCCCGAAGGAACTGGATCGGTTCCGATTCACTTTTCCGCTGATTACAGACCTCGCATACCGCTACCAAGTTGTGCTTCTTGTTTGTCCCAGCTTTCGCCACTGGCACCAAATGATCAAAAACGAAGGTCTCCTCAGAAAGTACAACCGTACAATAGACGCAGGTCTGCCGATCCCGGGACAGTATTAACAAGCGACGATTCGAGTCGTTGTAGTAGTCTCGTTCGTCTTTATGCGGGAATTCGTCACGCGCCTCGCGCTCTTCCTGATTGATGAGTTCGCTGCATGCGGGTACGTCACTCGGCAAATGAACCGATATCTCATTCGCGTTCCCCCTCTGCCTGTTGACGGCTATGCACTTGTGTTCGAACAGGTCTGGCAATCGGCGTTTTACGGTATTGGCATCGTTGATAATGTTGCCCTGCTCGGACCGAATGAACGAGCCGACACGTGCCCAAGGAACGATGATTTCTCCCTTCCCGGTTTCGAACCAGGAGAGATGAAAGAGGACTTGATAAACGACGAGGGCCTTATCCTTCACCACACGCGAGAGAAACCGAGTAATGAAACTCGATTCCCGAACGTATCGTTCAAGCGAAATACGATCAGGAAGAGGTTCGGTCTTCCCCTGCATCAAGTCGACAATATACGACACCCTTGTTGATCCTCCGAAATGTGCGGCACGATGACATCGTCCGGACGCGCATTCCGCTAGAATTCAATCGCAAGACGTGACTTCACTGGAGCAAGGCGTCCACCGGTTACCATACAGCTAACTCCTCCGCTCGACGATATAGCGCGCGACCTGACGCAGCAGTGCATTCTTGGGGCCGAAGGGGGCGAGCACGGCCTCGGCCTCGTCGACCAGCGCATGCGCGCGCCGCCGCGCCTCGCCGGCGCCCAAAAGCTGCACAAAGGTCGCCTTGCCGGCCTTGGCGTCCTTGCCGGCGGCCTTGCCGAGCTCGGCGGTCGTGCCCTCATGGTCGAGCAGGTCATCAGTGATCTGAAAGGCGAGGCCGATGCAGGACGCGTAGGTGCGGAGCGCGCGGCGCGCCTCATCGCCTGCGCGAGCCATGATCGCGCCGGCCTCGCAGGAAAAGCGGATTAGCGCGCCGGTCTTCAGGCGCTGAAGGTGGATGATGGCGTCGAGATCGAGCTTGCCACTCTTCTTCTCAGCGTCGAGGTCAATCATCTGCCCGCCGGCCATGCCCTCGGCACCCGCGGCGATGGCGAGCGCGTGGACAAGGTTGGCCCGCACGGCCGCATCGGGGTGGCCGGATGAGGCCGCGACCGCCTCGAAGGCGAGCGTGAGCAGCGAGTCGCCGGTGAGGATCGCGGTCGCCTCGTCGAACTTCTTGTGGCAGGTCGGCTGGCCACGCCGGAGATCGTCATTGTCCATCGCGGGCAGGTCGTCGTGCACCAGCGAATAGGTGTGCACCATCTCGATCGCGGCGGCGGTCGGCAGCGCGTGGGCGCGCGGCACGCCGAACAGGTCGGCGCCCGCGAGCACGAGGAAGGGGCGCAAACGCTTGCCGCCGGCGAAGGTCGAATAGCGCATCGCCTCGAAGAGGCGCGCCTGCGCACCCGTGGCCACGGGGATGTAGCGCGACAGCGCGCCGATGACCGCCGCCGACGCTTCCTGCAGCGCCGCATCGAGGGACTGCATGGCGATGCTTACGTCGCGTCGAACGGCGTCGTCGTCACGCCGCCGCCTGTGGCTTCGATCTTCTCGACGCGGAGCTGGGCGTCCTTCAGCTTCTCCTCGCAGCGGCGCTTGAGCCCGACGCCGCGCTCATAGGTCGCGATCGCGTCCTCGAGGCCAAGCTCGCCCTTCTCCAGGCGCTGCACGATGGCCTCGAGCTCGGCCAACGCCTCCTCGAAGCTCAGCGCATCGATGTCCTTGGCCTTGGGGGCCTTCTCCGCCGCCATTCCCCGAATCCTCACACCGCACGTGCGTCAGACTGTAAAGACTGGAGCCCGCGCGAGGCAAGCCTCGCCGCCTAGGCCGCCATCAACGCACCGACCACTTTCCCGTCATGCCCGGGCCAAGACCCGGGCATCCAGAGTCGCGTGCGCTGCCCTGGATTGCCGGGTCAAGCCCGGCAATGACGAGAAGAAATGTGCCGGCGTCACGACCACAACTAGGCCGCCATCAACGCGCCGACATGCGCGGCGACGCTCGCGGCCAGCGCGTCGAGGTCATAGCCGCCTTCCAGTGTCGAAACCACGCGCCCCTTGGCATGTACCTTGGCGATCGACGAAAGCTCGCGCGTGATCCAGGCATGATCGTCCTCGACGAGCTGAAGCCCGCCGAGCGGATCGCGCCGATGGGCGTCGAACCCGGCCGAGATCATGACGAGCTCGGGCTTGAAGCGGGCGAGCGCCGGAAACACCTGGCTCTCCCAGGCGGCGCGGAACTCGGCCGAGCCCGAGGTCGCGCGCAAGGGCAGGTTGACGACATTGCCGACACCCTTTTCGCTCGCCGCCCCGGTGCCGGGATAGAGCGGCCATTGGTGGCTTGAGGCGAAGAAGAGCGTCGCATCGTCCTCGGCATAGGCCTGCGTGCCATTGCCGTGATGAACGTCGAAATCGAGCATGGCGACGCGGCTGATACCGTGCGCGGCGCGGGCGTGGGCTGCGCCGATCGCAATGTTGTTGAACAGGCAGAAGCCCATGGGCCGCCCGGGCTCGGCATGGTGCCCGGGCGGGCGCACGGCGCAGAACGCGTTGTCCGCCTCGCCCGCGATCACGGCATCAACCGCTGCGATCACGGCGCCGGCCGCGCGTAGCGCCGCCTCGCCCGAGCCCGGCGACATGATGGTATCGGGGTCGAGCGCGACCCGCCCGCTCGCCGGCACCGCATCGAGGATTTCATCGACCAGGGCCTGGCCGTGCAGCCGCGCGATCTGCTCGCGGCTCGCCTTCGGCGCCTCGCGCCGTTCGAGCGCCTTGAACGCGGGGTCGTCGAGCCGACGCAGGATCGCGCGCAAGCGATCCGGCCGCTCGGGATGGCCCTGGCCCGGGTCGTGCTCGATGCAGGCCGGGTGGGTCAGCAGGATGGTTCGGGCCATGGGCTTCTCCGTCACGCGTTCGCTTGACCTTAACACGCCAATTTGCGCGATCGCGCGTGTCGACATGCTCGACATCCCGCGCCGCCCTTGCCAGATAAACGCCATGCGCGCCACCGTTATCGGCCTGCTGTTGCTCGGCCTCGTGCTCGGGGCGTGTTCGGGCGACCTGCCGCGCGACCGCACGATCAAGGGCGAGCTGGAGACCACGAGCCTCGCCGAGATCGACGCCGTCGAGGCCGTGGCCGTAGCGCCGTTTCCGGGCCGGGCGCCGGCGCCCGCCATCGAGGACGCGCTGCAAACCTCGCTCGAGCGGCGCCGGGTTGCGGTGATCGAGAGTGCGCCCCTGATTCTCCACTATGTCTATGCCGGGACCCCGACCAACATCGACGATCCTGACCTCGGCGTTGGGCTTGCAGGCGGCGTGGGATCGAGTGGGCACGGCGATATCGGCATCGGCATCGAGCTGCCGCTCTTCGGCCTGTTCGAGCGCGACCGGAGCGTGCCCGGGACCGCCTTTGACCTCCAGCTCAGCTTGGAGAGCCGAGACGGTGACCCGCTCTGGCGTGGCTGGGCACACGGCCTCGCGCGCGCGATGGCCCCCGCCGCCATCGCCCGCGCGCTCGTGCCGCTGCTGCTTGAGCGGCTTGGACGGAATACTGATCGCCGCGGTTTTCTGCGCTGAGCAGGGGCTTGAACCCCGCGAACCGGCTTCCCACATCGGGTGTGCTGGATGCCCCTTGGGGGTCCGGCAATTCGTTAACCGGGTTCCGGCCGCCAGCCGGCGGAGCCCCAGACCACTCGCTCATCAGAGGAGAAGCGTCCATGCGCAATTATGATCTGTCCCCCCTGTTCCGCTCGACCGTCGGCTTCGACCGGTTGAACCAGCTGTTCGACAATGTGTTCAATTCCGACGAGAGCCCGAGCTACCCGCCCTATGACATTGAGAAGCTTGGCGACAACGCCTACCGGGTAACGATGGCGGTGGCCGGCTTCCGCGAGAAGGACATCTCGATCACCTGGAAGCCGAATCTGCTCATCGTCCAGGGCAAGATCGAGGACAAGGAAGCGGCGGAACGCGCCTTTCTCTATCGTGGCATCGCGGGCCGCGCGTTCGAGCGGCGTTTCCAGCTCGCCGACCATGTCGAGGTCAAGGGCGCGCAGCTGGAGAACGGCCTGCTCAGGATCGAGCTTGCGCTCGAGCTGCCCGAGGCCATGAAGGCACGCCAGATCCCGATCAACGGCACCGGCGAGGCCAAGGTGATCGACGCCAAGGCAGCTTAGCGCCTCGCAGAGCAAACCGCGACGGCCGGGCTCCGCGAGGGGCTCGGCCGTTTCCGTTTTCTTAACGCTGCGATCACGATCCGGGGCGCATGCTCCGCCCTAAATCGGCCATGAAGGCACGCGAAGAGGGGTCAGTAGATTGCCCCTCGTCGCAAGGACGCCGACAGGCATACAATCGAGTCGTGCGAAAGCGCTCATCGCTAGGGTTGCCAGTCAGCCGCACGCGACCGCCTTTGTGTGTGTGGCGAATTGAAACCAGCGGGTCGCGAGACCATTCTCTCCCCCATGCTTCGAGGCGCCGGCAGGGGCCGCGCGCCGAACGGCTCTCGGGCCGCTCGCCAGGAGGTACACACGGCATGATACGCTCGATCAGGGTCGCACTCGCCGCCAGCGCGCTTTCGCTTGGCCTCGTGCTCGGCACCGCGCATGCGGGCACCCTGCCCGCCTCGGTCGACGGCAAGGAGGTGCCGACCCTCGCGCCTCTGGTCGAGAACGTATCGCCCGCCGTCGTCAATATCTCGACCAAGGGCACCTCTGAGGTTCCCAGGCACCCGTTGTTCGACGACCCGTTCTTCAAGCGTTTCTTCGGCGATCGCATTCCGCAAGAGCAGCGCGAGACCCAGGCGGTCGGCTCAGGTGTCATCGTCGATGCCAAGCAGGGCTATTTGCTCACCAATCATCACGTCATCGACAAGGCCGACGAGGTGATGGTGACGCTGAAGGATCGGCGCCAGCTCAAGGCCAAGGTCGTCGGCTCCGACCCTGACACCGACGTCGCGGTGCTGAAGGTCGATCCGGTCGACCTCAAGGCCGTGCCGCTCGCCGATTCGACGGAGGTCGCGGTTGGCGACTACGTCGTCGCCATCGGCAACCCCTTCGGCCTCGGCCAGACGGTGACGGCCGGCATTGTCAGCGCGCTCGGCCGCTCCGGCCTCGGCATCGAAGGCTATGAAGATTTCATTCAGACCGATGCCTCGATCAACCCGGGCAATTCGGGCGGCGCGCTGATCAACCTCAAGGGCGAGCTCGTCGGCATCAATACGGCGATCATCGCGCCCGGTGGCGGCAATATCGGCATCGGCTTCGCCATCCCGATCAACATGGCGCGCCAGGTGATGGACCAGCTCATCACCCACGGCGAGGTGCAACGCGGCCGAATCGGCGTGCAGATTCAGGATCTGACGCCAGAGCTCGCGGAGGCCTTCAAGGTCGACGTGAAGTCAGGCGCGGTCGTCTCCCAGGTCACCGCCGGCTCGCCGGCCGAGAAGGCGGGCGTGAAGGCCGGTGATGTGATCGTCAAGGTTAATGGCGAGCCGATCGACAACTCGGCCGACCTCAGGAACACGATCGGCCTGATGCGCATCGGCGAGAAGGTGGCGGTCAGCCTGATTCGCGACGGCAAGACGATCGATCTCGAAATGGTCGTCGGCGAGATCAAGGAGGCGAGCGCCGAGGCGGTCGGCAAGGCAGTGCCCAAGCTCGAGGGCGCGACCTTCAGCGCCATCCCCGAATCCTCGCCGCTCTACGGCAAGGTCGACGGCATCATCGTCGCCAGCGTCGAGCCGGGCAGCCCGGCCGCGCGGGCCGGCCTCGCCAAGGATGACGTCATCACCTCGGTCAACCGCAAGCCGGTCAAGACGCCGGACGAGTTCATGAAGGCCGCGACCGAGGGCAGCGGAGCGCTGTTGCTCAACGTGCGCCGGGGCGACAACGCGATCTTCATCCTGATTCGCTGATTTCCGGCCCAAACAAGGCCCCCTGTGCCTCTTCGGCGCGGGGGCCTTTTCCATCTCTCTGTCAGGCGTTGCCGCGTGTGATCACGGCGGCTAACATCCCCCTTCCCGCACGGAATACCCTTGCGGGATGCTGGGTGTTGGCACAAGGGAGCGAATAACGTGGCAGGATATTTGGTTGGCATTGATGTCGGCGGCACGTTCACCGACTTCGTCTCGTACGATCCGAACACGCGCGCCGTCGACGTCTGGAAGAACCTGACCACGCCGAAGGACCCGAATGAGGGCATCGTCACCGGGCTCGGCCACGTCAAGGACCCGAGCGGCATCGGCAATATGCGCCTCGGCACGACGATCGCGACCAACGCCATCCTCGAGCGCAAGGGCGCGATCGTGGCCTACATCACGACCGAGGGCTTTCGCGACGTGCCGTTCATCCAGCGCGGCAATCGGCGCAGCCATTACGACATCACCTGGGTCAAACCGAAGCCGCTGGTGAAGCGCCGGCACTGCTTTGAAGTGCGCGAGCGCATCATGTCGAACGGCGAGGTGCAGACGCCGCTCGACCCAGAGACGGTGCGGGCCGCCGCCAAGGCGATCAAGGCCGATGGCTCGATCGAGGCGGTCGCGGTCAATCTGCTCTTCTCCTATGTCTCGCCCGAGCACGAGCGCGAGGTGAAGAAGATCCTGGAGCAGGAGCTGCCGGGCGTTCCGGTCTCGCTCTCCTATGACGTGCTACCCAAATGGAAAGAGTATGAGCGCGCTTCGACCACGCTGGCCGACGCCTATGTGAAGCCGCTGGTCGTGCGCTACTCGAAGACGCTGAAGAGCCGCCTCAAGGACAAGGGCATCACCGACCATGTGGTGCTGATCAAGTCGAACGGCGGCGAGATGACATTGGATGCGGCGGCCAATGCGCCGATCCAGATGACGGTGTCGGGCCCGACCGGCGGCGTGATCGCGGCCAAGCACATTGCGAAGCTCTGCAACGTCTCGCATCTGGTGACGCTCGACATGGGCGGCACCTCGACCGACTGCGCGACCGTGATCAACGGGCGCGAGAATTTCACGACGGACTTCGAGATCGAGTTCGGCGTACCAATTCAGATTCCGATGATCGACATACGCACCATCGGCGCCGGCGGCGGCTCGATGGCCTGGATCGACAAGGGCGGCATGCTGCGCGTCGGCCCGCAGAGCGCCGGCGCCTCGCCCGGCCCCGCCTGCTACATGATGGGCGGCACCGAGGCGACGGTGACGGACGCCAATGTCACGCTCGGGCGCATCAACCCCGGCAACTTCCTCGGCGGCGCGATGAAGCTCGATGCCGCGGCCGCGCGCAAGGCGGTCGAGACGGTCGGCAAGAAGCTCGGCCGCAGCGCCGAGGAGACCGCGCTTGCCATGGTGCGCATCGCCAACAACAACATGGTGGGCGCGCTCCGCTCGGTCCTGATCGAGCGCGGCCTCGACCCGCGCGATTTCGCGCTCCTGGCCTTCGGCGGCGCCGGGCCGCTCCACATTAACGACCTGATGGACGACGCCGGCATTCCGAGCGGCATCGTGCCGAACTACCCCGGCCAGTTCTCGGCCTTCGGCTTCATCATGACCGATGCGCGGGTGGACACCATGCGCACGGTGCAGATGACCTCAAAGCGCTTCGATCAGGCGCGTGCGACCGAAGTGCTGCAGTCCCTTGTCGCGTCGGGCCTCGAGGATCTGAAGGCGCAGGGCTACACCAAGAACATCGAGGTGCACCGCTCGGTCGAGCTGCGCTATCTCGGCCAGAACTACGAGCTCGAGGTGCCGATTCCGTTCGACCGGTTCGACGCGACCACCACGCCCAAGGTGTGGGAGGCGTTCCACCAGCTGCATCAGGCGCGCTTCGGCTTCAACATTCCGCGCGAGATCATCGAGGTGATCACGATCAAGGCGACCGTGGTCTCGCTCACCGAAAAGCCGGCGTTCAAGACGATCGGCAAGGGCGCGGGCGCAAAGCCGCTCAACAAGCGCCCGGTCACCTTCACGTCCGGCACGGTCGAGACGCCGGTCTATGACCGCGGCGCGTTGAAGGAAGGCGATGCAATCACCGGCCCGGCCGTGATCGAGGAGCCGGCCTCGGTGACCGTGCTCAATCCGGGGCGGAAGCTCAAAGTGGACGCCTATGGTAATCTTCTGATCGGCAAGCTCGCCGGGGAGTGACGCACATGACCACAAATCTCCGCGACATGGACATGGTGACGATGAACATCATCGATTCGACGATGGTGTCCGTCTGCCGCGAAATGGGCATCGTGCTGATGAAGACGTCATACTCGACGATCTTCAACGAGGCGCTCGACTTCACCTGCGCGCTCGCCGGCCCCGATGGCGAGATGATCTCCCAGGCCGAGTTCTGCCCCTCGATGATCGGCGGCGTGCCGCTGCTCGCGCGCAGCTGCGTGCGCGAGTTCAAGCCCGGCGAGATCGAGGAGGGCGATGTCATCGTCCACAACGATCCCTATCGCGGCGGCCTGCACTGCCCCGAGCACACCATGATCAAGCCGGTCTACGTCGATGGCGAGATCATGGCCTATGCGATGTCGATCGGGCATCTGGTCGAGATCGGCGGCATGGTGGCGGGCGCGTTCGCTGGCGAGGCCACCGAGATCTTCCAGGAGGGCATTCGCGTGCCGCCGGTGAAGATCCGCGCCAAGGGCGAGGACGTCGAGGAAGTCTGGAAGCTGCTGCTCGCGAACGTGCGCACGCCCCGCTACAACTACGGTGATCTGCGCGCGCTGATCGCCGCCGTCGACCTCGGCGAGAAGCGCCTCGTAGACCTCATCCGAAAGTATGGCAAGGAGACCTTCCGCAAGACGATCGCGGACCTCATCACCTATTCCGAGGCCCGCATGCGCGCCGAGATCGCGCAGATCCCGGACGGGCAATACAAATTCTCCGACACGGTCGAGGATGACGGCATCGAGGCCAAGCCCTACACCATCAATGTCACCGTGCACGTCCAGGGCGATGAGGCAGTGATCGACTATACCGGCACCTCGAAGCAGGCGCGCGGGCCGATCAACGGCACGCTCGGCGTTTCCTGGTCGGCCGCCTACAACGCCATGTTGCACATGACGGATCAGTCGATCCCGCGCAATTCCGGCTGCTTCAAGCCGATCCGCGTGGTCTCGCCGCCAGGCACGGTCGTCAATGTCGACTATCCGGGGCCTGAGGTCGGCGGCAACACCGAGACGCACTGCAAGATCGCCGGCACCATCATCGGCGCGATGGCGAAGGCCGTGCCCAACCGCACCATGGCGGCCGAGGGCGCGACTCACACGAACTTCGTGTTCTCAGGCTACGACAAGGCGCAGGATGAGACCTTCGTGTGCTACGCGATCGAGCTTGGCGGCTGGGGCGGGCGCTCCTTCGCCGATGGCAATGACGCGACCGATGCGATCAACGGCAATTGCCGCGTCGTGCCCGTCGAGGTGTTCGAGACGCGCTATCCCTGGCAGACCATGTCGTACGAGCTCGTGCAGGATTCGGGCGGGCCGGGCGAGCACCGGGGCGGCCTCTCCACACGCCGCACGCTCAAGAACGCCAAGGTCGAGATCACCGGCAGCCAGATGTCGGACCGTCATCGCAACCAGCCCTGGGGCCTGAACGGCGGCCAGAAGGGCGGGCTTGCCGGCACCTGGTATCGCAAGGCCAACTCGGATCGCTGGCAAATGATCGACGAGGCGTTCGGCAAGGTGAGCGCGTCGAAGTGGGCCAACATCCGCATCCAGCCGGGTGATTCGATGCGCTTCCAGACGCCGGGCGGCGGCGGTTGGGGCGACCCGAAGAAGCGCCCGCGCGATCAGGTGCAGGAAGACCTGCGCGAGGGCTACATCTCGAAGGATGTCGCGCGCAAGGTCTACGGCCTCGAGGCTGGCGGCGGCGATTGAGTTTCTAGCCCCTCACCCGCGACGCCCGGGCTATCGCCCGAGCGTCGCCCCCTCTCCCACATGGGGAGAGGGGCAATAGACCTCGCGCCGGAGCCCCCTCTCCCCCCGAGGGAGAGGGAGGGGCCTATCACGAAGTGATGGGAGGGTGAGGGGTGAAAGTTGTCATAATTGGGAGCTCCGCATGACTCCATCGCGCGACCTCGATCTCGTCACCATGAACATCATCGATTCCTCGATGGTGTCGATCTGCCGCGAGATGGGCATCCTGCTGATGAAGACGTCGTACTCGACGATCTTCAACGAGGGGCTCGACTTCACCTGCGCCCTCACGGACACCGAGGGTAACATGATCGCGGTCGCGGAGTTCTGCCCGGCGCAGATCGGCGGCATGCCGTTGTTGATCAAGACCTGCGCGCAGGAGATCAAGCTCTCCTCACTCGATGAGGGTGACGTGATCATGCACAACGACCCCTATCGGGGCGGCCTGCACGTGCCTGAGCACACGCTGTTTAAGCCGTTCTTCGTCGATGGCGAGCTCATGGGCTTCTGCGTCGCGATCGGCCATGTGGCCGAGGTCGGCGGCATGGTGCCGGGCGGCTTCGCGGGCGAGGCGACCGAGATCTTCCATGAAGGCATCCGCGTGCCGCCGATCAAGGTGATGAAGCGCGGCAAGGACGTGCCGGAGGTGTGGAAGCTCTGGCTCGCCAATGTGCGCACGCCGCGCCACAATTACGGCGATCTCCGCGCCATGATCGGCTCGCTCGATCTGGGGGAAAAGCGCATCGCCGAGCTTGTGCGCAAGTATGGCAAGGACGTCTTCAGGAAGACCTGCAACGACCTCATGGACTACGCCGAGCGGCGCATGAGGAGCGAGATTGAGGCCTTCCCGGACGGCCACTATACGTTCGAAGATTGGGTCGAGAACGACGGCATCGAGGACAAGCCCTATCGCCTGTTCGTCACGGTGCACGTGCAGGGCGATGAGATGGTGGTGGACTTCACCGGCTCCTCACCCCAGGCCAAGGGGCCGATCAACGCGACCTTGGGCGTCTCGTGGTCCTCGACCTACAACGCCGTGTTCCATCTGACCGACCCGACGATCCCGAAGAATTCGGGCTGCTTCCGCCCGGTGCGCGTGCTGGCGGCGCCGGGCACGGTCGCAAATGTCGACTATCCGGCGCCCGAAGTTGCCGGCAACACCGAGACCCACCCGCGTCTCGCCGCGATCGTCATCGGTGCGCTTTCCAAGTGCGTGCCCGAGCGCGCCATGGCCGCCGAAAGCGGCACGGGCGGCAATTTTGTGTTCGGCGGTCAACACCCGGAACACGACGAATACTACGCCTGCTACGACCTGATGTCGGGCGGCTGGGGCGGCCGCTCCTATGCCGACGGCAATGACGCGACCATCGCGATCAACGGCAATTGCCGCTTCAACCCGACCGAAGTGTTCGAGACGCGTTTTCCCTTCGTGGTGGAGGACTTCGCGCTGATCCCCGATTCCGCGGGCGCCGGCAAACATCGCGGTGGACTCGGCTATCGGAAGACTCTCCGCGCGGTCGCGCCCGAGATCACCGCGAGCCAGTGCACCGACCGCCACAAGGTCAAGACCTGGGCGCTGTTCGGCGGCGGTCAGGGGCGCAATGGCGCGACGCTGTTCCAGCCGCAGGGGCGCAAGGACTGGCGCACGACGGTCGAGGCCTATGGCCGCGCGTCCTCCTCGAAATACTCGAACGTGCACCTTCATGCGGGCGATCGGGTGCGCCTCGAGGTCTCGGGCGGGGGCGGCTATGGCGACCCCAAGACGCGTGAGCGCGCGGCGATCGAGGAGGATTTGCGCGAGGGTTACGTCACGCGCGAATCCGCGCGCCGCGACTATGGCTATGCCACCGGCGGGGATGATTGAGGACTCGGCTTTCAGCGCACGCAACGGCCCCTTTCCTGCCTCGTCATGCCCGGGCGAAGACCCGGGCATCCAGTCCGTTCAAGAAACCGGATGCCGGGTCAAGCCCGGCAATGACGAAGGAAAACGGGCCGGCCGGAGAGCGGTGACCGAACTTGGCGCGTCGGTCAATCCGATTGGCCCTCAGCCGTCGAACCCGCTAGGCTAGGCCCAACGCATCCGATTGGAGCCCCGCCATGGCCGCATCGCGCGACCTCGACCTCGTCACCATGAACATCATCGATTCCTCGATGGTGTCGATCTGCCGTGAGATGGGCATCCTCCTCATGAAGACGTCCTATTCGACGATCTTCAATGAGGGCCTCGACTTCACCTGCGCCCTCACGGACACCGAGGGCAACATGATCTCGGTCGCGGAGTTCTGTCCCGCACAGATCGGCGGCATGCCGCTCGTGATCAAGACCTGCGCGCAGGAAATTCCGCTCCATACGCTCGAAGAGGGCGACGTCATCATCCACAACGACCCCTATCGCGGCGGCCTGCATGTGCCCGAGCACACCCTGTTCAAGCCGTTCTTCGTCGATGGCGAGATGATGGGCTTTTGCGTCGCGATCGGGCATGTCGCGGAAGTCGGCGGCATGGTGCCGGGCGGCTTTGCCGGCGAGGCGACCGAGATCTTCCATGAGGGCATTCGGCTCCCGCCGGTGAAGATCAGGAAGCGCAACAAGGACGTGCCCGAGGTCTGGAAGCTCTGGCTCGCCAATGTGCGCACGCCGCGCCACAATTATGGCGATCTCCGCGCCATGATCGGCTCGCTCGACCTGGGTGAAAAGCGCATCGCCGAGCTGATTCGGAAATACGGCAAGACGGTCTTCAAGAAGACCTGCGCCGACCTCATGGATTATGCCGAGCGGCGCATGAGAAGCGAGATCGCGAGCTTCCCCGACGGCCATTACAGCTTCGAGGACTGGGTTGAGAACGACGGCATCGAGGACAAGCCCTACCGCCTGTTCGTGACGATGCACGTGCAGGGCGACGAGATCGTGGCGGATTTCACCGGCTCCTCACCCCAGGCCAAGGGGCCGATCAACGCGACGCTCGGCGTCACCTGGGGTGCCACCTACAACGCGATGTTTCACCTGACCGACCCGACCATCCCGAAGAACTCGGGCTGCTTCCGCCCGATCCGCGTGGTCGCGCCGCCGGCGAGCGTGGCGAATGTCGACTATCCGGCGCCCGAGGTGGCCGGCAACACCGAGACGCATCCGCGCCTCGCCGCCATCGTCATTGGCGCGCTCTCCAAGTGCGTGCCCGAGCGCGCCATGGCGTCAGAGTCCGGCACTGGCGGGAACTTCGTGTTCGGCGGCTATCACCCCGAGCATGACGAGTTCTACGCCTGCTACGATTTGATGTCCGGCGGTTGGGGCGGGCGTTCCTTTGCGGACGGCAACGACGCGGTCATCTGTATCAACGGCAATTGCCGCTTCAACCCGACCGAGGTGTTCGAGACCCGCTTCCCCTTCGTGGTCGAGAACTACACGCTGCTGCCGGATTCGGGCGGCCCCGGCAAGTTCCGCGGCGGGCTCGGCTTTCAGAAGACGCTCCGCACCGCCGCGCCGGAGATCACGGCAAGCCAGTGCACCGATCGTCACAAGGTGAAAACCTGGTCGCTGTTCGGCGGCGGCCAGGGCCGCAACGGCGCGACCCTGTTTCAGCAAAGTGGCCGCAAGGACTGGCGCACCACCGTCGAGGCCTACAACAAGCGCTCGTCGTCCAAATATTCGAACATCATGTTGAAGACCGGCGATCGCGTGCGCCTCGAAGTGTCAGGCGGCGGCGGCTATGGCGACCCCAGATCGCGTGACCGCACGATGGTGGAGGAAGACCTGCGCGAGGGCTTCGTCACGCGCGACGCCGCGCGCCGCGATTACGGCTACGCTTCAGGCGGGGATGACTAGCCTCCCTCTCCGCCCTGGGCGGAGAGGCGGGAACGCATGCGTTCCCGGGGTGAGGTGGGGCGTACGCGGCGGCCTCTGCCAGCCCGAGGCTCACCCCCTCCCTAGCCCTCCCCCCTCAAGGGGGAGGGCTTCGATCATAACGAGGTCCGCCCCTACCCCGCCTTGCGGGTGGCGCCCTTGAGCTCCGCCACCACCTGATCCGTCTTCACGGTCCGGCAATAGCCTTTCAGCGCCTTGAGCGAGTTCTCGTGGCGCTCCATCGTGTAGGTGGCGCAGGCGTCCTCGACCAGCGTGACCAGATAGTTCATGTCGCAGGCGTCGCGCACCGCGCCTTCGACGCACTGATCGGTATAGATGCCGGCGATCGCGAGGCGCTCGATGCCGAGATTACGCAGCACATAGTCGATGTTGGTCGAGATGAACACGCTGGACGATGATTTCGGGAGCACGATCTCGTCCTCGCCCGGCGCGATGGCGTCGATCACCTTGCCGTCCCACGAGCCCTTGGGCACGTTGAACCCGGTGATCTTGTAGTCGAGGCTGCGGTCGCGCCCGTCCTTGGTCAGGCTCTCGATTGTGGTGAAGAGCACCTCGACCCCGCCGGCGCGGCAGGCCGCGATCAGGCGTTTCAGATTGGGCAGCGCGGTGCGCTCGAACCGCTCGAAGAAGCCGCCGAATTTCTCCTTGAACTGCGCCGGGCTGAGCCCGTGGAACTCGCCGCCGTTCCGGTGGCAGCAATAATTCTGCACGTCCACGATCAGGAGCGCCGAACGCCCGGGAACGAGCGGCAGGTCTCGGGTGGTCGGCCAGGTCGGTGTGGTCATAGCGGTTCTTTCCTCCGTTCATGTACCGACGGCGCCCCGCCCCACCACAACTTGTCATGGCCGGGCTTGTCCCGGCCATCCAGTCGCCCAAAAGAACCGGACGCCTGGCTCAAGGCCGGGCATGACGGGAACTGGGAACGGTCCTCCGGCGCTGCCTCGCCGTCAGTCTAGCCGATTTTGCCGTCAGTCTAGCCGATTTTCACGCCGCGCCCTATGCTCCGCGCGCCAGCCCGAGCCATTCCCGCCATGACCGCGCCCTTCGCCTTCGACCCCGCCCGCCTGGAAAGCGCCGACCCGCCACCCGTCGAGGTGGTGAACCCGACCGGCGACCCCTTGGTCATGCTGTGCTGCGACCACGCCGCGAACGCGGTGCCGGGCCACATGCAGCGCCTGGGTCTGCCCCAGGCCGAGCTCGACCGCCATATCGGCTGGGACATCGGCGCCGCCGACGTTACCCGCGCGCTCGCGGCGTCATTTGATGCGCCGGCTTTTCTCTCCGGCTATTCGCGGCTGATCATCGATTGCAACCGGCCGCTGCCCTCGCCCACCTCGATCCCCTTGACGAGCGACGGCACCACCGTGCCGGCGAACCAGGCGCTCGGCGATGAGCAGCGCCGGCTGCGTGCGGCCTATTTCTTCGCGCCCTACCATCAGGCGATCGCGCACCGGCTCGATCGGGTGCTGGACCAAGGCGTCGTGCCCTTCTTCCTCTCGATCCACAGCTTCACGCCGGTGATGAACGGTCGGGCGCGGCCTTGGCAGATCGGCCTTCTGTTCGAGCACGACACGCGGTTGGTTGCGCCGCTGCACCGCGCCCTCTCGCGGCGCGATCCCACGCTCACCATCGGCGAGAACGAGCCCTACGCGATCATCGGTCCGTCCGATTATTCGGTGCCGGTGCACGCCCAGGCGCGCGGGCTCCCGCACATCGAAATCGAGCTGCGCCAGGACCTGATCGCGACTCGTGAGGGCGCCCAGCGCTGGGCCGCCCTCCTCCATGACGCGCTCGTCGAGGTGATGGCGGATCAAGCGCTGCGCCAAATCGTGCCGCCGCGATGACTGACCCGAGGGCGCAGGCGGTGCTCGACTTCTGGTTCAGCGCCGAGGCCGAGCCCCGCTGGTTCGGCCCGCCCGTGCCGGCTTTCGACCAGGAGGTCACCGCGCGCTTTCGCGCGACCTATGTCGACGTCAAGGTGCAACGGCTTTCCGCCTGGACAAGCGACCCGGCGGAATGCCTCGCGCTCGTGCTCGTGCTCGATCAGTTTCCACGCCACATGTTTCGCGGCACGGCCGAGGCCTTTGAAACCGATGCCATGGCACTCGACGCGGCGCGCGAAGCCCTGGAACGCGGCCACGATCAGACGTTCGAGATGAGAAAGCGATGGTTCTTCTACGTGCCGTTCGAGCACAGCGAGACCCTCGAGGATCAAGACATCTCGGTCGCACTCTTCCGCACGCTCAACCATCCGTCTCCGTCGGTCATGGAGGCGGCGGAGCGCCACCGCAGCACCATCGGGCGCTTCGGTCGCTTTCCCTATCGCAACGCGGCGCTCGGGCGCGTCTCAACGCCCGAAGAGGAACGCTATTTGAAGGAAGAACCCTGGCCCTGAATCGGCTCAACCAGCGCCGTTCACGAACGAGCTAAACTTGCCGTTCGCATAGAGCAGGGGCTCGAGGCTGGGCGAGGTGCGCACCGCCTGCACGCGCCCGATCAGCACGGTGTGGGTCTCGGCCTTCAGCGTCTGCCCGAGGATGCAATCGAAGCTCGCAAGCGAATCGAGCAGCACCGGTGCGCCGGTCGCGAGCGTACCCCATTGGCCATGATCGAAGCGCTCGAGCACGCGCGTGCGATCGGCAAACAGCATGGCAAGGTCTAGGTGCTGAACCGCGAGCACGTTGACGCAGAAAATGCGCGACTGAAGCGTCGGGTCGTGCGCGCCGGCCTCGCGGTTGACACAGACGAGCAGCATGGCGGGCTCGGCGGTGAGCGAGCACACCGCGGTCGCGGTCAGGCCGATGCGCTGGGCACCGATCGCGGTCGTGACGATGGTGACGCCGGCGGAAAGTAGCCGCATCCCCTGCTTGAAGGCGGCCGAATCCACCCCGCCGAGCGCAGGCACATCGTCGAACGCGAAGTCCTCGAAGAACGGCATGGTCGCGCCCCTCTCAGGGCTGGTTAGGCCAGACCGCTTAGCAGCATGAAGCGCCCGCCGCCGTCAAGCGGTGCGTGCGCCCTGGTCGCCGCTTGCGGGTTGCACCGCCCTTGCTCGCACGGTTTAATGCGACCACCTCACTTGCTCGCAACGCCGGAGGAACGCATGGCTCAAGTTCAGGAACCGGAAGGCCGCTTCAAGATCTCGGCCGCAGATCGACGGGTCATCGAGGAGTTTCGCAAGAACCCGGTCGGACACCATTCGCCTCAGCTGCAACAGGTGCTCAACCGGTTTCGCGGCGCCGGCATGGCCGACAAATACTGCCTGGTCACGCTGAAGCCCCACAAAAAGTGGCAGCTGGCGCAGACCACCGGCGAGCGCGGCAAGCCGCTGAAGCTGCTCGACCAGACCTTCGACTCGCTCGAGGAGGCCGAATGGCATGTTTTCAAGCTGCGCTGGAAGCTGCATACGGGCGAGACGCTGAAATAGGCCGAACACAGGGGGACGCGCCATGCTGAAAATCACGGCCTATGCCGACAAGATCAGCGTCGTGCCGGGCGAGGCGATCGAGTTCAAGGTCAATTGCGAGGCCTCCGAATACAAGGCCGACCTTGTGCGCCTGCGCTGCGGTGACGAGAACCCGGCGGGACCGGGCTTTCAGGAGAAGGTCATCAAGAGCGGCGCCAGCAAGTCCTACAAGGGACGCAAGCAGGTCATCCATGCCGGCTCGTTCGTGGCGGTGCCCTCGGCGCCGGCGCTCGAGGGCCTCGGCAGCTTCACCCTGCAGGCCTATGTCTGGCCGACCACGCCGGCCAAGGGCACGCAGGGCCTGATCTCCTATTGGCGTGAGACGCCGAAGAAATCCGGCGCGGCGCTGATCATCACCAAGCGTGACGGCTCGCTCGCGCTCTGCCTTGGCGATGACGCCGGCAAGATCGAGGTGATCAACACGGGCAAGCCGCTGGTTGCGCGCGAATGGTATTTCGTCGCCGCCTCCTATGACGCCAAGACCAAGGAGGTGAAGCTCTACCAGGAGCCGCTCAAGCACTATGCCCGCACCAATGACCGCGCGTTCCTCAAGCGCAAATCGACGCTCAAGAGCATCGGCAAGCATGACTGCCCGCTCATTTTCGGCGCCTATTTCGAGGGCATGGACAAGGGCCGCACCGTCTGCAAGGGCCACTTCAACGGCAAGATCGATCGGCCGCGCATCGCCAACCGGGTGCTCAACCGGGCCGAAATGATGGAGGTGGCAAAGGGGCCGATTCCGGCGCACCTGATGTCCGATCTCGTCGGCGCGTGGGACTTCTCGATCGGCATCACCACGACCCGCGTCACCGACACCGGGCCCAACCGGCTCGATGGCGAAATCGTGCAGATGCCGGCGCGCGCCATGACCGGCTACAACTGGGATGGCAGCGAGATGAGCTGGCGCCACGCGCCGGAGCAATATGGCGCCATCCACTTCCATGATGACGACATCAATGACGCCGCCTGGGAGACCGATTTCTCCTTCGTCGTGCCGAAGACGCTGAAGAGCGGCCTTTATGCCATGCGGCTGAAGGCGGGCAAGGACGAGGAATATGTGCCGTTCGCGGTGCGGCCGCCGCGCGGCAAGGCGACCGCCAAGGCGGTCTATCTGATGCCGACCGCGAGCTACCTCGCCTATGCCAATGAGTGCATGGTGACCGATGCGCCGCTCGCGCAGCTGCTCACCGGCAAACTCTCGACGGTAAATACGCAGAACATGCACCTCAACGAGCGCCGCGAATATGGCGCGTCCTGCTACGACACGCATTCGGACGGCAGCGGCATCTGCTATTCGTCGCGGTTGCGTCCCGTGCTCAATATGCGGCCGAAATATTCGTCGTGGCTCGGCGGCACGGGCTCCGGCCTCTGGCAGTTCAACGCCGACACCCACATCGTCGATTGGCTCGATCACACCGGCATCGAGTATGACGTGGTGAGCGACGAGGACCTTCACCTCGAGGGCCTCTCGGTGATCGAGAACCACCAGGTCCTGATCACCAGCACCCATCCGGAATATTCGAGCAAGGAGATGCTCGATGCGCTCGAGGCCTTCAAGGCCAAGGGCGGACGCATCATGTATCTCGGCGCCAACGGCTTCTATTGGCGCGTCGCGTTCCACAAGTCGGTTCCGGGCACGATGGAGGTGCGCCGCGGCGAAGGCGGCATTCGTGCCTGGGAGGCGCGCACCGGCGAATACTACATGAGCTTCACCGGCGAATATGGCGGGCTCTGGCGGCGCAATGGCCGCGCGCCGCAAACGACCGCCGGCACCGGGTTCTCGGCCCAGGGCTTCGACCTCTCGTCCTATTATCGCCAGAAGCCCGACGCAAAGAATCCGCGCGCGGCCTTTGTCATGAAAGGCATCGGCGCGAACGAGCTGATCGGCGATTTCGGCCTGATCGGCGGTGGCGCGGCCGGCCTCGAGCTCGATCGAGCCGATCGCCTGCTCGGCACGCCGCCAAACGCGCTCGTGCTCGCCTCGTCCGAGAATCACACCAACATCTATCTCGTGGTGTGCGAGGAGATCCTGATCAACTACCCAGGCCTCGGCGGGCAGGAGAACGAGCTCGTGCGCGCGGACATCGTGTTCTACGAGCTCGCCTCGGGCGGCGCGGTGTTCTCCACGAGCTCGATCGCCTGGGCCGGCTCGCTCAGCCACAACAACTACAAGAACAACGTCGCCCGCATGACCGAGAACGTGCTGAAGCGCTTCGTCGACCCGACGCCGTTCAGCTGAAGCGCGACGTTTCGGAGTGGCCCTCCCTCGTGAGAGCGAGGGAGGGCCATTTCTCTGCCGTCGCGACGTTCACGCGGCAACGGCCGCTTTCGCCGGCGCGTTGATGACGTCGAAGAAGCCGGTCATCGACTGAAGCTGTTCCCCGGTCACGACGGCGAAGTCGAGGCCGCGCGCGAGGATCGGCCCGCCCTCGACGCCAACCTCCCAGGTGAAGCGCAGCCGATCGTGGTGCACGTCGACGTCGCTCACGAGCTTGAAGCGGTGACCGGGATAGGCAGCCTGCACCTTCTGAACCATGGCATCGATGCCCTCGCGGCCTTCGGCCTCCAGTTTCGGGTCGCGGTAGCTCGCCGTTTCGGTCCAGATCTCCGAGATGATGCCGCGCCGGCGGTCAGGGTCGGTCTCGTTCCACATGGCGATGTAGCGATCAACCAGATGATTCATGTTGCCCATGATGGTCTCCTTGATCAGGGCGCCGGCATCGCGCCGGGCCTGCCTGTCGATATCGACCATCGGGCGCGTGCCGTCGATTACCTGACAGATCATTGGATGTCGGAGACCCGTGGCGCTATCTTCCGGCCATGATGGGGGAGACCCAGCCGGTCGGCGAGCTGCTGCGCACCTGGCGCCAACGGCGGCGCCTGAGCCAGCTCGATCTTTCGGTCGAGGCCGAGATCTCCACGCGGCACTTGAGCTTCATCGAGACCGGCCGCGCCCGCCCGAGCCGGGACATGGTGCTGCATCTGGCCGAGCGGCTCGACGTGCCGTTGCGCGAGCGCAATGTGCTCCTGGTCGCCGCCGGGTTCGCGCCGAGCTTTCGCGATCATGGCTTCAAGGAGCCGGGCGCCGATCCGCTGCGCCAAGCGGTTGACCTCATTCTCAAGGGGCACGAGCCCTACCCGGCGCTTGCGGTCGATCGGCATTGGACCCTGGTGGCGGCGAACGGTGCGGTGCAGCGGCTCATGACGGTTGAGGAGCCGGCCCTCTTGGCGCCGCCGATCAACGTGCTCAGGATCACCCTCCATCCTGGTGGGCTCGCGCCACGGATCGCGAACCTCGTGGAGTGGCGCGCGCACGTGCTCGAGCGCCTGCGGCGGCAGGTCGAAACCTCGGCCGATCCGACCTTGGCGGCGTTGCTTGACGAGCTTCGAACCTATCCGGCGCCTCATCGGCCCGCCGGATCTCCGCCTCCTGGCCTGGACCTGACCGGCATCGTCGTACCCTTCCGCCTGAGCACGGAAGGCGGCGTTCTTTCCTTTTTCAGCACCACGACCGTGTTCGGCACACCGCTCGACGTGACCCTTTCGGAGCTCGCGCTCGAGACCTTCTACCCCGCCGACGAGGCGACCCAAGCGGCGCTGCGCAATCCGCCGGCGTGAACAAGCCCGGGCCATCAATTCGCGCGGAGTCGCCTAGATCAAAGGTTTTGGGGCGAGCTAGGCAGCCTCGCATGAGGCCGCTCCGATCCGTGCGGTATCCGAGGAAAATTCCAGGATCACAATTTTTTCCACCCTCCTGCGACATAGATCAACTGACATCGGCTCAATTCAGGCAAAGACACGAGAAAAATATGGCTTTTTCATAACTCATTCTTCTAGATTGAAAATAAGGCATGGGGTTGCGGTGCC
>Ga0194132_10005226_pt1 | contig 21289 bp, 19 predicted proteins | sample TA2KigOf80mmetaG_FD_148612 | JGI IMG/M metagenome (GOLD analysis project Ga0194132, IMG submission 148612) | Freshwater microbial communities from Lake Tanganyika, Tanzania - TA2015054 Kigoma Offshore 80m | ecosystem: Environmental > Aquatic > Freshwater > Lake | place: Tanzania: Lake... | reverse complement strand
CGCCAAAGGTCAGCAGGTGTACCTCAACCACGCCGACCTGCTGTCCGCCAACCTGAGTGGTGCCGTTCTCACGCTGACCAACTTCACGAAGACGAATTTCACGCGCGCGAATCTGTCAGGCGCCGACTTCTCGCGCTCCTCCTTCGCGGGCGCCAACTTCTTCGAGGCCGACACCACCGGCACGAAGTTCACCGGCGCAACCATGCCCGATAACACGGTCGGTCGTTAGCGAGCCGGCGTCACCTTGGCGGCGATATCCGCAGCCAGCACTTCCACCCAGACGCCGACGTCGAATTCGTTTCCCCCAGGCACGCCGCCGCGGTCGGCCATCTGCCCCGCCTTGAGCAGGCGGTGCGTGCGCATCGCTATGTGCTGGCCCCCGCTCGTCTTTTCGCACAGCCGCTTGATGTAGGTGCCACCGAGGGGCTGCTCGCCTTCGATACGCGGCAGGTCACGGCAGGTCCATCCGTCATCGCCATAGACGATCGTGGTGAGGGCGGCGAGCATGTCCGAGTCGATGCGCACCAACGGATCCTCGCGCGGATCCGAAGCGATGCGATACCCTTGCATGCGGCCTCTGTCGTCGAAGAGGATCGAGTACACAACCAGCATGTCGAACAGCAGGTTGGCCCGCCGCATCATGATCTGGTGTTCAGGAGCGCGCATGGCACGCAAGTGGTACTCGAGCTCATCGTCGTAGCTGAACCACACCTCATGCAAGCCCGTGGCGGGTTCCGGCCGGCACTGGGCGAACTCGTGAAATCCCTGCAGCGGCGTCGAGGGTGGTCCGCCGTTGGTGCCGCATGCGGTGATCATGAATTCGGGCGGAAGTTCCGTTGCGGGGGTGCCCAGCGGCACGTTCCAGATGCGCGTGCCGCGCGGACCGGGTACCAGGCCCTGCTGTGCGAGCACGCCACCCGCCACGCCAACGGCGATCATCGCCGCGAAAACCGCACGCACGAGAAGGCTCACCGTCTGCATCCTAAGGTGAATCATACAAAAAAAGGGGGAGCCCGCAAACGGGCCCCCCCTACTCCCAACCAAGTGCAACCGATCAGTCGGGTAGGCCGAACACCCAGAGGTTGGGGTTGCCACCGAGCTGCGCGCCCGGGTTCGGCGCCGTGCTGATGGCGCCGCGGGCGCCGCCAGCCAAAATGGCGAAGTACTGCTTGCCATCGACGGCGTACGTGATCGCCGCCGCAGCGATGCTGGTGCCGGTGTAGAAGTTCCACAACTTCGCGCCGGTGTCCTTGTCGTAGACAGCGACTTCTCCGTTCGGCCAAGCGCTCATCAGGAGGCCTCCCGCCGTGCCGAGCAATCCCGACAGGTTGCCGCTTGCGATGGCGTCCTTGTAGATCTTCCGCCGCTGTCCCGTGTCGATGTTCACGCCCACGATGCCGAAGCCGCGGCCGATGTTCGCGCCGGTCGTTGCCGTCATCGCCGGCATGGTAGTGGTCGCCATGAACGCGTTTTGGATCGGCACCGCCGTCTCACGCACGGCGGTGATGTAATTGCCGGTCGTGCAGCTGTCGTTGGTGACGGTGTAGGCGATACGCCGCTCGAGATCGAGCACCGACGGCTCCATGCCCACGCTCTGGTGGCCCCAGGCCGGGCAGTGGTACATCGGCTTGCCGACGTTGGCGCGGCGTCCCGCGTTGTTGGCGTAATCCAGATACACTTGGTGGCCCCGGTTGGCATCGTACTCGGCCGGCAGGCCGGTCTTGGGATCGATGCCCTTGGTCCAGTTCACCTCATCGACGTACTGATGCGCGCGGACGAATGCGCCGATGTTGGGCATGTTGGCGCCACCGGCTTGCGGATTGGCGCGACCGGTCTTGATGCCCTCGTCGAGATCGAAGACGTACCAGAATCCGGCGCGGCCGAAGTGCGACGTCACGCGCTTGCCGTCCTTGGTCGTCCAGATGTGCATGTTGTTGACCGAGTCGTTGTCGTACGCCTCGTTCGGGATGTACTGGAAGTACCACTTCACCGCGCCCGTATCGACGTCGATGGCCAGGGTGGAGCCGGCGAACAGGTTGTCACCGGGACGGTACTCGGGGTCGTAGGACGGCCAGGCGTCGCCCACACCCGCGAGGATCACGTTGGTCACAGGATCGAAGGCGTTGTGCGCCCAGAAGCCCTGGCTGGTGGTCATCCACGCCGCGTTCTGCCAGGTCTGATGGCCGGGCTCGCCCGGCGCCGGCACTGAGTAACGCCGCCACAGGAGCTTGCCGGTCTCGGCGTCGACGGCGTCGATCGAGTGGTTGCCGGCGTGCGTGCCGCCGCGGCCGCAGATGTGCACGTCCTTGCCGCCGGCGGTACGCATGACGTTCGGTGGCGCCGTCATGGTCTGATTCGGAATCACGGTCATCGCCGTGTTACCACGTTGCGGCGGCGCGAGCAGCATGGTCTCGTACTTGGGCTCGCCCGACCTCATGTCGAGGGCGAAGGCTCGTGAGTCGCCGCCGCAGCCGTAGACATTGTTGTTCATCAGCGCCACGCCCTTGCGGTTGCGGTAGCTGGTGATCTTCGGGTCATAACGCCACACCCAGTCGCCGCGCCTGCCGCTCCGCACGTCGATCTTGGACACCTTGCTCAAGCCGTCCTCGATGTAGAGGAAGCCGTCGGCAACGAGAGGAATCGCCTCTTCGGCGGGGTGGCCGCCTCCCGCCATGCGATCGGTGGGCTTGAAGAGGTTGGGCGTGCACGACCAGCCGCAGATGTCGACCGCGAACTTCACCACCATGCGGTTGACGTTGGTCTTGTTGATCTGCGTCAGGCCGGAGTTGCGGTGCTGGCTGTAGTTGCCGTCCACCATCAGCCAGTTGTGCGGCTCGGCGTCGGCGTTCAGCAAGCGTTGGTAGCTGACCGAAAAGGTCCCCCCGCCGCCAGCCTCCTGCGAGGCCGCCGGCGCCGCAAGGCCAGCCAAAGCCGTGCCTGCCGCCAAAGCAGCGATGACACTCGTGTTTCTATTCATAGTCCCTCCCCGTGGTGAAGCCGGCCCTCCGGCCGCCTGGGAAGCCTGCGCCCAATCGGTTAATGTGTCAAACCATTGGTGGAAACAACGGACTGGCCCCGGTGACAGCTGGGGGCGTTTGACCATGATTCGCAGTTGCTCGGCGGTCGCGTGCCTGCTGGCTTTGTGGTGCGCCGCCGCCACTGCACAACCAGCGCCGGTTACCGGGCGCGCCGCGGCACGGCAGGCCGACCAGATCGTGGTCGGCAACCAGATTATTTCCTTATATGGCATCGATGCGCCCGACGCCGATCAGGACCGGCAATGTAGCGCGGGCGGGCGGCCCTATGGCTGCTTCAGCAACGCGAAGCGGGCGTTGGAGATCCTCGTAGATCTGGGGCCGGTATCCTGCCTCGATACGGGGGAGCGCAACTGGCTCGACGTGCCCTACATGGTATGTACCGTCCGCAATGAGGACATCGCCGAGACACTTGTGAAGCAGGGCTGGGCGTTCGCCTTCCTGCCACAGAGCAACCAGTACGTGGCCGCGGAAGCGGAGGCGCGCACCGGCAAGAAGGGCCTGTGGCAAGACGGCATCCGCTTCGTCAAGCCATGGGAGTGGCGCGAGCGGAACGACCGGCCGATCTTTGCTCCCTAGCCGCTGGTGCAGCAACCTGCGCCTGTCTCGCGACTAGGTCGAACGGGCACTTTTGATGCGCGGACTCATCGCTGGAGTCGTCCTGCTGACCGGCTTAACGCTGGCAACCGTCTTCTTCTTGGTTCGGCCCACCGAATCGCCGGAGCCCCGCGCCCAACGGCCTGCCGACTCTCCCAAGGCGGCGGCGGGAACCGCAACCGTGGTCACCGAGGCAGGTCCGGCGCAGCTCGCCGAGGCGCAGCGTCTGTTCAACACCGGCAACACCAGCGCCGCCCGCGACTTATATGTCCGCTTGCGCGCGCAGGCCCGGGGTCAGAGCAACGTCGCCACCGAGGCCGCGGCGGCGTTTGGTCTCGGAACGCTGGAGCATCAGCACGGGCAGAGCGACGCCGCCCGCGCCGCCTATGCCGACGCGGCCCGCCTATTCCAGCAGCAGGGCGACCTCGCCAGCCAGGCGCGCGTCTTCGTCGCGCTCGGCGACCTGGAGAAGGACACGTTCCATCCCCGCGAGGCCGCGCAGCACTATCGCGCCGGCATGGCGCTGTGGGCGCGCGCACCCGAGCCGAAGAACGACACGCACACGCTGCTCAACGTCGAGCGCGCGCCGCTCATGCCGGCCGGCGAAATCCGCGCCCGCGCTGTCCTCGAGCAGGCGGACAAGATCTTCGACAACGTCGGCGATGACGAAGGTCGCGGTGACATCGCCATGCTGCTCGGGCAACTTGCCTGGAATCTCGACGCCGTCGCTGCCGCCCACACGAGCTTCGAAGTCGCGCGTGGTCGCTTCGAGACCGCCCGCGCCACCGCCAAGCAGGTGGAGGCGATGCTTCGGGTCGCGACCACGGAGACGTACCGTGGCCACAACATTGCCGCCAAGGAGACGCTCTACGCCGCCGACCGCCTGGTCGGCGACAATGCGGTGGGACAGGCGCGGATACGGTGGCGGCGCGGCGACATCGAGCGGCTGCAGGGTGTCCTGCCCGCGGCGCGCAGCGAATACGAAGCTGCACTGGCGGTGCTGGCCGCGGCGCCGCATCCCGAAGCGGCGGAGGTCCGCCTCAGGCTCGCCCAAGTGGCGGCGGCGCTCGACGACATGGACACCGCGCGGCGCGAAGCAGAGGCAGCGCTGCAGCTCTATCGCCAGCGCAAGGATGCGCGCGGAGAGGCTGCCGCCGCCCTTGCAGCCGGCCGTATCGCAGCGCGCGCCGGCGACGCTGCCTCCGTCGCCACGCACCTTCAGATCGCGCAGCAGAAGTCCGGGGAGGCGCGCGATACCATGGGCGAGGCACGGGCGCTGCTCGCGCTGGCAGAGGCATATGCTCGGCAAACCACGCCCGAGGCCGCGAACGCCGCCTCGCAGGCCTCGGCGCTGGCCAGCGAGCAGTTCGCCAAGCTGCGCCTGCCGCTCGGACAGGTGCTGGCCGTCCTGGCCGAGGGCGACGCGGCGCGCGCCGCCGGAGATCGCAGCGGCGCGGCCAACTCTTACCGCCGCGCCGCCAATCTCATGACGGCGATCACCAATCCGGTCGAGGATGCCGGTCTGCTGCTCGGGCTGCCGCCGGTGGCCAGGCTGGTCCTCGAGGTCCCCGGCGAGTTCCCCGTTGATGTCGGCGATCCGGTCGATCCGGAAGTCGTGCGCTACGCGCGCGTCACCCGCGCCGCCAACATCGCCGCCTACCCGAATGCCAACGCGGAAGGCCAGACCCTTGTGACCGAGACGAGGGCGCGCCTTACAGCGGCTACGGAGTTCGTGCGCGGCGGCAACTAGCCTTATTCAGCTGGCAGGGGATTGGGCAGGCCGCCGATGCCGACCTCGGCGCGCGCTTCCTTGCGCTTCTTGCGCGCGATGAGCGGCGGGCACTTGTTGTCGTCGTAGTAGTCGACCTGGCAGTCGAGGCACTGCAGGCATTCGTTCATGTTGATCTTCCCGCTCGGCTCGATCGCTCCCACCGGACAGTCGGCCTCGCAGATGCGGCACTGCGTTCCGCACTGTGGCTTGCGCTTGAGCCACTTCACCATCCGCACGCGGCCGAACACCGCGAGCGCGCCGCCCAACGGGCACAGGAAGCGGCAATAGAAGCGCTCGATGAACAGTCCGGCGGCCAGCAGCGCGGCGGCGTAGAGCACGAACGGCAGCTCGCGCACGAAGTAGACGTTGATGGCAGTCTTGAACGGCTCGACCTCCTCGATCCGATTGGCCATTTCGACCGAATAGAGGCCGATGCCGAGGATCGAAGCCGCCAACACGTACTTCACCACCCATAGGCGCTCCTGAACAACGCGCGGCACCTTGATCTGCGGCACGCGCAGCAATAGCGCAAGCTTGTTGGACAGCTCCTGCAACGCGCCGAACGGACACAGCCAGCCACAAAACACGCCGCGACCAAGCAGGAACAGCGACGCCGCTATGTAGATGCCGAGGATGAAGAACAGGGGGTCGAGCAGGAACGAATCGAGCGCGGCGTCCGTGAACGGTGCCTGCAGGTAAGACAGGATGTTGATGATGGAGAACTGCGCCCCCACCCACCATCCGAGCCAGCCCAAGGTGAACGACAACACGCCGACGCGCACGACGTTGTACGCGATGCGACTGCGGGCGAGCACGTCCTGCAACATGAAGACGAGACTCACCACCGCGAGCAGCGCCACCAGGATCGCGATGTCGACGCGCTGCACCTCCCACTGTTCGACCCAGGCTGGCCTGGGAGGCGGTGGCGGCAGCAGCTTGTGGATGTCGGGCAGGTTGTAGGTGACGGGCACCTCGACGGTCATCGCCTCGCCGGCCGCGTTCTTGCCGGGCACCATCAATACCGCCTGCCATGGCTGGAGCGGATCGAGGCCGGCATCGACCGGCAGGTAGAAGACTACGGTGTCGAGTCGCGGCACCCGTAGCGAGGTGAGAGTGGAAGCGCGCTGGTAGTTGTCGCGGGTGAAACGGAATTCCTTGCCGCCCTGGACCAGCTTGACTTGGTCGAACAAGTAGCCGGCCTCGCGGCTCAAATGGCTGTTGCTGATGAAGGAGAAGTAGCCTTCCGCGCCCATGAAGATCGACAACCCGGCGCCCTGACGCGCCGCGACGCTGGCGAAGTTCTCGCCGAATAGGTTGACGCCGATGGACGCCGGGGTCGCCAGTGCGACCGCATAGTCCACGAAGGGCTCGTCGAGCGAACGCACCCGTTGCAGCGGCTCCGACGGCAGCGACCCTTTGCCGCCGTGCACCTCGAAAAGCCTGAGGACGTCGCGGACCGTGAGCTTGATGCGTACGATCGAGCCTTTGGCAAGCAACTCCTCGCCGGTCATCGACAGGAAGCCGCGCCGGTCGAGGGCCGGCTCGGTGACGACCTGGAATGCCTCGCCCTTGATGTGGCTGACATAGACGCGCTCGGCTGCGGTCTGCATGCCGTTCTTGAGCAGCCGGCCACTGATGCTGGCGCCACGCAGCAAGTCCGGATTGACCGAACGCCAGGACTCGAGGCTCGCCGAGGCGAATCCGGCGATGAACTGCTGCAAGCGTTCTTGCGGTACGCCGCGACCGATGATCGTCTCGCTGTGACGCCGCAGCAGGGCGCCGGTGATCTTGCCGTCGAGAGTCATGCCGGCGATGAAGTCGAACGGCGAGCCAGTGTATCCGACGGCGTTGACGACATCCTGGGTCGAGAAGATGTAGCCCTTGAGCTCGCCGCCCACCCAGGCCTCGAGAGCGAGCGGCCGCCCCGGAGCCGGAACGACCTTGTCGACGCCGGGAAACAGCTGCTGCATGGCGTCGGGCGTAAGGCGTGCGCTCAGCGCGTCCACTTGCGACGGCGCGGCGGCGGGGCGCGCCTGTTGCGCCTGCGCGCCGGACATCACCAAACTGGCAAGAGCGGCCGCCCAGAACAGGCGGCGGAGCGCTGAAAACATCCGCTGGCGTGGCGTCACCTCCCCCCCCTGCTGGCGCGCGGCCCGCAGGGTAGCACGGGCGGCCCGTACTCAATGGGTTGCACTCTCAGCGGTAGCCGCGGCGCCAATCATCCGGCCGCATGAACGGACCCTGCCAGAGGCCGACGTTGTCGCGGTCCGCCTTGATCTGCAGATCGGCGTAGTCGGCGCGCGGGTGGACCCGGTCGGCGACCGCCCAGCCGGCGGCGAGCATCTGCTCGTTCAGGGTCTGGGTACCGGCCCGCATCGCCGTGCCGGCGGCGTCGGCCTCGCCGCAGACGCCGAAATTGCGGTCGTCGCCGGGCCGGCGCTCGATGACGCAATGGATGCGCTTGCCCATGGTCATGTTGGAAAGCATGCCGCGGGCGAAGATGCCGGCATGGGTAGGCCCCCGCCCTGCGGCGAGGCCGCACGACTGCGGTGTCTCGGGCGCATCCGTTCCGGCAAGCCGCACCAGGGTGCCGCCGATGCGCAGGGTGTTGGCGTCGAGGATGTAGGCCGCGCCCGACACGCTCGCCGGCGCAGCACCATCGACCGGCGGCGTGGTGCCTGCCCACATGCCTCGCTTGGCGGCACGCGCCGCCGCTTCCTCGGCGACGAGGGCGCTGCTGTGCAAGCGATGGGCGAACGCCCACCCCGAGCGCACCCACGTTGCCGCAAGCTTCTCTCCGCTGGGCGAGACGCAATCGCCATAGCGCCGCGTATCGCCGCGGAACTCGTGCAGGGTGCAGGTGTACCGCGTTCCCGCCGAAATCTCGGCAAGGTGGCCCTGGGCGATCAGGCCGCACTGGTAGGGCACCCGGCCAAGGTGGCAGGCCTCGTCGCGCTCGAACGTGGATGCGCCCAGCAGCTGGAACCACTGATTGAGGACCTGCACGACGCCGGCGCCGCGCACGCGAATCTCACCTGCCACGGTTTCCGGAGCGGCCTGGGCATAAGCAGTCTGTGCCGCCGAGCACCAGAGCAACACGGCCGTCACCAGGGCGATGCCAAACGAGCGCTCAGCGCTTGCCATTGCGCCACTCCGACGGTGGGACGAATTCGCCCGCCCACAGGCCGCGCTTGGCGGCACGCGCCTCGTCCTCGGCGGCGACGTAGTCGGTGCCGCGGGTTCGGTCGGCGAGAGCCCAGCCGGAACGCACCATCAGCTCGTTGAAGGTCGGGTAGCCGGCGCGGAAATCGGAGACGCGCTCATTGGGAATGCCGCACCTCCCCCAGCCGCGGTCGTCACCGGGCCCCTGGGTGACGACGCACAGAATTCTGCCCTGGCCGGCGACGATCGCGATGAGCTGCACGTACGCGTGCAAGCCGCATGCGTACGGCAGGCCGTTGAGCGCGCACTCTTGGTTGAGCTCGGGTGCGTCGATGCCGAGCAGCCGGATGCGCGTCTCCTCGATCTCGACGGTGTTGCCATCGTTGATCTCGGGATTACCGAACCGGTTGCCGGTGACGACGCGATGGGTGGCGAACGGGCCCGCCCACATTCCGACCTGCGCGTCGCGCGCACGATCCCCGAGGGGCTGGAAGCTCGCGCCCTGCTGCTTGTTGGGCAACGCCCAGCCCGCCAGGAGCAACTGGCCATTGACGGTGTCCTCGAGCCTGTCGCCGCGCACGTCGGATGCGCGGCAGACACCCCACTTGCGATCGTCCTGGCCGAAGCGATAGATGTCGCAACGGATGGTCTTGCCCGCGACCAGCTCTGCCAGCTTGGCGGCGGAGATCACCGTGCACTGCACGACCGCGCCTCCGGCCCTCCGGCAGTCCGGCTCCTCGCGCGGGGCCACCAGACCCATCAAGTGCACCAAGCGCCCGCCGACCTGGAGCACGCCGGTGACCTGCACCACGTCCCCGGTAGGCACCACGGCGTAGCCCTCGACGAACTCGCCGCGCTCGCGGGAGGAGAAGAGGACGGCGATTCCTGCCACGGCCAGCACGGCAATGGCGGCCCCTAGCCCGGTGCGCAGCCACCGAGGATGCCGGCGCACGGCGTTCATGTCCGCAAGCGCACGATGTTGTGGGCCGCAACCGGGCGATGGAACCCCTTCAACGTGAGCTCGCCGAGGGATTCCAAGTCCGCAATCCGCTCGACCTCCGGCACCAGACGCTGGCTGATGACGATCTGCCAGGGTTGCGCCGCCGAGCATAGCCGCGCGCCCAGATTGGCGCCACTGCCGACCGCGGAATACTCGTAGCGGCCCTCGAAGCCGATGCGGCCGAGGGTGGCGTAGCCCTGGGCGATGCCGATGCTGAAGCCCACGTCGATGCCGGCGAGGGACTGCAGCGGAGACCAGCGGGTCTCGGTGTGCGGCACGCTCAGGCCTATGTGCACCGTGCGGGTCGCGGCGTCGACCGCGTACACCCACGTGCGCATGTGGACGATGTCGCCTTCCTTCGGGATGGCGATCTGCTGGGACTGGCTGTGGTAGTCTTACGGCTCGGCGGCCAAGGCACCGGGCACGACGGCGAGCCAGACGACGGCAACGGCGGTAACGATGGAAACGAGAAGCGAGTTCATGGTGTAGGTCTCCCCTTAGTATGGGTCCGCCCAAGTATGGGTCCGCCCAATTGCGAACCTGAGCGCATTCTCTGCCGCAACCCGGCGCGCATCTGTGGGGATCAGCACGGTGTGGGGACGTTCACACGGGAGCCGGTTCTCGCGCGCGGACGACGGGGGGCCCATTGCGGGCTTTGTTCGCGCGGCGCCGGAGTCGGCACAATGTGAGTTTGCGCACCGCGGTGGCACTCGCGGCGACGGGGACGGACCTTGGCAGAGCGTTGGCGCTCCCTACGGGAGTCGAACCCGTCTTTCCAGGTTGAAAACCTGGCGTCCTATCCGATAGACGAAGGGAGCGCGCCGCCGGATATAGCGTTGCCGGCAGCGGCGAACAATGCGCTTCGTTGGCCACCCGGCCCATAGCCGGCACGCCCCGGGGCGCGCTCCCGGCCGCGCCCCGCCCGCCTCCCCCGTTCGCACCACTGTGAGCCCGCTTGCACGGCCAGGCACGGCCCCTACCGCGCCTCCCGAACACCCTTTTCTGATGCAGCGAAGGAGATCGCCATAGTCGCCACGGCGAAAGATCGCGAAACGGCGATGACGTGTGCATCGTCGCCTACAAGGTGCACGAGGACATGACCGTGGATGGAAAACCGCTGTCGCTGGTCGCCACCGACGCCACGACGTGGGTGCGCCGCAACGGCAAGCGGATGTGCGCCCTCCACACCGAGTCGATCCTCGGCGATCCGTTCGGCCGCGACAAGGCGACCCCCCTAGGCATTACGGCAGCCAGCCGCGCGACTTGGCCGTCGCCCTGCGCGCAACCGGAGGCGTCGTCTTCGCCGCGGCGCGGCGGCGCAGCATGGACACCGCCTTCACCTGGGCAAATACCTGCTGGCCCGGCGCGAGCGACAGCATCTCGGCGGAGCGGCGTGTCACGCGCGCCAGCAACCGCGCGCCGGCGCCATCCTGGCCGAGCTGCAGGACGACGTTGACCTGCGCATCGTCGAGCGGGCGCATCTCGACGATGCGTGCCGGCAGGACGTTGGAGATCGTCGTCGCCGACGGCCGTTCGGCCACCAAGCTGACGTCCGCCGCGGCGACACGCACGCGCCGGTGGCTGCCGGGTTCGCCGATGCGCCCCGGCACCAAGAGGTTACCACCGCTCACCGACACGTGCGTCAGCGCATAGCGCGCGTCGAATTCGCCAACCTCGGCGTCGAGCATGGCCGACGCATCGGGCCGCCGCGCGCTGGGCAGGTTGACGTCGGTGAGCACGTCGGAAAGCGGACCGGTGGCGATCACCCTGCCCTTCTCCAGCAGCACGATGGTGTCGGCGAGGCGCTGCACCTCGGACAAGTCGTGGCTGACGTAGAGCATCGGAATGGCGAGGCGTTCGTGCAACGCCTCGAGGTACGGCAAGATCTCCTCCTTGCTGTTGAGGTCGAGCGCGGCGAGCGGCTCGTCCATCAGCAGGACTCGCGCCTGAGACAGCAGCGCACGGCCGATGGCGACCCGCTGGCGCTCGCCGCCGGAAAGCGTTGCCGGCGCGCGCTCGAGCATGCGGTCGAGGCCGAGGAACGCGACCGTATCCGACTCGCTGATCGTTGGCTGTGCGCCCGCCCTGGCGGCGCGGCGCTGGCCGTAGCGCAGGTTATCGCGCACGGATAGGTGCGGGAACAGGCTCGCTTCCTGGAACACGTAGCCGATCGGACGCTCGTGCGTGAAGCGAAAGATCCGATCGTCCTGCCAGACTTCGCCGCCTACCGACAGACGGCCGGGCAGCCGCGCGAGGCCGGCGATGCAGCGCAAGATCGTCGTCTTGCCGCTGCCCGAAGCGCCGAACAGCGCGGTCAGTCCCTGCATCGGCGCCGTGAAGGCGACGTCGAGTGTGAACGAGCCCAGGCTGCCGGCGAAGCGCGCCGCAATCGTGTCGGGCGAATCCGTCATCCGCGCAGGCGGCTGAAGCGCTTCTCCAGCACGAACATGGCGAGGATCACCACGAACGAGAACACCACCATGCCACCGGCAATGATGTGCGCCTCGGTCCAGCGCAGGGTGTTGACGTAGTCGAAGATCGCGACCGACAGAGTGCGGGTGCGGCCGGGGATGTTGCCACCGATCATCAGCACGACGCCGAACTCGCCGACGGTGTGGGCAAAGCCCAGCACCGCGCCGGTGAGGAAGCCCGGGCGCGCCAGCGGCACCGCCACCGACCAGAAGGCGTCCCAGCGCGAGGCGCGCAGCGTCGCCGCGACCTCGAGCGGGCGCTCGCCAAACGCTTCGAAGGCGTTGCGGATGGGCTGCACCACGAACGGCATCGAGAACAGCACCGAGCCGAACAGAAGCCCGGTGAAGGTGAAAGCGAAGGTACGCAGACCGAACAGCTCGGCGACGTCACCGCCCGGGCCGCGCGGGCCAAGGAACAGGAGGAGGTAGAAGCCGAGCACCGTTGGCGGCAACACCAGCGGCAGCGCCACCACCGCGGCGACCGCCTCCTTCCAGCGCGCCCGCGAGCGCGCCAGCCACCAGGCGATGGGCGTGCCGACCAGCAGCAGCAACACCGTGGTGGCGGCGGCGAGCTCGAGCGTGAGTCGAATCGGCGGCCACAGCTCTCCCCAGTCCAGCATCCCTTTCCCCCGGCGGCGACGGCGGAGTGTAGCGGCTTACGTGCCCTTGCCATACCCGTACCTCTCCATCAGGGCGACGGCTTCCGCCGACTTGAGGAAGTCGAGGAACTGGCGCGCGGCCGCGGCGTTGGCCCCGGCGCGGGTGAGCACGGCGTCCTGGCGGATGGGAGGATACAGGGTGTCGGGCACGATCCAGCGCGACCCGCCCCGGACGGCGATCACCTGCGACAGCGCGACGAAGCCGAGCTCGGCGTTGCCGGTGTCGATGAACTGATAGGTCTGGCCGATGTTGTCACCCTGCACTATCTTGGGCTGCAACGAAGACAGCACACTCAGCGCGCGCATCACCTCCATGGCCGCGGAGCCGTAGGGGGCCGCGCTCGGGTTGGCGAGGGCGATCTTCCGGAAGGCGCCGCCGCGCAGCGTCGCCTCTCCGGTCACCAGTGAAGGATTCTTGGAGTAGAGCACCAGCTTGCCGACGGCGTAGGTGAACTGCGTGCCGGCGACCGCGTTGTTCTCGTCCACCGCGCGCTTGGCGGTCGCCTGGTCGGCGGACAAGAACACCTGGAACGGCGCGCCCTGGGTGATCTGCGTGTAGAGCTGACCCGTGGAGCCGAAGCTGTAAACGGCGCGATGGCCGGTGGCGCGCTGGAAGGCGGCGCCGATCTCGTTGGCCGCATCCGTGAAGTTGGCGGCGACGGCCACCGAAACATCGGCGGCGTCGGCCCGCACGACCGGGAGCGCAATCGCAACCGCGAGCAAGCCGCCCGCAACCCGCGACCACAACGACATCGAGTCCTCACCACTTGCCGGTCGCCAGCCGCGTGATGCACGCGGCGATACAACGGGTCGGAAGGCTATCCGAACCGATGTATCCCGTCAAATATTGCGGGAAGTCCTAGGAGTGGCCGGCGGCTTCGTGCGCCCCGGCGACGGGCGCATGCGGCGCGGCCTGCTCGCCGAGGCGGCAATCGATTTGCCAGCCCAGGAAGATGCCGACGACAAAGGTGGCGGCGTAGAACGCCGCGACCCACAGGGGCGAACGCATGCAGGGAATCCTTTCGGGAATCAACGTTACTGAAGGAGATGGGACCTCGGTGCCGCTCCGGCCAGTGACAAGCGTGTGAGGATGCCGGGCTAGCGAGCGGCCGCCGTGTTGCGCAGCAGACTCGGCGGCATGGGGTCGCGCAACGGCATGCCGGCGAAGTAGCGCGTAAGCGCCACCGCGCGGTTGGCGTACTGGTCCATAGGCGGGCGCGCGACGACGTTCAGCAACGAGCCGACGCGCACCAGCGTGTAGGACCTCCACACGTCCGGCGATTCGCGCTCGAAGCTGAACAGGAACTGCCCGCCGCCTGCGCGCACCATGGGGAAGCCGAGCACGCGAACGGTGATGGCGTTCTCCAAGGCGACGGTGAGCTTGTCGGGCGTGTACTCCAGGACCTGCATCCGGTAGGCGACGTTGTTCACCGCGTTTCCGCCCATGTGCAGGAACACCGGCTCGCCCTTGGCAAGCTCGGCGACCGTGAAGTCCTCGCGCCGCAGGCGGGTGTCAGGACCCGACAGCGCGCTCGCGTTCTTGATCAGCGTGCGCAATTCCTGGTTGTTGGGCGACCAATAGGGAATCTCGGTGTAGTCGGACACCTTGGCGAAGCGCTCGAGGATGACGTCCACGCTGCCGGCGTGGCGGAAGCGAACCGCGCTCGCGGCCACAGCGTCCTGCGACGACTGTTCCCATCCCGTGCAGGCGGGCGCGCGCCAGGTGCGCAGCTCCTCGGCATACCAGACGGCGACATTAGGGATTTCCCCCACGCGCGAGTGCGGCGGATCGGCTGGCCCCGCGCAGGGCGGGACGGGCTGGGCATCGGAAGCACCAGCGAAAGACAGCAACAGTACCGTCGCGACGAAAATGCGCTTCATGGCGAAATCCCGCAGGCTGGTTGCAGCGGCGTGACTACAGCCCCGGATATATAGGTGTGCGGCGTGTCATTTTTGCGACAAGCGTCGGTCACTTGCCTGCCGCCCCATTCCCACCCGGGGATCATAGGACCGGGGCCGCATCCTCGACCACGAGCTGCGCTTCCTCGCGGCCCTGCCAGGTGTCGGCGCGCAGATGGCCGGCGACATGCAGCGGCATGCCGCGTGACGACAAGAGTGCCTGGCCGACTGGAGTCTCCAAGGCACGAAACGCGATCGCCTTGAGGCGGCCGCCGCCCCCGCCGCCGCTGAGGATGGCACGGACATGGCCGTCGCCCACCGGCTCGGCCTTGACGATGGACGCGGCGGCGATGGCGAAGCGCGGCTCGGCGTTGCCGGCGCCAAACGGCCCAGCTCCCTCGAGCTTCTCGAGCAGTTCCGGCGTCGCCGCGCCGGCGGCCAACGCGCCGTCGAGCGCCAGGTCGCGCAGGCCGGGGGATTCGTGGAACGATGGCGTGATGCGGGCGCGCAGGAACTCGGCGAGCTCCTCGATCCGCGAGCGCTGCACGGTGAAACCGGCGGCCATCGGATGACCGCCACCGTTCATCAGCATCCCCGCCTGGCCGGCGGCGATGACGGCGGCACCGAGGTCCACGCCGGGCATCGAGCGGCCGGAGCCCTTGGCGATTTCGCCCGTGATGGCGACGACGACGGACGGACGGCGCAACGCCTCGGTGAGTCGGCTGGCGACGATGCCGAGCACGCCGGGGTGCCAGCCCTCGCCGGCAACGAATGCGAGCGCGCCAGGATCTCCGGCTGCTTCCACCCGCGAGAGAGCGTCTTCGTGCACCGATGCCTCGATGGCGCGGCGCTCGGCGTTGTAGCCCTCGAGCTCAAACGCCAGCGCACGAGCCTCCGCGCCGTCGTCGGTTGCCAGGAGGCGCGCGCCGATCTCGGAGCGACCGACGCGGCCGCCGGCGTTGACGCGCGGGCCGAGCAGAAATCCCGCCGACCAGGCGTTGGGCGCGCCGTTGACCTTGGCCGAGTCCGCCAGCGCCGCGACACCGACATTGGAGCGCGCCGCCATGACCTTCAGGCCTTGCGCCACCAGCGCGCGGTTTAGCCCTTTGAGAGGAACCACGTCGCACACCGTGCCGAGTGCGACGAGATCGAGCCAACGCAACAGGTCCGGCTCGCTGCGACCGCCGGCGTAGTGGCCGTCCCGGCGCAGCGCCCGGTTGGCGGCGACCACCAGTAGGTAGGCGACGCCCACGGCCGCCAGCGTGCCGACCGCGCGGGTGATGTCGGGCGATTCGTCCAGGCGGTTGGGGTTGACCACGGCGAAGACTGCCGGCAGGGACGGCGCCGCGACATGGTGGTCGACGACGATGACGTCGACGCCGAGCGGCGCGGCAACCGCCAGCGCCTCATGAGCGAGCGTGCCGCAGTCGACCGTGACGATGACGCGCGCGCCTTCGGCTGCCAGCAGGCGGACCGCTCCGGCGTTGGGGCCGTAGCCCTCCTTGATTCGATCCGGCACGTAGACGCGCGCCTTGGCGCCGGCGGCACGCAGGAAGCGCACCAGCAGCGCCGCTGAAGTGGCGCCGTCCACGTCGTAGTCGCCCAGGATGGCGATGCCTTCACCGGCACGGACGGCCGAAGCAAGCCGCTCGGCGGCGCGGTCCATGTCCTTGAGTTGGCTGGGATCCGGCAGGAGGTCGCGCAGGCGCGGGCTCAGATACTTGTCGGCTCCATCGAGTCCGACGCCACGCGAGGCGAGTACGCGGCCGAGCACCTCGGGCAGGCCGAGGCGCTGGGAGAGCGCGACGGCCGTGCGGTCGTCGCAGGCGCGCGCCACCCAGCGGCGTCCGCTGAGCGAGCGCGTAACGCCGAGAAAGCAGTCCGAGAGCAGCTGGGCGGGTGCGTGCATGGAGCGAGTGCGCGCGTTACCCTACCCCCTCGCCCACGGACAAAGGACTCTTTTCCTCATGACCTGGATATGGCTTGGCCTCGGCGGTTTGGTAGTCATCGCCCTGGGGACGTACGCCTATAAGGCGCGCGCGGCGCGACGCATCGACGTTCTCGACGCCCAGCGCACCGCTCTCCAGCAGCTGCGCAGCGACACCGGGCGACGGCCGGAGGACCAATAGCAGTCAGTTCCCCGTCCGGGGGTTGCCCTTCTCGTCCAGCTGGTGGCGCGTCTTGATCCAGCGCACCGAGCCGGTGCGCGAGCGGATCACCACGGCATGGGTGACGGCGTCCTGGGTGCCCACATGGGCGCCCTCCACTAGGGCGCCATCGGTGACCCCGGCCGCGGCAAAGATGACTTCGCCGCGCGCCAAATCCTCGGTGGTGAAGGTGCGGCCGGCGTCGGGGATGCTCGCGGCGGCAATCTGCGCGCGCTCATCCTCGTTGCGCGGCGCCAAGCGCGCCAGCAGGCGCCCGCCGCGGCCGCGCAGGGCGGCGGCGGGACCGACGGCGATCTTGTCCATGTAGACGGACGGCACGGGCTGGAAACCGCCTGCTCCGGCGACGGCGATCACCGACAAGGCACCGGGATCCGAGCGCGCGGCGCGGGTGATGCAGTCGAGCGAATCGACGACGACCTCGGCGGCGACGCCGCCGGCGCCGACCGTCTCGCCAACGTAGAGCACCGGCACCGAGCCGCGCGGACCGTCGCCGATGACGAACTTGCCCTGGATGGCGACGTGGCGCAGCGCCTGGCGCATCGCCGAGGCAGCGGCGCTCTCGGCGGCGAACTCGTCGCCGCGGCCGACCTAACGCGTCGCGGCAATGGCGGCGGCCTCGACGGCGCGCACCACATCGAGGCTCAGGAACGCGTCGAGTCTGGCGTCGGCGTCGTGGCGATGCTCGGCGTGGTGCATGAACTCCTACAATTCCTCGATGCGAATAAAAGCGGGCTTCTCGACTACCGCCTTGGTGTTGGCGAGGCGGTCACGCACCCGCATCATCGCCGCCTCCTGACACTCATGGGTCGTGAGGATGAGCGGCACGTTCTCGCCGGGAGCGCGGCCGCGCTGCAGCACCGATTCGATGGAGACCTCGGCTTCGGCGAAGATGCGCGCGACTGCCGCCAGCACGCCCGGCACGTCCTTGACGATCAGCCGCACGTAATAGGCGCCGACGTGCTTGTCCATCGCAGCCGACCGCAGCCGCGACAGCTTCGCCACCGGCACCGAGAACGGATGCGAGGTGCGGCCGCGCGCGAGATCGACGAGGTCGGACACCACGGCGGAGGCGGTGGCGCGCTCGCCCGCGCCAGGGCCCTCAAACACCGTCTGGCCGACGAAGTCGCCCTCCGCCACTACGGCGTTGAGCACGCCCATCACCTGGGCCACGGGCTTGTCGCGGCGCACCATGCAGGGATGCACGCGCTGCTCGAGGCCATGATCGGTCATGCGCGCGATGGCGAGCAGCTTGATGCGGTAACCGAGCTCGGCGGCGAACGCGATGTCGAGCGCCGAGACGTTGCGAATGCCCTCGACGTAGATCGACTCCAGCGACACCGGCGTGCCGAAGGCAAGCGACGTCAGGATGGCCAGCTTGTTGGCGGCGTCATGGCCGTCCACGTCGGCGGCCGGGTCTGCCTCGGCATAGCCGAGCTTCTGCGCCTCGGCGAGCACTGCGGCGAAGTCGCGGCGCGACTCCTCCATGCCGGTGAGGATGTAATTGCACGTGCCGTTGAGGATGCCGTAGACGCGCTGGAAGCGGTTGCCGGCCAGCCCCTCGCGGATCGACTTCAAGATCGGAATGCCGCCGGCGACGGCGGCCTCGAACTGCAGGGCGACCTTCTTCTGCTCGGCCAGCGTGGCAAGCACGACGCCGTGCTTGGCGATGAGCGCCTTGTTGGCGCACACCAGCGACTTGCCGGCGCCCAGCGCCGCCTCAGCGATCTGCTTGGCAACGCCGTCGGCGCCGCCGATCAGCTCGACCATGACGTCGATGTCGTTGCTGACGGCAAGCTTCCGCGCGTCGTCGTGCCAAGCGACACCTTTGAGCAGGGGCGCGAGCGGCTTCGGCGTCTCCAGCGCGGAAACGCCGGCGAGCACGATCGGCCGGCCGGCGCGCGCTTCGAGCAGCACCTTGTGCTCGCTCAGTAGCTTCACTACGCCGCCCCCGACCGTGCCGAGGCCAGCGAGGCCGACTCGTAGCGCGGAACTCACCTGCCGGCGGCTTTCTTGAAGGGCGTCACGTTCGAGGGCATGGTGCGCGCCGACGGAGCGTCGGGCGCGCCCTGCGAGAGAAACTTCTTCACCGAGCGCGCCGCTTGGCGGATGCGCTGCTCGTTCTCGACCAGCGCGATGCGGATGAAGCCTTCGCCGCTGGCGCCGAATGCGTTGCCCGGCGACACCGCAACCTCCGCCTCGGTAAGCAGGAGCTTGGAGAACTCGAGCGCGCCCAGATGTTCGAAGCCCTTGGGCAGTGGCGCCCACGCGAACATGGATGCCGGCGGGCTCGGGATGTCCCAGCCGGCGGCGGCCATCGAGGAAACCAGCACGTCGCGGCGCTTGCGATACAGGTCGCGAATGTGGGCGACGCAGTCCTGCGGCCCATTGAGCGCGGCGGTGGCGGCGACCTGGATCGGCGTGAAAACGCCGTAGTCGAGCCACGACTTGATCTTGGTGAGGGCGCCGACGAGCTGCTTGTTGCCGGTGGCGAACCCGATGCGCCAGCCGGGCATCGAGTAGGTCTTACTCATCGAGGTGAACTCGACGGCGATCTCCTTGGCGCGCGGTATCTGCAGCACCGACGGCGGCGGCGTCTCGGTGAAATAGATCTCCGAGTAGGCGATGTCGGAGAGGATGTAGATCTTCTTGGCGCGGCAGAACTCGACCATCTCGCCGTAGAAGTCGAGGTCGACGATCTGCGCCGTCGGGTTCGACGGATAGCTCAGGATCACCGCCAGCGGCTTCTTGCTCGATGCCTCGACGGCGCGCTTGAAGCCCTGCATGAAGTCGCGGCCCGAGGGCGCGCTGGGATCCTCACCCGGCAGCTGCTTGATAGGCATGATCTCGGCGCCCACCAGCAGGAAGCCGTGGGCGTGGATCGGATACGAGGGATCCGGCACGTATATCTGATCGCCCGGCCCGGTCATCGCCGACGCCAGGCTGGCGAGTCCTTCCTTCGAGCCGATGGTGACGCAGCTCTCGGTGTCCGCGTCGACCTCGACGCCGAAGCGGCGGCCGTAGTACACGGCAATGGCACGGCGCAGCCCGGGGATGCCGCGCGACGACGAGTAGCGGTGGGCGCGCGGGTTCTGCGCGGTCTCGACCAGCTTATCGACGATGTGGCGCGGGGTGCCCGTGTCGGGGTTACCCATGCCAAGGTCGATGATGTCCTGGCCGGCGGCGCGCGCCTTGGCCTTCATCGCGTTGACTTCCGCGAAGACGTACGGCGGCAGCAGCTTGATGCGATGGAAGTCCATTGCCTCGACCAACACGGCCCGCGGCTCACACCGCAGGCAGTCGTACCTTGAGTTCGTTCATACCACAGTTAGCGTGCTGCGCAGAGTGGGTGCGCACCCTACGACGCCGCCAACTTGGCGATAGAAGCAGTCGATGGTGGCCGAATTGCGGGCGGCCACTCCGCTCGGCGAAGGCCTACGCCTCGAGGATGATCTCGACGCGCCGGTTGCCCGCCTCGCCCGCCGGCATCGCCTCGAGGAAGCGCGGCTGGGCGTCGCCGAGGGCCTCGACGATCAGCGCCGCCGGCGGCACGCCGAGGCGCATCAACTCATTCGCCACCGCCTGGGCGCGGTCGACCGACACCTTGAAATTGACCATGACGTGCCTGTCGATCGGCATGTCCTTGGTGCGATGGGAAGCGTGACCGACCACGTGCACCTTGCCGCCGCGCGCCTTGTACTGGTCGGCGATGGCGCGAATGCTGCGCACCGCGTCGGCCGACAGCCACGTCGAGTCGTGGGAGAATATCACCGTGGCGGTCGGGCGGGCGCCTCCGCCGGCGACGTTGAACTGCGGCGCGCCACCAGCCGCCGGCACGTTGGCCGTCACCTGCGGGCGGGCGCCCCCACCGACTACGACGTTGGGCAGAGGCTGGTTGGCCGCTGCCGGTGGCGGAACGCGCTGCTGCGGCACGACCGGCGTCAGCACGGGTGGCGGACCGCCGAGCGGCGACAGCACCGTCACCGTGTTCTGGGACTGCGCCAGCATCTGCGCGAATGTGCGCGCGAGCGTGTCTTGACCGGCCGCGTTCTGGGCGGGCAGCACGCGCTGCACCTGCGCCTGCGTAAGGGGCGCGGGAGCAGGCGCAGGCGCTGGAGCGGGAACCGGTGCTGGAGCGGCCTGGGCGATCGTCGGTGCCGGCGCCGGCGTTGGTGCCGGAGCCGGAGCCGGAGTCGCCACTTGCGGGGCTGGAGCTGGTGTGGGTGGCCGCGCGGGCGCTGGCGCAGCGCTGCCAAGAACGGCCGGCGGCACGGCCTGTGGCGGCGCGGGCGCGGTGGTCTGCGGTGGCGTGACGGTAACCGGGGGCGGCGGCACTGGCTGCGCGGTCGCACCTACCGTCACCTGCGGGCCGCCTTGGAACACCGGCGGCACGGGAACCGCGAGGTCGGGCACCGCAAGGGTCGGCGTGTTGGTTGGCGCCGTCGCCGGGCGTACGGTCTGGGTCGCCGGCGTGCCGATGGGCACCCGCGGCGTTGCCTGCGCCACCTGCGGCGCGGGGGCGGGCGTGGG
>Ga0194132_10005225_pt1 | contig 21290 bp, 20 predicted proteins | sample TA2KigOf80mmetaG_FD_148612 | JGI IMG/M metagenome (GOLD analysis project Ga0194132, IMG submission 148612) | Freshwater microbial communities from Lake Tanganyika, Tanzania - TA2015054 Kigoma Offshore 80m | ecosystem: Environmental > Aquatic > Freshwater > Lake | place: Tanzania: Lake... | reverse complement strand
TACAGAGGCGCGACCGGAGTCGCGCCCCCGCTCATCGTCCACGATGAGTCGCACCGGCTATCCCTTGGCGGGTTGCTCTCCAGCAGAGCCCGCCTCCGTTTCACCGGGTGTCTCCAGTTTGCTATCAATGAGATTTGCCGGTCAATGATTTTGCAGCGAACGGCGAGTAGTGTCTTAACCCTTTGTCTCAGCCCAGGGGACAAGCGCAAGTGGAATCGGTCACGAGTGGAGCTCTACTTCGCGTGGTTGTTCAGCCAGGAGAAAGCGATGTCGAGGGCTTGCTGCATGTCATACGCCTTGCCAGCGTATTTGTCAGTACCCCAATAGACGTAAACTTCCTTAGAAACTGGATGCCACGTGACCTTATGATCGTGGCCCTTCCATAGGACGCAGCCCTTACGGTAGTCCGACATCGCTAGCCTCCGGCGGATCCAAGTGTGATTTGGTGGAGCCGAAAAATTCTAACACGGATATTTGGTGCTCGTCTGGGGCGTTGAATCCCAGCGCGTGAAGCGGGCTCCTGGTTTTTCTGCGAGTCAGTAAAACAACCAGGGTTGAAAGAGAGGAGAGGATCATGACAACAAACAGTGTGCGCGCGAGCCAAGTGCTCAACACTAAGTTAAACACCGACGAAGATTTCGGTCACCTCGCCTGGGCTATGGTTGGAATTGCTCGACAGTCAGCCCGTCTGCTTCGGCGCGCTGACAACGTGTTCGAGGGCTTCCCGAATGAGGCGCGTGTAGGGAATCCCTCGATCCCGGGCACGCTCTTTCACAGCCTGAAGCAATGGGCGCGGCACGCGCATGTTGATCTGGCTGTCCTTCTTCTCGAACTCAAACCGCGCGGGCTTGAACTGGGAATAGTCGAGTTTGGATAGGTCTTGCGCCAAGAACGCCTCGGCGTCTCGGTCACTCTTGAGACGTGGAACTGTCTTTTTCATAGGCGGTCACCTCCTTGGCGTGCATGTATCGCGCCGAAACTGGACGGATGAAGCGGCGCTTGTTCATCGTCCGCAGGGTGAACGCCACGAAGAGAGACCTCCCTGCCGGCGTCCTCCCCACCGCAATCAACCGGTCTTCCGCCGACGAGTGCTTCAGGTCGGGGGCAACACGCGGGTTGTTCCGAAACATCGACTCGATTTCAGCGACGGAAACGCCGTGTTTCTGGCATTTCAGACGGTTGCCGTCGTCCCAATCGAATCCACTGACCCGCATATTTACTTTACCATAGCACTACACAAATGTATAGACATGCAGACTCAGTGCGAAGATGACGTGTTCAGCGTGCGCGAGTTGGTGAGCTTTACGGGCCGACGAAGATCACGGTCACCTCGCCGGGGCCGTGGACTCCGCGGACGAGGATCTGCTCGATATCGGCGCTTCGGCTGGGGCCCGTGATCAGGACCATGGACGCGGTCTGGTCGTTGGGGCGCTCGAGGCGGCCCAGGAGTTCGTCTAGGCCGCTGAGGAGCCGTGCGGTTTCGACTACTGCTATGTGGCGGACCGGGACCAGCGAGGCCATGCGTGCTTCTTCGTGGGAGGAGAGCATGACTAGGGTTCCGGTCTCAGCCAGCGCGAAGTCGGCGCTGGTGATTCCGTATTCCGCCTGGGCGCTGGCCTCCTTGAGCGATGCGGCGTCGGTGAAGCCGCTCTGAACGTTGCCGAGGCGGGTGATGCCGCAGCGGGCCAGAATCGGGGCATTCGAGGCCACGGTGCTCTTGTCTCCGATGATGCCCTGGACAATGGCCAGTGCCTCCTCGGGCTGTGCCACGTGATGGACCCGGCCGGCCAGTGCTTCCAGGCGTTCCTTGAACGATGCCACGTAGGCTTCCGGCGCGACGCGGGGCGGGGCGATCCGTACGGCGGGCGGCGGACCGGTGAGACCCGGGCCCTTCTTCAGATTGGTCCGGATGCGGCCAAGAATGGTATCGCGGGCCTGGGCGCTCACCGGCTGCCTCCCTGGCGTGCCCGCCATTGTTGGCGAAAGCTCTTTGGCGCCAGTCCGGGCAGGTCGCGATAGGCCAGCCAGCCCTGGAGCGGGCCGCGATTAAGAAATGCCGGAAGGGATTTCACCCAGCCGCCGCCCATCACGGGGCGCGCCAGGATGCGCAAGCGGTCCACCAGCCTGTAGAGCATGGGCGATGACATCAGACGCGCAAACAGGCGGTAGCCGAGCGCCTGGCTCCCTCCGCCACTGGGGCTCTGAGCAACATCCTGCCGCAGGTCCAGAAGCACCTTCGGAATGTCGATCTTGACCGGGCACACTTCATGGCAGGCGCCGCAGAGGCTGGAGGCGTAGGGCAGCCAGGGGTCCCGCTCCACACCATGAATCTGGGGCGTGAGGATGGCGCCGATGGGCCCCGAATAGACCCAGGGATAACTGTGGCCGCCGATCTTGCGGAACACCGGACAGATGTTGAGGCACGCCCCGCACCGGATGCAGTAGAGCGCCTGCCGTTTCTCCTCGCTCTCAAGCACGCGCGTGCGGCCGTTGTCGAGCAGGATGACGTAGAACTCCTCCGGACCATCCACTTCGCCGGGCCGCCGGGGGCCGTTGAGAAGCGAGGTATAGGAGGTGAGCGCCTGGCCGGTGGCGCTGCGGCCCAGCAGTTTGAGAAATACGGCCAGATCCTGCGCCCGCGGGATCAGCTTCTCGATGCCCACGATGGCGATGTGAATGCGGGGGACGGAGGTTGAGAGGCGCGCGTTGCCCTCATTTTCGACGATGAGCACGGCGCCCGAATCGGCCACCAGGAAGTTGCCGCCGCTGATGCCGATGTCGGCCCTGAGGAACTTCTCGCGGAGCACGCGGCGGGCGATGCGGGCCTGCTGCTCGGGGTCCGTCTCCTTCTCCTGAAGTTCGCGCTCGAAGATCTCGGCGACGTCGTAGCGGGTCATGTGCATGGCCGGCGCCACGATGTGATAGGGCGTCTCGTGATTGAGCTGGAGAATGTATTCGCCCAGATCGGTCTCAACCGATTCCAGGCCATGCTCTTCCAGGTGATGGTTGAGATGGATCTCCTCGGACGCCATGGACTTCGACTTGACGATGAGCCTGGAGCCGCGCTTCTTCGCCAGATCGAGGATGAAGTGCGAGACCTGCTCGCCGGTTTCCGCGAAGACGACGTGGCCACCGCGCCGGGTGACGTTCTGCTCGAACTGTTCCAGGTAGTAGTCGAGGTTCTCGATGGTATGCCGCTTGACGGCGTTGGCGTGGTCGCGCAGTTCCTGGTAGTCGGGAAACGCTTCGGCGCGTACGGCGTTGCGGCGCGCTTCCACCAGGCGGCCGGTGTTGGTATAGACCGCCAGTTGAAGCTGCGGCTTGCCGAGCGTCTCCTGAATCTTCGGGGGCGGTGAAGCAGGCATGTCAGATCCCCTGGGCCAGCACACTGGCCAGATGCATGGTGCGAACGGGCGAGCCGGCGCGGCGCAGCGTGCCTTCAATCTGCATGAGGCAGCTTGAATCGATGGAGACCACGATGTTCGCTCCGGTGTTTTGAATGGCCTGCACTTTGGTGAGGGCCATGCGGCTTGAGAGCTCGGCGAACTTGACGGAGAAGGTGCCGCCGAAGCCGCAGCACTCTTCGTGCGGCGTCATCTCGGTAAGGGTGAGGCCGCGCACGTTGGCGAGCAGGCGCCGGGGAGAATCCTTGATCTTCAGCTCTCGAAGAGCGTGGCAGGAGTCGTGGTAGGTGACCGTTTCATGGAAGGTGGCGCCCACATCGTCGATGCCGCAGAGATCGACCAGGAACTTTGAGAACTCCCACACCTTCGGCTCCAGATGATGGAACTCGCGCAGTAGACCGGGATCGCCAGTGCACTGGGCGTAGTGGTGGGAGATCATCGACGCGCAGGAGCCGGACGGCACGACGATGTAATCGCTCTTCTCGAAAACGCTCAGGAAGTGGCGCGCCACCTGCAACGCTTCAGCGCGGTAGCCGCTATTGAAGGCGGGCTGGCCGCAGCAGGTCTGATCTTCCGGGAAGTCGACGGCACAGCCGATGGACTCCAGAACCTTCGCCATCGCCAGGCCGGCGTCGGGGAAGATCTGATCCACCAGGCAGGTGACGAAGACGGACACTCGCTTGGGAACGGGCATGGAAGAGTCCATTCTCGCCGATTGGAGAGGTCTCCGTCCACGCCCGCGCGAGTTTTTCGAGTTACCGGCGGCGCAATTTGACAGCGACCAGGGCTGCACCGGCCAGGGCGAGCGCCATGGTGGATGGCTCCGGTACGCCTGTCGCTCCGCTAACCGTCAGGGTGCCGTCGTGCAGTCCATCGAGAATGAACGAGTCATGAACGCCGTTCGTATTGAAGCTGCCCGGAGCGAAGTAGAAGAAGAAGGTGCTCCCAGTCCCCGCGAGTCCGTACGCCACTACCACCGATGGGGTGACGGTGAACCCGGCGGCAACAGCGTCGACAACGAACTCCACGTGGTTGCAGACGTCGCAGGTTAGAGCCGCGCCGGGGAGATAGTCCGTCGTCGCCGCAGGCGGCGCCGCCAGAGTCAGCGTGAATGAGCCCGTGAACGGGTCGGTAGTGGCCGTCCGGGTTCCCGTGAATTCATAGACCACGGCGGCCTGAGCGGCAGCCGCGACAAACAACAACGTACAAAGAAACTTTTTCATTTCCTGTTCCTCTCGATTTGTGCCCCTCGTTGAGGACACGGTTTAAAACAGCAGCCGGTATTGCAGCCGGTTTTGCCGCAGCCGGCACAACGGACAAGGGTTTGCCTGCTGGCTGGCTGATAGTTAGGATACCATCGGGTCTGACGAAGATCAACCTGTTTGCGTACTGTTCCGTACGTACCGGACCGTGGGGAGCCAGGCCTGAGCTAGGTTTGCCCCGTCAGCGCCCGGGTCAGGGCCTGGCGCATGGCGGCCTCGCATTCAGGGAAGGCGATCCAGCTATAGCGATCATCGTAGCCTTCGCGGGCGGCTTCGGCGGTGGGGATGTAGCCGGGGGCGGACTCGGTGAACGCGGAGGCGAGCACAAAGCTGGACGGCAGCACCTGCTGAGCCCAGATCTGGTACTGGACGAAGCTTTCGGCCGGAAGCAGTACGATCCGCGCCGCGCCGAGGTCGAGACAGGGGACATCGATGGCGTGTCCGCGATCGAGGCGCGCCCGCCAGGCCAGCCCGAGCGCGGCGTCGGTGTGAGCACGAAAGGTCAGGGCGGGGTCGCGCAACGCGGCCTGCATTTCCGGGATGGCGAAGCCCGGCGTGCGGCGGGCTTGCAGGCGGAGCTTCGCCACGCGGTACGATACGCGCCGGATGGGTTCGCGCCGGGTGTCGCGCCAGGCGGCCGCCAAACCGTCGTACAAGCGCCCGGCGAGCACCTGGCGGTTTTCCGGGGCTCCGTCGTTGTAGCGGCCGGCCATGGTATCGCCGCTGCATCCGGAAAGATAGATCTGATGGACGGCCGGGTCATCCTGCTGGCGGCGGCGTCGCGCGATGACGGGAAAGTCGCCGGTGACGTCGCCCTGGCCGTAGTAGCTCATGGGATGGGTGGCGTAGCAGTTGACGGCGGCCACGGGCCGGTTGCCGGACCAGAAGCTGATTGTCCGAGCCCAGGGGTCGATGAGGCCTTCGGGCATGGCTCGGATGGCGGGATTGCGGGTGGCGCTGGTGCGGCTGAACTGAACGCGGCCGGAGGCATCGGCGAAGCGCCGGTTCGACGCGACACCTTCGACGCGCCCGCGGCCCATGCCCACGCTGTCCACGGGCACGGGGGCGGCCATGGCCTGGCGGATGGCTTCCGCCACACGCTGGATGCAGGCATCCTCGAACGCGGTGTCGCAGAAGACACCCTTGGCGTTGTGGGCGATGAGAAGGCGGTTCGCCAGACGGTCCGTATAGGGGGCGTCGTGCTGGTGGACGGTGCTGAGCATGACGCGTTCGGGGGATGTGGCGGCCGCGGCGGCCAGTCCACGGCGCCAGGCTTCAAAGGACTCATTGCGGATCTCGCACCAATCGATGGCGCAGAAGACCACCGGCCGGCCGGCGCCGGTGAGGACGAAGCCCCTGGCCTGAAGGGGATCCGTGATGGAGCGCGCCGGGACACCGTTGAACAGGGGGCCGCCGATGGGGGGCGTGACATCGGCGTCAAAGACGGAGAGCGCCAGCCGGTCCGGCCGGGCGAGCAGAAGGGCGGGAGCGCCCACCAGGGCGCGGCGCGAAAGGCTATTCCACGACGCAGACGGCTTTGAGGTTGCGGTGATCCTCGGCGTAGTCAAGCCCGTAGCCTACCACGAACTCATCGGGGATCGCGAAGCCGACGTAATCGACATGCACAGGCCGCTGGCGGCGTTCCGGCTTGTCGAGCAGGGCGGCGATGCGGAGGGAACGCGGCTTGCGCTGCTGCAGCACCTTGAGCAGATACGTGAGCGTGACACCGCTATCGACGATGTCTTCCACGACGAGGACGTCGCAGCCTTCGATGGAGGCGTCCAGATCCTTGGTGAGCTTCACTTCACCGGACGTGGATTTGCCTTTACCGTAGCTTGAGATGCCGATGAATTCCAGGCGCACGCTACGGTCGATGGCGCGAGCCAGATCGGCCAGGAAGATGAACGAACCCTTGAGGATGCCCACCAGATAAAGCGGCGCTTCATCCTGATAGTCGGCGGTGATGGTGGCTCCCATTTCCCGAATTCGCGCGGCGATCCGCTCCTCGGTGATCAGCGGGCGCAGCGGCGGCAGGGACATGGGACGCTGTCGGTGGGGCGAAAGAGGCTAAATCTTGTGCTCTTTGTAGTCGACGTGCTTGCGCGCCACCGGATCGTACTTCTTCTTCAGAAGCTTCTCGGTGGTGGTCTTGGGGTTCTTCGACGAGGTGTAGAAGTGGCCCGTGCCGGCGGTGGAGACAAGGCGAATGAGGATGCGTGGCATGTTCCTTGCTCCCTACACCTTCACTCCGCGCTTTTTCATGTCGCGCAGGACGGCATCGATACCCAGTTTGTCGATGTTCTTGAGGCCGGCCGCCGAAACCCGCATGCGGATGAAGCGATTCTCGCTGGGCACCCAGATGCGCTTTTCATGGAGGTTGGGCTCAAAACGGCGGCGTGTCTTGTTGTTGGCGTGGGACACGCGATTGCCCGACATCGGGCGTTTTTCGGTTACTGGACAGACTTTTGCCATGACGAATTCCGCTGGTTACATAGCCAGTGTAGCATAGACCGCGAACGTGGCCAGCCAGTGTTCGCCGCCGTAGCCGCCGGCGAGGTGAGGCAGGGTTCGCTCGATGAGACCGGCGGCGGCGCGTTCCAGGCGCGGGCGGCGCGGGTCGCCCGGGGGCAGGGCCGCCGCGATGCCGCGGAGGCACCAGGCGCGGCTGAAGGAGAGGCCGTCGAGATGCACGATCATGTAGTCGGCCCGGTCACTGACCACCGGGGGCTTGAGCAGGTTGTCGAGGCCTCGCGGATGGAGGTAGCGGCTGAACCAGCGGTGGAAGGCGGGGCCGGGCAGCACGCGGCGCATGAGGTCGGCCGTTTCGAGCGCGGGCGAGAGGAAGTCCGTGCCGTCCGGTTCCTGGATGGCTGTGACGGCGGTTGAGTTCAGATAATAGTCGCGGGCGCGGGCTTCGATGAGCCGGGCAAAGGCCGTATCGCCGGTCTTGCGCGCCCAGTCGAGCGCGAAGACCAGGCCGAAGGCGGTGTTGGGATGGACACCGGTGCGGTTGGGGTAAGTCTGGCGCGGCAGGAACTCCTTCCAAAGCCGCACCACCTGCTCCACGAGGGGCGCCAGGTTGCGGCGCCAGCGGGCGGCATCGGCGTGGGGCCATTCGGCCAGTTCCTGATCCAGTTTCAGCAGCCAGGCCCAACCGTAGGTGCGTTCAAAGATGCGAGCCAGCTGGTAGCGTGTGAAGTAGGCCGCCTCTTCCCGCAGGGGCGCTTCAGCGAAGCTGTCATCCAGCACGGCGCGCACGCGGGCGGCGTTGGGAAGGGGGAAGCCGCGAAGGAGGCGCACCAGCATCCAGTGGCCGTGCACGGAGGAGTGCCAGTCAAAGCAGCCGTAGAAGCTGGGGTGAAGCTGGCGCGGCGTGAGGCTGGCATCGGCCCCGGACTCCTGCGTGTGGCCGGTCTTGTTGGGATACTCCCGGGTGATGCACTTGAGGGGAAGTTCGGCGAGTTGAGCAGCCTGATCGGGCGTGAGCGCGGCCCGGGCGCAGAGAGCCGGCAGGAGGACGGCCGCCAGGCGCATCACCGCTTCTTCCGGCGCAGGAGGCGGAGCGACCTCTCTTCATTCGAATCGCCGCCATCCTCGCCCTTGTAGACATCATTGATGGTCCAGGGATCCTTGGTATCGCGGCGGAAGGCGGCGACTTTGGCCCGCAGGCTCAGGAGCGTGGCGGCGTGGGCCGAGTCCGCGGCCAGGTTTCTTACTTCGTTGGGGTCCGCTTCGATGTCGTAGAGTTCCTCGGCGGCGCGGTGGAGGTAGGCTTTGACGGGGCGCTGGCCCACGGCGGCGCCATCGCCCGCCTCGAGAATTCCCTGCCAGGTCCGGGAGGCCCAGAGGTCGCTTGCATGGGGGAACTCGAGTTCCGGGAACAGGTTTCGCAGATACTTGTACCGCCGCGTGCGGACACCGCGCGTGGGGTAGTACATGGTGATCTCGTGGTAGGTGTGCGAGAAGTAGACCTCCTCGCGGCCGGCGGGATTATCCTCTTCGAGCGTGGGGAGCACGCTCTTGCCGTGCAAAGGGTAAGCCGGTGGTTTGGCGCCCGCCCAATCGAGGGCCGTGGGCGCGATATCCACCCAGCTTGTGAGGCCGTGATTCACCACGCCGCGCCGGGATTGGTTGGGCGAGCGCACGATCATGGGCAGCCGGGAACCGGCATCGTAGAGGTTAGTCTTTGCGTTGGCGAACGGCATGCCGTTGTCGGAAATGAAGATGACCAGCGTGTTGTCCAGTTGCCCGGTTTCACGGAGGACGTTCATCATCATGCCGATGCCCTGATCGAGCCGGTTGGCGGCTTCGTAGTATTCGGCCACTTCCTCGCGGACGCCGGGGGTGTCGGGAAGGAAGGGCGGCACGGCGACCCTGGCGGGATCAAAGGGAGTGCGCTTGACGCCGGGATAGTCGCGATTGGCAAAACCGCGGGCGGCGCGGTGAGGGTCCGTGAAGCCCATGTGCAGATACCAGGACTGGGCGCCGGCTTCCTGAATGAACGCCTTGGCGCGGCCGGCCATTTCGCTGACATCGCGGCCGCCGATCTGGGCATCGAGATCCCAGCGGAAGCGTTGGATGGGATTGACGTGGAGCTTGCCGATGACGCCGGTCTTATAGCCGGCGTCCTTGAGAAGCGCGGGCAGCGGCCGGACGAACGGCAGGTAGCCGAAGTTGTGCGTGGAGTGCGCGTGCCCGTACTGGCCGTTGGAGTGATTGTGCAGGCCGCTCAGAATGACGGAGCGGCTGGCGCTGCACGACGCCGTGGTGCAGAAGGCATTGGAGAAGCGGACTCCGTCGCGCGCCAGGGCGTCGAGATTGGGCGTGACGGCGGTGCTGTCGCCGTAGGCGCCTGTGTGCAGGCCGAGGTCGTCGGCAATGAGCAGCAGGACGTTCCGCTGGCGGGCTTGCGCCAGTGCCGGAAGGCCGGCGGCGGCGGTTTGGAACAACTGCCGTCGTGTCATCAGAAAGTGAGCCTGAGCGCCAACTGGACTTCGCGCGGTTTGGGATTGAACGCCTGGGCGGTTACGACGCCGAAATTGGCCGTGCCGACGGCGCGGCCGGGTTCGCCGAACGTGGGCGTGTTGGTGAGATTGAAGGCCTCGGTGCGGAACTGCACCTTGAAGCGTTCCGAGATGGCGAAGTTCTTGAACAGGGAGAGGTCCAGGTTGTAGAGCGAATCGGTGTGGAGGTCGGGGAGCGTGCGGGCGACGTTTCCATAGGTGTAGCCGGCCGGGTTGACGAAGGCGGCGGTGTTGAACCAGCGGTCGATGGTGGGGTTGTCGAGCCTGGTCTGCTGGCCGGGCACGACGTTCGGACGGTTGCCGCCGCCCGCCACGGTGGCGGCGAGGGAGATGGGCGTGCCGCTTTCGACGGTCTGGATGGCGTTCAACTGCCAGCCGCCGGCGACGAATCGTGTGAAGGGGTTGGACGACTTGCCGAACGGCAGTTCCCAGAGGGCGCTGAACACCGCGCGCTGGGGCACATCCTGCGAGCTCTTGGAGCGCTCGGCGCGCATGTTGTTCCAGTTCTGAACGGTGGTGGTTACGGCGGCCCCGGGGCGCACCTGGCCCGAATTGGCGCCGTCGTCGATGAGCTTGGCGCCGGTGTAGGCCAGCAGGAATGACAGGCCTTGCGAGAAGCGCTTTTCCACCTTGATGGCCAGGGCGTGATAGATGGAGTTGTTGATGAACGAATAGCCGCCATTGACGCCGGTGAAGTGCGGGTGGGGCAGCAGGCTTTGGAACCGGGTGATGGTGGCGCCGGCGAGCGGACCCGAGGCGATGGCGCCACGGAACGGGTTCGGGATGGGGTTGGCGAGAGCGGCGCCCTGGGCGAAGTCGGCGTCGGAGATCGCGTTCAGGTTGCGGGCATCGGCGAACAGACGCACGCCATGGTTGCCCACCCAGGCGGCTTCAAACAGCCAGCCATTCCAGGGCTGGTGCTGAAGGGTGAAGTTCCACTGTTGCGTGTAGCCGCGATTGGCATTGCGCAACTGGCCGGAGACGGCGGTGCCGACGCCGGTGAGCAGACCGTCGCGGCTGCCGGTGGGCGGAGTGAGGCCATTCGGGAACGGATTCGACATGCGATCCTGCGGCGTGAGTCCGCCATCCAGGCTGGTGACCATGGGTGTGTCCTGCAGGTAGCCGGTGCGCGCGAAGGAGGCGGTGACGGGAACGTACATGATGCCGTAGCCGCCGCGGACGACGGTCTTCTGGCGCGCCTGCCAGGCGAAGCCGAAGCGTGGGCCGTAGTCGTTGTAGTTGGGCTCGCGCTGATAGCGGCCGAGGCCGCCGGTGCCGGGGTAGGTCAAGCCGCCGCGCAGGTTGTAGCCGGGCACGCGGAGAGGCGATGCGGCGCCGGGATCAAAGGTGGAGAGCACGTTGTAGCGGTCCGTGGGCGGGGCTTCGAACTCCCAGCGGAGGCCCAGGTTGAGAGTGAGTGTGCGCGTCACCTTCCAGTCATCCTGGACGAACGCGGCGTGGTACTTGATGCTGGCGGTTCCGTCGGTCTGGAGGCGGGCAAAGCCGGAAGCGGGCGTTCCCAGGAGCAGCGAAGCAACGCCAAAACCGGCGCCCGGACTGGCCTGCACGGGGTTCGGCCCCTGGGTGAATCCGCGATTGAACGTGTAGGTGCCGACGGAGAACTCGCGGCCGTAGTCATTCACGGAATAGAAGCGGTGTTCATAGCCGGTCTTGAGCGTGTGAGCTCCGGTGATCCTGGTGAGGGCGGCGCTGGTGAGCGTGGTCTGCGACGGACTGCCACGGGAGGCGATGGCGCCGAAGTTGGCGGCATCGGCAACGTTGAAGGTGGGGAAGCGTCCGGTGGCGGCGCCTTTGCCGACATAGGCCTGGCGCTTGAAGGCTTCCGGCATGCCGAGCGTGGCGATGTCGAAGCCTTCGCTGGGCGTGAAGAAGTTCTCGTGTTCCCGGTTGAAACCGGTGCGGGCTTCAAGCAGCAGCGTGGGCGTCAGGTTGTCGGTGTAGTTGAGCGAGGCGCTGTTGCGGGGGATCAGGACGCTGCGGCCATCGGGCTCAGCGGGTGTGGCCCAGAGTCTGGCGAACTTCCAATCCAGATCGTCCCAGGTGTAGCGGCCGCCGATGCGGCGGTTCGATGAGATGTTCCAATCGCCCTTGGCGGTGATGGCGTGACGGTTGATGGGACCGGGGCCCTGGAGAAAGAGGTTCTGGGCATTGGTGAACCGGGCACCGGGCAGATTGGGTTCCGGAAACGAGCGGAGGGCGTTGCGGCCCACGGCGTCGATGCGGTTGGCGGGGATGCGGTTGCCGGGGAAGGGATCGCGGATGAAGCCGCCGGCGGGGTTGGCGCGCGTGGTGGTGGGATCGAAGATGCTGATCAACTGGCCGTCGCCGGTGCGGGTATCGGAGAAGTCTCCGCCGCGTTGCAGCAGGGTGGGTGAGGTGATGGTGGCCTGGCCGGCGCGGCGCTCGAAGAACGCCTCGTAGTTGGTGAAGAAGAAGATCTTATCGCGCTTCACCGGACCGCCGAGCGACCCGCCGAACTGGTTGTAGGCAAGAGCGGCCACCTTGCGGCCGGCGCGGTTGGCGAAAAAGTCGTTGGCGTTGAAATTGTCGTTGCGGACGAACTCAAAGAGGTTGCCGTGGAATTCATTGGTGCCGCTCTTGCTGACGATGCTGACGATGCCGCCGGCGGTGCGGCCGAACTCGGCGGACATGGCGTTGGTGAGCACCTTGAACTCCTGGGTGGAGTCGATGGAGAGGAAGGTCTGGGTTCCGGCGATGGTGAGTTTTTCGCTGGCGATGCCGTCCACCAGAAATCCGTTGGCGAGCGGCGGGCCGCCGCCAATGGAGATGGCGGCCAGGCGCCAGCTTGAAAGCACCTGGCCGCCGAAGAAGCCGATGCCGCGAACGGTGGGGATCAGGTTGGCGAGCCCCAGCGGGTTGCGGCCGTTGAGGGGCAGTTCCTCCACTTTCCGCGTATCCATGACGGTGCCGAGCGATGAGGTATTGGGTTCCAGCAGCGGCGCTCCGCCTTTCACTTCCACAACCTCACTGACGGCGCCGATGTCGAGCACGATGGGGACGCCGATGGAGCGGTCGGCTTCGACGACGATGCCCTCGCGCCGCAGGCTCTTGAATCCGGTGTGCGCCACCTCGAGCGTGTAGATGCCGGGAGGCAGGATGAGGAATCGAAAGTTGCCATCCTGATCGGACGATGCGACGCGGACGAAGCCGGTCTGCGGGTTGGCCAGTTTGATCTCGACTGCGGGAATGGCGGCGCCGGTGGAATCGGTGACGGATCCGGTGATGGAGCCGGTCACCTGCTGCGCCAGAGCCATGGCCGATGCGGTGAGAGCAAGAAGCAGGGCACGCACGAAACGTTGCATGATGGAAACCCCCAAAAGCTGAAACTCTCTTCGATTCTACGTAGTGGGCCTGGCCCCGTCAAACGCGGTTGGCTTTGGCATCGCTTTGGGGCGATGACCCTTGGTGCGTTCTGCCTACGGGCGCTGATCGAGGATGGCCCGCGCGCGCTTGCGCATCATGGACTCGAATGAGGCGCGCGGCACATCGATCTTCTTGCGGAATTCGGCCTGCCGGGCTTCACGGCGAACCCCGGTGGGCAAGGCGTCGAGCGCGCGTTCAAATGCGGCGGGGGAGGCCTCACGGAAACCGGCGACGGCGCGGTAATAGCCGGTCTGATTCGGGACCTTGCGGCAACCAGTGATGAGGGCTTCGAGCACGGCGGCACGGCCTTCTCCATCGATGGACGGGTGGGTGGCGGCGATTCCGCCCCAGTCATCCAGAAAGGGCGCGAGAGGCAGCAGCAGGTCCGGCGAGGCGCGCAGGGGGCGCACGGCGCGGAGCGGGTAGTGGCGGTGGCCCTCGGCGGAGAGGAGGTCGCGGTAGAGGCGCATGGGGGTGACGAAAGCGGCGCCGTAGGGGCGGGTGTTTTCGTGACCCAGGCGGTAAAAACGGGACCGCGCTTCGGCGGTGGCCGCATTCTGGCGCCAGTAGGAGATGCCCTGATCGAGATCGCCCAGGTTGTGGGCGATGCTGATGGCGGCCTGAAGGGCGGCAAGCTCGCCGTTGCGCCGGGTGGCCAGCCGGTGGAAGGCAGCGGCTTCGCGCGCCAGTTCGGCATCGATGGCGTCGGCGGCACGGGTGGCGTAGAGGTGATCGCCGATGTCGAGGAAGCGGCCCAGGGCTCCGGAGAGGACGCTGAACTGTTCCCCGTTGTGGCCGCTGAGGGGACCGTTGCCGGCGTCGAGCCAGCGGCGCGAGACACGGGTGAGATCCCAGTGCATCATTTCGAGGGTGAGATCGAAGAGCGGCCGAAGGACGTCCGGGTCGCGTGATTGCTGCCAGAGCACGCCCCGGATTTTGGAATCGACGTCGGTGGGCACGAATGTGGCGACGGTGGCGTGGTGGCAGGCGAGGCAGAGGGCGAAGTAGTCCTGAAGCTGCTGGTGGCGGGTGAGGGGCGCGGGGTCGAGGCGCGCGGCGGCGGCGAGGATCTTGAGAAAGCCGGTGGGCCCGGCTCCCAATTGGATGAGGCGCCCAGTCTCCGGCGCGTCGAGCGGCAGGAACGGGGCGGTGTTGCGCACCTGGGCAAGGAGCGTCTCAGGCGAGATCCACTGATCCCAGAGCGGTCCGGGGGGCGGGTCCTGGGGGTTATTCAAGCCGGTAGTTCGGGGCTTCCTTGGTGATGATCACGTCGTGGACGTGGCTTTCACGCAGGCCGGCCGAGGTGAGCCGCAGGAAGCGCGCGTTTTCCTGCAACTCCCGGATGGTGCCGCAGCCGGTGTAGCCCATGCCGGCGCGGAGGCCGCCCACCAGTTGAAACACCCATTCGCCAAGGGGCCCCTTGGAGGGCACACGGCCTTCAATGCCTTCCGGCACCAGTTTGCCGCTGTTCTCCTGGGCATACCGGTCCGAGGCGCCCTGCGACATGGCGCCGATGGAGCCCATGCCGCGATAGGTCTTGAAGGTGCGGCCCTGATAGAGGATGGTCTCGCCGGGGCTCTCATCGGTGCCGGCAAGCAGGCTGCCGATCATGACGCTGTCGGCGCCGGCGGCAATGGCCTTGGTGACGTCGCCGGAGAACTTGATGCCGCCATCGGAGCAGAGCGGAACGCCCGTTCCGCGCGTCGCCCGCGACGCTTCGGAAATGGCTGTGATCTGGGGCACGCCCGCGCCACTCACCACGCGGGTGGTGCAGATGGAGCCGGGGCCGATGCCCACCTTGATGCCGTCGACGCCCAAGGCGACGAGGTCGCGCGCGCCTTCGAAGGTGGCAATGTTGCCGACAACCAACTCCACATCGGGCAGGGCGTGTTTCACGGCCTTCACGGCATCCAGAACGCGCTGGCTGTGGGCATGGGCGGAATCGATGGCCACGACGTCCACCTTCTTGCGGACCAGTTCCTGGGCCCGCTCCAGGAAATCGCCGGTGGAGCCGATGGCGCCGCCGCAGCGCAGGCGGCCCTGCGGATCCTTGGCGGCATTCGGATACTTGATGCGCTTCTGGATATCCTTCACCGTGATGAGGCCCTTGAGGTGATACTCATCATCGACAACGAGGAGTTTTTCGACGCGATGTTCGTGGAGCGTCTCCAGGGCATCGTCGAGCGTGGTGCCCACGGGAACCGTGATGAGGTTCTCCTTGGTCATGACGCTTGAGATGGGCAGGTCGAAGCGCGATTCGAAGCGGAGATCGCGGTTGGTGAGGATGCCGACCAGTTTGCCGCCGTGATCCACCACGGGGACGCCGGAGATCTTATAGCGCTGCATGAGCGCGAGCGCGTCGGAGATCTTCTGATCGGGGTGGGTGGTGACCGGATCGACGATCATGCCGGATTCACTGCGCTTGACGCGGTCCACCTCCTCCGCCTGCCGGTCAATGGGCATGTTCCGGTGTACGATTCCGATGCCGCCCACGCGCGCCAGGGCGATGGCGAGGTTCGATTCAGTGACGGTGTCCATGGCGGCGCTCACGACCGGGACATTCAATTGAATGCGGCGTGAGAACAGGGTCCTGGTATCCGCCGTGGCGGGCAGCACGTTGCTGTGGGCGGGCACCAGCAGCACGTCGTCAAAAGTAAGGCCTTCGTGGATTTTCGTTAGGTCCATCGGTGGGGTTTAACCATTTTAGCCAAAGCCCCGCGCCCGGTTCGCGGCTCCGTGGAGGCGGCTCTCTGGTAAACTGAAAGGAGCCGCGTTCAGGCGGCAACTCCCCTGTCAACTCATGATTAACGCAACTCAGATCCGCCCCGGCATGGTGATTGTCTTCAACAACGAGCTCCATTCGGTGTTCACCATGGTGCATCGCACGCCCGGCAACCTGCGCGCCTTCGTTCAGGTGAAGATGCGTAATCTTCGCAGCGGTTCGATGTTCGAGCACCGTTTCGCCTCCGAAGACCGGGTGGAAAAGGCGATGCTCGACGAGCAGGAAATGGAGTACATGTACGACGACGGCGAGTTCTACTACTTCATGAACACCGAGAACTACGAGCAGGTGCCGCTGGGCAAGGATCTGTTGGGCGATTCGGTGAACTACCTGATTCCCAATCTCAAGGTCAACGTGGAGTTCTACGAAGGCCGGGCGATCAGCGTGGAACTGCCGGTGACCGTGGATATGACCGTGGTGGAGACGGAACCGGGCCTGAAAGGCGCCAGCGTGTCGAATGTGGGCAAGCCGGCGAAGATGGAGACCGGCCTGGTGGTGACGGTTCCGCCGTTTATCAATGAAGGCGAGAAGATTCGCGTCTCCACGTCCGAAGGGACGTATCTCGAACGGGCGTAAGCCGCCCTTTGTTTGATCGGGCGTACGCCCTGGGCTCCCCTACCGGGCGTAAGCCGCCCGGAGCGCCGCTTCCAGCGCCGGTTCCTCGGCGGAATCCACAGTTCTCAGATCGATGAGCAGCAGGCCGTGTTCAATGCGTGCAACGACGGGCGGCGTGTGCGCTCGCAGGGCGCGCTCCAGTTTCACCGCATCGCCGGGGAGCGCCAGGAGCCGGGTCTGCAGTTTCTGATCGGGCGTTGATCCGCCGCCCACCAGCGATTCCCCGGGGATGACCGTGGCCCCGGGCCATTCCAGACGCGCGGCCAGTTGTTCGGCGCGGCGGCCGATTTCAGGCGCGGCGAGACGGATCATGCGCAGCGCCGGCAGTTGATCGTAGCGTTCAAACAGCAGGTGCCTGAGTGTGGTTTCAAGCGCCTGGACAATGAGTTTGTCGCACCGGAAGGCCCGGTACATCGGATTGCGGCGCAGACGTTCCACCAGATCGGGCCGTCCGGCGAGGATCCCGGTCTGCGGTCCGCCAAGCAGTTTGTCGCAACTGAAGGAGACCAGATCGATGCCGGCGCGGAGGCTGTCGCCCACCAGAGGCTCAGCGATGCCGTGGGCGTTCAGATCCACCAGGCAGCCGCTGCCCAGATCTTCATAGACGGGGACGCCGTGTTCACGGCCAAGCGCCGCGAGTTCGCCGAGCGAGGGCTTGCCGGTGAAACCGCTGACGTGGAAGTTGCTGGGATGAACCCTGAGAATCAGCCGGGTGCGAGCTGTGATGGCGGCGCGGTAGTCGTCGAGGCTGGTGCGATTGGTGGCGCCCACTTCCCGAAGAATGGCGCCGCTGCGCTCCATGATGGCGGGGATGCGGAAGCCGTCGCCGATCTCGATGAGTTCGCCGCGGGAGACGATCACTTCATGACCAGCCGCCAGTTCGTGCAGAGCCAGATAGACGGCCGAGGCATTGTTGTTGACGGCAATCGCCGGGGCGCCGAGCAGGCGTTCGAGCAGGCCGGTGAAATGGGTGTCGCGCTTGCCGCGACGGCCGGCGGCAAGGTCGTATTCCAGGTTGGTGTAGCCGGTTTCAGGGTTGAAGGCCGGCAGCGGCGCCCGGCCGAGGTTGGTGTGGAGGACAACGCCGGTGGCGTTGATCACCTTGCGCAGGGAAGGGGCGGCCAGACGTTGCAGGGCGTCTTCGAGGAGCGTGGATGGAGCGGTTGCCGGTGTGGAGCCCTGACGGATGGAGCGCCGGAGCGAATCGAGCACGGCCCGGGCTTCCCGTACGATGACCGCGTGGGGAAACCGCCCGGCGAGATCCGGTGTGATGAGTTCATCGACGGAAGGGAGGTCGCGCAGTTCCATGGAGTACGGGGAGGTCCCGCCGGGGCGCCCCCGGTGATCACTGCACCACGATACCGCGTTCTTCGAGCAGTGTGCCGGTGCGCTGAAGGAGTGTGAGCAGATTGCGGCGGTAGAGGACCGACTGATTGACGAGGTCGGACTGGGCTTGCGTGAGAGCGGTCTGTGAATCGAGCAGGAAGAACAGGGTGATGGTGCCCAGTTCGTACCGCTTCTGGTCCGCTTCCACGCGCTTCTGCGCCAGTTCCGCGGCGATTTTGGCGAGATCGACGGAGGCGCGGCTGTTTTCCACCTGGCTGACGGCGTTCAGGACGTCGAGCCGGATGGTCTGTTCGACGTTGCGGGCGCGGAGCGAATCCAGACGCTTGTTGACCACGGCGTCGGCGTAGTTGGCGGCGGCCGCGCGGTCCTTGAGCGGGAGGCGCAGGGTGAGAGTGAAGCCGTAGACCGGGAAGTTGAAGCTGCCGAGTTGATCGAATGCGTCACCGAGGCCGCCGGGGAGAACACGGGTGATGGTGGAGCGGGCCCCGGTGGGATCGAACACGTTGGTGCGCTGGTAGAACGGGCCGCCGCGGCCCTGCGAGGTGTACTGAAGGGCAAGGCTCAGATCGGGCTTCAGGCCGTTGACGGCGTTGCGGATCTGGAGATCGTCGACATCGAGGTTCTGGATGATGGCCTTCAGATCGGGCCGGGCGCGATAGGCGGATTCCACGGTCAGTTCGCGGTCGATGGGCCGGGAGTCCGTGGGGGGAAGAACGGGTTCGGTGAGCACCACCGGCAGGCGGCGCAGGTCGGAATCAAGATCGATGGCGATCTGGCGGCGCAGGGCGTCTTCGGCCTGGGCCAGACGGTACCGGGCCTGGGTGACGAAGATCTCGGCGCGGGCATACTGAGCCTGCGGCTGGTAGATTTCAAGGGCCGAAAGGGCGCCCAGATCGAGTTCGCGCCGGGCGCGCTTCAAGCTTTCGTCGGCAAGCGCCAAGGCTTGCTCCTGCACCTTGAGATTTTCGCGCGATCCGATGACATCCCAGTAGGCGTTTTCGGCCTGGGTGAGCAGGCGGATCAACTGGTCAAGCATGTTGTACTCCACCGAGCGGAGGCGGCTGCGGGCCACCATGATGGGGAGCTTGTTGATGGCCTGGCCGCGGTCCCGCAGCAGCGGTTGCGTGATGGTGAAGTTGAGGTTGGTGTTGATGGCCGGGTTGAAGTTGGCGAAGGTGGAGTTGGTGGATGTCTTCGAGCCGTTGAACCCAACGGTGTAGGTGGTGCCGGTCATCAGGCGCTGCTGGAAGTTCACCTGCAGGGGCTGCTGTAACTGCTTGACGGTGTCGGCGCCGGCAAGCAGGTCGGTGGCCGGGGTGTTGGTCCGGGTGTCGCGAAACTGGGCCTGCACGAAGGGGTCGAAGGGAGCGAACGCGCGGGTGATGGCATTGCGGGTGGGCTCAATGAGCATGCGCTGGATCTGGATGTCTGTGTTGTTGGCCATCACCAGTTCGAGATAAGAGCGGAGAGAGAGTTCGATCTTGCCATCGACGACGAAGTCCGACAGGCGGACGGGCGGGGAAAGTTCGACGCGCGGCGTGGGGATGGCGAACGTCTTCCGGAAATAGTTCGCGGTGCCGAAGGCCGGGGATTCCGGCGTGGTGAAGTCCTGAATCTGCGCCTTGAGGAGACTAGCGGCAAGACCGGCTGCCGCGATGAGTCGGGGGTTGAGCATTGTACGTTTTCTGAACCAGTAAGTCTTATTCGTAGCGGATGGCCTCGATGGGATCGAGTTTGGCCGCCTGCACGGCTGGGTAGATACCGAACAGGAGACCGATTCCCACCGAAACGCCAAAAGCCACGGCGATGGACGAGGTGGTCACCACGGTGGACCATCCGGCGGCTGTTGCGATCACTTTTGACAGGGTAAACCCGAAGAGGATTCCAATGGAACCGCCCATGATGGAGATGAGCACGGCTTCGGTGAGGAACTGCCGGATGATGTCCGCCTGGCGGGCGCCGATGGCGCGGCGGATGCCGATTTCGCGTGTCCGCTCGAGCACCGTTGCCAGCATGATGTTCATGATGCCGATGCCGCCCACCAGCAGCGAGATGCCGGCGATGCAGAGCATGACGACGCTGAAAATGAAGTTCGTGCGGCGCCGCTGTTCCAGCAGCCCGGCGGGGACGGTGATATTGAAATCGCCCGCATCCTTGTGCGTGGAAGCGAGAATGGCGTTGACCACGCTGGCGGTTTCAATGGAATCCGTGCCGTTGTGGACCCGGATGTAGATACCGTCGATCTCATCCCTGAGATAACTGTTGTTGTCTTCAAAACGCCGCATCACCGTATTGAGCGGCGCAATCACCAGGTTGTTGCGATTGGTGACTTCCACGCCCTCGACATCGGTGTCGGCGGTGGCTTGCTGCGAAAGCACGCCGACGACCTGCAGCCAGGTGTCGTTGATCTTGACGAACTTGCCGACGGCGTTGTCGTAGCCCAGCAGATTCACCTTGGCCGATTCACCCAGCACGCAGACCGGGGCGGACATGGAGTTGTCTTCCTCCGTGAAGAACCGGCCTTCAACGACTTTCAGGCTGTTGATGGCCAGGTAGCTGGGCTCGACGCCGATCAACTGGGGCGCTTCCTGCGAGGTCTTGGGCAGCACGCGCTGCGGCTTGAACCGCTTGCGGGGAGTGAGGGCTTCAATGCCCTGGACGTTTTCCGCGATGGCGCGGAAATCGCGGAAGGTGAGGCCCGGGGAGATGGCCCGGCGGGCTTGAAGCTCATTCCGGTCCACCGCTTCCTTGGCTTCGATGATGATGTTGTTCACGCCCAGAAGGTCGATGTAGCTCATCATCTCTTTCTGCGCACCCGCGGTGATCGACAGCATGGCCACCACGGCGCCCACGCCGAAGATCATGCCGAGCATCGTCAGCAGGCTGCGAAGCTTGTGCACCAGGAGGCTCGAAAGCCCCATGTAAATTTCAGGAATAATGCCCGAAACCGAAGCCATGTTACGACTTACCTCCCTTGGGCATCACGGCTCCGGCGCCGCCGCCACCACCGCCGCCTCCGCCGGAAGTGGAGCCGCCGCCCTTCTTCTTGTCGCCCGGTTTGGCGTTCGGGTCCGCCATGGCGATGACCTCGCCCTGCTTCAGGCCTTCGGAGATGATCATGGTGGATTCGCTGCGCTTCATCGGCCTGATCACGCGCTCCTCCCAACCACCCTTGGGGTTCCGGACGAACACGATCTGCTTGCCATCCTTCTCAAAGACCGTCTGCGCGGGGATGTTCACCGCGTCCGGAATTTTTTCGACGATGATCTCGACGTCGGCCAACAGGCCCGGCCGCAGAAGAACCTCAAGCTGGTTGTCTTCTTCCGGAGGAGGCGGCAGCTTCGCATTCTCCAGGTCCTTGGCTGAGAATCCACCGGCGCCACCGCCGCCCGGACCACCCGGGCCGCCGGCACCACCCTGGCCGCGACCGCCACGGCCGCCGCCGCCCGCA
>Ga0194132_10005223_pt1 | contig 21295 bp, 19 predicted proteins | sample TA2KigOf80mmetaG_FD_148612 | JGI IMG/M metagenome (GOLD analysis project Ga0194132, IMG submission 148612) | Freshwater microbial communities from Lake Tanganyika, Tanzania - TA2015054 Kigoma Offshore 80m | ecosystem: Environmental > Aquatic > Freshwater > Lake | place: Tanzania: Lake... | reverse complement strand
GCGTTCGATTTGCCAGCGAATCGCCCGAAGGGCATCACCGCTGAAGCGATGTGCCATGCCTTCGGCATGGACAAGAAGGTCACCGATGGTAGAGTGCGATTCGTACTCGCCTCCCGCATCGGGCAGGTGGAGATACGTGACGACGTGCCGGCCGCACTTCTCGACCAGACTCTCAACACGGACTTTCTCTGCGAATTCAATGACTGATGGTGAACAGGGCTTCCTCGGCCTGACCCACAACCCCTTCGTCACGGAAGAAACCCGTTTCTTCGAAGGCGGACACCGCAAGGCTGCGCTTGATCAGCTGCGGCACCTTGGTCAATGGTCGAGAGAGGTCACACTGGTCACCGGCCCGCTTGGGGCTGGCAAATCCGTATGTTTCCGACAGCTGTCCACGACCCTCGAACCGGGCGTGAAAGCGGCCCGCATCAACGGAGTTCTGATCAATACATTCCGTGAGGTGTTGTCGGCTGTGGCTCAAGGCTTCGGTGCATCGGTGAGCGCCGATGCGAATGCACGAACGCTCGCCGAGGTGCTCGCCACCTTCTTCATTGGCCAGGAGCGACAGGGCCGCTTCTGTCTCATCATGGTTGATGATGCACATCTGCTCGACTTCGGTTCTGTCGAGGAGGTGTTGAAGCTCACCCGCAACAGTCCGGTGAAACTCTGTCTTTTCGGCGAACCATCCCTGGTTAATGCCGTGACCCGACAGGCACAGCGCCAGGAAATCAATTGGCACGAGATCCGTCTCGGTGCATTCACGGTGGATGAGACCCGGGACTATATCGACTGGAAACTTGCCCGGGCCGGCTTTCGCGGCACACAGCCGTTTTCTCCGAGCCAGTTGGCTCGTGTGCAGAAGATGTCGGCAGGATTACCGGCGCAGATCAACCAGATCTGCTCTGATCTCGTCGACCGGCTCGAGTCCGGCCAACCCGCCGCAAGCAAGGCGAAATTTCCCCTGGCCCATGGTCTCGTTGTCGTGTTGTTGATTGTTGTGGTCAGCCTGTCCTACCTGGTCCTTTCCGGCAGCGAAACTGCGGACCCTGAAAATCTGCACACAGAAACTACCCGAACCACGATTCCGTTACCCGGCAGTGAATCGGCAGCCGGCGGAGAAGAAGCTCTGGCGGCTGATGCGGCTGATACGGAGGAGATCGCGGATTCATCTGTCGAAATGCTGACTTCGACAAACACGGACGAGCTGACGTTACCTCCGACAACAACAAGCACCGAAACGACCGACACTGTTCAAACGGAGCCTGTACCCACGGAGCCGGTTCTGACACCTATGCCGGATCCTGCAGAAGTCAGCGCCCGGGTCGAAGCGGCTACCGTCAGTACGATGCCAGCCGCAACCTCAGTCGCAGAGCAGAGCAGCGGTGTCGTCGACGCAACCCGGATACCTGCGGCAACACACGATGTCGAATGGCTGCTTGACCAGTCGCCGACAGCATTCACGATTCAGCTTGCGTCGTTCTCGATCAACGAACGGCTGGTGAACTACCTGAACCAACAAAAGTCACCGGAAGATTTTGCTTGGTATCCGATTGAACGCGGCGGCAAACGATGGTTCGTGGTGACCTGGGGGCAGTTCGCAACTCGTGCCGACGCCGTGCAGTCAGCCGGTGCGCTGCCTGCGGAAACCGGCAAGGTGGAGCCGTGGATCCGGCCGATGTCGATGGTTCAGGATGCCATTCGCGCGACACGCTGACGTGGCGACGGTTGCTTGCGGTATCGATCCGCTCTTTTCTTGATTCGTTATTTTCTTAATCTGTACTTTTCTAGATCTGTTCTTGTCTGAATCCGCTTATGGCAGCCGCGTACTGCCCGTCAGAAAACGATCAATCTCCCGGGCTGCTTCGCGTCCTTCATTGATGGCGCGCACGACGAGCGACTGGCCACGGCGACAATCACCGGCGGCGAAAACACCTGCGACATTCGTGGCGTAGTTGCCGTAGTCGGCGCGGTAGTTCGAGCGTTCGTCGTAAGAAACGCCAAGCGGATCCGATGCCGCGTGCTCCGGACCCAGAAATCCCATGGCGAGCAGGATCAGATCCGCGGGCCAGAATTTTTCAGTACCCGGGATATTCTCGAAACGCCCGTTTTTCATCTCGACGTTGATCGTCTTGACGCCCTTTACCTGGCCGTTGCCGTTGTCCTGGAACTCGAGCGACGAGATGCTGTAAACGCGCGGGTCCTCGCCGTTCCGGTGAGCCGCTTCCTGGTGACCATAGTCGGTACGGAAGATCCGCGGCCAGGTCGGCCACGGGTTGTCCGCGGCGCGACCTTCGGATGGCTTTGGAAACAGCTCGAAGTTGATCAGTGATTTGCAGCCGTGCCGAAGCGAAGTACCGATACAGTCGGTGCCGGTGTCACCACCGCCGATGACGATTACGTCCTTGTCCTTGGCAGAGATGTAGTTGCCATCAGCGTGATTGCTGTCGAGGAGGCTCTTGGTGTTCGCGGTCAGGAACTCCATGGCGAAATGAATGCCCTTGAGGGGCCGTCCCGGAATGGGCAGATCACGGGGTAAAGTTGCGCCGGTAGCGAACAGAATTGCATCGTGGGCAGCTTTCAGAGCTTTGATATCTACGGTGCCGTTGGCGCCGTCGCCAACCGACCGGCCGGTTACAAACACGACGCCTTCGGCCTCGAGCAGCCGGACACGGCGATTCACCACTTCTTCTTTGGCGAGTTTCATGTTCGGGATGCCGTACATCAAAAGCCCGCCAATCCGATCCGCACGTTCATAGATCGTGACGTTGTGACCCGCACGGTTCAGTTGTTGGGCCGCCGCGAGTCCAGCAGGGCCGGAACCGATCACTGCGACTTTCTTGCCACTCCGTTCCGCCGGTGGCTCGGCCACCACCCAGCCTTCAGCGAAGCCGCGGTCGATGATGGCCATCTCGATGTTCTTGATCGTAACAGCGGGATCCGTGATACCGAGAACGCAGGCACCTTCGCAGGGCGCCGGGCAAACACGGCCAGTGAACTCAGGGAAGTTGTTCGTCTTGTGCAGGCGATCGAGCGCTTCGCGCCACTGGTTGCGATAAACGAGGTCATTCCACTCGGGAATCAGGTTGTGGATCGGACAACCGTCGTTGGACTGGCAGAACGGGACACCGCAGTCCATGCAGCGTGCACCCTGACTCTGCAGGCGGTTGTCATCGTGCGGAGTGTAGATTTCCCGGAAGTCGAGCAGCCGCGCTCCCGCATCGCGGTAAGGCGCGGTGTTGCGCGGAAATTCCATGAAACCCGTTGGCTTGCCCATGAGACGTTCAGTCCTTCTTTGGATCGGCGAAGCCGTCAGCCCGCGCTGACGGCATTCCTGCGCTGTTCGATAACCCGTTTGTAGTCGGTCGGCATCACCATCACAAACCTGCGCGAGGCGTTGCGCCAGTCGGCAAGGAGCCGCTCGGCGACATTGGAACCGGTGTACTGGAAGTGTTTTTCGACCAGCGTCTTCAGCTCACGGTCGTGTTCATCGTCGCTGACGGATTCGAGCGCAACCATCTCCGTATTGCAGAGATCAGCGAAGTTACCGTTCAGATCGTAAACCCAGGCAATGCCGCCGCTCATGCCGGCGGCAAAATTGCGACCGGTCGTGCCGAGCACCACCACACGACCACCGGTCATGTATTCGCAGCCATGATCGCCGACACCCTCCACTACCGCACTCGCACCGCTGTTGCGAACACAGAAACGTTCTGCAGCCGCACCACGTAGATAGACCTCGCCGCTGGTTGCTCCATAGAGGCACACGTTGCCGACGATGATGTTGTCTTCCGGCCGGAAACGACTCTGCTTCGGTGGATAGACAACGATGCGACCACCGGAGAGGCCTTTGCCGACGTAGTCGTTGGCATCGCCTTCTACTTCCAGCGTAACCCCCTTGGCCAACCAGGCGCCGAGGCTTTGCCCTGCGCTGCCATTGAAGCGGAAGTGGATCGTGTCATCGGCCAGCATGCCTGCGCCCACTGCACGGATGATGCGGTTCGACAACATCCCGCCAACCACGCGATTGGTGTTGAAGATCTGCATTTCGTGGAAGACGCGGGCACCTCGCTTCAGTGCAGGTTCCGCAAGCTCCATGAGTAAATTGTCGAGGGACTTCTCGAGACCATGATCCTGATGGTGTACGCAATACGCACCGAGGAAGTGGGTCGGAACGGGCGCTGGTGTCAGCAACTTGGAGAGATCAAGCCCTCTGGCTTTCCAGTGATCCACCGCCGGCTGCACAACCAGCGCATCCACACGGCCCACCATCTCGTTCATCGTTCGAAAGCCGAGCTCCGCCATGATCTGGCGCAGTTCCTTGGCAACCATGAAGAAGTAGTTAATGACGTGTTCTGGCTGACCTGCGAACTTCTTGCGCAGCACCGGGTCCTGCGTCGCGACACCTACCGGACAGGTGTTGAGGTGACACTTGCGCATCATGATGCAACCCAGCGCAATCAGCGGCGCGGTGGCGAAACCGAACTCTTCCGCGCCGAGCAGCGCAGCAATCGCCACGTCGCGCCCGGTCTTGAGTTGCCCATCAGTTTGCAGCACAACCCGCGAACGCAGGTTGTTCATCACCAGGGTCTGATGGGTTTCGGCGATGCCTAGTTCCCACGGCACACCGGCATGTTTGATCGAAGTCAAAGGCGATGCACCAGTACCGCCGGTATCGCCGGCGATGACCAGGTGATCCGTGCGAGCTTTCACCACACCGGCAGCGACAGTACCCACGCCGATTTCGGCACCGAGCTTCACGCTGATGCGGGCTTCCGGATTGGCGTTCTTCAGGTCGTGGATGAGCTGGGCAATATCCTCGATCGAATAGATGTCGTGATGGGGCGGCGGGCTGATGAGGCCTACACCCGGCGTGGAATGCCGCAGACTCGCGATGTAGTCATCGACTTTGCCACCAGGCAGTTCGCCACCTTCGCCGGGCTTCGCACCCTGCACGATCTTGATCTGCAGTTCGTCGGCGTTAGTGAGGTAGTTGATCGTGACACCAAAGCGGCCACTCGCCACCTGCTTGATCGCGGAGCGCTTCGAATCGCCATTTGGCAGTGGTGCGAACCGTGCGGCGTCTTCGCCACCTTCGCCGGTATTGGATTTACCACCGATCCGGTTCATCGCGATGGCCAGCGTTTCGTGGGCTTCAGCACTGATCGAGCCGAAGCTCATCGCCCCTGTGGCGAATCGTTTGACGATGTTCTCTGCCGGTTCAACTTCTTCAATCGGCACCGGGCCACCATTGGCGCCAGGTTTGAATTGCAAAAGTCCTCGCAGTGTTGCCTGGCGGTGGTTGATCTGATTGATCTGCTTCGCGAACTTCCAGTAGGCATCTTCACTGTTGGTACGCACGGCAACCTGCAGCGTGGCAATGGCGTCCGGATCCCACATGTGGATGTCCCCATGGCGACGCCAGTGGAAATCACCCGGGTTCGGCAGAATGGCGATGTTGTCGCCTTCACGCGTTGGATAACCCAGTGAGTGACGACGCTGCATCTCTTCAGCGAGCACGCCAAAATCCGCACCCTGGACGCGGCTTGCGGTACCGCGGAACGCGGTTGCGACCACATCCTGGGCAAGACCAACGGCCTCGAAGATCTGTGCGCCTTTGTAGGACTGCAGGGTCGAGATGCCCATCTTCGCCATCACTTTCAGCAAGCCTTTGGCGACGGCCTTGCGATAGGCATAGACCACGTCTTCATCGCTTTCGACATGGTTGACGTCATCGAGCAGCCCTTCCCGGCGGGCGTCCCAGAGGGACTCGAATGCCAGGTAAGGGTTGATTGCATCGGCGCCGTAACCAACCAGCAGACAGTGATGATGCACCTCACGCGCTTCACCAGACTCGGCGACGATGCCGATGCGGGTACGCGTATGTTGTGCAACGAGGTGCTGGTGCACCGTGCCTACGGCGAGCAACGTGCTGATGCCGATGCGTTCTGGACCGATGGCACGATCAGACAGGATCAAGAGGCTAACGCCTTCATCGATGGCGCGGCTGGCCTGTTCGCGGATCTGGCGCAGTGCAGTTTCGAGACCTTCGCGTCCGGAACCTGCCGGATAGGTGACATCGATGACCTGCGAGCGCCAGCCGCGATGGTTCATGTGCTTCAGGGTCGCGAGTTCGGAGTTCGAGAGAATCGGATGGGGTACACGCAGACGGTGTGCGTGTTGTTCGGTCTGCTGCACGAGGCTGGCTTCCGGCCCGATGTAACATTCGAGCGCCATGATCACTTCTTCGCGGATCGAATCGATCGGCGGGTTAGTCACCTGCGCAAACCGCTGCTTGAAGTAGTCATAGAGCATGCGTGGCTTGGTCGACATCACTGCGAGAGCTGCGTCATTGCCCATGGAGCCCAGTGGGTCGCGCAGTTCCTGGATCATGGGAATGAGCATGAACTGCATGGTTTCGGTGGTGTAACCAAACGCCTGCATGCGCTTCAGCAGCGTTTTCTGATCGAGCCCTTCGCCAACCACGATGGGAACTTCGGCAAGGTCGAGACGCTGGCGGGCCATCCATTCGGCAAATGGCGCGCGGGTCGCGAAGTCCTCCTTCAGCTCCTCATCGGGAATCATCCGCCCCTGTTCAAAGTCGATCAGGAACATCCGGCCCGGGCGCAACCGGCCCTTGGCGATCACGGATTCCGGTTCAACCGGAATCACGCCGACTTCCGAGGCCATGATGCAGCGGTCATCGTCAGTGATGTAATAGCGGCTCGGGCGCAGTCCGTTGCGGTCAAGGACCGCACCGATGTAATTGCCATCCGAAAAGACGATGGATGCCGGGCCGTCCCACGGCTCCATCAGGCAGGAGTGGTATTCGTAGAAGGCCTTTTTCGCCGGGCTCATCTGCGTGTGCTGTTGCCAGGCTTCCGGGATCATCATCATCACGGCTGCCGGAAGGCTGCGGCCATTCATGAGCAGGAATTCCACGACGTTATCGAACGCCTGGGAGTCCGAACCGTCGGGCTCTACCACAGGAAAGAGCTTGTGCAGATCGGCACCAAAGAGGCTCTCACCAATGTTGCCTTCCCGGGCGTTCATCGAGTTGACGTTGCCGAGCAGCGTATTGATCTCGCCGTTGTGGCTCATGTTGCGATTCGGCTGGGCGCGATCCCACGACGGGAAGGTATTGGTGCTGAATCGCGAATGGACCATGGCCATGTGCGTTTCGAAATCCGGCGCCTGCAGATCCGTGTAGAAGTGAAAGACCTGATGCGGCGTCAACATCCCCTTATAGACGATGATGCGGGCCGAAAGCGTGCAGATGAAAAACAGCACCCGCTCCGTCAGCTGGTGGTTGCCGCGCAGCTGGTGAGTGGAGTGTTTGCGTACGAGGTAGAGCTGTCGTTCGAGCGCTTGACCGGTCAGATCGTTGCCGCCGATGAACAGCTGCCTGAAGGTCGGCATGGCCGCTCGTGCAGCATTGCCGATATCAGCGCCGTCGGGATCCGTGGGCATGTCCCGCCATCCAAGAAGGGTAAGCCCGGCATCTCGAATCGCAGCGTCGACGACGCCGATGACATGCTGCTGTTCGTCCGGCTTGTTCGGCAGGAAGACGTTCCCCACACCGTAGGCACCGGGCTCAGGGAGATCGATACCTAAGTCTGCCTTGGCGACACGGGCGAGCAGCTTGTGGGGCAATGCGGTCAGTACGCCCGCGCCGTCGCCGGTATTTTTTTCGTAGCCGACGCCGCCACGATGGTCCATGCAGCGGTTCATGTGTTCCGCGTCGCGAAGAATCTGGTTACTACTTATGCCTTTGATGTTGCAGACGAAACCTACGCCGCAGCCGTCTTTTTCATAGGCCGGGTCATAAAGCCCCTGGGCATCTGGCAAACCAAAAGGTCTTCGCTCTGTCATGTCACCGCTCGTTCGCTCGGCAAAAAAGTTAGGGACGAACCCCGCCTTGGTCCGCCAGAAAATGCGGACTTCCCACATATAGCAATCAGGGACGCGAGCACACCGCCCGGCTCGTCTTCAACCGGCGGTGGTTCGTGCTCGCGGATTTCCTGTCGGGCCCCGTCTTCAGTAGATGCTGTCAGCAGATGCCTTAAGCAGAGGAGTGGCCGCGATCTGTCATGAACTCGTTCGTTCTTGGGCCCTAACTTGCTGGTTTACTTGTTCTTTTGCGCGAGTCGGGCCCGCCAACGCGGAGGGGAAACATGGCAGAAAAGGCAGGTTGAATCAAGTAATCCGGCCGGGACGGAAGGCAGCATGTTGGAGACGTTGGTGCCCGTGCGAAGATGGGGATTGATTGAAACCCATCCATAAGGAGGTCGTTGTGGTGGAACGCGACCGATTTCCCGTGGTTGTGCACGTTCTCTTTACCCGGAAGAACAACGGTTCACGAGAGATCTGCCTCTTTCGACGCAGCAACACGGGTTTCATGGACGGCTGGTTCACGCTTCCGGGTGGCCATCAGGAGCAGGGAGAAACGCTGGCCGAAGCCGCGGCCAGGGAATGTGCCGAAGAAACCGGTGTGGTGATCGACGCGCCGACCCCCATTGCTGCACTCGGTTATCAGAGCCGTGCGCATCAAGGCCTCAACTTTATCTTTCGCTGCGATAGCTGGAGCGGAGAGCTGCGGCTCGCGGAGCCGGTGTTCGATCAAATGGTCTGGGTCCCGCCCGAGGCGCTGCCTCAGCCTTACGCCACCTGGCTCGACGAGGTTCTGCTGATGGAGGCGGAAGGACGCTGGCTCAAGGAAATTCGCTACAGCTGAACAGATCCCGGTTCTCCCTGTTTTTCAAACCCGCCTGTGATCCCACTTAGACCCTTCGCCAATGATGTGGGCTAGAATCCGCGCCGTTTCAATCATTCCACTTTCCAATCCACTTTCCATTCCAACTTCCACAGTTCAACTGATCGCAGGGCGGAGCGAAGGTTTATGAAGACACCGGTGAGGGTGACAGTTACGGGTGCAGCAGGACAGATCGGTTATGCGCTGCTTTTCAGGATCGCCTCCGGTGACATGCTGGGCAAGGACCAGCCGGTGATCCTGCAACTCCTCGAGATCACGCCGGCGCTCGGCGCCCTCAAAGGGGTGTGCATGGAACTGGACGACTGTGCCTTCCCGTTGTTGCGCGGCATCGTGCAATCCGATGACCCGAGTGTCGCCTTCAAGGATACCGACTACGCCTTGCTCGTCGGCTCGCGCCCGCGGTCCAAGGGTATGGAGCGCAAGGACCTGCTCGAAGCCAATGCAGCGATCTTCTCGGTACAAGGCAAGGCCTTGAACTCAGTTGCATCGCGCAAGGTGAAGGTGCTCGTGGTAGGCAACCCGGCCAATACCAACTGCCTGATTGCCCAGCGCAACGCGCCGGACCTCGATCCGCGCAATTTCACGGCGATGACCCGCCTCGACCACAATCGCGCGCTTGCGCAACTGGCGCAAAAAACCGGTACCCACACAACGGATGTTGTCGGGGCATGCATCTGGGGCAATCACTCAGCGACCCAGTACCCGGACCTGCACCACACCACTGTGGAAGGCAAGTCGGCGCTGTCGTTGGTTGATCAAGCCTGGTATTCGGGCACTTTCATTCCGACCGTGCAGCAGCGTGGCGCGGCCATCATTGAAGCGCGGGGAGCATCTTCCGCAGCCTCGGCGGCCAACGCAGCGATTGATCATATGCGCGACTGGGCGCTGGGCAGCAATGGCGTCGTCAGCATGGGGGTCTACTCCGATGGCAGCTACGGCATCGACAAAGGGCTGATCTACTCCTTCCCGGTACGGTGTGCGGGTGGTGACTGGAAGGTCGAACAGGGCCTTGCGATCAACGATTTCAGCCGCGGCAAGATGACAGCCACCGAAACCGAGCTGAAAGAAGAGCGCGATGCTGTCGCGCATCTGCTCCCGTAGTTCTCTCCCGTTAAAAGGGCTTTTGACCCGAAGCTGGTGAATGCCGGCTTCGGGCTCTCATCAAACAGGATCGCGTTGAAGGCTCTGATCAGGCCCTCGTGAGCTCTGCGTAGCGAGCCGGCGGCGGATGCCCCACGAATGTTTTGCCAAGGTCCTCGTAGTGCTTCCATGAAATCAGCGCGTGGTTGGCGGCTTGGTGCGCATCTCGCAGCTGTCGCTCGAGCGGACTGTCCATCCGGCTGCCTGTGGTGCCTGCCGTATTGTTCAGCATGTCGACGATCTCCCGGCACGACTGTGCCGCATGCGCGCAGGCGAGCAGTGCCGGCCAATAAACCGGCCATTCCGGATCCAGGCGACCACCTTTTGATGGCAAGGGGCCGAGGTGGTCTTCGAGGCGATCCTGGGTGTCGAGCACAAATGTTCTGGCGGCCAACAGCTTGGCCTGGGCTTCACCGATCCGGTATTGCACCTGCGCCTGATCCTTGAGCATCGATGACGCACCCCAGGGTGTCTTCATCTGCGCGAGTTCAATGAACGAGTCGAGGGCTCCCCGACAAACACCTAGGGCGACGGCCGCCTTGTTGTAGATCGCGTGAGTCGGGTTGCGGTAGGTGGGGTTGTTCCATAACTCACTCGGGCCGAGTGACCTGAACGGCAGCAGGTTTTCCGGTGGTACGTAGCGGTCCGTCATGCGTACGTCGTGGCTGCCGGAGCCGCGCATCCCCGCCGTATCCCAGGTGTCGATGATGTCGAACTCGCCGAGCGGAAACATGAAGGAAGACTGCGCCGGTTGTCCGGTGCTGTCATCGACGGTCATGGCGCCCATCAGAAAATTCCAGGTCGCGTTGTGGCAACCGCTTGCGAACGAACCCTGGTAGTTGATCCGCCACCCGTCACCCTCATGGTTGGCATGTCTGCCAGGACTCGGGCCGTTTGCCGGGCCATGTCCCGAACAGACGAGCGCATCCCAGTCATCGAAGATCCGTTTGGCGAGAGCCGGCTCCATGCGTCGGATGATGAGTGCATTGATCTCCGAAGAGATCTGCGTGCACCAGCCAACGGAACCATCGATCGCGGAAACTGCTTCGACGATTTCGATCTGTTCCCGTGCCCGCAGGTTCTCACCGCCGAGTTCGAGGGGCAGCGCGAATCGATACAAACCCTGCTCTGCCATGATCTTCGACGCCCACGCAGGCAGATGCCTCAGCTGCTGCGCTTCGTCGCCAGCAGCCTTTAGCGATTCTTTCATCGATGCGATGCGGTCGAGAATCGGCGTCTTCGCGATTCCGTCGCGTCGTTTGAGAATTTCATCACGGACCATGGCAGCGTTCTCCTTGGCGGGCGGGGTGTTGACGACTGGGAGCATACAGCACCGTCGAAGGCATACGCAGCCTGCAAATCAGGAGTAATGTCGAACACAACAGTGCTTTGGGTGTGCAGCATGAAGGGACTTGAAGGCAAGGTCTTCGTTATTACGGGCGCAGGTAGCGGCATCGGCCGTGGTATCGCACTGCGATTGGCGGAGGAAAAAGCCCGCATTGGCATCATCGATCTGAATGCTGATGGCGCTGCAGAAACGGCCGGGATGATTGAACGTGCTGGAGCGATGGCCTTCTCCGCACCTGCGGATATCGTCAGTTATGAAGCGGTCGTTGAGGCTGTGAATGCAATCGAAGCCGCGCTCGGCCTGGTGCACGGGCTTGTCAATAATGCTGGCTGGGATCAGGCGATGCCGTTTCTCGTTACCGACACCGCACTCTGGAAGAAGATCATCGACATCAACCTCTATGGTCCACTCAACCTGCATCACATCGTTGTGCCGAGGATGATTGAAAGAGGCATCGGCCGGGTGGTGAACATCGCCTCTGATGCTGGTCGCAATGGCAGTTCTGGCGAAGCGGTGTATTCAGCCTGCAAGGCGGGCGTAACAGCGTTTGGCAAGACCCTGTGCCGTGAGGTGTCGCGCAAGGGCGTGATCATCAATACGGTTTGCCCGGGTCCTTCGGATACGCCGTTGTTTGCGAGCTTTGCCGGCGAAGGAGAGCAGGGTGCAAGGCTGCGCGCGGGTCTCGAGAAGGCGATACCGCTCGGTCGGCTGGGTCAGCCCGAGGACATCGCTGGCATGGTCGCCTTCTTGTTGAGTGATGAAGCTGGGTTCATTGTCGGACAGACCATCAGCGTGTCGGGCGGGTTGACGATGCATGGGTAACACCGTTCCGAGCAGCTTTAAGTCCCCCTGGAGCCGGGAGTCCGCTTTTCCCGGAATGCACGGCGCTCTTCCGCACCATCTTCGCTTTCACGCACCTTGAGCAGAAGCTCGCGTCTGATTATACCGGCTTCCGCGGGGCTCTTGTTCAGGGTCTGCTGCGTAAACTGCTTGAGCGTCGTCATGACGAGTGGAGCGGAATTCGCGAGGATTTTTGCCATAAGCTGCGCTTCTGCCAGCTCTTCTCCTGTCGGCACCACACGATTGACCATGCCCGCTTCACGGGCGCGCTTCGCATCCAGGTCTTCACCGAGCAACATGAACTCCATGGCGATTTTGTGCGTAATGCGCACTACGGCACTCGCGATCAGGCCACCGGTGAATCCGAGTTGTGCTTCGGGCTATTTGAAAACGGTGTTTTCAGCAGCCACCACGAGATCACACATCTGCACGATTACGTAGGCGCCACCGATGCACCAGCCGTGCACAGCGGCGATCACCGGTTTGGTCACCGTGGCACCGATGGATGGCACGCCCTGCCACATTTCACGGGGAGGATCCTTGATGTCCGCGCCAACGGAAAAAGCCCGGTCACCTGACGCGTGGAGAATCGCCACCCGGTCATCTCTGTTCTCGAACTGCCGCCACGCCGACTGCAGACCAACGATCACCGCTTTGTTCAGCGCATTCATCTGCGCCGGCCGGTTGATCGTGATCGTGGCGATGCTGTCGGACGAAGTGTAAGTAACAACTTCGTCCACGTTACTTTCGCTCCAGCCAGGCATTGAATCTGGGCTTGCGTTTTTCGTGGAATGCGCCCACCCCTTCTTTCACATCCGGATGGTGATCGGAGATCGCGGTCTTGGCGGCGATATCGTCGAGCGCCTGTGGCCAGGTCTGTTCTGCGGCGTTGTAGAGGGAGCGCTTCAGCAAGCGCATGGAAACCTGCGGTCCGTTCGCGAACTCCCGCGCCCACGCCAACGCGGTTGATCGAAGCGCTTCGGGTGCAACCACCTCGTGAATGAGCCCGAGATCGTGGGCCTCCGTCGCGGTGACGATCCGTTTGCGCATCACGAAGTCGAGTGCCCGTGACAACCCGAGCAGCTGCACCAGCAGGAACTGGCCGCCTTCATCCGGCAGGAGTCCAAACCGAAGTGTGGCGCTGCCGAGACGCGCCGACTCCGACGCGATGCGAAAATCACAGGAGAGCGCCAGGGACAGCCCGGTCTGGATGGCCACACCGTTGATCGCGGCGATGGTGATCTTGTCGAGATTGCGCACCGAGGTATTGAGCGCCTGGGAGATCGCTCGCAACCCGTTGTAGGTACCCAGGGCGTTGTGATGACCAGGCGGAATCGGCTGCACCAGTGGTGTGCCACCCAGTTCGGTACCCTTATAGGCCTTGAGATCATCGCCCGCACAGAAGCCGCGACCTTGACCGGTGAAGACCAGAACCCGTACGTCGTCATTCATCTGCGCGTGGGTCATGGCTTCGATGAGATCCCGCTTGATGGCGGTGGTCATGCCGTTGAGGCGTTCGGGAGTATTGAATTCAAACCAGGCGATGCCCGGTTCGTTCATCGAAACTTCAAAGCCAGAGAACTTTCCGGTGGGCATACCCATGATTCCCTCCCCTCTCTATATTTTACGCTCGGTTATCTGACGCTCGGTTGGTTGTGCCCTTCAGTCGCCCATGAACATGCGCCAGGTGGCAAGGTCCTTGACGCGCATGTAGGTATTGATCCGCTTCACTTCAGCCATCGTGGCATTGGGGATGTGGGCATAATTATGGCCGGGCAGCAGAAGTGTGTCGTCGGGAAGCTCCGCGAGCTTCTGCATGCTGTAGTACATCTGCTCCGAGTTTGAGCCCGGCAGGTCCACGCGCCCGCATCCGGTGATGAACAGCGTGTCGCCGGAGATCACCGTGTGTTTGACGCGGAAACACTGTGAACCCGGTGTGTGCCCGGGTGTGTGCAGGAACTCGACCTCCACATCACCTACAGAGAGCTTATCGCCCGAGTTCACCTTGACGATGTCGCTGTCCGAGAGCCCGGTGACCTTCTTCAGCCCCATGCACTCGTCGCAGTGGCAATAAACCTTCACCCCACGCTTCCCGACCAGTTCGGCAACCCCTTCGATGTTGTTGCTGCGAAACGCACCGCCGCAATGGTCCGGGTGGTAGTGCGTGATGAGTGCCGCGGTGAGTTTGTAGCCCCGTTCATCGACGTGATTGAGCAGAGCGTCGATGTCCCAGGCGGGGTCGACAATCGCGACTTCCCGTGTCTCCCGGGAACCGATGATGTAGGTGTAGTTCTGCATCGGGCCGATCTCGATCTGTTCGACGACCAGCTCCTTTTCGTAGTCGGTCATGCTCATGACGGGTCTCCGGATCGGGGAACGCAAACCCTATCACAGGCAGACGACCGGCCTGTAGAACCCACCCGCTCGTGAACCGGGAAGCTGCTCCTGTCCGGCCGGCGGCACGTTCCGTCATTTCTGTCGGGTGGCGATACGTCGATTGACGTAGTCACCAGGGACGATTCGCGCATGGTTGCTGGCAACCACTGTTCGCAGACTGCACCTCGCCAGCCTTGAGCTGCAACCAATCGAGGAATACACCGTGAGCACTCGAACCATCTCTCCCCGACCTCTAAAAAGCGTTGCCACTTGCATCGCGATAGCCGGTCTTTCCATGACGCTGGGTATGGAGCAAACGCAGGCAGGAGCCACGCTGGAAATCGGCAAGGGCGCATCCCTGTCCATCGGTGCGGGTATGCGTGCCGGATTGTTTGCCACGGGAGACGCTTCGCCCGACGGCGATTCGTGGAGCAAGGACTTCGATGTGCAGAGCATCCGGCTCTACATGGGGGGCAAACTCAATGACCATATCAAGTTCACCTTCAACACCGAGGAAATCTTCAGCGATGGCCCGGTGGATGTACTCGATGCCATCGCGCAGTTCGAGTATTCACCCTACTTCAACGTGTAGATCGGCCGCATGCTAACCCCCGCGGACCGCATCGAGATGAATGGTCCGTACTATGCGCTGACCTGGAACCAGTACACACAGCCGGTCTATCCGTCTGACCAGGGAGGTGACGCCAGAACCTACGGCCGGGATGATGGCATTACGGTTTAGGGCAAAGCCGGTAAGTTCCAGTACGCAGTGGGCGTTTTTGATGGCCTCGAGGGGGCCAGCAATACAAGCGACAGTGTGCTGGTTGCAGGCCGGTTCGCCTTCAACTTCCTGAACATGGAAGACAACCCCGCCTACTACACCAGCAGCACCTATTACGGTGGGCTGGGCAACATCCTAACCGTCGGTGCCGCGAGTCAGCAGATCGATATCGAGCCCGTGTTTAGCAGCGGCAATCACTATCGGGGTGCCGATCAGAAAGATGATCGCGGATACGGCGAAGCTGGCCCAGACCGTATTGCTCACGCCATAGTTCAGCGTAAGCCCGGCGGCGATGACTTCGAGTGCGAGAAACGAGGTGGCACCCAGAGCCGTCGCGGCCACGCGGCGGATCGACCAGCGTCGTGCCCCGGTGGCAGTGAAGCGCAGCGCGTAATCCTCGAGGGTTTCGTTGCCGGCGAAGGTGTTGTATTCCCGCCGGATAGGGAATATCAGGTGAGGTGCCGCCATCAGCGGCGCCCGCAATCAGGTCGTTGCCATTGGCCCGCGCGCGGTTTCGGTGCGCTGAATCGGCTTTCACCGCGCGGTGACGTGTTCTGCAAGCTGACTCTCCCCTGAAGACGACGGTTAGCATGTAAAAACTGCAAATTCCATTCCCGTATCGGGAGTCAGTGGCGCGTGATCGAGGTGCCGGGTCAGCCTTGGCAGGGATTCGGGGCGGCAGTGTGATTGCGGGTTACAGACCCGGCGCGGCGATCAAAACACCGGCTTGCATGGACGCAGCGCGGATCGGAGTGCCCGCAATTGCCGCCTTTGGCACCAGTGCCGCGTGTTCTGGCTCGAGCGTCAGTCCGGCAATCTGCACGGACCCACCCACCGCTATCACCACCGCGTAGGGGACGTGCGGTGGCAGTAGGAACGTTCCGGCCACCAGGCGGGCTCGCCAGACATTGAAGTGATCGAACCGTGCGATCCGCTCGATACCGGTGCTGATGGGTTCCGGTTCCTGGATGACACCCGGTTCGAGAGACATGCGGGCTACCGCGGCCTCGGTATCCCAGTGATCCTGCGTCAGCACTTTCTGTGCGAACGAAACGATCAGCCGCTCGTAGGTCGCGGTCTGAAACTCCACGACACGTACGCCGTGCTGCAACGCGTGCGGAAACCAGGTTCCGACATGCACCACATCGCCAATCACCAGTGGCCGCATGTGGGTGAAGGAATCCATGCGCCTGCGCAATGCCATTTCCTGCATCACCAGAAACGGTGACTGGGTGCCGGCATCGATGGTCCGCCGGACTTTTTCATAGGACTGCACGGCGCTGAGGTAAGCGTGACGCAATCCTTCATCACCGAGCTCGAGACGTTTCTCCTGTGACATGCCGAAACGGATCCCACCCGAACCGTCTGGCCACGCCTGCGGATTCACGTGGGTGACGATGTAGACCTCGCGTTTTTCCGCATGCACTTCGAAGTAGAGATCACCCCGTACCGGTTCAGGCAGCGGGTCGAGGATTTTCAGCAGCAGAACCGGCTCGTTGGCGCTTGACGCGGCAGGATCGGCGTTCAGCCATCGGGATATTGGTACCTTTGTTCCGTCAGCGAGGCCCACCCGACTTTCGCCTCGTGCTTCCATACCGGTGAACCAGATTTCCTGTCCCCACGGTTTGGGGATGAAAACAGGCAACAATCGTACGGGTACTGTGTAGTCGATCTGCATGCCGGGATTTTCCGGGAAATGTCCAAATACAGCCAGCAATGTGGAGGGCGCCGCGATACGCTTCCCTTCATCGACTCCGTTACGAATCTTGCACGATGCTCACTGATGAAATCTGTGAACGGGCACGCCAGGCCCGGGATCTACGATTCGATGGTCGCTTTTTCATCGGTGTGCTTACCACCGGGATCTACTGCCGCCCGGTTTGCCCGGGGCGCATGCCGAAAGCACAAAACGTCCGTTTTTTTCCGAGTGGCGCAGCGGCGCAGAGCGCGGGCTTCCGGCCATGCAAACGATGCCGGCCGGATACCGAGTCGCCACCACCGGGGATCACCCGGTACACGCATCCAGTGCAGCGGGCGCTGCGCCTGATCGATGCCGGGTTTCTCAATGACCGATCAACTGCGGCTCTTGCGGCGGTTGTCGGGCTTGGGGTGCGACAGCTCAACCGGCTGTTTCAGCAGGAGCTGGGATGTACACCTCTGGCAGTTGCCCGTTCTGTGCGTGTGCAACTCGCCCGGCGGCTCATCGACAATCCCGGCATTCGCATGTCCGAGGTGGCGGAGCACGCGGGTTTCGGCAGCATCCGGCGATTCAACGACGAGTTCCGTGCCGTATACCAGGCATCTCCTGGTGAAATCCGGCGGGAAGGTGGAATCAAACATGGCGCGGTGGAGCTTCGTTTGCCGGTCCCAGCGCCTTATCACCATGAAGCCGTGCTGGAGTTTCTTCGAGCGCGCAGTCTTAACGGAATCGAAGAAACGCGGGGGGCAGTGTACCGGCGCTGCGTTCCGCTTCGGTCAGGTGCGAGCCTGGAAACGGATAGTGCCTGGGTCGAGGCCGAACTCAAGACCGATGCCCTGGTGGTGAGTGTTCCCGACCAGGTAGCGGAGCCTGTGCATGGCATCGTGCGTCGCCTGCGTCGCATCTTCGACCTCGATGCGGACGGTGCCACCATCGATGGACAGCTGCGTGAAGATCCGTGGCTGCGGCCCGATGTGGATGCTTCCCCGGGTCTTCGGGTTCCAGGTGCATGGGACGGCTTTGAAACGTCGGTGCGGGCGATTCTCGGTCAGCAGGTGAGTGTCGCCCGCGCGAGAGATATTGCGCAGGTTCTCGTGGACCGAATCGGTGCGGGCCGATTTCCGACGGCAGAAGTACTGGCGGGCGCGAATATCAGCAATCTCGGCATGATGCCCGCGGCCCGCTGTCATGCCGTCACAGCGTTGGCGCGGGTTGTCGCATCCGGCACGGTTCGGCTCGACGAGTGTGAAGATGCTGAAGAATTGCAGCATTCGCTCACTTCGATCAAGGGTATTGGCCCATGGACCGCCGGCTATATCGCCATGAGGATTGCGCGAGACCCGGACACCTTTCTCGATTCCGACTGGGTGATTCGCAAGGCTCTGGAAGATGCGCCGAGTTGCTCCCAGTCTGACAAGTGGCGTCCGTGGCGCGCCTACGCCGTGATGGTGCTCTGGAGTCGGGTTGCCCGGCAGCGGGAGGCAATTCTATTGGAACGACGTAAGGCGGGTTGAAGTATGGATCGAAGAACCCGGTGAATAGAGTTGAGGAGCGGTGAACAACGATGAAGAGAAAACAAATGCTGCGTTATACCTATCTTCAATCCCCGATTGGGCCACTTCTTCTGGCGGGAGAGACCAGGCTATCGCGCATCAGTTTTCCCGAAGGCAGCAAGGTCTTTGCGCCAGACCCGCAATGGGTTCGTGATGATGACGCGTTCAAGGATGTGCAGCAGCAACTGCTCGAGTACTTCGCGGGTGAGCGACGCGAATTCACGGTGGAACTTGATGTGCAGGGCACTTCTTTCCAGAAGCGGGTGCTCGAAGCGCTGCGCGGGATTCCCTATGGCGAAACACGCAGCTACAAGCAGGTTGCTGAGCGAATCGGCACGCCGCTGGCCGTGCGGGCGGTGGGCGCGGCAAACGGTAGCAATCCCATTCCACTGATCATTCCTTGCCACCGTGTCATTGGCAGCAACGGCAAACTGACCGGATTCGGAGGCGGATTGCCGGTGAAAAAGTACCTGCTCGATCTTGAACAGGGACGCAGACTACTGCTCTAGCTGGTCGCGTGGCGGGGCGAAGTCAGCTTACCGAGAGTCGCAGGAATTCGTCGAAATAGTCAGGGAAAGTCTTCGTTACGCAGCCCGGATCGAGAATGGTGACTTCCACACCGGCGAGTGCCAGCAGCGAAAAACACATCGCCATGCGGTGATCACCGTAGGTCGCGACCTGTGCAGGTTTGAGCTTCGCTGGAGGCGAGATGCCAATGTAGTCAGGTCCTTCTTCAACTGTTGCGCCGAACTTGCGCAGCTCTGTCGCCATGGCCATCAGTCGATCGGTTTCTTTGACCCGCCAATTGGCGATGTTGCGAATCACCGATTTGCCTTTGGCAAAGAGGGCGAGTACCGCCGCTGTCATCGCTGCGTCCGGAATGTGGTTAAGGTCAATGTCGAGACCGGTAAGCTGCCCGGGCTTGACTGTGATGCGGTCCAGATCGATCTCGACACGCGCACCCATGCGGGCAAGGACGTGCGAAAAGGCCACATCGCCCTGGATGCTGCGCGCGCCGATGCCGTGAACGGTCACCCCATTGCCGCCGATTGCACCTGCTGCGAGGAAATACGAGGCAGATGACGCGTCACCTTCTACAAGGAAGGTTCCGGGTGAATAAAACGGCTGGGGCTCAATCACGAACCGCTCATAGTTGTGATTGGTCACGGACGCACCGAAGCGGTGAAGCAATTCGAGGGTGATATCGATGTACGGTTTCGACACCAGCTCGGTTGTCAGTTCAACGGTGGTGGTGCTGCGCGCCAGAGGCAGTGCCATGAGCAGCGCAGTCAGGAATTGGCTCGAAACATGGCCGGCGATGTGGGTGCGTCCGCCAGTTAATCCCGTACCTTCCACTTCGACGGGCGGAAAACCGTCTGCACCGAGATAACTAATCCGGGCGCCGAGTTCACGGAGCGCGTCAACAAGATGGCCCACGGGCCGCTCATGCATGCGGGCTATGCCATCGAGTACAAACCGTCCCTGTCCGAGCGTCAGGGCGGCGACCAGCGGTCGGAAGGCCGTCCCGGCAAGTCCGAGATCGAGGTGCTCGTGCTGGTCGCGGGTGCACAGTGGACCACCCACACCATGTACCAGCACATCGTCACCGAAGTCCTCTACCCCAACACCGAGCCGCAGTAAGGCGACCCGCATCACCATTGTGTCGTCGGAATCGAGCAGGTTGATCAGGCGGGTGGTGCCATGGGCCTGGGCGGCAAGCAGAAGGGCGCGATTGGAAATGCTCTTGGATCCCGGCAGTTTGATACTGCCTTCGAGTGCGGCAACAGGACCAAGACGGAGCGATTCCATGGGCGCGCACTTTACCTCACGGGCCGCGGCCTAACACGCCTTCTTGTGGCTGGCTTAACGGAGTTGCTGATCGCGGCACCAGTTCATCAATAAATGTCGCTAGGTCCGGTGCGAGGGCCCGTAGTGGCTTTCGTCCGGGCGGTTCGAGCAGTACCTGCCCGGTCTGGTTGTCGACGGTGAGCTGCAGATCAGATTCATCCTCGGTGCAGGCGAAAAAGAAGCTGAGCGGTGCTCTGGCACGGCGCTGCGCCATGACGTGTCCGATCTGGTTCTCGACCATGCGATCGCCATCCGCCGCGTTCCAGAGTTGCAGCAGAGTCAGCGGGCCATCGGGAGCCAGCGCTTCGAAGTGCCCCGAAAACCACCGCCCCCACCAGGTCTTGAGATCGGGGTGCAAAGAAACTTCAAAGGCGGCTTCGAGACGGTCCAGCACGTGAATGTTATTGCGGCGAACAGGTCGCCAGGCGATCACCGTTTTGCCGTCGCGGTGTTCCTGTTCGCCGATTTCACATGGGGAACGCCACTCGGCGTCGAAGGGTTCAAGCAGGGGCTGAACCGATTTGACGTAGTGGTCGATGAAGTCGTCCAGTGCATCGGCAAGCGTTCGCATGCACCGGATGTTAATGCCCGGGCGGCGCAACCGGCAGTGGGGCATCGAGTGGCAGGCTTTCCAGTGGATCCTGGGTATCCGGTCCTTCAATGCCACCGTCAGGAACGCCTTGGAGCGGCCGGTTGAAGCGGTCTCTTTCTTCTCCGGAGGAGTGGCGTCTGGATTCGTGCCCTGATTCGCGCTCTGACTCGCGCCTTGATTCGCGTATCGAACGACGCATGGACTGATCGAGCGCGGCCCGCTCTTCAGCCGTGAGGGCCTGCATCAGCTGCACGAACGCATCGGTGCTGGTGCTTTGGCTTGCCTGCATGTGCGCTTGCAGGGCTGTGAGCGCACGTTTCAGACGGGTCGGGTCCACCGGCTCGCGGC
>Ga0194132_10005219_pt1 | contig 21307 bp, 19 predicted proteins | sample TA2KigOf80mmetaG_FD_148612 | JGI IMG/M metagenome (GOLD analysis project Ga0194132, IMG submission 148612) | Freshwater microbial communities from Lake Tanganyika, Tanzania - TA2015054 Kigoma Offshore 80m | ecosystem: Environmental > Aquatic > Freshwater > Lake | place: Tanzania: Lake... | reverse complement strand
CTCGGCGTCGCGGGCCAGATCATCCCGTGGAACTTCCCGCTCCTCATGGCCGCGTGGAAAATTGCCCCTGCGCTCGCCTGTGGCAACACCGTCGTCCTCAAGCCCGCCGAGACCACTAGCCTCACCGCGTTGCGCCTCGCGGAAATTTTCGCCGAGGCCGGCCTGCCCGACGGCGTCGTGAATATCATCACTGGCGCGGGCGAGACTGGTCGCGCCCTAGTGAACCACCCCGGCGTGGACAAAATCGCTTTCACTGGCAGCACCGAGGTGGGAAAGCTCATTGCCAAGGCTTGCGCCGGCTCGAAAAAGAAACTCACCCTCGAACTCGGCGGCAAGGCCGCGAACATCATCTTCGAGGACGCGCCCATTGACCAAGCCATCGAAGGCATCATCAACGGCATCTACTTCAACCAGGGCCACGTCTGCTGCGCCGGCTCGCGGCTTTTCGTGCAGGAAGGGATTTATCGCACAGTCATCCAAAAACTCCGCGACCGCCTCGCTACCCTCCGCGTCGGCAACCCGCTCGACAAAAACACCGACATCGGCGCCATCAACTCCGCCGCGCAGCTCGCCAAAATCCGCGAGCTGGTCCAGAGCGGCGTGGACGAGGGCGCGGACCTGCACCAGTCCCGCTGCGCTCTGCCGGCGAAAGGCTACTGGTTCCCGCCCAGCTTCCTCACCGGCGTGACTGCGAGTCACCGCGTGGCGCAGGAGGAAATCTTTGGCCCCGTGCTGAGCGTGATGACCTTCCGCACGCCGGAGGAAGCCATTGAGCGAGCAAACAACACCCCCTACGGTCTGAGTGCCGGCGTGTGGACCGACAAGGGCAGCAAGATTTTCAAGCTCGTGAACAAGCTGCGTGCCGGCGTCGTTTGGGCGAACACCTATAACAAGTTCGATCCCACCTCGCCCTTTGGGGGCTACAAAGAAAGCGGCTTTGGTCGCGAGGGTGGGCTGCAGGGGCTGGCGGCTTATTGCCGGCTCGATTAACTTTTAACTTTAAGCCGCTGGGCCGAACAGGAGAGCGTGCCAGGTGGTGTGATAGCGCTGCAAAACGAAGGCCAGCAGCAGCAACCCAGCGGCCGCCGCGTCGCGCGCGGCGAAGCGATCGCTTAGGCCGCGGCCACGCACAAATTCTAGCAATGCGCCGGTGGGACAGCCGTATTTGCAATAAGCCTTCGGGACGAATGGCGCGATTAGCAGACTCGCCACGGCGAGCGAAAGCGTCGCCGCGCCGGCGGAGCGGATCACGTAAGCGTCGAAAGGTTCCAGTCCCGCGAGGTCGAAATCCAATGGTAGCATTACTACTAGGAGCACAAAGGCCAGCAAGGCGCTGGGGAGCCAGCGCAGCGCACGGTCCAGCGCTACGGGCACGCGCCAGCGCCAGTGTCCTGGCGCGTGGCGGGCGAGGGCTTCCTGCAGCGCACCATGAGGACACAGCTGCTGACAGTAGATCGGACGGCGTGTAACCCAAGGCACGACGAGCGCCGCCGCCGTTAATAATACGAGGCCGGGGGCTATGCGCCAGGCGATGCCGGACTTAGCCCAGCCCGCCAAAAGCGACTGCGCGAGGAGATCGCCGTTGAGGAAGCCGAGATAAGCGATCACGGCCCAATGGAACCAACGCCGCCAACGTTCGCGGCCTGGCTGCCGCGTGAAGGTGAGCCAGCCGCCGAGCACAACCGCGAGCAGCAGGCCGAAGTCGCGCGTGCCTAAGCGGACGGGTGGTGGCCGCAGCTCGCCTTGGGCCGCGCGAAAGCGGTGCACCACGCCCTCAGCCACGGCGAGACTGGTCATGGTCGCGCCGGAGACGCCCTCCACGCCAGCTTGCTTCAAGTCCATCGCGGCGACCTCTTCCCAGGTCTTGCCGTTCCACGTCTTCTTGAAATGCCGGTCAGTCAGCACGTCGCCCACGTGGGTCTTAGTGTCCTCGCTCCAGCGGATGGTAAAGCCAAGCACGCGCAGGCCGGGGTCAAGGGCGACCAGCGTGTCTGAGACGCCGCAGTAACCGATGATCTTGTCCGCGTAGGGCAGGGTGCGAACCACGTAACCAAGGGCGCGACCAGCGTCATCCTCAACGAAGAAGCCGCCGCGTTGCGCGACATCCAGCCGGAGCGCGTGGGCGTTGGTGAACCAGCCGCGCACCTCATCCACGCTCACGGGGCGGTCGCCCTCGGCGCGCAGGCGGGCGTGGTGCGCGCGTATCAGCCAGGCTGCAGCGAGCAGCACGCTGAGGCGATAAAGTTGGAGCAGGGCAAGCCGGGTGTTCACGGGCGAACGGCGCGCGGGCCCAAGTTAGCTGGCGCGCCTTGGCACGCGGGAATTCCTTCAAAGTATCTCGGTCCCGGTTTGCGGTGGCGGGTTACCGTAACCGGAAATTTCGGGCAGGTTTCGACTTTGCCAGTCTTACGAATTTCCCGGGCAAATGGGCGCCGCCCAAAGTGACATAGTGTTGCCAGATCTTTCCCGGCAAGGGCATTGCAGTTCACGGTTACGAGGCGCTGCGATAGGGCTCCCATTCTGGCTCGTTCGCAAAAATCCAACGGTAATAGTCTTGGCCTTGCAGCTTCGCAGCGGCAGCTTCGTCCACGATGACGGTACAGTGCGCATGCATCTGAAGCGCAGAGGCGGAGATCATTGAAGTGATGGGGCCTTCGACGGCTTTGGCGACGATTTCGGCTTTGCCCGCGCCCGTGGCAAGGAGCAGGACGCGCCGGGCTTCGAGGATGGTGCCTACGCCCATGGTGATGGCGCGCCGGGGCATTTTGCTCGGGTCGGCAAAAAGCGACGAGTTTTGCGCGATTGTCACGGGCGAAAGCGCCTTCACCCGCGTGCGCGAGTGTAATGCCGAGAGCGGTTCGTTGAAGCCGATATGTCCCGTCTGCCCAATGCCGAGGAGCTGGAGGTCAATGCCGCCGCACTTCCGGATGAGGTTTTCGTAGCGGTGGCACTCGGCGGCGAGGTCGGAAGCGTCGCCTTGTGGAAGATGAGTGTTGCGCAAGTCTACGTTTACATGCCGGAATAAATGCTCTTGCATGTAGCGGTGGTAGGAGTGCGGGTCGGTAGCGGGCAGACCGACGTATTCGTCAAGATTGAACGTGCGTGCACCCGCGAAGCTCAGACCGCACTCGCGATGCATCTGCGCAAGCCGGTCATAGACGCGCTCCATCGTGCGACCGGTGGCAAGGCCGAGCACGAGTTGCGGGTTGGCGCGCAGGTCGTGGGCAATGAGCCGCACGAGTAGCTCGGCGGCGGCGGCGGGAGTGGATTGAATGATGACTTCCACGGGGGGTAGTTTGGGGCAAGGCAGGCGTTTCGCTCCACAAGAAAAGCTCTTGGGGCTCAAAAGGGGCGCGATTCCTAAAGTGATTCAGCATCCACGCCGGCCATTAAGCGCAGCAAGACGGTTTGGGAGAAGTTGTTTCGCTCCAACTCGCCGACAATGCGCCCCTCGCGCACGACGAGAATGCGGCGGCAGAGGTTGATCAGCTCTGGTAATTCTGAGGAGATGACCAACATGCCCATTTTTGCGCAGGCCAGTTCGTCGAGAATCTTGTGGATTTCGGCCTTCGCGCCCACATCCACACCGCGCGTTGGTTCGTCCACGACGAGCACAGAGCAGTCACGCGCGAGCCACTTGGCCAAAGCTACTTTCTGCTGATTGCCGCCGCTGAGATTGGCTACGGGTGATTCGCTATTCGCCATGCGGGTTTGGAGGCGAGTGAGGAAGGTTTGCGTGACGGCCCGCTCGTCACCCCGCTTAATAAAGTTACCGAGCCAAGCCATACGCTCGAGGGCGGCGAGGGACGCGTTCTCGCGGCAATTCATGGAGAGCACCAGGCCTTGGCGCTTACGATCCTCGGGCAACATGCCCACGCCCGCCGCCATCATGTGTGGGACGGAGCCGAGTTTCACGGGTTGGCCGCTCACGCTGACTTCACCTTGTGCGCGCGGATCGAGACCGAAAATGGCCTGGGCGATCTCAGTGCGGCCGGCTCCGACTAGCCCGGCCAGCCCGACGACCTCGCCGCTGCGGATGGTGAAGTTGATATCGCGGAACTTGCCGGGAGAGGAAAAATTCTGGACGCGGAGCACCTCGTCGCCCAACTCGAGCGTCACGTGGTCCGGCGTCTTGAACTCCACTTCCCGGCCGACCATCTGATGTACGACGCGGTCATGATTGGTTTTTTGGATGCGTTCGGTGGCGACGTGCTTACCGTCGCGCAGGACGGTAACGGCATCGCACAGCTTGAAGATCTCCTCCATGCGGTGAGACACGTAGATGACTGTGATGCCGCGTTGCTTGAGGTGCGCGAGAAGGTGAAACAAGTGCTCTGTCTCGGCCACCGAAAGCGAACTGGTTGGCTCGTCCATTACGATGATGCGCGCGCCGGTGCCGACCGCACCGGCGATCTGCACAACCTGCTCTTGCGCGGTGCTGAGGCGGCTGATGGGCAAAGTCACGTCCAGCTCGCTTTCGATCTCTTTGAGCATCGCGCGCGCTTGCTCGCGCATGCGGGCACGGCTGAGAACGCCAAAGCGCCGGGGTAGCTCACCGAGGCAGAGGTTTTCCGCAATCGTCAAATTTGGGCAAAAAGCCAACTCTTGATGCACCATTGCGATGCCCAGCTCCCGCGCGCGCAGTGGGTCGGTCGGTTGGATGATCTCGCCGTCCAGCCGCAACTCACCACCATCAGCTTGGTGGACGCCCGCGAGGATCTTACCAAGCGTGCTCTTGCCTGCGCCATTCTCGCCCATCAGTGCGTGGCATTCGCCGCGCTCGACAGTGAAGCTCACATCGTCCAACGCCAGCACGCCAGGGAAGCGTTTGCTGATGCGGCTGAACGTGAGATACGGCATGGCGACGGCGCGAATAGTGCCGCCGGGCCGTTGGGCAGGCAAAGAAATACACCCGCCGCCGGTTACCCGGGCGAACCTTAATGGTTTAATTTCCCATCACGCTTACGGAAAGCACGTCGCCACCTTCGCACTCGGCAGTAACCTCGAACGGGCGGCAGCAAACTTCACAGTCCGTTACGAAACGTTGGGTGGCGAGATTGGTGTCCAGCACCAGTTCCATGAACTGGCCGCAGAACGGGCAGTCCACGGTGGCGGTATCTTGCATTTAGCCAAGGTGACGTAGGTGCCATGGCGAGGCAAGCGGCTGAACTCACGGTTTTGGCAGATGCTCCGGAAGCGGCTTGAGCACACCGAACTTAATTAGCGCGACAATGAGCAGCGTGTAGCCAAGCGAGATGGCAAGGTCGCGCAAAAACTGTTTGCGCGTATATCGCTCAGACTTTTCCGACAGTGCCTGCTGCGTGCCCTTCTGCAGAAGCACAAGCCCGAGCACGTTGGTGAGCCAGTAACCAATGACAAAGCTCACTCCAAACGCCGCCGGCCAAAGCCAACTCACTACCCAAGCGAAGGCAAGTGCGAGAGGAACGTTCACAAACAAGTCGTTCCACCATGACAGAGGCGATAGTAAGAAGCCGATGAAGGCCAGCGTGCCGCCGGAAATTTTGCGTTTAAGGCTCAAAGGACAATGGGGCGTCGGGGCGACGGAACGAGCGATTGGCGTAAGGGTGCATCACCGCATCCCACGACACTTGGCGGCTGCTTACTCCACGACGCGCATCTGCACCGCGTCCACGACCTGCGCGCCGCTAGACATGGCGCTGATGATGACGACGGTGTGACCGCTTTGAATGGTGCCGGCGGCCTTCATCTGAGCTAGCGCAACGTCGACGTTTCTCTCTGGGTTGCCGTGGTCGAAGGCAAACACCACGGGCTTAATCCCCCAGTTGAGCGCCAGTGAGTCGGCCAATGGCCAGTTCTCGCAAACGGCATAAATGGGTGACCAGCGCGGGCGTAGCCAGGCGGTGTAGCGGGCCATCGCGCCACGTCGGGTGAAGACCAAAACGGCCTCAGCGCGGAGTTGGTCCGCCATGACGATGGCGCTCTTGACGAGCTTTTGGCGCGGGCTGGTTAGCTCAGCGCGCTCGTGGTAACCGGCGTTACCGCTGCGCTCGATGCGCTTGGCAATGCGGTCAAAGACCTCGATGCACTTCACCGGGTATTTACCGACGGTGGTCTCACCGGAGAGCATGATGGCGTCGGCCTGCTCGAAAACCGCGTTGGCCACGTCGGTGATCTCGGCGCGGGTGGGCATGGGGTTCTCGATCATGCTCTCGAGCATGTGCGTGGCGACGATGACCGGTTTGCCAATGCGGAGGCAGGTCTTAACGATCTTGCGTTGAATGATGGGCAGTTCCTCGTAGGGCACTTCGATGCCAAGGTCGCCCCGTGCAACCATTACGGCGTCAGCCTCGGCGATGATCGCGTCAATGTTCTTAACGGCGGACTGATCCTCGACCTTGGCGACGATCTGAGGGCGGTGTCTCGAGCCTACGGTGAGCGCACGGAGCTGCAGGATGTCCTTGGCCTCGCGAACGAAGGAGAGCGCGATGTAGTCCACACCGACCTCGAGGCCGAGCTTAACGTCAGCGATGTCCTTGGGGGTGAGGGCGGGCAGGCTGACCTTGACGCCCGGCAGGTTGATGTGGCGGCGGCTGCCGAGCTTGCCCGGTGTGATCACCTCACACTTGACCTTGTTCGGGTGCTTGGCGAGCACCTTCATTTGAATCTCGCCGTTGTCGAGCAGCACCGAGTCGCCGACACTGATGTCGTTGACGAAGTTCTCATAATTCACTCCCACCGAATGCTCCCCCTCGCTCTTCTCGCCGCGCACGGTGAAAGTGAAAGTCTGGCCGGGTCGGAGTTCCAGCGGCGCCTTGAGGTCGCCGGTCCGAATGGCCGGGCCCTGAGTATCCATGAGGATGCCCAGTGAGCGCTTGCGGGCCTCAGCGGCGGCGCGGAGGTGCTTTACGGTAGCGCGCACCCAGTCGTGCGAGGCATGAGACATGTTAAGTCGGGCAATGTTCATGCCTGCGTCCATGAGTTGGCCTAGGATTTCAGGCGAACTGGTGGCGGGACCAAGCGTGGCGATGATTTTAGTGCGGCGCATAGGCAAAAGCAGAGTATCGGGAAAACTCGCTACGGGCGACGCCCGCATGAATTTAACGGTAGCGGCACCCGCCTGAATTTGAAACATCAATTTGCCCACCACCTCCGCTCAGGGCGTCGCAGGCTTGGGAAGCTCCACGGGGTCGGGCGTCTCCCTCTTTTCAGGCGGTTTTGGTACGGCGGGTGCGGGCAAGGGGGAATCTCCCTGTGGGAGGTTGCGCTTACGCTCCCCTAACTGCTTACGCATCGCTTCGATCTCCTCTTCCTCCTGTTTCTTGATATACTTGCGTTCCTCATCTGCCATCGTCCGCTCGACGCTGCGCATGCCAGCGGAGCGCTGGCGTTCGGACTGAGCGGTGAGGGAGGCGAGTTCAGGCGTCTTCAAAACGGTCGGTCGGATAAGGACCATCAACTCGCGGCGAGTAGGGTTTTCACTGGTGGTTCTGAACAGCGCGCCCAGGCCTGGAATGTCTTTGAGCACGGGCACGCCAGACTTGCTCTTGGTCTTGGCGGTGCGGATGAGGCCGCCGAGGATAATCGTCTCGCTATCCTTCACGGCGACCTTGGCTTGTGCCGTGTGGCGCACAGTGCGGGGCACGCGGAGGTTGGCATCAATTGCCACCGTGCCGTTTTCACCTTCAATGGTCTGGTTGATGTCGAGCACCACGAGGCCATCGGAGGTGATGAGCGGAAGCACTTGGAGCGTGATGCCAATCTGAAGTTGCTGAATCTGTTGCTGCGTGCCAAAGCCAACGCCGGAAATGCTACCGGTCACATAGGGCGTGGTGCCGCCGGAGAAGATGGTGGCGGCTTCCGCGTGCGAGGTCTGGATGCGCGGGCGAGAAAGCACCTCGGTCTTCGAATCGCTTTCGAGCAGCGTAATCGCCGCCGCCCAGTTCGCGCCGATTTGCGCGAGATAGCCAAAGCCGCCGGTGGCCGCGCCCACGCCCAACACGGTGGCGTTGGTGGAGAAGTTGATGATCGAGTTGACGCCACCCCGTCCGGAAAATTGCGCGCCGGGATTGGCGGTCTTCTGGCCGACCCCAAAACTTGCGTCAAACTGGTTGTTCGCATCGGTCTCGAAGATTAGCGCCTCGATCAGTACTTGCTGTTGGGGGATATCGATTTCTTTGAGCAGTTTCTCCAGCATCTTCAGCTCGGTCTTGTTCGCCAACACGAGCAATGAGTTGTTGCGCTCGTAGGGAATGATCTTGGCCTCGCCCAAAAGTGGCGCACTGCCCGCGCGACCGCCGGTGATGTTGCTAACGATCTGGTTAAGCCGGTTTTGGAAGGCGCTCTGCGCGGTGCCGGGGGCCGCGACTGCCGCGTTGGGCCCGCCTAAGGTGTTTGCAACTCCAGGTGGTTGGCCGGGCACGCCAGGTGTGTTGATGGCCGCCGTGCCTGTCGGTCCGAAGGGCGACGTGCCGCGTCCGCGGGTGGAGGTGGAGCCGGGGCGGTTACCGGTGGCGCCCGCGCCGCCCGCTGGGCCAGAGGCGGTGAGGCTGCCCAGCACCTGTGCCACGTCGGCAGCCATCGCATAGTTGACGGGGATGACCTTGAATTCCTCCTCGCTGGGCACGGCCACGTCAATTTTCTCAAGCACTTCCAACATACGCTTGATGTTGATGGCATTGTCCCGCAGCACTAGGGCCCCAGTGGCGTCGATAGGCAGGATGCCGTTGGGCAACTTACCAAAGGGCGCGAGCGCGGCTTGAACCTCGCTGGGCTTGGCATTGGTCACCTGCACAATCTTGGTGATGAACTGACTAGCCTCGGGTAACTCGCCGCTCCGGTTGGTGTTGAACGCCGCGCCCTCCTGCACGGCGCTGGCCATCGGTACGACGGTCAGGAATTTCGTGCCGGTGGGAATCACCGCGATCTGGTTGAGCGAGAGGCTGCTGTCAAGGGCCTGTAAAAACTCATTGGTGGTGAGCGGGCTTTTCGTATTCAGCGTGATCTTGATTAGGTCGAAATTGACCGACGGGGAGCGCAGCACCGTGCGGCCGGTCAACTCAGAATACAATTCCATGACTTGTTCCAGTGGCGCGGCTTGCAGCCGCGTGAGCGTGGGGTCGAGCATGATTTCGCCTACGGGGTTGAGGACGGCGTTGGTGGCGGCGCGTGAGGCGAGCAAGCCGGCGACGTTGCCGGGGGCCGCGCCCGGAGCCCCGCTGCCGGGAAGCGTAATCACGTTAGAAGGCGGCGTGGCGGGTGTGGTGCCGATCGGGAGCGGCAGTGGGGCCAATGGCTCGGGCGAAACGTTACCAGGCGGACGCGGCGGCGCGCTGGGGGTGGTGTTGGTCACCGTGCTTGCCGTCGACGGCGGCACTGGGTTAGTGAGCGCCGGCGCAAGTTTGCTGGGCGGCGTCTTGCCCGGGGCTGGCACGCCAGGCGGCGGCGGCACTGGCTGCGCGAACAGCCCGGTGGCGGTGATGGTGAGGAGCAGGCCCGTCAGTTTAGTTTTCATGGGCGTTTTGGGGTTGCGGGAGACGATGACTTCGCACCGGGGGTGGCTTTTTGGTAGCTCGCTACCATGGTTAGCTCACCCATTAGTTTCATCTGCGTGGGGTCAGGTTTCACAGTGAGGTCGCGAATGCGGATACTGGAATTATTCTCGCCCAGCGACACCATGAACTTGAGCAGCTCGGCGTCGCCTGTATTTTGAAATCCGATGCGCAGCGATTGCTCCTCAAAGTAGCTGTTAGTGCTCACGCCCAAGCTGGAGCCAGGGTTGTAGGACATGACGTTCACGCCGGCCGCTCGCGCTTTCGGTTCGACCACGCGCATAAGCGCGAGCGCCATCTCGGCGGAGGCGAGTTGTGCGCCGCTGGTGCCCTTGAGCGCCTCTTCTTTCTTTTGGAGCGCGGGCAGACCATCTAATTCCCGCTGGAAATCGGCGAGCGTCTTGCGCGCTTTTTCGATGTCGAGCTGCACGCGGTGCCAATCCGAAAATAGCGGCCAAACAAACATCGCGTTGAGCACGACGAAGAGCACGAGCAGCGCACCCACGACGATGCGCCGCTCCAGCGCACCGAGGTTCAGCTTGTCAAAAAGCGATTTCATGGCCGGTGCAATCTCGTAAGTCGAAGCTTGGCACCCTTAAAGTGAGGCGAGCCAAAAATGAGGTGGGCCAACCTTGGTCGTGCCCCAATCGTCGGCTGCTTCTTAGTCCTAGTGTGGGCAATCCTCATTAGAGTTCGGGGCCGCGGAGCTCGCAGCTTAGAGTCCAATAAAACTGGTTGGCCGCCACGCCGCTGCCCTGCGAACTGGGCGCGCTGACGGTCTTGAACAGTGGCACGCCGTTGACCGAGATGGTCTGGAGCGCTGCGCTAAAGTCGGTGAGCTTGCTAATCTGTTCGGCTGGCACGGTGCCGCGCAATGCGACTTTCTGCCCACGTTGGAACGCGAAATCCGTTAGTTGCATCCCCTCGGGCAACTGGGTGGCGACGGCTTTGAGGCTCTCAATGGCGGCGTATTTGAGCGCGACCTGTTCCTGCAGAACCTGAATACGCGCCTTAGTCACGAGCGCGTTGGTGTAGGATCCGGACAAGCCGCTGACTTGCTTTTGCAAGCTGGTCTTTCCTGCCTCCGCTTGCCAAAGCAACCCGAGGAATACCGCGACGCCGATGAGATAGACTGCTACCAGCGCTCCTAGTCCCCGCATCCAAACGCTGTCCACAAACCGCTGCCGGTAGCGCGCGGTAAACTCGGCGGGGAGCAGGTTGGCATGGCTTTCGCCGCGCGCGGCACGCTGCGCTGACAAAGATGCAAGCGCGGCGGCATCGGCTGGCGCGGCCACGTCTACGTTGCCCTCAGAAAGCTCCCCCAGCACACGCAGCCAAACCTCTTGGTCTTCTGGCGCGGCTACCAAGCGGAAGCGCGGTGGGTTGGTCAGCCAGCCTTCCAGCTCGCCGGCCCATGCAGCTTTCGTCAGGGCGTCACCGAGTTCGGCCGGCCACTTTTCCGGCAGGGTAAGCTTCACATGCGAGAGGCTGCGCAGTTCCCCCCCGTACCACCACGCAACGAGGCACGCGCCGGCGCCCGTGCTGCTAGCGGGATAAACCCACGTGCCATCGCCTTCAGTTTTGTTGGCGAGGATTTGGTGCAAGAGTGGCATTTCCAGCCGGTCCGCGAGGAAACCGCAGCTTTCGAGTGTACCAAGGAATTTCTCGACTTCGTTGCGCGCCGCAATGAGCACGACGACGGTTTGCATTTCGCTCGGCACCAGCGAGCGTGCGGGCACCGGCTCGACGCTCCAGACAATCTGCGCCACGGGCAGCGGCGAAATCTTTTCCAAAGCCAGCTCGACCATCGCGAGCAGTTCCGCACGGTCAGCCTTGGGGAATTCTGCCACCCGCAGAAACACGCTGCCGGCGGGAAGCCACGCGAGGTTGAGCCGCGGGCTTAGGAGCGCGCGCCAATCCTTCGCCACGCGCGGGCCTGGCAGCGCGTCGCCAGACAGGCCGCTGTGCTCCTTGTCCAGTGCCGCCGCGCCGTCGCCCGCTACCTTGAAACACCACAACCGCCGCTGGTCGGCGGAGAGTTCGAGGACGTTGCAGGTGTTGGGCGGGGCGGGCTTCACGTGGTGCGTGGTGCTGGGTGAGCGAAAATAGTTAAGTGGCGCGTGTAACGCGTTTCGCTTCGGTTGCCGCCCCGCAAGTTCGTTTGGTAGGATTCAAGCACCCCGCCTTTCGCACCGGGGAGCACCTCCGCGAACGATACATTGAATTTCATTACCAGTTTCAACTTGAACTCACTTGCTTGTCCTGGCCAAAAGCCTCGTCCCGCCATCCTCCATTAGCGATTGGAGATGTTCCTCGGTTTGCGTCACACGCAGGACTTCTTCGATGGTCGTGATGCCTTGCTGCACTTTCTTCCAGCCGTCCATGCGCAGCGTCCGCATGCCGCCCTCCATCGCGCGTTGGGCGATAGTCGAGGCTGGCGCGCGGTTCATGATCAGCGGCCGGAGCGACTCCGTGACGAGGAGGAGTTCGTGGATGCCTTGCCGGCCTTGGTAGCCGAGCATCCGGCAATCCTCGCAGCCGCGCCCGTACTTGAACTGCGTGGTGGCCACTTCATCCGCCGGAAAACCGATTCGCATCAGGTAATCGCGTTCGACCTTTTGCTCGGTCTTGCAGCTTGGGCAAATTGTACGGACTAGGCGCTGCGCCATGACGGCCTCGACGGACGACGCCACGAGGAATGGTTCGATGCCCATGTCAATCAACCGCGTGAACGCGCTGGGAGCATCGTTTGTGTGCAACGTGCTAAAGACCAGGTGGCCCGTGAGTGCGGCACGGATCGCGATTTCCGCCGTCTCTTGGTCGCGGATTTCGCCGACCATCACGACATTCGGATCTTGCCGGAGGATGTGGCGCAGTCCCATCGCGAACGTCAACCCGATGTCACCGCGGACGGCGATCTGGTTGATGCCTTTGAGCTCGTATTCCACCGGCTCCTCGATGGTGATGATGCGCTTGTGGACCGAGTTGATGGAGCTGAGGAATGCGTAGAGCGTGGTGGACTTACCGGAGCCCGTCGGCCCGGTGACGAGCATGATGCCGTGCGGTTTGACAATCAGTTCACGGATGGCGGCTTCCTCGTCGGCGGGGAAACCGAGCTTGTCCAGGCTGAGGAAAATTTTTCCGCGCAATAGCAACCGGAGCGAAACGCTCTCACCATAAACCGTTGGCACGGTCGAAACGCGGATGTCAATTTCTTCGCCCTTGATGCGGACATTGATGCGACCGTCCTGCGGGAGGCGTTTTTCGGCGATGTTCATGCCGGACATCACTTTGATGCGCGAGATGATGGCCGCTTGGAAGCGCTTCAACTGTGGCGGTAGTGGAATCTGGTGAAGGATGCCATCGATGCGGTTGCGAATGCGCAACTCATCCTCGGCGGGCTCAAAGTGAATGTCCGTGGCCCGCGCCTTGAACGCCTCCCAGATGATCTGGTTAACGAACTTGATGACGCTGGCTTCCTGATCGCCCTCGGTGATTTCTTTGTCGCTGGCGAGGTCGAGTTCGAGCGGCTCATCCTCGGACATTTCCTGCAAGGTCTCTGCGCCGACGCCGTAGTATTTCTTCAGCGCTTTCTCGACCTCGGCGCGCGGCGCAAGGGCGAACTGCACCGGACACTTCGCATCGAATTGCACCGCGTTTAGCAGCGCAGTGTCGAAGGGATTGCTTACCGCTATCTGCAGCACGCCGTCCGTGAACGCCGTGGGCATCACGACGTGCTGGAAGGCAACCTTGGTCGAGACGCGCGCGCGGGCCTCAACGGGGATGTCGAGCGCCTTGAGATTTACAAACGGCCAGCCGAGCGCCCCTGCGAGCTTTTCGAGGAAAGTCTCCTCGGTCAGCCCTGCCTCGCGCGCCATAAACGCGATGAGTGGCTCCTGCGAACCACTTTGGGTGGCGATGCGCCAGAGCTTGGACCACTCATCAAACTGCTCCGGCGTCGCCAGCGCGGCACGGGCGAAGACGTTTTTGATGGAGACAAAGGCCATTTAGCGACAAGCACTTAAACGGCGCTGACAGGAAAAAGTTGCGGCGTAATTAAGGATTTGCCGGGCTGAAGAAGTGTGCGGGAGCAAAACAAACCAAGTCGACACTCACCGGCTCAGTTCTTAGTGCCGGATGTTATTGGCGCGCCAGCCGACCGGCAATGACGTGCCCAAGCCCAGCCAAAAAGGATGACCAACGCGGCGCCGAAGAGAACCAGCCCAAACATCTCCTGCCAATACGATTGGGGAAAGAGTTGGAGACTTACAGAGTTCTTGGGGAGCCGCCAACTGCCTTCGGCAAAAAACAGGTTATGGCAAAAGGCAAACAGGCTCCGCCAATGCACCACCGCCCAGACCACCGCGATCGCGAGCAGCATGAAGAATTCCCACAAAGCGATACCCGCTGCCGCCACCGCCGCCTTCCGCCCGGCCTGAGAAAGCCCCAGCAGCAGGAGCAGGCTGAAACCCACGCCAGTCACCGTCCGATTCCACCTCAACAAGCGGCGCACATCCGTATAATGATCTTGCTCCTTGGGCGTCAGCTCACCGGCTCGATAGCCCAACGGGATCTTCGCCTCAACGTCACCACCGGCCACCCAGGCGCTGATCCGCTTGGCGTCGTCGTGATGCTGTCGCGGGCCTATCAACGCATGGGTCCATCCGCTTACAAGAGGGAGTGAGAAAAAGCAGACTATCAGGCTGACCACCCAGCCTGCCCACGCCAGACCAAGGCCAGCATGCAGCCATGTTTGCGCCGTTCTAGAGAGCAGTCGTTGGTTCATGACTCGCCCCGACCTTCCATGTTAAACGCCCGCTGCCGCCACGGAGCGCGGCGTCCACGCCGCAGAAAGGTGGAAAACAAGAGTGCGGCCGGAAGGCTGTCGTCCCAAGCGCATTTCTGCGGCTGGAGGGCCGCACTCCTGCCCTCCGGTTGGAGTTCTGTTTCGGCGTTCGAGTTTGGATTTTTCATGTTGTCGCAGGTGGGCGCTGAAACGTGCGCGTGCCGCAGGTCTGAAGCTGCACTCTAGCTGGCGCGGCATCCCGCGGCGTGTACGCCGCACCTTCGAGAGCAGTGTCAGCCTGCGCCAAAGCAACGACCAAATTTAATTCTGCTATACTCACCCGCACTTCTGGCTACAAGTGCAGTCAATGCTCGCAGTCGTGCTTGCGCAAGGTTTGTAACAGTGACTAAGTAATCTAACCAAAAACAAAAAACCATCATGAAAAAACTTATCAAATGCATGACGCTCGCCATAGGGCTTGGGGTTGCGGCCATGAGTTCGGGATGCGGCAGTGACGATCCTGCGCCGAACCAAGCCGGTGGCGGCGGTGGCGGCGGTAACCAAGTTGATTTCACCCCAACCTCACTTAACAACCGGACCGTGACATTACAGAAGACAGCAGCAACTGTTGATTTCGATGACGGTACACCTTCAAGAATTGTTGTGTTCTTCGGTGCGAGGGCGCGAATTCTGGACAGCTCCAAGTCAATGATGGACCGATCGGTACCTACACGTATACCGAAAACTCAGTGACCGCCGCCACCGTGCTCATTAACGAAATTGGAACTGTTCAGTTTACGTTCACCTCCGCCACCGGTGGGGATTACGCCGTGAACGGAAACGGCGACCAAGGCACCACCGGCACGGAATCTGGCACTTTCACAATCACGGCGCCGTAACAGTGTCGCGCTAACTCCACCGCCCGCCTCTTGCCCGTCAAGAGGCGGGCTTTTCGTTTCCCTGCCTGTCATGCACCGCTGGTCTTTCTGCCTCGGAGCTGCCGCCCTGCTAGTGGGTTGCCTCTCAGCTGATAAGCGGGTGGCGTAGCAGTTGACCGCCGTGCAGCGTGACTGGCAGGCACAGGTGCAACTGCAAGCGAACCTGCCCGTGCAGACGCTGGACTGGCCCCAGGCCGTGACCCGCGTCCGCACCGGCAACCTCAAGCTGCGCGCCGCCCGGCCGTACCTTCGAGGGCAGTGTCAGCCTGCCCCCCCCCCACCCCGGTCACCCACTTCCCGATTTTTTGGGCGTCCACTTGATGTTGGCGCGGACCCAACACGGCATGAGTCCAATCGCTCACGGCCGGAAGCGAAAACAGACCGATCATCAGGCTTACTACCCACGCGACCCAGGCGAGGCCGAGGTTACCATGCAGGCCGACAACCATCCATTGAGAATACACTTGGAATTTCTTGGCGGAGTGCAAAGTCGGGTCTTGGATAGTGATTACGGAATGTGTAGGGCATCCATTCATTTTATAAGCACACGCAGTCGTCCTGCTTTCAACCCAAACTTCGGGGTAGCCCGTGGCCCAGGCTAGTCTGGCTCAGTTTAAACTACGCAGCGCAGCCGGTGCGTGCTTTAAATGGCAGGAGTCAACAATTGGAAATGGCCCCGCGCTACCAACCAATTTTGGCTTGAAGAGCAACGAATTTGCGCCTTTCAGCCGAAAATTTGAGCTAACCCGAATAAATAAAAAAAAAGCTAGACAATTGGGATCGGATAGTGATTAATGCGGTTTGTGCACGGTGCACATGTCTTAAAAAAAAAAAATATGAAAAAACTACTCAAAAGTTTAGCGCTCGTTACAGGGTTGTCTATTGCAGGTTTAGGTATCGGTTGTGGTGACGATAAGAAAACCACAGAACTCTCGGCATTTCCCGAGACTGCAGTAAATGCCGTAAACGACGTACTTACTCTGACGCCTGCCGGTGGTGGTCAACTAGTTACCGTTACTGTAACTGCCTCAGCTGCCGCCGTTATCACCTATACATTTCAACAAGCTGGTGGCGCACCAGTAGCTGGTCTTACCGCCACCTACATTCAACAATCTTCATCGGTAGCTACTTTGATTGGTGACCCCAATCTTGGCACAATTGAACTCACGGCGACTAGCACCACAACCGACGATGACGCTATAACTCAAATAGATGGTACTTACGAGCGCGCGCTGAATAACGGCACAACATCAACAGGCACTTTCAGAATTCAAGTCAATCCATAAAAAAAAAAGCACTATTTGAATATCCATTGTAAGTTTAAAAACTAATTATCCGCCCCCTGCGAAATAGGGGGCGGATTTTTTTTGATTTAGCCCCGCCATGTACCGCAGTTTTTTATTTCTCAGCCCTGCTGCTTTTCTGATCGGGTGCCTGTCACCAGATAAGCGTGTGGCGGAGCAGTTGCCGCTGGTGCAACGCACATGGCAAGCCCAGGTGCACCAACAAGCGAACTTACCTGAGCAGACGCTAGACTGGAACCAAGCCATGGCTCTCGCTCGCGCCGGCAACCTCAAACTGCGTGCTGCCCGGGTAGAGATTACCAACGCGCAGGAAAACGTGCGGCAGATTTATAAAAATTTCATTCCCACGCTAAACTTAAATTCTGGGGTAAGCCGTACCTTTGTAGGCCTGCCCGACATCTCACCCAGTGACGTTACCTTTAATATAAACAGTTTCTTTAACTTCCCCGGGCTTTTCTCCCTGAGTCGGCAAAGTTTTGGCGCGCGTCTCACCTTAATTCGAGCAGAGGCTGCCTTAGCCTTGCAAGAGCGCACCATGGCGATGGATCTCTTCAAGCTGTTTCCCCGAGCGGTGCACACGCAAAAACGAACAAGTGATATCCAACTGCAGATTCAGGTAGCCAAAGATTGGCTGGCGCTAGACCCTACGCTGGGCGCTCGCCAACTGACTGAACTGACAAAAGAGCGTGTGAACATCATGAAAGAAGCTCAAACGCTAAACCAGCAAATTGGTGAGCTTTTAGGCGATCAAAGCCATTATTGGAAGGTCGTCACCAACGGTCTGCCTGTTTTAGATTATGCTAATTTTCCGTTAAGCGACACGAACCGGGTGGGCCAACTCCAGATGCGGCTAACAGCCATTGAATTAGCTGGGGCGCTGGCTCGGCAACAAGGTATCAAACTCCAATATTGGCCAGAGCTTTCCATCTTTGTTAGCGGCCCGCCGGTGATTCAGCGCAATGCCGGCGGGGATCAGTTTTGGGACGTAGAGCAAGTGCGAGTGAACGCTAACTTGTTCTGGCAACTGGATACCCGCGGGTTAGTCGCTCTGCAACTGAGGCAGCAGCAGCGGCAGGAGGAGTTGCAACGAGAACGCCTCCAACAAGAGTCTCGGGCTCTCATTACGAAGCTACTCACCGCCCAGCAGTTCCTTAGGACTGCCCAAGAGCAGCACGAGCGGCTGGCCCGCCAAAGCACCCTGCTGGCCAATCTCCCCGCCCCCGCAGATTTTAGCGGCTGGCAGCAAATTGTCGCTGCCCGTCGCGCTTTGGAAGAAGAGAGTCACAACCTTCAGGCCCAAAAAAATGAGTTACAAACGCTATTTTGGTTTTTGGACGACGAAAAGTGGCCGGCGGACGCGCTTTCACAGGCCAAACCAAAGTGAAATCAAAATCTCGCGCAAAGGAAAAGCCAAGCCGGAACGCGGCCATACCCACGAGTCGGTTGCGGCTCCAACGGCCTGCTCCCGCTACATGGCTATTGGTGGTACATTTAACTTTTCTGGTTGGTTGCAAACCCAAGCCAGATAGTTCAGCGCCAGCCGCTGCGCCCCCGCCGGTAGCGTGGTCCTGGGCCGGTTACCCGGTGACGAACCAAATTCGCCTGGCGACGCTCTCCTGCAAGGTACTGCCCAAGAGCAGCCTCACTATCGTCTCGCCGCTCAACGGGCTGTTGCGCGTTAAGTTGAACGTAGCCCAAACAAACCTTGCCGCCGGCAAGGTCTGGGCGGAGTTCGAGCCGCGCCTCTTGGCCGGCGAGGAGGAGGTATTGCAAGAAACCAAGCAGCGGCTAGACCAGCGCGAGCGGGCGCTGCGAGAACTAGAGTTGCCCCGCCAGCGCCTCAAGCTTACACGTGATTTATGGGAGGCCGAGCGTCAAACGGCTTTGTTGAGCTGGGTGAGAACCAATCAGGATCTCCTGGCTATGACCAGCATGGGTTACAAAAACTTAGACCTTCGACCAGAAGTTTTACCCCTGCTCGAAGAGGAAACCGGGCTCATTAAACGCAGCCTCACTGTGCTCTCCGAAACTAACTTGATTTCACTCGAAGGTGATCTCGCATTACAGCGGTCTGAATGGCAACGCCGCCGCGTGGAGTTCGAACACAAAAAAGAGCTAGCTCAACTAAAGATGCCGCTTGCAGGTCAGTTGACGATTAGCCTACCGATGGCCGAGGGAGTCGTTGAATATCCCGTGACCACAGGCAATGAACTGGCTGTAGTGCGCGACATGAGCCTGATTCAACTGCGCCTCGCGCTAGTTGATTCCAGCTGGGCCGCGCTGCCTGTCGACTCGTTGTCTGTCTCCATACGCCTGCCGGCGGGCGAGGTGTTAACGGCCGCATATAGCGCAAAACGGATCGAACGTGCGCAAGCTCGAGAAGAAGCATTCTTTTATTTCCTTATGCCGGCAGAGCAATCAGCACCGGCCGCGCGGCTGGTGGGATTAGATGTGCCGGCTGATTTACGCCTCACCCTAGAGCGGCCTGTGCGCGTAGTGTCCAAGCTGACGTTGGTGTTGCATGAGCCTGGAGCGTTTCAAAGCCGCAATTGGGCGGACGGCGTGGCGCGGCTGTGGCCGGGTGCTCGAGTGGCGGCCGAAGGCCAAACGGAACTGGCTATCGAACTGCCGGAACCGCCATGAGCCAGTCACTGATTTGTGCCGGGGTTTGGTTCCGCTACCACCGCAAGGGAGCTTGGATCCTGCAAGACTTTAGTCACAACTTTGCCGCCGGCATTACTTTGATTCAAGGCGCATCGGGGTGTGGCAAGTCTACGTTGCTCCGTTTGTTAGCCGGGTATTTGACCCCCGGTCAAGGTCACGTCACAATCCCTAGTGGTGGGCCGCCCACGCAACCGTCTTTCCAACGAGGATCGCTGGGGTATGTGTTCCAGCAACTCAACCTGCTGCCGCTGGCTACGGTGGAACGGAACTTGGAACTGGCTGGCCGGCTCGGCGGAATATCGAGCAAGGAGATTGGAGCTCGCACGGCCCGCTGGCTACAGCTCTTGGGACTGGAGCCGTTCGCCCGACGGCTGCCGACTACGCTTTCCGGGGGGCAGCAACAGCGGGCCGCCATCGCCCGCGCCTTGGTGAAGGAGCCGCAGGTTCTGCTGCTAGACGAGCCAACTTCCGGCCTAGACGATTTGAACACCGAGGTGATCGCCTGCGCCCTGCGCGATTATGCGGCGGGCGGTCGAATTTGTGTCGTCAGTTCACATGACCATAGATTAGCAACTTTAGCGGATGAAACCCTTGATTTTAATCGTTTCTTACCTCTGGAAGGACACCTGCGCGCGCTGGTTTGAGCAGCCGGGTAGCCTGCTCGCTCGTTGCTCTGTCACGGCGCTGCTGGTGGCTGTTTCTACGGTTATTCTCGTGTCCCTGCATATGCTGGAGCGGAGTTTGCGCGAGCGGTTGGAAAGGTTCGGCCTGAATACGCTGCTGGTGCGCGAGATGGTTACGTCCTATGATCCCGAGCTTTTGCCGACCGGGGAGCGAGTTGACCGGCTGGCTCCGTTGGCGGGCAGCGGCACCACCTTGCGCTTGCGTCAGCTCCTTCCGCGTGCTCAATCTGAATGGCAGACAGACTTGGGAATATTAAGTTATTCCTCTCGTGCACCTGGCCCACTTGTTGAGTTACTCGCTAATGAGTCGCCACTCATCTGTCTGAGCACGTCTTGGCCAGAGCAAGCGCAGGTACGAGTCTCCGTAAATCAGCAGGTCGGGGTGGCTGTAGTGCGTCGTCCGAGCGAAGCTCTCCGTCCACTAGTTAACGAACATCTTTTGCTTGTGCCACAGGGTTGGTTACCCGAGGAGGAGCGCAAGGGTTACGTGGATACATACGTTTTTTTGCGTGATCCAGAGGCTCTCCCCATGGCTCAGATCGTGGAGGCGGTGCAAACGCTCTACGCAAAGGAGCGCCGAACGCCGCAAATACAGAGTGCTTTAAGTCTCATTCAAGCGTGGGAAGTCCTAAAGGAGCGACAGCGCCAATGGCGCGGCTGGCTCGCCATTGTCTTAGGTTTCGCCTTAGCGTTGGTTTTCGGGTCCATTGCGGTGTTGGAGTTTCGGCAGAATTTATTTGTAACCGCGTTACTGCGGAGCTTCGGCGTGCCCGCGCTATGGCTGTGGGCTCGGCAATGGATTGAAAACGGACTGTTGGCAAACCTAGCTGCGATCATAGCAATTGGTAGTGTGTGGGGTCTGCATGCGACCTTGTTTGGTGCGCTGGGTTTCCCAAGAACCGTCATTTGGCCAACAGGAGCTAATCCTTACTTCGGCGTGGAGGTTGCCATGGTGCTCATCTGGGTCAACATCGGTGCACTCCTTAGCTCCTTGCCGGTGGCGGCTGGCTTGCGCCTTCCGGTCGGAAAAACGCTTAATTAGGCAAGTGCCGAAAGAGTTCTCATTACAATGACAGACTCATCTGGCTCGTTTGCCTGCTGCGATTCAAGCCCGGGTTAGTGACCCCTAGATCTAAGTCAGTTGCTTTTTCCAAGGTTGGGGTTCAAGCAACTTTTGGCCTACAGAGCGTTCTTGACTCTCGTGGGTCACGCCGCTGGTCGCCGGACGAGCATACTTTAGCAAAACCACTGATCCTGCTCGGTTGGGTTTACCTTCAAGCCATGCGTTTGCATGGGATTTGAGGCTTTGTTTCACCCCACGGGCGGGTCACCCTCACGGGCATGAAGTCGCCCCGGCTCATATGGATTAGGTACGTGTCCACTTGCTGGGCGGCGTGGTTGC
>Ga0194132_10005218_pt1 | contig 21308 bp, 21 predicted proteins | sample TA2KigOf80mmetaG_FD_148612 | JGI IMG/M metagenome (GOLD analysis project Ga0194132, IMG submission 148612) | Freshwater microbial communities from Lake Tanganyika, Tanzania - TA2015054 Kigoma Offshore 80m | ecosystem: Environmental > Aquatic > Freshwater > Lake | place: Tanzania: Lake... | reverse complement strand
GAGCTGACCCCCCCCCCCTTACCCGGAAGGAATCCGGCTGTGGCGTTCCGTGCAGGTCGCGTTCGACCGCCCGCTGCTCGCAGCCCCCGACTTCAAGATGACGCCCTTTCGCGCCGAGGGCCTCACGTTCACGCAGGTGGGCCGCTTGCTGCGCGTCTCCCGCGCCGATGGATCGCCGCTCCTCGAGAGCGAGGATGTCGTGCTGCAGCAGGCGGCTCGAGGGCCCGACGGCAAGATGGGGATGGCGAAGGTGAAGGTCGCCATGAAGCCGCGATCAATATTCTTCGCGCGTCAGGCCGGACAGTGGTACCTGGCGATCGCATTCGGCGTCTGACGTTGAACACACGTTGACGGGTGACCCAGACGAAACCTAAAATCGGGCGGAAGGGTTGTTGAGTGAAATGGTAAAGAATTAGGCAGTGTCGCACCGGGGAAGTGCGCCGAGCCTCGCTCGATTCCTCGGTTCCCCTCGGAGCCACCGAAAAAATCGAACGATCCAGGAGACGATCGGATGTCAAACGAGGCGCCTCAGCTAGTGATGCGCAATCTCAGGGCAAAGGTCGATGAGCTCGACCGGGAGATCCTCAAGGGCGTGAACCTCGAGGTTCGCAAGGGTGAGATCCACGCGATCATGGGACCGAACGGATCAGGGAAGTCCACGCTCGCGAACGTGCTGATGGGCAACCCGTTCTACGGGATCACGGGCGGCGAAATCCTCTACAAGGGCAAGGACCTGCTGGAGTTGTCGGCCGACGAACGTGCCCGCGATGGCCTGTTCATCGCGTTCCAATATCCGGTGAACATCCCCGGCGTGAACTTCGCGTCCTTCCTGCGGACGGCGTTGTCGGCGCGGCGCGGCTTCGAGAACGAGCTGATCCCCGTCACGGAGTTCCAGAAGGTCTTGAAGGCGAATCTCGAGCTGCTCAAGATCGACCCGTCGATCGTCGGCCGCTACGTCAATGAGGGGTTCTCCGGCGGTGAGAAGAAGCGCGGCGAGATTCTACAGATGGCGATCATGGAGCCGGAGCTGGCATTTATGGACGAGACGGACTCCGGCTTGGACATCGACGCTGTGAAGGTCGTCTCCGACAACGTCAACAAGCTGTACGAAAAGGCGAACGGAAACATGGGGATCGTCTTGATCACGCACTACTCCCGAATTCTGAAGTACATCAAGCCGAGCCACGTGCACGTGATGTTCGATGGCCGCATCGTCGTCTCCGGCGGATTCGAGCTCGCCGAGGAGCTGGAAGTGAGCGGTTACGACGGCATCCGTGAGCAGTTCGCCAAGGTCGTCAGCGAGACGGCCTCCGATCAGCCCGTTCGCCGTGCCGGCAAGGTGTTCTGGGTCGCGCACTAGCGCGCGCTTTTCGCGGGCGCCGGATCCAAAGGAGGTACGGAATGGCTGTCAATCCCCTGGGAATCGACCTCGACCATTATCGCTACGGGTTCCACGAGCCGGAGCGCTACTCGTTCAAGAGCCAGAAGGGGCTCACGCGTGACGTCATCGAGCAGATCTCGCACATGAAGAACGAGCCGGAGTGGATGCGGGCGTTTCGCCTGCACAGCTTCGAAGTGTATAAGAGCAAACCGATGCCGAAGTGGGGCGCCGATCTGTCTGTGATCGACTTCGACGACATCTACTACTACATTCGTCCGACCGAGAAGCAGGGCAGGACCTGGGACGAGGTGCCGGAGGAGATCAAGCGCACGTTCGACAAGCTCGGCATCCCCGAGGCGGAGAAGAAGTTCCTCGCCGGCGTCGGCGCGCAGTACGAGTCGGAGGTCGTCTACCACTCGCTGCGCGAAGAGTGGGAGAAGCTCGGCGTGAAGTTCCTCGACATGGACAGCGGCCTGCGCGAGTATCCGGACCTCGTGCAGGAGTACTTCGGTACGATCGTGCCGCCCGAGGACAACAAGTTCGCGGCGCTGAACTCGGCCGTCTGGTCCGGCGGGTCGTTCGTCTACGTGCCGAAGGGCGTCAAGGTCGACATTCCGCTGCAGGCTTACTTCCGCATCAACGCCGAGAACATGGGCCAATTCGAGCGGACGCTGATCCTCGTCGAGGACGGCGCCTACGTGCACTACGTCGAAGGCTGCACGGCCCCGATCTACACGACGGACTCGCTGCACAGCGCCGTCGTCGAGATCATCGTCAAACAAGGCGGCCGCTGTCGGTACACGACGATCCAGAACTGGTCGAAGAACGTCTACAACCTCGTCACGAAGCGCGCGATCGCCTACCGCGACGCGACGATGGAGTGGGTCGACGGCAACCTCGGCAGCAAGATCACGATGAAGTATCCGTCGGTCTACCTCGCCGAGCCGGGCGCGAAGGCGGAGATCCTGTCCGTCGCGTTCGCCGGCGCCGGCCAGCACCAGGATCCGGGCGGCAAGGTCATCCACGCCGCGCCGCACACGCAGTCGTCCGTCGTCAGCAAGTCGATCAGCAAGGACGGCGGGCGGGCCGGCTACCGCGGCTTGGTCAAGGTCCACAAGGGCGCGGTCGGCAGCAAGTGCGCGGTGCGCTGCGACGCGTTGATCCTCGACGGGCATTCGCGCTCCGACACTTACCCGACGATGGAAATCGACGAGGAGGACGTGCAGATCACGCACGAGGCGACCGTCTCGAAGGTCTCCGACGAGCAGCTCTTCTACCTCATGAGCCGCGGCGTCAAGGAGGACGAGGCGATGAACATGATCGTCCGCGGATTCATCGAGCCGATCGCCAAGGAGCTGCCGCTGGAGTACGCGGTCGAGCTGAACCGCCTCATCGCCCTGGAAATGGAAGGCTCCGTCGGCTAGTGCCGGCCGGACGCGCGATCGGCAGGAGGTAACCGTTGGCGAAAGCCGATTCTCCGGACACCCTCGGCGCCCTGAGGCCCGAGATGCTGCTCTCTCTCTCTCAGCAACGGGGCGAGCCGTCCTGGCTCGCCGCGCAACGCGAGTCGGCCGGCTCCTTGTCGGCGGGGCTCGACCTGCCGTCGCCGCTCGAGGAGGCGTGGCGGCGCACCGACCCGCAGCTCTTCCGATGGGACGGATACCGCGCGGCAACGCCGCCGGCGAGCCGGGTCGACGCCCTGGAAGCGCTGCCTGGCCGCGTGCGGGACGCGCTGACGCTGGAAGCGGGCACCGCCGGCGTCGTCGTCAACCGCAACGGCGGTGTGCTGCTGTCGACGCTGGACGAAACGCTGCGCGCGCGGGGCGTCGTGTTCTGCGATCTGGCGACGGCGGCGCGCGACCACGGCGAGCTGCTGCGCAAATACCGGTTCCAGGCCACGCTCGGCGCCGGTGAGAACGTCTTCCTCGCGATGAATGCGGCGCTCGCGACCGGCGGGCTGTTTCTCTACCTGCCGCGCAACGTCGTCGTCGAGTCGCCGTTGTGCGCGCTCGACTACGTCGATCACGACGGCGCCGCGGTCTTCACGCACGTCGTGCTCGTCGCCGAGCCGGGCAGCGCGGCGACGGTCATCCAGAAGTGCGCGTCCCCGTCCGGCGTGCGCGCCTACGTCAACAGCGCCGCGGAGATTTCGGTCGGCGACGCCGCCTCGCTGCGCCACGTCCTGGAACAGGATTGGAGCGACACGACGCGGGAGATCGGCACGACGCGGGCGCGCGTCGGCCGTGACGCCACCTACCGCAGCCTCGTGGCCGCGTTCGGCGGCGAAACGGTGAAGCAGTTCCTCGAGTGCCTGCTCGAGGCGCCGGGCGGCGCCGCCGAGATGCTCGGTGTCCTGTTCGCCGACGGCACCCAGCACGTCGACTACCACACGTTGCAAGCGCACCAGGCGCCGCACACGGCGAGCGATCTGCTGTACAAGGTGGCCCTCGAAGACCAGGCTCGCTCCATCTTTGCGGGGATGATCCGCGTCGCCCCGGGCGCCCAGAAGACCAATGCCTTTCAGTCGAATCGCAACATGCTGCTCAACCGCGACGCGCGCGCCGACAGCAAGCCGGAGCTGGAGATCCTCGCGAACGACCTGCGCTGCACGCACGGCTCGGCGCTCAGCCGCATCGAGGAGCAGCACCTGTTCTATCTCATGGCGCGCGGCTTGACGCGCGCGCAGGCGACGCACATGATCGTCGAGGGTTTCTTTGCCGAGGCGCTCGATCGCGTGCCGATGGAGAACGTCCGCGGCCTGATCGAGCAGCGCATCGCCGAAAAGATGGGCGCGGAAGCGCCGCTCGGCCGCGTGACGGCGCTGCGCGCGCTCCTCGATGAGGTCGGAGGGAAGCGGCCGTGAGCGTACCGGAACCGTACGTCCGCGTCGCCGCCGCCGCCGATATTCCCGAGAGCAAGGGCATGCCGTTCGAGGTCACCGGGCGGCGGATCGCCGTCTACAATCTCAAGGGCGCGTTCTATGCGATCGATGACGTTTGCACCCACGAGGATACTTCGTTGTCGGCCGGCCCTGTGATGGGCGAGATGGTCGTCTGCCCGCGGCACGGCTCGCGCTTCCATATCCCAACCGGGCGGGTCCGATCGTTGCCGGCGATTCTCAACGTCGCCACCTACGACGTGCGCGTCGAAGGCGGCGAGATCTACGTGCACCCCGAGCCGCGCGTGCACGCCGGCCGCATCCACGGCGCCTAGCCGAGGGCGAGAGCGAATCTTGATCACGCCTGCTCTGCGCGCCGACTTTCCGTTGTTGCACGTCCGGATGAACGGCAAGCCGCTCATCTACCTGGACAGCGCCGCGACTTCGCAGAAGCCGCAAGCGGTCCTCGACGCCCTTCTGAGCTACTACCGCGAGTACAACGCGAACGTGCACCGCGGCGTCTACGAGCTCGCCGAGCGGGCGACGCTCGCCTACGAAGCCGCCCGCGAGAAGGTAGCGACGTTCATCGGGGCGCGCGCCGACGACGTGATCTTCGTGCGCGGCACGACCGAATCGATCAACCTCATCGCGCAAACGTACGGGCGCCAGAACGTTCGCGGCGGTGACGACATCGTCGTCACCGAGATGGAGCACCACAGCAACCTGGTGCCATGGCAGATGCTGGCGCAGGACAAGGGCGCGGCGATTCGGGTCCTGCCGGTCGGCGCCGAGGGGATGCTCGACCTCGGCGCGCTCGATCGCGTGATCGGGCCGCGGACGCGAATCGTCTCGATGACGCACCAATCGAACGTCCTCGGCACGATCAACGACGTGCGCGCCGTAGCGGCCCGGGCGCATGCCGTGGGCGCGGTGCTCGTCGTCGATGGCGCCCAGAGCGTGCCGCACCTGCCCGTGCGCGTGGCCGAGCTTGGCTGCGACTTCCTCGCGTTCTCCGGCCACAAGATGTGCGGGCCGACGGGCATCGGCGTGTTGTGGGGACGGGGCGAGATCCTCGCGAAGATGCCACCGTTCCATGGCGGTGGCGAGATGATCGAGCGCGTCGAGTACGAGCGTTCGACTTACCGCGAGTCGCCGCATCGTTTCGAGGCGGGCACCCCGAACATCGCTGGCGCGATCGCGCTCGGCGCGGCCGTCGACTATCTGACCGCCCTCGGTATGGAAAACGTGCGCGCCCACGAAGAGTCGCTCGTGCGCTACGCGATCGCGCAGTTGAGCGATCTGCCAGACCTCAAGATCCTCGGCCCGACGGACCCGGCGACGCGGGGCGGCGCGATCGCGTTCCAGCTCGGCGATCTGCACGCGCACGACGTCGCCCAGATCCTCGGCGACGAGGGAATCGCGGTCCGGGCCGGCCATCACTGCGCGCAGCCTCTGCATCGAAAGCTCGGCGTGCCGTCGACCGCCCGCGCCAGCTTGTATCTGTACAACACGACAGAGGAGATCGACGCGCTAGTGCGCGGCCTCGAGAAGGTCCGGGCGTTCTTCGCGGGGCGACGGACCGGCGATCGTTAACCGACGGACGGAGACCCCAACATGCTGGAGGAGTTGTACCGCGAGATCATCCTCGACCACTATCAGCACCCCCGTAACCGAGGCCGCTTGGATGGGGCGGAGATCAAGATCGAGGGCGCGAATCCATCGTGCGGCGACGAGATCAGCTTGTACGCGCGGCTTCGCGATGGGCGCATAGAAGACGTCCGTTTCGAGGGGCACGGCTGCTCCATCAGCCAGGCGTCGGCCTCGATGATGACCCAGCAAATGAAGGGGAAGACGCTTCCGGAAGCTCGCGCCCTCATCGGAGACTTCAAGGGCATGATGCGCGGCCAGGCACCGCACGAAGAGGCGCTCGGCGATCTCATCGCGTTGCAGGGCGTCCGCAAGTTCCCGGTGCGGATCAAGTGCGCGACGCTGTCCTGGGTCGCGCTCGAACGCGGCCTCGACGACTACGAGTCGGCGGGTGGCGCGGTCGAAGGCACGGCGACGACCGAGGACAATCTCTGATCGATTCTCTACACTAGGAACCGTGAGCCGGCTCCTGCCCGTTCTCTTCGTCGTCGCGCTCGGCGTGGCTGCGATCGCGTGGACGATGCGAACGACGGCCGTCCAGACGACCGCGCCGGCAAGGCGGCCCCCGCCGGTCCGCACCGGAAACGACGGTCTCGGCTTTGCGCCCGACTTCACGCTCCCGACGTTGGGCGGCGGGCTCCTCTCGCTGCGCGACTTTCGCGGCAATCCGATCGTGTTGAACTTCTGGGCGTCCTGGTGCGTGCCGTGCCGGGGGGAGGTGCCGATCCTCGGAGACGCGGCCGTGCGGCTGCAGGGACGCGTCACGTTCCTCGGCGCGAACGTCATGGATGACGAGGTCAAGGCGGCTGATTTCCTCATCGCCATGAAGAAGCCGTTCGTGTCCGTCTTCGACGACGGCGAGGGGCTGCTCCGCCTCTACAAGGTCGTCGGTTTGCCGACCACCGTCTTCATCGCCGCCGACGGCCACATCGTTCTCAAGCACGCGGGCCCATATCTCGGCGCGCAGGGCAAGGCGCTGCTCGAAAAACACCTGACGCGGCTGAAGTCCTCGAGCCCGCCCCGTTGATGGCGCCCGAGCCCGCGGGTCCCGCGACGGGGACACCGGTCGATCCGTCGCATCGCCGGGGCCGCGGCTGGGTGCGGATCGCGGCGGCGGTCGGTCTTCTCGCGATGGGATTCCTCATCGTCAGCCAAGTGCGGTCCGGACGGCAGTTCCAGGAGCAGCCGGAGGTCCGCACGCGCAATCTCTATGCGTTGGCCGCGATGCTGCGCCAGGAGCGGCAGGCGCGCCGTGCGTTGGAGGACGAAGTGACGTCCCTGACGGCGCGTCTGCGCGGCTATGAGCGCGCGAGCGCCGAAGGGCGCACGCTGACGGAAGATCTGCGCCGTCAGGCCGATCGATATCGCGTCGCGCTGGGCTTGCAATCCGTCGCAGGCGGCGGCGTGACGGTGCACGTCTCGGAGCCGCGCCGCCAGAAGAATCCGAGCGCACCCGTCGTCGTCCAGTATCAAGACTTGGTCGGAATCGCGAACGAGTTGTGGGCGGCCGGCGCCGAGGCGGTCGCAGTCAACGGTCTGCGCGTGACGGCCACGACGGGATTCAGTCAAGTCGGCGGCACCATCGTCGTCAACCTGCAGCGCGTCTCTCCGCCTTACGTCATCGCCGCGATCGGCGAAACCGCGACGCTCGCGGGTGCCTTGTCGATCCGAGGCGGCTTCGTCGAAGGGCTGCGCGCCTTGGGGCTCGACGTCCGCATCGAGCGGCGCGACGCGTTGACGTTGCCGGCGATCAAGTCGCTGCCGAAGTTCGACCACGTCAGGCCCGTGCCATGACGAGCCGGCGGCTGACCGTCTATGGCCGGCCGAACTGCCGCCTCTGCGAGGTCGCGCTCGCGATGGCGCGCCGTGCAGCGCCCGCCGACGTAGCGGTCGCCCACGCCGATATCCGTATCGACCCTGAAATCGAAGGCCGCTACCGCGAGCGAATTCCCGTCCTCGTGCTCGACGGACGCGAGATCGGCGCGGGCCGCCGGGAAGACGTCGCGCAGGCGCTGCGCCGCGCGTTTCCGGAGCGCCGGTGACGCCGACGTACGACGCCGTCATCGCCGGCGCGTCGTTCGCCGGGCTCGCGCTGGCGCAGCGCCTGCGCGGCCGCGTGCTGCTGGTCGATCGCGACGAAATCGGCGAGAACCAAACGTCGGCCTGCGGAGCGCCGTTGCGCCTGGTGAAGGCCATGGGTGCCGAAGACGCCGTGCAGCAGGTGCACGAGCGCCTCTACATCTATACCGCCGCCCGGCGCCACGAATGGGATTTGCGCCGCGAGCCGTTCTGCACGTTCGACTACCGGCGATTCTGCGACTTGGCCCTCTCGCGGTCGAGCGCGGAGTTCGTGCGCGCCAGCGCGCAGCGCTTGGAGGGGCACACGGTCTACACGACGCGCGGCGCCTACCGCGGTCGATTCATCGCCGACTGCACGGGCTGGCGGGCGGCCTTGGCGTCGACGGTAGCACCGCCCGCCGCGATCGAACAGTGGCGCGCGTTCGGCCTCGAGTCGGAGGTCACGTGCGCGTTTCCGGCCGGACTCCACTTCTACTTCTGGCGCGACTGCGTACCAGACGGATACGCCTGGGCATTTCCGTGTGAAAATCGTGTGCGTTTCGGCGTTCTCTCCTATCGAGGGGAAACGAAGCTGCGCCCCAGGCTGCAGACCCTTCTCGATCGGTTCGGCGTCGCCCCGGAGTCGATGCACGGGGGCTACCTCGCGGCCGGCACCTATGATCCGGTCGTCGGCGATTTGTTCGTCGTGGGGGACAGCGGCGGCCAGTGTCTGCCGTTGACGGGAGAGGGGATCCGCACCGCGGTGCGCGCGGCTTGGCAGGTCGGCGATCTCCTGTCCGCGGTACTCGAGGGCGAAGCCACGCTCGCGTGGGCGAAGGACGCCTACCGCGCGTACGTCGCCGCGCAACGCCGCGGCATTCGCTTCCTCGCCGCGGCGACCTGGGCGGCGATGCGCCTGCCCGATCGGCCGTTGGACGTCGTGATCTCGGCATTCTCAGGGGCGGCCGGGCAGCGCGCGTTCCTGCGGCGGTATCTCGGCATGTTCGGGCAGACCGAATCATGGTTCCCCTAGCGGCCGCGAGATGACGCCGCCAGGCGGCAACGTTCTTGCTCGCCGTGATGATTTCGCCTGCGGATCAGACGGCTCGAAATCGCGTCGTTGCGAAGCCGTGCCGGAGAGGGGCAGGACGTGCGGACGATTCTCTGTGGCCTGGTGTTCTTGCTCACGCTGCTCGTGTCCACGGCGGCGCCTGTGCCGCTCGGCGCACAGCCCGGGTGGCAGCAGTTCGACCACCCGCACTAAGGATTCACCATCCGCTACCCGCAGTCTTGGCAGAAGCTCACCGGCGAGGAGAACATCGCGTTCGCGGCGATCGGCCCTCCTCCGGGTCGCGCGCGGCTACCGCATGTCGGTTCTCGTCGTCACGGCGCGGACGCCGGCGAACGAATCCCTCGACCGCGCCGACGTTACCCTCTCTCGTCTATTGAAGAACTTCCGCGAGATCCAGGTGCTGCGGACCGACCGTGTGGATTTCCACGGAACCCCGGCGTTGATCAAGTACCTCACGCGACGGGCCGACGAGGGGCTGGAGATCTATCAGCTCATGCTCGTGCTCATCCACAACCGCCCTGCCTACGCGGTCATCGGCACGACGGCGGCGCGTTCGCCCCGTGTGAACGCCGAAACGAAGCTCCTCCAAGACATCCTGCTCGGCTTTTAGCCCTAGGCCGGCGCGGCGCGATGTTATACTCGTGCCTGCGCGATCGCGCGACATGGCGGCGGCGCGGGATCGGCCGGAGTGGCGGAACAGGCAGACGCGACGGACTCAAAATCCGTTGAGGGAAACCTCATGGGGGTTCGATTCCCTCCTCCGGCACCAAGCCCGACTTCGAACCGCGGTCCCGGCGCGTTGCTTCTCGCGGGCGGATAGCTCAGCGGTAGAGCACCTCCCTTACAAGGAGGGGGTCGCGGGTTCGAACCCTGCTCCGCCCACCATTTGGCGTGACGATGCCCCCCCTCGATGCTAGAATCTCGCCAACGGCGACGACGGGGACGAGTACCGCGCGGGACCGCGCGGAGCGAGCCGCGAACGGTGTGAGGCGGCCGCGGTCGCGCGGGAAGATCTCCCCCGAGCTCTCAGGCGAACCTCGAACCGAGCACTAGCCGCAAGCGGGTTCCCCCGCCGTGATCCGGGGGTTGGAATCGGAGGCGCGCGCCGCCTCCTGGTCCTTACGAGTGCGGTCCCGTGCGCTTCCTGCACTGTGACCGAACGTGGGTGGTAACACGGGTTGCGCCCGTCCCTCGGGACGGGCGCATTCATTTTGTCCGCGTACGGCGGCTTCCGGGCGCGGCGAAGGAGCGATCGGCGAATGGCCTTTCAGCCTGCCAGCAGCAAGATCAGCTTTCCGGAGATGGAAGAGCGAATGCTGCGCTTCTGGAACGAGCAGGGCGTCTTCGAGAAGAGCGTCCGCGCGCGCGCGGACGCGCCGAAATTCACGTTCTACGAGGGGCCGCCGACCGCCAACGGGCGCCCCGGCGTCCACCACGTGCTCGCCCGCGCCTACAAAGACGTCATTCCGCGGTACAAAACGATGCGCGGCTATTCCGTGCCGCGAAAGGCGGGCTGGGACACGCACGGGCTGCCGGTCGAGATCGAAGTCGAGAAGGATCTCGGCCTCAACAGCAAGCGCGAGATCGAGGCGTTCGGCATCCGCGAATTCAATGAGCGGTGCAAGGCATCGGTCTTCCGCTACGAAGCCGATTGGCGCAAGCTCAGCGAGCGCATCGGGTTCTGGCTCGACTACTCCGATCCCTATGTCACGTTCCACGACGGCTACATCGAGTCGGTGTGGTGGATCCTGCGGCAGATGTGGGACAAAGGCCTGATGTACAAGGGGTACAAGGTCGTGCCGTATTGCCCGCGGTGCGGCACCCCGCTCAGTAGCCACGAAGTCGCGCTCGGCTACGACAAGACCAACGACCCCTCAGTGTACGTGAAGATGCGGCTAGTCGACGATCCACGGACGTCGCTGCTCGTCTGGACGACGACGCCGTGGACGCTTCCGGCGAACGTCGCCTGCGCCATCGCGCCCGATGTCACGTACGTCCGCGTCAAGCAAGGCGAGGAGGAATTGATCCTGGCGGCCGCTCTCGCCGAGCAAGTGCTGCAAGGCCCCTACGAGATCACAGCGGAGATGAAGGGCAGCGCGCTCGTCGGTCTGCGGTACGAGCCGTTGTTTCCCTTCTTCGTCCCCCAGGACCGCGCTTGGTCCGTCATCGCCGCCGACTTCGTCACGACCGAAGACGGCACCGGCATCGTCCACCTCGCGCCCGCTTACGGCGAGGACGACATGGAGATGTCGCGGCGCCACGGGCTTCCGGTTCTGCATCCGGTGGGACCGGACGGCCGCTACACGAGCGACGTGAGGCCATGGGAAGGCGTGTTCGTCAAGGACGCCGATCCGCGCATCATCGACGATCTGCGCGCGCGCGGCCTGCTGTACAAGGCGGGGACGTACGAACACACGTACCCGTTCTGCTGGCGCTGCGACACGCCGCTGCTGTACTACGCGCGGTCGTCCTTCCACGTCGCGATGACGGCCATGCGGGACGATCTCCTGGCGGCGAATCAGACCGTGAACTGGGTGCCGGAGCACATCCGCGACGGCCGCTTCGGCAACTGGCTGCAGAAAGTCAACGATTGGGCGCTGTCGCGCGAGCGCTACTGGGGCACGCCGCTGCCCGTGTGGACGTGCGAGGACTGCGATCACCTGCACTGCGTCGGCAGCATCGCCGAGCTGCGATCGATGGCGAAGTCGATGCCGGCGCACTTCGAGCTGCATCGGCCGTACGTCGATGAAGTCGTCGTCGCCTGCCCGAAGTGCGCCGGCGACATGCGCCGCGTAAAGGATCTCATCGATGTCTGGTTCGATTCCGGGGCGATGCCCGTCGCGCAGTGGCACCATCCGTTCGAGAATCAGGACGTCTTCGCGCGATCGTTCCCCGCCGACTACATCTGCGAGGGGATCGACCAAACGCGCGGCTGGTTCTACAGCTTGATGGCGATCTCGACCGTGCTGTTCGGCGTGTCATCGTACCGCACTTGCGTCTGCCTCGAGCTGGTGCTCGACGAAGAGGGCCAGAAGATGAGCAAGAGCCGCGGCAACGTCATCGACCCGTGGACGCTCATCGAGCGATCTGGCGCCGACGCGCTGCGCTGGTACTTCTTCGCCGTGAGTCCGCCGGGCACGCCGAAGCGGCTCGGCCCATCCGCGGTCGACGACGTGGTGCGGCGCTTCTTCCTGACGCTGTGGAACACGCACGTATTCTTCACGACGTACGCGGCGCTGGATCGCTTCGATCCGCGATCGCCGGCCCCGGACCGCGCGCAGCGGCCGGCCTTGGACCGATGGCTCCTGTCGCGGCTCCACGGCGTCGTCCGCGACACGACCGCGAACCTCGACGCCTATGACCCGACGACCGCCGCGCGCGACATCGAGCGACTCGTCGAGGATCTGAGCACTTGGTACGTGCGTCGCGGCCGCCGGCGCTACTGGAAGACGCAAGACGACGCGGACAAACAGAGCGCCTACCACACGCTGTACGAGGCGCTCGTCACGGTGGCGAAGCTGATCGCGCCGTTCGCGCCGTTCCTCGGCGAGGCGCTGTACCAGGATCTCGTGCGCGCGGTCGACGATCGGGCGCCGGAGAGCGTGCACCTCTGTGATTGGCCGGCCGCGGACGAGGCGGGGATCGACCGGCCGCTCGAGGATGCCATGGAAGAGGCCCAGCGGGTCGTCGGGCTCGGCCGCGCGGCGCGGGCCCGCTCGAAGCGCAAGGTGCGTCAACCGCTGCCGGCGGCGCTCATCGTGTCTCACGCCAGCCGGCTCACCGATCGACCCGAGCTGCTCGCGCACGTCGCGGAGGAGCTCAACGTCAAGACCGTCCGGTTCGTGGAGCGGGCCACGGACTACGTCACGTATGAGATCAAACCCCGGTTCGATCGACTCGGCCCGAAGCTCGGGGCGAAGGTTCGGGAGCTGGCGACCGTGTTGTCCGCGTTCTCGGCGGAGGAGACGGCACGGGTGGTCGCCGACGGGCACCTGAACGTATCCGTGAATGGGGAGGCGGTCGCGCTGGCGCTCGGTGACTTGGACGTGCGCGCGCGCGAACGCGAAGGCTTCGTCGCGGAGGCGGGCCACGGCGACGTCGTCGTTCTCGACGCGCACGTGGATGCCGCGTTGGCGCGGGAAGGCCTCGCGCGCGAGCTCGTTCACCACGTGCAGCAAGCGCGCCGGGACGCGGGGTTTTCGGTCGATCAGCGGATCGAGCTCGTAATCGATGCTGGAGGGGAGGTCGCGGAGGCCGTTCGCGAGCACGAGGCGTTCCTAGCGGACGAGACCCTCGCGGTCGAGGTCCGGCGGGGCGCACCAGAAGAGGGTCGCCAGAGGGAAATCCGCGTCGACGGCCATCGCGTGGTGCTTGGACTGGCGCCGCGAACCGTTTAAGATGCTGGCGCCGGGCGCAGCCGAGATCGGGGTTTGTCTTGCGGGACGTTCGCGATGTGCTAGCATATGTGGCTAGACGCCTCGTACAAAATTCCCGAATTTATGTTCGGTCTCACGCACCAAAGCCTTTCGCACGCACGCATGTCGCATCATCGGCTCGACGAGGTGTCCAAGAGCGGGCCGCCTCGTTCGAGTCCGGGTAGACGTTCGAACGTGTTGCTTGCTGTTTTTAGGAGGAATCATGGCGAAGAAGGCCGCACCCAAGTCTACGTCGCGCGCGTCGGGAGGCGGAAAGGCGGCCTCCAAGGCAGGCAAGACGGGGTCGGCCGCGCGCAAGCAGGTCGGGGAACAAAAGCCAGCGAGCAAGACGCCGGGCCGTGGCACGGCCGCCGCGAAGTCGAGTCGTAGCACCGCCCGCGCCGACGCCCCGCGCGCCAAGCGGCCCCCCGCGCCGGCCGCGAAGGTCGCCGCGAAGAAGGCGCCCGCTGTGAAGGCGCCCGCCGCGAAGAAGGCGCCCGCTGTGAAGGCGCCCGCCGCGAAGACGCCGGCCGCAAAGATCTCCGCCGCGAAGACGCCAGCGGAGAAGGTGGCAATCCGCAAGCCGACTCCGCAGGTTGGCCACGGCAATGCCGCGGCGCGCAGTGCTCCTGTCGCAGCTCCGAGACCGACCGAGAAACCACCCGTCAAGACCTTGGTCAGGGGCCCTGCGCCGAGCATTTCCAGTCCCAAGGGCCGCGCGCCCGCGGTTCGTTCGGCAGCGGAGACGGCGCCGCGCGGCGTGAAAGCCGCGACGGTCGTCGGCAAGGTGATTCCGCGAAAGGTGACCCCGCCGCAAGATCTGCCGCCGCTCATTCGCCCGCGCGTGGACCTGCCATCGCCGGTGACCCCCCGATCCGGTGACAACCGCATACCTCCGCACGGCGTGACCCGCCTGCTGGAGGCGCTTCCGCCGGCGGAGCCGGTGTCGAAGAAAGACTATCGCGAATTCCGAAACCGTCTGACGTCGGAACGGAGCCGCCTTCTCGCTGAGCTCCAGGCCATGGAGGAACGCCTGCAGCAGGTCGAAGAGGTCGGCGTCGTCGAGGCCACGTCGGAGGACGACTACGGAGACGTCGCCAGCGAGACGTTCGAGCGGGAGAAGGGATTCGCGCTGGAGTCGTCGTTGCAAGGCATGTTGAAGATGGTCGACGACGCGCTCGCCAAGATCGAGTCTGGAAAGTACGGCGTCTGCGAACGCTGCGGGCAGCCGATCGGCTTGGAGCGCCTGCGGGCCCTCCCGTACGCGAACCTCTGCATTCGCTGCAAGACGAAGGAAGAGAACGAGAAGCGCTTCGAGAACTGGCGGTAACGACGAACTCGCGAAGGGGCGCGTTTCTCTGGATCTGGGGCGCGGTCCTCGCAGCGGACCAAGCGACCAAGGCTTGGGCGATCGAGGCGCTTGGGTCCGGTGAGCGCGTGCCCGTCGTCGGCGAGTGGCTGTCCTTTTCGTTGTCCTACAACACCGGCGTGGCCTTCGGTCTGTTTTCCGGAATGGACATCGTGCCGGCGGCTTTCGTTCTCGCGGCGGTTGCTCTGGTTCTTTGGGCCGGCCGAGACGCTTTTGGTACGGTGCGCGGTGGGATCGCCTTGGCGCCGCTGCTTGGCGGTGCGACCGGCAATGCGATCGACCGCGCGCGCTTCGGGCACGTCGTCGACTTCATCGAGCTTCCGTGGTGGCCCGTGTTCAACTTCGCCGATACGGCGATCGTCCTGGGCGCGCTGACGCTCGCGTGGCAAGCGTGGCGCCTCAGCCGGCGCGGCGCCGAAGGCGGGCGGGAGACCCGGTGATACAATGGGCCGAGCTTCACGCACGGCCAGGGGGTGATCGGTGAATCCGACGCTGATTCGCATCGGCCAGTTCCAGATATCGTCGTTCGGACTGTTCCTGCTTCTCGCGTTCGCGATGGGGCTCTACCTGCTGAGCCGCGACGCGCGTCGCGAAGGGATCGAAGCGAACGCCGCCGTCGATCTGGCCTTGTACGTGATCATCGGCGGCATCATCGGCGCCCGACTCGCGCACGTGCTCGTCAATCTACCCAACTACATCCTCGAGCCCATGCGCATCCTGCAGATCTGGCAGGACGGCGGCCTCTCCTTCTACGGCGCGATCCTCGGCGGACTGATCGTCGTGCGGCTCGGTGGACGGTCGATCGGCATCGGGCGGTTCGCCGACCTCATCGCGCCGGCGATCGCCGCCGGGTACGCGGTGGCGATGATCGGTGCCCTGCTCAGTGGGCTGTTCAACGGACGGGAGACTGACCTCCCCTGGGGCGTGCCGCGCTTGGGCACGTTCGTTCACCCGACGCAGATCTACCTCCTGATCGCCGCGGTCGCCATGTACTTCGTCCTGCGCCCGGCGCGCGCGCAGCGCGCATACGAAGGTCAGGTCTTCCTCACGTTCTTGTTCTTGCACGGATTCACGCGGCTGGTCATCGAGTTCTTCCTCGACGTGGAGGTTGCGCCACCGGTCCTGGGACCGTTCACGGCCGCCCAGATGATGAACGCGCTCGTCGCCGCCCTGGCGTTGTGGTTGATGGCGCGGCGATCGAAGACGGCAATCCCGGCCGAGCCATCGCTAGCGATGGCCGGTAATGGCGCCGCCTCCGGAGATGTCGCCACCTCGGACGCGCCGCCGCCGATGGGTTTCCAGTCGCACCGCGAACGGGTCCCGTTGCGCGCCCCATCGACCGCGGGCGAGCTGAGCGATTCCGAATCCCATCGAAACGACGTCCCTCGAGGTTGACGGGGCCGACGCGGGGGGGCGTCTCGACGCCTTTCTCGCGCGTCGCCTGCCCGCGATGAGCCGGGCGCGCATTCAATCGTTGATCACTACCGGCGACGTCACGCTCAATGGCGGCGCGGCGAAGGCATCACGGTCCGTGCGCGCCGGGGACGTCGTCGTCGTCCGCGTCCCGCCGGCGCGGGAGACCGTGCTCACGCCCGAGCCGATTCCGCTGTCGATCGTGTATCAGGACGCCGACATCGCGGTCATCGACAAGCCGGCCGGACTCGTCGTCCATCCTGGGGCCGGTCGTGCCGCCGGCACGCTCGTCAACGCGTTGCTCAGCGCCGTGCCGGATCTTTCCGGCATCGGCGGCGTGCTCCGTCCCGGCATCGTCCACCGACTCGACAAAGACACGTCGGGATTGCTCGTGATCGCCAAGAACGATGCCGCGCATCGCGGCCTCAGCGCCGAGATCGCCGCGCGACGGACCCACCGAGAGTACCTGGCGCTCGTTCGCGGGGTCGTGCCCTGGGTCGAACGGACGATGCGCCTGCCGGTCGGACGTCACCCCGTTCATCGCAAACGGATGGCCGTCGTCGAATCGGGACGGGCGGCCGTGACGCACTTCCGCGTCGTGTCGCGGCACGGCCGTTATTCGTTTCTGTCATGCCGCCTCGAGACGGGGCGCACGCACCAGATTCGCGTGCACGCGCAGGCGATCGGCCACCCGATCGTCGGCGACACGCAATACGGATATGGTCCCGAGCTGGGGCTGCGGCGCCAGTTCTTGCACGCGGCGACCCTCCGCTTCGAGCATCCGCGGACGCGCGAACCGATGGCGGTCACAGCGCCGCTGCCGGAAGAGCTGCGTGCTGCCCTCGCGCGCGCCGCTGTCGCGGCCGGCTCGGAATCATAGTCGCCCTTTGCGCGGGAATCTCCCGCGCAAAGGGCGAAGAGAGAGCGACCGCCAGCCTCGCCGCCTCGGGCCGGGAAGTGCGGCTTCTGGACAACTCTTCAGTTGACTTTGGGAGGACGGTTGTGACGCTCCGCGAGAAGGCCAAGGTCATGGACGCGCAGGCGATCGCACGGTCATTGGTGCGCATCGCGCACGAGATCCTCGAGCGCAATCGCGGAACCGGCGATCTGGCGATCATCGGCATCCGCACGCGCGGCGATATCTTGGCCCGCCGATTGGCGGCCGCGATCGAACGCATCGAGGGAGACGACGTGCCCGTCGGCAGCCTCGACATCACCTTGTATCGCGACGATCGGGCGGATCGCAACGCCGATCCGACCGTCGCTAAGCCCGAGATTCCGTTCCCGATCACGGGGTGGCGCGTCGTCCTCTTCGATGACGTGCTGTTCACCGGCCGCACGGTGCGCGCGGCGCTCGATGCGCTCGTCGATCTCGGTCGGCCGGCCTCGATCCAGCTGGCCGTGCTCGTCGATCGCGGCCACCGCGAGCTACCGATTCGCCCCGACTACGTCGGCAAGAACCTGCCGACGTCGACGCGCGAGCGCGTCGCGGTCCGATTGAACGAGACCGACGGTGCGGACGAAGTCGTCATCGAAGAGCCGGAGTAACCGCGTCCGGCGCGCGCGGGCGCGCGTGCAGCGTCCGCTCGTTTCGATACAGAACGGCTCCCGGCGCGGCCCCTTTCGGCTTCCACACGTTTCGTCGCTCCGTCACGTCGACCGCCACGTGCGTCGCGTCGCGCGCCGCACTGTGGTAGGCGGCGATCGCCGCCGCCGCCTCGACGACGGCGGGCGGCGGCACGCGCCCCGCGACCCGCAGGAGAACGTGCGCACCCGGCACGCCGCGGGCATGCAGCCAAAGATCGTCGGGCGCCGCGAGCTTGAATGTAACGCGGTCGTTGTCCCGATTCGTGCGCCCGACGACGACGGCGAAGCCGTCCACTTCGTGCGTGCGGGTCGCCGGCGTGTCGGCGTTGCCGCGTTTCGTGCCGGCGCCGCGCCGCTTTTCCCGCCGCGCCTCGAGGTAGCCGCCGGCGACCAGCTCGTCCCGCAGGTCTGATAGGTCGCCGGTTTCGGCGGCGAGCTCGACGTACAGACGCGTTCCGGTCAGGAACGCCAGGTCGGCTTCCAATTGCGCGATCCGCGCCGGCAATGTCCGCGAAACCGCCTGCGCCTTTGCGTATCGCCGGAAGTACGCCTGCGCGTTTTCGATCGCCGTCGCGCGGGGATCGAGCGCGATCGTGATTGGCGTGCCGTCGTAGTCGGTCGTTTCGTGCGCGCCGGCGCCGGTGGGGATGAACGATGCGTAAGCGAGCAGGAGCTCGCCGCATCGCCGCAGCCGCGGCGCGTCCTCGGCCGCGCGCAACGCGTCCCGTGACTCCGCCAGCGCCCGTTGCTTGCGGCCAAAGACCGCGTCGACGCGCTGCAGCAACGCCCGGCGCTCGTCCTCGAGCGCCGCGCGCCGCGCGCGGGCGGCCAGCGTCTGATCGATGGCGTTGGACATCGTGGCGGGGAGCTGCCGTTCGGACGTGAAGCCGTGCAAAGGCCAGGGTGCGAATCCGTCGGCGACGCCGTCCGCAAGCAGCAGCTGGGGTTGGAAGGATCCGTCCGCGACGGCGGCCGCGATCGCCCGACAGGCGGCGGCAACCGCCGGGAATGTGTCCTCGGCGACCGCCGCCGTCGCTTCCGGATCGGCCCCGGCACGCGCGGTCAGATCGTAGGCGGCCAAGGGCCCGATCCCCGACACCGCCGTGAGCACGCGGCGCCACAACGGCTCCGGCGCGCCTCGCGCCGCGGCGCGAAGGTCGTTGGCGGTCACCGTCGCCGGCGTCGGACGCGGATCCGGCGGCGGCGCCTCGTATGGACGGCCGGGGACGACCGGACGCCGCGACCGCTCCGGCCCGACGATCTTCATCGCCCCGAGGATGTCGTCGCCGCTGGTCAGCAAGACGTTGGCGTGTTTTCCCATAAGCTCCGCGATCAGGCGGTACGGGCCGTCCAGCGCCTCGATCTCGAAGATCAAGACGCGCTCGAACGGCCGTTGCCGTACGTCGACGACGCGCGCGTCGTCGAAGCGCGCGCGCAACAGCTGCGAGAACGGCGTAACGAGATCGAACTCGGGGATTCGGGTGACGAGGTGGGCGCGCGCCCAACGGGCGTCGCAGGACAACAACACGCCGCGCGCCCGGCCCGCGCGCAACGGCAAGACAATCTCGGCGGAACCGGCGTGGGCAGCCCGTCCGAGGCGGGCGGGCAGGACACCACGGATCTCGCGTACGACCGCGGCGAGCACGAGGCTATCGAACGTGGCGGCGGGCGGCTTCGGCGCGTTCACCCGCTCATGATACGGCAGCGCCGCTCCCGTCCCGTCCGGGCAGGAACGCACCTCGTTGCACCGAAACGCTATGATCCGGCGCCGCAACCGTGCGGCGCGATCGGAGGCACCCGTGGTTCGCAGCATGACCGGCTACGGTGCCGGCGATGTGCTCACCGCCGACGGCAGCCGCTGGATCGTCGAAGCAAGGTCCGTCAACCATCGATTCCTCGAGGTGATCGTGCGCCTGCCGCGCGATCACAGTGCGCTGGAGGATCGCGTGCGCGCCGCGGCGTCGTCGCGACTGCAGCGCGGCCGCGTCGAGATCGCGGTGACGCGCGAGGACGTGACCAAACGAACGCGCGTCGCGAAGTTGGACGCGGCTTTGGCGGCGCGTTACGCGAGCGCGATCGAGGAAGTACGCGGCGCCCTCGGCACGACCGATCCGTTGCCGCTCATGTTCCTGCTGGGGTTGCCGGACGTCCTGCGGTTCGAGGAAGCGTGTGACGAGGCCGAGACCGCCTGGTCGGCACTGGAGCCGGCGCTCGCGGCCGCGCTCCGCGCTCTCGTCGGCATGCGCGAGGCCGAAGGCGCGCGGCTCGCCGAGGATCTGGACACGCGGGTGGCGCGGCTGTCGTCGCTCACCGAGGGCATCGCGGGTCGCGCGCCCGAGCTCGTGGCGGCCCACGCCCAGCGGCTGCGCGGCCGCGTCGAGGACCTGTTGCGCGCGGTGTCCTCCGACGGCCGCGTCGTGTCCCTCGACGACGCTCGCCTGGCGCAGGAGGTTGCGTTGCTCGCGGACCGTACGGACATCAGCGAGGAGCTGACGCGGCTGCGCAGTCACTTCGCGCAGGCCAGCCAACTCCTCGGCGAAGGCGACGGCACGATCGGTCGCAAGTTGGAATTCCTGCTGCAGGAGATGGGCAGGGAAGTCAACACGATCGGATCGAAGACGCAAGCGCTGGAGAACACGCGCGCCGTCCTGGAGATGAAGGCCGAGCTGGAAGCGATGCGCGAGCAGATCCAGAACGTCGAATGAGGCGGGGAGCGTCGTCTTGATCATCACCGTCAGCGGGTTGATCGCCAGCGGCAAGACCACCGCGGCGCGCGCGCTCGCGTCGCGTCTTGGATTGCGGTATCTGTCGGCGGGGGAGGTCATGCGCCGTTGGGCGGCGCAGCGCAACGTGACCCTATTGAAGTTCTCGGATATGGCGGAGAAGGACCACACGATCGATCGCGAGATCGACCGGTTGCAGGTGGAGATGGCGCGCGAGGGACGGTGCGTCGTCGATTCCCGTCTATCCGGATGGCTGGTGCCGGCGGACATGAAGGTCTGGCTGCGGGCGCCGGTCGACATCCGCGCGGCGCGCGGCGCCAAGCGGGAAGAGATCGATACCTGCGTCGCGTTGGAAGAGCTGCAGACGCGCGAATCGAGCGAGCGCGCCCGCTATCGCGGCATCTACGGAATCGACATGGATGATCTCTCGCCTTATCACGTCGTGCTCGACACGAGCCATTGGGGCGCCGACGCCGTCGCCGACGCGCTCGAGTCGCTCGCCCGCCCTCTGCTGGAACGCCGCAACGCCGCCGGGCCGTGATGGCGGCCGGCGCGCGCGGTCCGTTCGCGCGCGTTCTCCTCGACGTTCCCGCCCCCGCCCTGGACGAACCCCTGCATTACCGCGTTCCCGACGCGCTGGCGCCGGCGCTCGATGTCGGCATCCGCGTGACGGTACCGTTTCACGGCCGGACCGTCGCCGGCTTCGTCGTCGGATTCGACGACGAAGCGCCGGTCGCCGACGTGCTGCCGATCGACGGCATCCTC
>Ga0194132_10005213_pt1 | contig 21321 bp, 14 predicted proteins | sample TA2KigOf80mmetaG_FD_148612 | JGI IMG/M metagenome (GOLD analysis project Ga0194132, IMG submission 148612) | Freshwater microbial communities from Lake Tanganyika, Tanzania - TA2015054 Kigoma Offshore 80m | ecosystem: Environmental > Aquatic > Freshwater > Lake | place: Tanzania: Lake... | reverse complement strand
GGCGATTTCGCCGCCGCGGCATCGATCGACGTCTCGAGCCAGGCGGCCAGGCCCTGTGCCCGAGGTGACGGCGGGGGCGGAAGGCCGGGAGGGGGCATGGCCCCGGTGCGGAGCTTCTTGATGACCTTCTCCCAGGTCTCCGCTCCGGCGGCCACGCGCTCCAGGCTGATCGCGTCCAGCGCCAGATTGCCGACCCTGCGCCGCTCGTTGTGGCAGGTCACGCAGTACCGATCCAGGAGCGCCCGCGACGACGCGGCAGTCATGGCCTCACCGACCGACCCGCCGTCCCCGCGAACCGTCGCCGTCTGGGCGCGAGCTGCCGCGCCGACACCCAGGAGGAGCGCGGCGACCGCCGGAACGACGACCGCCCGACGGCGACGACAGGACCATCCCATGAAGTCTCTCTGCATAAAGCGGGCACGCATCGACCCGGACTTCCGAGCCAATGCCGTATACAATAGGAACCCACACAGTCGAATGCAAGCAGATCGTTGTCGCCAATCGTGACAGCGCCGGTCGTTCGCATCATCATGAAATCGTCCGTGACCCGCCCCGTACGCGTGCCTGTGGCACTCCTCGGCCTGCTCGCGCTGCTGCCTGCGCCCGGCCCGGCATCCGCGCAGAGTCTGAGTCTCCTGGAGGCGGCGCGGCGGCACGACCGTGCCGCCGTCACGGCCCTGCTCGCCGGGCAGGTCGACGTGAATGCCGCGGGGCCTGATGGGACCACGGCCCTTCACTGGGCCGCGTACCACGACGATCAGATCCTCGTGGACCGGCTCCTGCGAGCCGGGGCGGTCGCCGACGCCGCCAACGACTACGGCGCCACCCCGCTGTCGCTGGCCTGTACGAACGGCAGCGCGCCGGTGGTCGAAGCGCTGCTGCGGGGCGGTGCGACGCCGTCGCTCGCCCTGCCCTCCGGACAGACCCCGCTCATGACCGCTGCCCGATCGGGCAGCGTCGAGGCGGTGAAAGCGCTCCTCGCCAGTGGCGCAGTGGTCGACGCGCGGGAGGCGCTGAAGGGGCAGACCGCCCTCATGTGGGCGGTCGCGGAAGGTCACGTCGCAGTCGTGCGTGCGCTCATCGAGCAGGGCGCGGACGTGACCGCGACCTCGAACAGCGGCTTCACTCCCTTGCTCTTTGCGGCGCGGCGCGGCAGCCTCGAACTCGTCCGGCTCCTGCTGGACAGCGGCGCGCACATCCAGGAGGCCGGTCAGGACGGGTTGAGCGTCCTGCACATCGCCACCGTCCGGGGGCACTCGTCGCTCGCGCAGTACCTGCTCGACCGGGGCGCCGATCCGAACGCCGCCGCCGCCGGCTACACGCCGCTGCACTGGGCGGCCGGCCGGTGGGAAACGTCGATGAACGATTACCAGCTCGCCGAGGGCTGGGCAGTGCTCATGGGCGTGACGGAGGACAAGCAGGGCCTCATCAAGGCGCTGCTGGCGCAGGGCGCGGACCCGAATGCCCGGATCACCAAGGCGCCGACCCTCTTCGGCACGGGCCTCACCGGGCAGTCGCTGAGGGTGCTGGGCGCCACGCCCTTTCTCCTGGCCGCGCGGTCGGCTGACGTGGACGTGATGCGTCTGCTCGCCGCCCACGGTGCCGACCCGACCCTTGGAACGGTCGATCAGGTGACGCCCCTGCTCGCGGCTGCGGGCACCGGCCGGTCCGACGAGAGCCATATCACGGGCGCCATGTCGGTCGAGGCGGCGAGGCTCGCGCTCGAGCTGGGGGCCGACATCGACGCCGTCGACGTGAGCGGGGAGACGGCCGTGCACGCGGCCACGTACAACGACGCCGCGGAGATCGTGGCGTTCCTGGCCGCCCGGGGCGCCGACCTGAGCGTGAAGAACAGGCGCGGGGAAACGCCGCTGAAGATCGCCGAGGGCGTGATCCGCAACGCCATGTTCACGCTGCGTCCGAAATCGGCCGAGGTGCTGAAGCAACACGGCGCATCGTCGCAGTGAACGCACGTCGTCCCGACGCGCCCCGCACGGCCCTCCGCGAGCGGCCTCGCCTGCCGGTCCCGGCGCTCACCTCCAGACACTCGTGGCGGCCGGGCGGTCCCTGCAGCAACACCGATGCGCTCCGGGGATAACATGTCCGGATCATGGAGGTGCGACTCTTTCCGAACCGGAGCCGGCCCGGCGTCGGGCTGCGTCCGAAGCGCGACGCCCAGCGCCCGCTCCTCCCGCAGCACGCCCGCCACTGCCCCGTCCTCGAGGCCGGTAGCGCGCTCGGGTTCCTCGTCTACCCCCCGCTCGAGCCGCACGAGTCCTTCTACATCGACTACCAGGGGGAGGGACGCTACCGGTTCGTCTTCTACGGCAACCAGTCTGGCCGATGGGAGCCGCTCTTCGGCGTGACCATCACCCAGCCGGTCGGCGCGACGGGCATGATCAGAGAGGAAGTCTTCTTCGCCACGCCGGAGCCCGTCACGACGCCGGACCGGGCCACGAAGATGATGCGCACGTTCATGGTCCCCGAGGACCTCGGCACGCCGCCGGGCGCGCTCACGCTTCGGGGCGCCTGGAACTTCCGGACACCCCAGGGCTGGGACACGGTGTACACCCCGATCTTCAACGCGATCGAACGGCCGATCACGCCGATGCTGGTCATCCGCGTCGAGACAGACTGGTACGCACACGAAACGGAGTTCCGCTACGTGCTGCAGCCCGGCGAGGGGGTGTCGGGCTCGCACAACCTGCCGATCGGCCAGGTGCTGTTCGTGCCGCGCGAGGACGTCGAGCTGGCGGACTGCACCGGGGAGGAGGTGGAGGCCATCCGCCAGTCGCAGGAGAAGTTCGCCCGCGAAAAGGCCGCCGTGAAGATCACCAACCCGCTCGGCCTGTCACACAGCCCGCACTATCTCCGCATGAGCCGTGCCGGCAGACGTGACGACCGATCGACGCCGCCCGTCTTCTCGCACCCGATCGCGGCGGCCGGTGAGGCTCCCCGTGAACCGGCGGCCGAAGCCAGGGTCGGGCGCAACGATCCCTGCCCCTGCGGCAGCGGGCGCAAGTACAAGCGCTGCCACGGGGCCGGTCGGTCGCCCACCGTCTGAGGGCCTGGGGCCGAGCATCGGCCCGTGCGCGGGGCCCTGACTCGTTGGCGGCGAAACGCCCCCGGGGAGCCGCCCGGTGCGCGGCTTCGGGTTTCTACTTCCTGCGGGCGCGTACGTACTCGAGGCGAATTCCCTGAGCCGCGGAACGGTGAGCCCCAGCTGAACCGCTTCGTCCGTGGCCCGTTCGACATCCCAGCCGTCGACCATCACCCGCTTGACGCCAGGTCGACCTCACGGCCAGCTCAGTCCAGCGGTTCGATCCGGATGAGCTGGGCGAGATTCTTGTTCGGCAGCCAGACGGTGGTGTTCGCCGTCGACGGGTCCACGACCACCTTCCGGGCGTCGTAGTACACCGGCATCAGGTATTCCGTCGTCTCCCCCGTCTGCGGGTTGATCCGCATCACCCGATCGGAGCCGGTGCTCGACGCCCATCCCTCGCCGCGGGCATCGGGCGCCGCCGCGTAGGCCGACATGTACTTCGTCGAGAACGGGAACTCGCGGATCGTCCCCGTCGCGAGGTCGAGCATGGCCGCCTTGTCCCCCCAGAACTCGCCGAACCAGTAGCGGCCCTCACCGTCGCCACGCCCCCGACGGGGCGCCGCATGTGGTGTCGGTGTCGGGAAGATCGTGGTCTTCCCTGTCTTCGCGTTCACGCGAATGATGTTCGAGCCATAGAAGTCGTTGCACAGAAAGTTGTCCTGGGCATCGCGCGCGATCTGGTAGCAGAACGGCCGGGCCGACGACATGCCGTAGACGTCCAGGCGCATCGGTCCCGAGAAGTCCCGGCCCGACGCGTCCACCATGATCGGGAAGCTCGCCTCGACCTGCCCCGTCTTCGCGTTGAGCCTGTAGGCCGTCAACGGCGCGGCGTTTCCGCCGTCCGGGGGCCGGCCCGTGGTCCAGACCGTGTCTGCCTGACCCTTGTGGAACGAGGGGAGAAACGCCCAGACGCCGCCGGGCATCTCGAACTCCTTCCAGGCTTCACGCGCCGGGTCGAAATAGGCGAGCGTCTTGCCACCGAGGGCCAGCACCGCCCACACGCGTCCGACGGCGTCGACCTCGACATCCTGGACCCCCAGGACCCGCTTCAGGCCGGCCTGCGGCTCGGGCCAGCGCTGCGGCGCTTCGTACTCCTTGAAGGTAGCGGTCTTCGGCTCCAGCTTGCCCAGGTACCCCCATCCGCTGTCGCCGTACCAGACGTGCCCGTTCTGATCGACGGCCAGATCGTGTATCACGTTCGGCTGCCGCGGTATCGGGAATACCGTGACGATGGCCCGCGTGGCCCGGCCCTTGGGCCGCGGCATCGCCTTCAGCGGGAAGTTCCAGGTCTTCCGGCCGCCGCTCAGGTTCACGGAGGCGAGGTATTCGGCGAGCAGCCGCGCGTCCGCGCCCCCGTAGGAGAGGCCCTCCGGCGGACGCGGCACCGACTGCTGCTGGTACCGCCCGCTGGTCTTCGCGTCGCAGATGAGCGCGCTGCCGGGGCCGCAGGCCGCACTGTTGTCGGCCGCGTAGGTGGCCATCCGCGAGATCACCGGCAGGAACTGGTCGGCCGTGTAGCGCGTCCGGAGGGTGCGCTCCATGTCGTGACAGAAGCCGCAGTTCACGACCTTGCGGACGAGGAGATCCTTCTGCGCCGTGGTGCCCGGCATGCTCATCAGCCAGTCGACCGTCGTGAGCTGGTTCGCCATCTGGTCCGTGGTGGCGTCCAGTAGCGCCAGGTCGAGACGACCCGCCGCCTCGGCGGACACGTCGACCGGGATCGTGCCCGAGCCGGGCAGGACGTATCCGGCGGCGCGGATCGCGATGGTGTACTTGCCCGGCTTCAGGTGGCTGCGCGGGAACGAGTACTGCCCGCGTGCATCGGTCATCACCGAGGTCAGCACCGGGGAGCCGTCGCGCTTCGCGATCACGGCAACGCCTTCCATGGCGCCTTCGGCCTTCGACGTGACCGTTCCGGTGAGCGCGGCCGCCGCGGTCTGAGCGTCGACCACCGGTCCCCGATGGCCGGCTCCGAACAACAGCGCCACTACGGCAAGCAGTCCGATCGTGATCCTGAACATCTCAGCCCTCCACCGGCTCGCGGGCACCGCGGGGCCGGACCCGGTCATGCGGCAGGCGCGGTCACATGAGATCGCCCCACCCGCACGCGCGCTCCTGCACACGGAAACCATGCCTGCGTCGAGAGACGCGCGGCCACTGATGCGGAGGCTAGCGCCCGCCGGGCGACGAGTCAACAGCCAAGTGGCCGCGTTCGCCGCGGGCGACATCCTGGGACATCCCGGGCGGCGGCCATGACAGACAACTGGACGCGATGCCCGGATGCGCCGGAACGGGGATCGGCCTGCCGCTCCCCGGCGCGGCTATTTCCTGGGATATTTGTGCACCATCGCACCCGACGTGAACCCGCCCCACAGGCTGCCGTTCGCGTCGACGACGACGAGTTCCTGGTTCTGGTTCGGCTCGGACTCCTCCGGCACGAACGCCGTCACGCGGCCGTCGCGGGCGCTGCCGATGCGGATGCCGCGCTTCCAGCCGGGATTGGACTTCGGGTTCGAGATCGAGTCGGCCACGTAGATGGTGTCGTTGCGGTCGATGAAGATCTCGCTCGGCGCGCCGAACTGCTTCCATTCCTCCAGGAACTTCCCCTCCTGATCGAAGATCTGAATCCGCAGATTCGTGCGATCTCCGACGAACAGACGTCCCTGCGAGTCGATGGCCAGCGAGTGCGTGTTGTCGAACTGACCGGGGCCCTTGCCTTTCGTGCCCCAGGCCTTGATGAACTTCCCGTCCTTCGAGAACTTCACGATCCGGTCGTTCATGTCGCCGCCGTGTCCGTCGGCCACGAAGATGTCGCCGTTGCGCCCGACCACGACGTCCGAGGGCGTATTGAACGCGTTCGGGCCGTTGCCCTTGACGCCCGCCGTCCCGAGCGTCAGCAGCAGCTTGCCCTCGGGACTGAACTTGAACACCTGGTGTCCCTGAGGCGTGTCGGGAACGTTGCCGCCGTACCCGTCGACGATCCAGATGTTTCCCTCCGGGTCCACATAGAGACCGTGCGGGTGCACGAACATCCCGGCGCCGAAGCTGCTGAGGAGTTTTCCGGAGGGGTCGAACCTGAGGACCGGATCGACGGTCTTTGACGTCATGCACGCCTGGAGCCCTCCCCCACAGGTATCGAACAGCCAGATGTCCCGGCCGTTGCGATCGACGTCGAGCCCCATCACCCAGCCCATCTGGCGTCCGGCCGGCATCGTGAGCGGGCTCCGCGCGGCCGCTCCGTACGGATTCGGATAGGCGTTGGGGTCCGTGGCGCCGGCCTGCCCGAACACGCCCGACCCGTCCAGCGTCACGCACGCAACGACGACGGCGGTGAACAGCCGCACGCGACCCTGATTCGACATGGCGATGCTCCTCTGCGGGATGTCCGTGGCTGAAGACGATCTCAGCCGTGGAACGACTCACGGGCGCGCCAGTGACGGTGACGCGCCGGAACAGTACACCGGCCGATCACCGGCGTCAACCACGGGTGCCGTCGAGTGCCGTCGAGCGGCGCGACGGAAGGGGGGACCGCGGCCAGAGACAACCTGCCACAAAATTCTTCGCGGTCCGGCGTGGATGCCAGGGTATAAAACACAGTCGCGATTCAGATTCAGCAGTCAGGTGATACGGCCACCGAAGGCGGAGTCGCGCGGGTTCGGGATCTCGACGAATCGCGCGCGCCGGACACAGCCGGGAAGGGAGCAGACATGCAGAAGAAGGCACGCTCGGTCGCAGCCGGTGTCGGCGTGGCGGCGGCGCTCACCGTGTCGCTGGTCGTGGTTGGCGCCCGCCAGAACTCGATCGCGATCGATTCCGACGACGTCGGAGGGGTCGTGACTTCGTCGAAGGGCCCGGAGGCCGGTGTCTGGGTCATTGCCGAGACGAGGGACCTGCCAACCAGGTTCATCAGGACCGTCGTCACGGACGATCAGGGGCGCTACGTCCTGCCCGATCTCCCGAAGGCCGGCTACCACGTCTGGGTGCGGGGCTACGGCCTCGTCGATTCGCCGAAGGTCAAGGCGACCCCCGGGCAGCGCCTGAACCTCACGGCCGTCGTGGCTCCCAGCGCGAGCGCGGCCGCCGAGTACTACCCGGCACACTACTGGTACTCGCTGCTGCAGGTGCCGGCGAAGAGCGAGTTCCCCGGAACGGGCGACAAGGGCAACGGCATCCCCGAGTCGATGACCAGCCAGGCGGAGTGGATCAGCCAGGTCAGCACGACCGCGTGCGTGACGTGTCACCAGATGGGCAACAAGGCCACGCGCGAGATCCCCGAGAGCCTCGGCCGGTTCGCCACCTCGTTCGACGCCTGGGCCCGCCGCATCCAGTCGGGCCAGGCGGGCGGCATGATGGTGAGCTACCTGTCGCGGCTGGGCCGGGATCGCGGCCTGAAGATGTTCGCCGACTGGTCGGACCGCATCGCGAAGGGAGAGCTGCCCCCGGTTCCGCCCCGCCCGCAGGGCGTGGAGCGGAACGTCGTCCTCACTGCGTGGGAATACGCCGACCCACGAAAGTACGTCCACGATGGGATGTCGACGTACAAGTCGGACCCGACAGTGAACGCGAACGGCCCCTTCATCTCGGGCCCGGAGGCGAGCTCCGACAACGTCTGGGTACTCGACCCCGTGACGCACACGGCGAGCGCCGTGGAGATCCCGGTCCGGGATCCGAAGATCTCCTCCTCGCCGCACTCTCCCCTCCTCCAGCCGTCGCCGTACTGGGGTGACGAGGTCATCTGGACGGGCAAGTCGGCGGCCCACAGCACCATGTGGGACCGGAAGGGCCGTCTCTGGGCCACCTCGGCCGTCCAGTCGGACATGCCGGCCTGGTGCATGAAGGGTCACCCCTCCGCGAACGTCTATCCGCTCGAGCGGGGCGGCACCCGGAGCACCGCCGTCTACGATCCGAAGACGAAGCAGGTCCAGCTGCTGCACACGTGCTTCGGCACGCACCATCTGATGTTCGGCGACGCCCAGTACGCCAACGGCAAGTACGCCGACTGGCTGTTCTTCAACTCCGGCGGCCAGCACCTGGTCGGCTGGGTCGACACCAAGATGTACGACGAGACGAAGGACGAGGCGAAGTCGCAGGGCTGGACGCCGCTGATCCTCGACACCAACGGCAACGGCAGGCGCGACGCCTGGGTCGAGCCGCAGCCGGCGGCCAGGCGGGCCGCGGCGGCCCCCGAGGCCGAGGTGCTGCAGGACTCGACCGCGGCGAACGCCGTCGACGCCACCAAGGACACGCGACTGGGCGTCGCCTTCTACAGCGTCATCCAGAATCCGGTGGACGGGTCGGTCTGGGGATCGGTCTGGTCGTTCCCGGGGTCGATCGTCCGCATCAACCTCGGCGACAACCCGCCGGAAACGGCGCTTTCCGAGATCTACGACGCGCCGTACGGCTACCCAGGGTTGAGCGGGGAGGGCAACACGGTGCGGGGGATCGACGCCGATCGCAACGGCGTGATCTGGACGAACCTCTCGGGCAGCGGACACCTCGCCAGCTTCGATCGGCGGAAGTGCAGGGCGCCCCTCAACGGACCGAAGGCCACCGGCAAGCACTGCCCCGAGGGGTGGACGGTCTACCCGGTGCCCGGGCCGCAGTTCAAGGGCGTGACGGAACCCGGGAGCGCCGACGGCCTGTATCTCCTCTTCGTCGATCAGTTCGACACCTTCGGGCTGGGCAAGAACGTGCCGTTCGTCACCGGGAGCAACTCCGACTCGCTCATGGGTCTGGTCGACGGCAAGTTCGTCGTACTGCGCGTGCCGTACCCCCTGGGCTTCTATGCCAAGGGCATGGACGGGCGGATCGACGATCCCAAGGCCGGATGGAAGGGGAAGGGCCTCTGGTCGACCCACGGCAACCGCACGCCGTGGCACAACGAGGGCGGGAAGGGGACCATGCCCCAGGTGGTCAAGTTCCAGCTGCGCCCGAACCCGCTGGCGAAGTGACGCTCCGCGAGGGGCGAGGCGAGGTCCCGCCCCGCCCCTCCGCGGCCTCCTACCACACGGGGAGCCAGAACGACGTCTTCACGAGGAGGACGTTCCGCCCCGGCTCCGCGATCGACTCGAAGAGATCGGCCACGCCCACGCGGCCCCCGCCCGCGTCTTCCGATCCCCGGTCCTGCTGCCAGACCGCGTAGAAGGTGCTGCCGGGGCGCCATTCGTAGCGAAGGACCATCGTGCTGCGGAACGATCGCACGTTGAAGTCGCGGTTCGACACCAGGAAGGCGGGACCGTTGGCGGACACGAGGAGGCTGCCGTCGCCCTGCCGGACGAGCGACGTCCCGGAGCCGCCGTAGGTCAGACGCTGCCGCGTGCCCGGCAGGAGCAGTTCGCCGAGGTTGTGGTAGCGGCCCGAGGCGGCGAACGGCTCGGCGTAGACGTCGATCGTGAGGTCCGGTTTGAGCGTGAAGTTCAGCCGGAACTGGGTCGACAGCGTCGTCCGATCGATGTCGGCGAAGATGTATCGGCTGCCGTACGTCTCGGCCCGCCCGTCGCCGCGTGTCGTGACGTATTGCTGGGTGAACGTGGCGCGCTCGTAGGATGGTCTCACCGAGAGCTCCCAACGCGGGCCCGGTCGAAACGAGAGGGTCGCCTGGCCCGACTGCGCCATCCCGCCGTCCTCGTCGCCGGCCGCGACCGCCGTACCGGACCAGCGCGTCTGCGACGCCGCGCTGTTGGCGACCGAGGCGGAGAGACGCCAGTCCCGGGGCGTCTGCATGAGCGGCCCCCCTCGTGTCAGCGTGGCGCTCTGGCCGCGGCGGCCGACGGTGGCCGAGACGGCGCTCGTCCAGAAGTTGCGCCACGTCGCGTTGATCGATGACAGCGTCTCGGCCGACTGGAGGTTCCAGCCGTAGTTCCATTCGTTCGACTGCCGCAATTCCAGCGCGTAGCTCCGGAAGAACGGCCCGGGCTGGGTCTCCCGGTAGCGCACGTACACCCGGGGCTGAATGCCATCGGCCGCCATCAGGAAGCCGATGTCGTTGGAGCTGAAGCCGGGCGAGTCGACCTTCGCCGTGGCGCCGAACAGCCAGTGCCGCCCGCTGATGCGGTCGACGCTCGCCGACCACGAATACCCGGACATCGACGTCCGCGCAGGATCGAACCGTGCGTACGTCCGATCGGGACGCTGGGCGTAGTGCGCGCTCGACCGTTGCAGCCGCTCGAGGGCGGCAGCCCCGCCGCGGACGAGCGTGCCACCGCCGGCCGCGCGGACTTCGTATTCCCCATTCCCGAGACGCAGCAGCGCGTCGCCGGCGACCGTCACCGTGTCGCGGGTGAGCCAGGCCGCAAGGGGATCGCCCGGGGTCAACGCCCGGTGCACGGCTGCGACCAGCACGCTGGCCGTCGACCCCGACCGTCCGACCTCCTGCTGGATGCGAGCCAGCCCGTAGGTGGCCGGTACCGCGACGCGGACCGTCTCGAAGCGGTCCGTGCCTCTGCTCGCCAGCCGCGCGGTCTCTTCACCGGTGACCGCTGCGAGCAGACCGATCGACGTACGCTGGCGGATACGCCCCGTGAGCTTTGCCGCCGCCTGGATCGTGGTGCCGGACGGGTAGTCCACGAAGTCCGCGGACGCCGGGCCGGACGGCCGCGCGCCGATGCGCCTCGAGTACACGAAGTTCGGGTGCGCGATGTTGAGCAGTTCGGAATCGTCGACGAAGAACGGACGCTTCTCGACGAAGCGCGTCGGCACCGCCGTCAGGTTCACCTCGGCCGGATCCGCCTCCACCTGGCCGAAGTCCGGGTTCACCGTCCCCTGCAGGGTCAGGTTCGGGCCCAGCCCCATCTTCATATCGAGTCCCGCGCGGCCCGCCGGCCGGTTGCCCCGGTTGAACGGATCCGCGGCGTCGGCCCGGCCGTCGGCTGTCGACGACCCGGCGACGAACGGGAGCAGCTCCACGCGACGGGAGGGCTCGACGCCTGCGATGCCGCGGAGATCCCCGAAACGCGAGGCCCAGGCCCGTTCGGTTCGCGGGACCAGCACCCAGTAGTCCTCCTCCTCGAGGTGCGGCGTGAACCGGCGCACGTTCAGGCCCCACACCTGCTCGGGGCGGTCGTTGAATCGCAGCTGCGAAAAGGGAATCCACAGCTCGGCGGTCCAGCCCTGATCGTCGATGCGGCTCCGCGCTTCGGACACGGGATCGAAGCCCTCCTCGAAGCTGGCTTCGTCGTCCTGCCTGTGGAAGCGGTCGAGCCGCACACCGGATGCGCTCACGCCGAAGGAATAGGCCGTCCGGCGGTCGAGGAACGTGTCGAGCGAGACGATGATGCTCTCGGACTGCGCGGCGACGTTGTCGCGACGGCCCATCGGCGCCTGGATGGCACCCGGGTTCCGGCTGTACATCCGCGCGCCGATGTACAGCGCGCGATCGTCGTAGACGAACCGGATTTCCATCGCCTCGGTCGGCGGCGCGCCTTCGATCGGTTCCTTCTGCACGAAGTCGGTGATGGGGGGCGCCTCCTGCCACGCCCGGTCGTCGAGGCGGCCGTCGAGCCGGATGGCGCCGGCGGCCACGCGGACCGCCGTGGCCTGCTTGCGGATCTGGCCATCGGGAACGCCCTGGGCGGCCGCGTCGGGCGGCAGCAGCCACACCGCCACGAGCAGGAGGAGGGTCCGGAACGTGCCCACCGCGCGGCGATCGAGCGGTGCGTGATCGGCCCGCAGCCCGCGGTGCACGCGCGCGATCACCGGATGGCAGACTGCCGTCACTCGTCCCCCTCCGAGCGGTCGCACCTCGATCCCCGTCGAGGTCGACCGTGTGATCGGTTTCATCCTGCGGGCGTTCGGAGAACTCGGCGCCCGATGCGTATCGGCGGTGTGGCTCCGCGCGCGGACCGCGGGTCAACGTAGCGGTTCGCCGGCTCCCGATCAAGTGCCGGCCCGGTTGTCTTCAGATGTCTCAGCGTTCGGAAGCGGCGCGGCGTCTGGAAGCAGCCCTTCACCGTGGGCGTAGAATGGCGTCTCACTCACTCAGGCAAAGGAGTCCAGATGACCCTCCGCACCAGATTCGTTCTCACCGGCGCCGTCTGCATGCTGATCGGCGCGGTGCTGTCCACGGCCCTCGTGCGCGGCCAGGCCGCAGCCAAGATCGACGGCAAGTTCACACACATCTCCCTTGCCGTACGCGACGTGGACAAGACGGCCGCGGCCGTGGCCGCGCTCTTCGGCCTGCCGGCGCCGCAGTCGCGGATCTTCAAGGACATTCCGTTTCCTCCGAGCTACGGCAACAAGACGATGGTGGGCAAGGTCGCCAGTGTGAACGCCAACGGCATCCGCATCGAGATCATCCAGCCGATGACCGACAGCCCGTGGAAGGACTTCATCGACGAGCATGGCGAGGGCGTCCACCACGTCGGCTGGGACGTGTCGAACTACGCCGACGCCGTGAAGTTCCTCGAATCGAAGGGGGGGAAATGGGTGCAGGGGAACGTGGCCGTGAACTTCGGCTATGTGGACATGTACCCGGCGGGGGTTCCCTTCGCCATCGAGGTCATCGGCGCGGGAGGCGCGAAGCTTCCACCTCAGGACCGGTAGCCGCCCGGGTGTCGGCCCGAGACCGGACGGAACGGGACGCCGGGGGATCGTCTGGACACGACCGCCCCGGCGCCCGCGCCCGGTTACTTCTTCATCGGGGGAAACACGTGGAAGGCCAGATAGGTCACGCCCTCCGGCACGTCCTTCCACCAGTGCGGCATCCCGACCTGGCACGTGATGATGTCCCCCTTCTTGAGGACGATTTCCCTGCCACCCTCGATGCCGGACCCGCTCCAGTTGCCGTTGCCCAGGTCCTTGGGATCCTTCAGCTTTCCTCCCATGACGACCGTGCCGCCGCCCTCGACGATCAGCCAGGTGTGTCCGAACGAGCCGTGCACCTCGGCGCCGTCCGTTGGCGGCGTCTTGCCTCTCTTGCCGATGCTCGCCCGGATGCCCAGGTCGGTGTCGAGAGGATAGATCTCGTTGCTCCCTCCCTTCGTGCGGCCCGAGATCCCCATGTGCCTGATGATGTCGTCCACGCGTTCGGCGGGAACGTACGCGAAGTGGTCCGGATAGTTCGGGTACTGTTGCGCCAGCGTCGTCGGCGCCAGGAGCATCACGCCGAGCACGGCTGCGGGTGTCAGCAGGGACCTCATCGTAGGAGCCATCCTTTCGGATCGTGAATCACGCGAACTGCCGGCCGATTCCAGGCTGACGGCGGAACATCCACCGACGGGCCGGCCCACCGTCGGGGCGTTTGGACCGACGGGAGCCGCCGCGTGCCGGACCGCCGTTCCGCTCCCGGCCGGATGTCGGCTGCATGCTACACTAGTCGCCCTTTCGGCGTGAACAGGGATTCTCGTGCCGCCGATCGCGATGAGACCAGAACGGCCCCCGGTCTCCACGCGCGATTCCGAGCGGAGTCGGCTCGAATGATGAGGAGGCCAGCGGTGACGAGACGAACGATCGCGCGGCGGACCCGTTTCGCCCCCTGTGCGCTGATCGTGGGGTGTCTCGCGGCCGGAGCCGCGGCCCAGAACGACGCCCCCGCGGGGTGGGTCACCGCATGGGGCACCTCGCAGAACGGCGTGGGCGCCACGAGCCTCAGCAATGCGACGGTGCGCCTGATCGCGCGCGTGACGGTTCCCGGCACGGCTGTCCGTCTCCGTTTCGACAACACGTTCGGCACCGAGAGCGTCGAACTCGGGGCCGTGTACGTTGGACACCGGGCCCTGCGGGAAACGCTTGCCGAGGGATCGAACCGACGGGTGACGTTCGGCGGCGCGGCCGGCGTGCGCATACCCGCGGGGGGCAGCGTGACGAGCGACCCGGTCGCCATGACGATTCTGGCCCGGGAGGACCTGGCCGTCAGCCTCCACGTCCCGGGGACCGACGTGCGCCCGAGCCAGCACGGAGGTGCGCTCGTCACGTCGTACCTCACCGCCAACGGCGCTGGCAACGTCGCCGGCGAAGAGGTCCTGCCCGCGCCCGGGCAGTCGCGGCCTGAGGCGTCGCCGTTCACCGGCACGACGACGTCCACCTTCTGGCTGAAGGCCATCGATGTGCAGTCGCCGACCTCCACCGGCGCCATCGTGGCGCTCGGCGATTCGATCACCGACGGGACGTGCTCGACCGTGGACGGGTGGGATCGCTGGGTGGACTGGCTGTCGGTACGTCTCGCGCTGGCCGGCATTCCGAAAGCGGTCGTGAACGAGGGCATCGGCGGCAACACGATCGGTCGGGCGCACCTCCGTCCGGCGCCCAACAGCGTTCCCGCCCTCGAGCGGCTGGACCGCGACGTGCTCTCACACCATGGCGTCAGCCACGTCATTCTCTTCGAGGGCACGAACGACATCCGCCGCGACGCCTCCGCGGAGCAGGTCATCAGCGGGATGACCGATATCAGCCAACGCGTGCGCGCGCGGGGGATCAGGATCGTCGGCGTCACGATCGTGCCGCGGCACAACCTGCCACCCGCCGGCGACAACACCGGCTGGGACGATGCCAAGTCGAAGACACGCCGCGCGGTGAACGAGTGGATTCGCAGCGGAGGCGCGTTCGACGCGGTGCTCGACTTCGATCGGGTGATGCGGGATCCCTCGGCTCCCGACCGGAACTATCCCTCGTTCCACTGTGACGGCATCCACCCCAACCCGCGCGGCTACTATGAGATCGGGAAGTCCGTTCCGCTGGATCTCTTCGGCAGGTGACGGCCGGCACCTCGCCTGCCTGCTCATGGCCGGGCTGGTGTCCGGCTGTGGTGATCGTCCGCCGGCGGCCGGGGCGCCGTTCATGCCGGTCGCGGACATCCGCCTGCTCATGAATGCGGTGCTGGACCCGGCGGCGGACGTCATCTGGGGATCGGTCGGCACCATCGTCACGGCGGAGAAGACGGAGGAGCTCGAACCGCGAACCGACGAGGAATGGACGGCGGTGCGCAACGCCGCCGTCGTCGTGACCGAGGCGGGCAACCTGTTGATGCTCGAGGGCCGGGCCAAGGACTCCGCCGACTGGATGACCTTCGCGCGCGCGCAGGTCGAGATCGGCGCGCGGGCGGTGAAGGCCGCCGAGGCGCGCGACAAGGCCGGAATCTTCCAGGTCGGCGCCGACATCTACAATGTCTGCTCCGGGTGCCATCAGCAGTACGTGCCCCAGATGCGAGATGCCCGACCACAGTAGTCGAGTCGCGGCCGGAGACCGGCGCCCACCGGGGGCGCGCGCCTGCGGCCTCGCGGCCGCAATCATGGCCGTCGCCGTCTGGTCCGCACTGGCCGGGACCGCCCTCGCCCACCCGATGTCGGAGCAGAACGCGACCTTCGTGCAAGGGTTGCAGGGCAGCGCGGCTGCGCCCTTCGTCTACCTGGGCGCCAAGCACATGGTCACCGGTTACGACCACCTGCTCTTTCTGGTCGGGGTCGTCTTCTTCCTCTACCGCCTGAAGGACGTCGTTCTCTACGTCAGCCTCTTCACGCTGGGGCACAGCGTCACCCTGCTGGCCGGCGTGCTCGGCGGCATCCGGGTCGACGCCCATCTCGTCGACGCCGTCATCGGGCTGTCGGTCGTGTACAAGGGATTCGAGAACATCGGCGGGTTCGAGCGGCTCCTCGGGTTCCGTCCCGACACGCGGATGGCGGTGCTGATGTTCGGCCTGGTGCACGGTCTGGGGCTCGCCACGAAACTGCAGGAGTTCGCCCTCTCGAAGGACGGGCTCGTGACGAACCTGCTCGGCTTCAACCTCGGCGTCGAAGTCGGGCAGATTCTGGCGCTGGCCTTCGTCGTGCTCGCGCTGGCCTACTGGCGCAGGCACGCCGGCTTCGCCCGCTGGGCGCTGGTGACGAACTCCCTCCTGGTATCGGCCGGCTTCGTGCTCGCCGGTCATCAGCTGGCCGGATACGTCCTCGCGGGGTGATGCCGGATACCGCCCCGCAGGCGGCGCAGGAACCGCCGTCGCTCCGCACGGTGGCCCTTGCAACGGCGACGGCGTTTGTCCTTGCAGCGGTCATCCTCGTGACCGCTGTGCTGCCCGCCGAATACGGCGTCGATCCGCTGGGGACAGGAGCCGCGTTCGGCCTGTCGGCCCTGGCGGACACCCGCCCGGGCGTCGTCGCTCCTGCCACGGGCAGCTACCGGTCCGACTCGGCGGTCTTCGTGCTGCGTCCGTTCGAGTGGATTGAGTACAAGTACCGTCTGGAGGAGGGTGCCGGCATGCTGTTCGCGTGGGAGGCGACGGTACCGGTCCGCTACGACCTCCACGGCGAGCCGAACGCCGGACCCGAATACGCCGAGAGCTTCGAGTCCGCCGACCGGCAGGAGGGCCGCGGAACGTTCAGGGCCCCCTTCACGGGCATTCACGGGTGGTACTGGCAGAACCGCACCACCAGCGAGGTCACGATCAGGCTGTGGACGACTGGCTTCTACACCGCCATCCACGAGTTCTTCGAGGGAGGATCCACGTCCCGCACCCTCGACGACGATCGGGCCAGCGGCGGGGACGGCAGTTGACGGACCCGCTGCTGTGGCGGGCGGCCCGGCCGGACGCTACTCGAGGTTCCTCGCCGCCGCGACCTCGACGGGGATGCCGCGCTCCTCCATCAGCCGGCGCAGCAGCGCCGCGGTCTCTACCCACTGGTGGAAGACGCCGGTGATGTTGGAGCCGTCGGCGATGTCCCAGGGCGTCATGCCCTGCTCTGTCTTCGCGTCGAGCGGCACCCCCCTGGCCACGAGCCACTCCACCATGTCGTTGGCCCCGCGCGTGGCGGCGCCGTGCAGCGCCGTGGCGCCGTTCCAGTTGGGGCTCCCGGCCCGGTAGTCGCCGTACTCGACCACGGCCTTCGGGTCGTTGCCCATGTCGGACGCCATCTTGACGGCCTCGAGACACTCGGCGGGCGTCCCCGGATGTTCGCCCTCGTAGAAGCCGATGCCCGACGCGATGAGCAGGGGCGTCACGTTCTGGCGCGTGGGAACGTTCGCGTTCGCGCCGTTGGCCGCCAGGAACCGCATGTACGGTACATCGCAGTTCATCGCCGCGATGTAGAACGGCGTTGAGCCGACGAAGCTCAGGAAGTAGGGGCCGATGGCCAGGTGGTCCGGGCGGTAGATGCCTCTCCTGGCCCGGGGAGACGCGCCCGCACCGCCGGAGACTGGATCCTCCCAGTCGGTGCGTGCGTTGATGCGCGCACCGTGCGCGAGCAGCGACTTGCCGAGGTCGAAGCTGTCGAACGCCCCAGTGGGCGTTCTCACCAGGATGTCCGTGAGGCTCCGGTTGACCGCGCTCCGCAGCCAGGTGAGCACGAACAACGGGTATCCGTGCGGATCCTTGACGTTGGGATCCGCGCCCCATTCGAGGAGGTTGTGGGCAAGCTCGAAGTTCGCGTTCAGGATCGCCAGCACGAGCATGCTCGTGCCGTCGGCGGCCCGATCGTGGATGTCGGCGCCGGCATCGAGCATCAGCCGCGTCGAGTCGATGTCCGAGGCGCGAATCGCGAACATCAGCGGCGTGATACCCGTCTTCGATCGGGCGTGCAGGTCCGCGCCCGCTTCCAGGAGCACCCTGACGACTGAGGGGTGCCGTTCGGCGGCCGCCCACATCAGCGCCGTCTGTCCCCGTACGTGCTCCGCGGTGTTGACGTTGGCTCCGCGGGCCAGCAGCGCGCGGAGCACGTCCGCATGGCCGGCGTGCGCGGCGATCATCAGCGCCGTCTCGCCGCTCTCCCCGCGCACGGCGTCGACGTCCGCCCCTGCGCCCAGAAGGCTCTCGACGACACCGGGGTTCCCGTTCGTCGCGGCCAGCCACAGCGGCGTCACGCCGTACCGATTGGCGAGTCCGGGCTTCGCGCCCTCGCGAAGCAGGAGCGTCACCAGCTCCGGCCGGTCGTGATACACCGCCCAGTGGAGCACCGTCGCGCCGTCGACGTCGGCCGCGTTGACCGCGGCGCCCTTCTGGAGGAGGGCGCGAACACCCGCATCGTCGCCGCGCTTCGCCGCCTCGACAAGGGCGTCATCATCAGGACCGGCTCCGTGCGTGACCGAATGTCCCCCGATAGACGTGACCGTCTGTCCCAGAACGACGGCCAGCGCCACGTGTCCGAGGAGTCCCCACCAGCGTGCACGCTCGAACTTCATCTCGTTACTCCCACTGCGAAAGAAGCCCTCGACGTAAGTACCATTGTTCTATACTTAAATCCAGTTTTAGTTTGCCTGGAGCGCGCGCGAATCCGAGGCTCCTCTGTCCGTTCTGGAGGAACGCAATGATCCGAAGGCTGGGCGTATGGCTCGCGTCGACCGTTCTGTTGGTGCTCCCCTCGCAAGCCACGGCGCAGCAACCTTCACCGTCCCGTGTCACGTCGAGCGCCGATGCACGCGCCTTGATCGATCGGTACTGCGTCACGTGTCACAGCGACCGGCTGAAGACCGGCGGCTTCTCGCTGCAGGGCGTGGACCTGACCGACACCGCGGCGAACGGCGAGCGGTTGGAGAAGGTGGTACGCAAGCTCGAGCTGGGCGCGATGCCGCCGGCCGGACTGCCCAGGCCCGATCACGACGCGTACACGGCGCTCACGTCGTGGCTCGAGCGGGAACTCGATCGCGCCGCGGCGGCACGGCCGAATCCCGGACGCACAGAGGCGCTTCACCGTCTGAATCGCGCCGAATACCAGAACGCCGTCCGTGATCTGCTGCGTCTCGAGGGGATGGACATCGCGCTGATGTTGCCTCCCGACGATGCGAGCTACGGCTTCGACAACATCGCGGGCATTCTCGGCATGTCGCCTACGCACCTGGAACGGTACGTCGGCGCGGCACGGAAGATCAGCCGAGCCGCCATTGGGGATCCGACGGCGCCCACCGAGGGCGAGACGCACATGATTCGTCCGGATCTCTCGCAGGAGGACCGGCTCGAGGATCTCCCGTTCGGCACGCGGGGCGGGACGCGCCTGCAGCGCTTCTTCCCGGTCGACGGCGAGTACGTCATCCGCTTCCAGGCGCACACCGGCGTCGGAACCGCCGAGAAGGAAGCGAACCACATCGAGCTGACGGTGGACGGCCGGCGGGTCTTCTTCGAAAGAATGGACCAGAAGCCCGTGGCACACACGGGCAACGCCTCGGACGTCAGGGCCGACACGGACTGGGAGGTCCGTACGCCGATCCGGGCCGGCCTCCGCGACATCGCGGTCACCTTCGTCAAGACGACGTCCGCTCAGGCCGAGGATCTCCTCCGGCCCTACCTGCGCCCGCCGGGCGTCTCGTCATTCAGGCTCACGCGCATGGGCGGGTACAGGGGGCCGTACGTCGCCCAGATTTCGATCCTGGGCCCGTTCAACCCCACCGAGGCCGGCGACACGCAGACCCGACGCCGGATCTTCGTGTGCCGCCCGACCGGAGCGGCGGAGGAGCGTCCCTGTGCGCGGAAGATTGTCGCGACCCTCACGCGCCGCGCCTACCGTCGCCCTGTCTCGGACACGGACGTCAATCGGCTGCTCGCGTTCTATGACAAGGAACGGGCCGCGGGCGGAACCTTCGACAGGGGTATCCAGATGGCGCTCGAGCGCCTGCTCGTGAGCCCGGAGTTCCTGTTCCGCATCGAGGTCGATCCGCCCGGCGTCGCGCCCGCCACGCCCTACCGCATCAGCGATCTGGAGCTGGCCTCGCGGCTCTCGTTCTTCCTGTGGAGCAGCCTTCCCGACGACGAGCTGCTGGACGTGGCGGAGCGGAACGAGCTGCACGAACCGGCGGTGTTCGAGGCGCAGGTGCGCCGGATGCTCGCGGATTCGCGCGGCCAGGCGCTGGTCGAAAACTTCGCCGGCCAGTGGCTGCGTCTGCGCAACGTGCAGGGGACGGACCCGAACACCCGGATGTTTCCCGACTACGACGAGACGCTGCGGCAGGCGTTCCGACGGGAGACGGAGCTGTTCTTCGGCAGCATCGTGGAGGAGGATCGGAGTGTGCTTGACCTCCTCGATGCCGACTACACGTTCGTGAACGAGCGGCTCGCCAGGCACTACGGCATTCCGAACGTGTACGGCAGCCGGTTCCGACGGGTGCAGCTCACCGACCCCCGGCGGCAGGGACTGCTCGGCCACGGCAGCATCCTCACGGTCACCTCGCACGCCACGCGGACCTCTCCGGTGCTCCGGGGCAAGTGGGTCCTGGAGAACCTGCTCGGGGCGCCGCCGCCGCCGCCGCCGCCCGACGTGCCCGCGCTCGAGGACACGGTGCTCCAGGGCACCCTGCGCCAGCGCATGGAACAGCACCGGAAGAATCCGGTGTGCGCGTCGTGCCACAAGATGACCGACCCGCTCGGTTTCGCTCTGGAAAACTTCGACGCCGTCGGCGCCTGGCGGACGCACGACTCCGGCCTGCCGGTCGACGCGTCGGGCAACATGCTCGACGGCACGCCCTTCGACGGGGTCACGGGCCTCCGCTCCGCGTTGCGCGACCAGGCCCCGGACATGTTCGTGATGACGCTGACGGAGCGGCTGATGACCTATGCGCTCGGCCGGGGCGTCGAGTACTACGACATGCCCGCGATTCGCCAGATCGCCCGCGAAAGCGCCCGGGACGGCTACCGGTTCTCGTCTCTCGTGCTCAGCATCGTGAAGAGCGCCCCGTTCCGGATGCGGCTGTCGGAGGCACCCAGTGAAGCCGTAACCACCGCGGCGGCCCGCTAGGCCGCCATTCCGAGGACTACAAGGAGACTGGAGTCATGATCATCGTCAAGAAGGCGTTGGAGCGTCGCACGATCCTGCGGGGGATGGGAACGGCCCTGGCGTTGCCGCTGCTCGACGCGATGGTCCCCGCCCTGACGGCGACGGCCAAGTCCGCGGCCGCGGGCGTGCCGCGTGTCGGCTTCATCTACACGCCGAACGGCTACATCCGCAAGCCGTGGGTCCCGGAGGCGGCCGGCGCCGAGTTCGAGTGGACTCCGACCCTCACCCCGCTCACGCGATTTCGAGACAGGTTGATCATCGTGTCCGGACTCGCCCAGAGGCAGGCGTTTCCGCTGGGCGACCCCCCGGGCACGCACTCCCGGTGCAGCGGGGCCTGGATCACGTGCGTGCACCCGAAGGCCACTGAGGGCGCCGACGTCCGTGCCGGCATCAGCGCCGACCAGGTCGCCGCCAGGGCGATAGGCAAGGAGACGGTCCTGCCCTCGCTCGAGCTGGCGACCGAGCAGAACGAACAGATGATCGGCAACTGCGAGGCCGGATACAGCTGTGTCTACCAGAACACCGTGTCCTGGC
>Ga0194132_10005210_pt1 | contig 21327 bp, 20 predicted proteins | sample TA2KigOf80mmetaG_FD_148612 | JGI IMG/M metagenome (GOLD analysis project Ga0194132, IMG submission 148612) | Freshwater microbial communities from Lake Tanganyika, Tanzania - TA2015054 Kigoma Offshore 80m | ecosystem: Environmental > Aquatic > Freshwater > Lake | place: Tanzania: Lake... | reverse complement strand
CATTGAGGTTGGTTTCCGGAAAGTCTGAGGTACCGGAAGCCCTTTCCTGTTGCAGCTTGCGCAGTGCGGCTGCGCTGTTGGGGCGGCTGGCGAGCCAGAGCGTCGCGCAATCAGTGCGGTTCTGAAATTGCACCAGGGTGCAGGCAGCTCCGTCGTCGAGGAAGTTGTTCACCGTGCCGTTCGGGTTGTTGTAGTGCGCCAACACCTGGCCGAGAGTTTCATAGGCGCCAGCGTGGCCATAAGGTGCGCTGACCTCCACGTTGAGCAGGCTGGGTGTGCGGTAACGATACCGGTCTGTGGCGAGGCCAGACTCGCGTTCACGACCGAAGTCGTCGGCGTTGCCATCACCTTTGCCGGGGCCAAACTGCGGGAAGGCTACGGTATGATGGCGTTCATCGGTAAATTTGTCGCCAGAGTGGCAGTTAATACAGCCACCACCCCCTTCGTTCTGGTCGCGCAAGAAGAGGATAGCGCCGCGTTTCTGGGCGTCGCTGATGGCGGTGAGATTGCCGCGCACGTAGCTGGCGAACGGATTGTTGGTGAAATTCATCGACTGTTCGTAGGCGGCGATAGCCTCAGCGATACGGTCAAAGGTGATGAGCTGCTGCGCTGTTCCCGAGCCAAAAACGGCCTGGAACTCCGGCAGCCAGTTATTCACAGCGAGTTCGTTGGTGGCGATGCCGTAGGCGCCGATGCGAGCGGCGAGGTGGGCGCGTACCGCAGCGTTGTTATTGCCGGCTTCAAACTGTGTGCCACGCATCTCGGCGGCGGCGGTCACCGGAAAACGTGCCTGGGCGGCGGGGAGATTATCCCCGGCGTTCGGATCTGCGGCACCGAAGGCAACGTCTGGCGTGCGGATGTCCGAACGGCTGCCATTGGCCTCGGGCTCCTTGCCAAAACTCTCCACCCGCGAATCCCAGAAGAGGCCACCATCAAAGAGACCCATGTTGAAGACGGTAGGCGCGTTGCGAGGCACGTTGGGTAAACCCGTTGCGGCGTGAACGCGACCACGGCCGAGCAGATCCGGATTGTTGGCGCCAGTGCCGACCGGCAGAGAAAGGTCGTCAGATCCGCCGAGCACCGGATGGTGACAAGAGACGCAAGCGGTATCGAAGTCACCTCCGAGACTCTTGCTGAAAAAGAGCTTCTTGCCCAGTGTCGCGAGTGGCTGGTTGATGTCCGGCAACGTGCGGTTACGGGCAGCATCGCCGTTCAGCCCTTCGCGGTTGATCAAGGTGCGTAAGGTGGTATCGAGGTTGTTCGGTTGAGGCTGGGCGAGCTGCGGATTCGGAGCGGGTGCAGGCGCTGGTGCGGCCGCAACCGCTGCCGGTGTTCCGCCGCCACCCCCACCGCCACAGGCAGTGAGTACCATCGGCATCAGTAGCGCCAGGAAGAACGCGGGCTTTGGTGAAAAGAGCATGTTGGCAGTACTCCACGGCGTTCTTCACATGCATCTTAAACCCTGAATGTGCAGAGACAGTGCAGATCTGGTGCAGAACCCGGGAACTATCAAAAATGTGATGCAGGTATTCCCCGCATTCGGAGTCTCGCTGCGTGTTCAGACCTTACTTGTGGTTGCTCGATCATGGTCTGCTGCTCAGTCGCGCTTGACCCGCATCGCGTTGTGCAGACGCATCAACCGGGCCCGGTGCACACCGTGGGTAGATGGTCCGACAGTTTTGCTACTCGCGGACTAGGCTACGGGGACCTTGATTCGAGTTGTTAGAGGTGCCCGCGTGTCCGCGACGTTCTATCGTGATCTGCCTGCCGCCCCGACCTTCGCCTCTGCCGTTGATAACAATTCCTACAGCCCGCTTCCGAACGACTGGAACGTGCTGGTTGCGGCGGTACGCTGCACTGAAACCGCTGTAGAACAAGGGCGCTACCGCGATGTAAACGCAGTTGCAGTCGCCTGTATTGCTGCGATGAGGAACGGGTTTTCTTGCCATGAATTCCCCGCCGTTTTTGGCGGCGACGTGGTGACCTTCTGTGTGCCCGAAAGTGCACTCGAAAATGCCCGCGCCTTGCTGCTCGAGTGTCAGCAGCTCGCCCAGCGGGAATTTGATCTCGACCTTCGAATCGGCGGGGTACCGGTGACTTTGCTGCGTGAGCTGGGTACGGATGTGAAGGTCGGCCACTTCCGGACAGCCGAAGGTAAGACCCAGGTCATCGTAACCGGCGAGGGAATCAACGCGGCGAAAGACCTCGTGAAAGGCAGCCACCAGTTTCTGATCCAGCGTTCGCGATCATCGCTCAAGGCGAATTTTGCCGGTTTCCAGAGTCGCTTCAGTGAAATACCAGCTTCTGGCGCAGAGAACGTCAGCCTGCTCATACGCGCCTTGGACCCATCGGAACTCGAACGAACGCTCGCCTATGCCCACATGCTGCAGCTGATCGAATCGATTTATGGCGAAACGGATTCACATCATCCGGTGGATGCACAGGGGCCACGTTCCGGCATTTCTCCTGAAGCGCTACGTAACGAGGCTCGAATATGCAATCCCGGATTCAATCGCATTGGCAAAGCCATTCACGTGCTCAGTGTGTTGCCGCAGGTTGCAACCCGCGCCGGCGTTCACAACACCGAAGGCAGGGACGACTTGGTGAAGCCGCAGGTGCGGGATCTCAGCAACTGGCGCGGATTTGATGGCCAGCTTCGGATGGTCATTACCGGCAACACGGAACAGCGCGCAAAACTGCGTGGACGGCTGTCCGAGCTCCACAATTCCGCACGGATAGCATTTGGCATGCACGCGTCGAACAGCAGCCTGATTACCTCGATAGTTGGCGAACGCTCGGTTGATTGTGTGCATTTTGTGGATGGCGGTGCAGGTGGATACGCGCTGGCGTCTATCGAGATGAAGGCGCAGCTGCGAACACTCGAAGCCCGGCAACAACAGGTTGATGCTGAAGTGGGCGAATCGCTCGCCGGAGAACTTCGGCATCAGACCGCCAACTTCCGAAAGGCTTCGGAAGCGGTCAACGAAGTGCGGCCAGCGATTGCGCCATTCGCCACCCAGGAAATCCGTCAGGAGCGTTTGGTCGGAACCCGCTCCTGACAGTTATCGGTCGTCGGATCTGGCGATTCAATCGATCCCGAGACGCTTGAGCTCTCGCGGCATGCGTTCGGCATCGGCTTCGAGCAGTGGGCCACGCTCCTCGTCTGAAAGCTGGCCGGCGGTGTCCTTGGCCATCTTGTCGCTGTCGAGCTCGATGAATTTTACCGGCACGATCTCAATGATCACCCGAAGGGGTGAATCCAGTCGTTCTTCAAACGCCTTGGCGGCTGCCTCCGCATCCGGAGTCATGGTGCCGCCGTTGCGGCCATAGGGACCACGCGCAAGCGCCGGATAGAACCAGCGCTTGGTTTCCTCGTCGTCATGAATAATCGCACGACCCTTGATGGTGATGGCACCGTTGGGACCGTCTGGTGCGGCGATGCCACTGACAACCACCGAACAGCGCGGATCACGGCTCAGGGCGGCGACACGGTGGCGGTGTACACCACAAGTGATCCAGGCGCGGCCCTTGGCCCATACGAATGCGTGCACCACGCCGACGGCCCAGCCGTCCTTCGTTGTCCAGTTGAAGACACACTCGCGAGCCTTGCTCAAGAGCTCTTCGCGCTTTTCCGGCGCAAAGGGATAAATCGACACCTGCTCGTGGTCTTTGGATGACATCTTGGCTCCCCCCGGTAACTGAATTCGAACGACGTTTCCGGGAGGGTAGCCCGGCGGCGTGCACAACGTAAAGTTCTGGCCTGAAGGCATCCCACCCCGGATACTCCCGGACTTCACGGGAAGTCATAGGGGAGAGCAATCATGATCCTTCAGGGCAAGAGTACGCTGATCACGGGCGCAGGGTCCGGCATCGGCCGTGCCAGTGCGATGCGGTTTCATCAAGGTGGTGCCGCGGTAATGTGTGCCGACATCGATGGCGCAGCAGCGGAAGACACCGCCAACCACATCAACCAGCTCGGCGGCCGTGCCGAATCGATCCGTCTTGATGTCACCGATCGGGACGGTGTGATCAAGTCGTTGCATGACACCATCGACGCCTTCGGCAAACTGGATGTGCTCTTCAACAACGCGGGGGTTGGCTCAGGGCCGGGTTGGGAAGCCACCATCAAGATCAACCTGGAAGGTGTCTACAACGGCCTTTATTACGGCGCGGAGCTGATGGCAGAACGCGGGGGCGGGTCCATCATCAATACCGCTTCCATCCTCGGGCTCGTTGGCATGACACCGTTTCCGGGAGAGCCCATCGTGCCGATCGATTATGGCGTCGGCGCCTATCAGGCGAGCAAAGGTGCAGTGGTCATGCTCACCCGGCAGTTCGCAGTGATGTACGGCGGGCGTGGCGTTCGCGTGAATGCGCTGGCCCCGGGGTTTATCGTCACACCAATGACAGCCTTGTTCCGCGAAGTGCCTGAAGCGCAGAAGTTTCTGGTGGACCTGCATCCGATGGGCAGACTTGGCCAGCCAGAGGAGATTGCCAATGCGGCGGCCTTCCTGGCGAGCGATCAAGCCTCGTTCATCAACGGCGTCATCCTGCCGGTGGACGGCGGCTACACGGCGCGCTAACGTCAGACGTGACTCTGTTTTTGACCTTTTGGGAAAGGAGGAGGACATCATGGCACTTCAGAATCTTGCGCCGATCAATGACCAGCTCGCTGACATCATCGTTCGGGCAGACGAACCCTGGATCGAAACCGAACCCGGCAAGGCGTGGATGAAAGTCCTGTGGACCGGCGCAGAAACCGGTCGCTGGGTAGCGCTGTTCCGCTGGAACAAGGGCTATACCGCTGCCCCACACAAGCATCTTTCTGATGCACATACCTACGTCCTCAAAGGCAAGTTGCAGGTGCGCGATGGCGTCCTTAATGCCGGCGACTACGACTACGAGCCGAATGGTGTTCTGCACGGTGCAACCGTTGCACTCGAAGACACCGAGTACCTATTTGTCTGCGAAGGCCCGGTGATCTTCTTCAACGAGGACGGCCTCACCAACTATCTGTCGTGGGAAGAGCTGGCGCGCATGCGTGACGCCGCGAAAGCCGGTCGTCAGGCATCCATGGGCATCAACGTGACCGCTGAGGTCTCTGCTGGCTGATGTCGACTGCTGATACCGCGCCCATCCGCCCGGGCGAAGATCTCGACTGGGCGGCAATCGACCGCTATGTGCGTGAACACATTCCGGGGCTTGAGGGAACTCTCGAGGTGGAGCAGTTCCCAGGTGGTTCCGCCAACCTGACCTATCTGCTAATCTATGGCGCGCAAGAATTTGTTCTGCGTCGACCACCGTTCGGTGTGATCGCACCGGGTGCCCATGACATGCGGCGTGAATACAAGGTGCTGTCACGGCTCTGGCAGCATACGCGCCTCGCACCGCGCGCCTGGGCCTTCTGCGATGACAAGTCGGTTTGTGGCGCCGATTTTTTCATCATGGAGCGCAGGCGCGGGGTGGTCGTACGCAGTGAAATGCCTGAACCCCTGAAGAAGCACGCCGATGTGGGTCGACGTCTCGGCTTTGCCGTCGTCGATGCCATGGCTGAATTGCACAGCCTCGATCCGGTTGCCTGTGGTCTGGGTGATCTGGGTAAACCTGGAGGGTTTGCCGCACGGCAGGTGGCCGGCTGGGCAAAACGTTGGAGTCTCGTTCGACCCGATGGGGACGACGGAGTCATGGACAAGATTGCAGAGCGTCTTGCCGCAAACGTTCCAACAAGCCAGCGCACAGCGTTCGTACACAATGACCTGAAGCCCGACAATATGCAGTTTGATCCGGAGGATCCGGACCACGCCAAATCGATCTTCGACTGGGACATGACGACGATAGGCGATCCGATGATCGACCTCGGCACGCTGGTGCAGTATTGGCCGGACGCGAGTGATCCGGATTTCGCCAGCATGACGAGCCAACCGGGCATGCTGGATCTCGGGCTGCCTTCACGTGCTGAAGTCGTCGCGCGATACGCTGAAAAATCCGGACTTTCAATGACCGATCTGCCGTGGTGGGTGGCGTTTGCCTACTGGAAAACCTGTGTGGTGGTGACGCAGCTGCATACCCGTTGGTTGCGCGGCGAAAGCACGGACCCGCGGATGGCCGTGATCGGTGACCGTGGGCCACGGCTTGCCGCCAAGGCATGGAAAACACTCAGTTCCGACCGATGACATAAGAACGGGAGACAAGGTCGTGCAAACATTGAGTGTGGCGGCAACGGACAAACCGCTCGAACGACAACCGATCTTCTGGTTCTACGGCTGTGCTTCGATGGCCTACGGCATCAAGGACAACGCCTTCAGCTATCTGCTCCTGATCTTCGCCAATCAGGTACTGCACGTACCCGGTTACCTTGCGTCCATCGCACTCGCCATTGCCATGTTGTGGGATGCGGTTTCGGATCTGCTGCTCGGGCACTGGTCGGATAAGACCAGCAGCCGATATGGCAGGCGTCACCCGTTCATGTATGCAGCGCTCCTGGTATTGCCGGCGTGTTTTTACGCACTCTTCAATCCGGTCATCGACATCACACCGGATAACGCCTTCGGGTATGTGCTGGTGATGGCCCTCCTGATTCGCACCGGAACAACCCTCTTCGAAATTCCGTCGACATCCTTGTTACCCGACCTCGAAAAGGACTACGACCGGCGCAACAAATGGCTGGCGCTGCGTCATGCCTTTGGCTGGTATGGCGGCAACGGCATCCACACCATCAACTTTTTCTTCTGGGTTGGCGCCTATGGCGTCACCGTGGGTACTGGCTATGCGATCTACGGCAAGGTGGGCGCGCTGGTGATCGCCGCTGCGATCATTACTTCCGCGCTGGGCACGCAGAAAGCGGCGGCGGCATTGCCGAGGCCGACAGAAGTGCTCCGGTGGAGTGAAATCTCGCGGGAAATCCGCCAGATCCTGCAATCACTGCGCAATCGCCACTTCGCAGCGTTGTTCGGGTTTGGATTGGCCGTGGGTATCGCGACCGGTCTCGGAACTGCGCTCTATCTCTACAACACGACCTACTTCTTCGGCTTCAGCGGAGCACAGATCGCGACTACCGGTATGTGTGTATTGCTGTCACCCTGGATTGCGTATTTCCTCGGGCCCCATGTGGGCCGGCTCTTCGGCAAGAAGAAGGCTGCCATTGTGGCGTTCTCGGGGCGGTTGGTCCTGTATCCTATGCCCTACCTCCTGTTACTGAGTGGCTACTGGCCGGAGATCGGCAGTTGGGCGAGCCTCGCCATTTATTCGGTGTTCATCGTGCTGGAAGTGGTGGGCGCAATCATTGGCGGTGTCATGCTCGATTCGATGATGGCGGATGTCGTCGAAGACAGTGAACTCGCCACCAAGCGGCGTTCCGAAGGGTTGTTTTTTGCCGCCCGAGCTTTTGCGGCCAAGGCGGTCTCTGCCGGTGGCATCATCGGTGCCGGCACCATCGTCTCGCTGGTAGGGCTCGATAGCATCACCAGTGCTGCGCAGATGACCCACACCATCCGCGTCGACATCGCCTCTATCTTCCTGCCGGCCTATATCAGCCTGTTTTCGACCGCACTGCTCATCGTGTCGCGCTACGGCATTGACCGCGACAAACACGTCGCCAATCTGCGGGCACTGCACCAGACGATGGATACACCCCTCGAAGAGAAGATCGGGTCAGCCTGAACAGAAGCGTTACGAACTGAATGGAGAAACCCTGTATGCCGCATAAACCTGGCGAGCTGGATACGACCCACGCACCACGTTTGAGTGCACACTCGCCTGTAATCAGTTCCGTTATCGAGATGCGCCTGAACCGACGGCAGTTCTTGCTGGCTGGGGCGACCGTTTCCATGGCCGCGTCGCTCGGCCTCAGTGGTTGCGATCGAGAGCAACCCGCCGCTGTACCGTCGGAACCTTTACAGAACACGCCCTCGCGCTTTCCGTTTACGGAGCTCAAGCGGGCGACCGGTGGCGATCATGCCGTTGCGGCAGAGTACCGAGCCGATGTGCTCATCCGCTGGGGAGATCCCCTGTTTGCGGATTCGCCGCCATTTGATCCGCATAACCTCACCGCGGAAAGCCAGGCGCGCCAGTTTGGTTACAACAATGACTTTCTGGGGTTTGTGCCGCTGCCGACTGGTGCAGATGGTGTCGAGCGGGGCTTGCTCTGCGTGAACCATGAGTCCGCTTCGAGCAACCTGATGTTTGCCGATTTCTCTTGGATCACATCAGGCTGGATCACTGAACAGACCTGTGGTGTAGAAATGGCTGCACACGGTGGCAGTGTGGTGGAGATCGCGCGGGTGGATGGTGTGTGGCGCGTGGTAACCGGCAGCGCGTTCAACCGGCGGATTCTTGGCCACGGTACACCCATGCAGCTGACTGGACCTGCAACAGGGCATGAACGCCTGCGAACGGCAGTCGATCCAACAGGCACACAGGTCAACGGCATGATCAACAACTGTGCCGGTGGCATCACCGCATGGCAGACCTGGTTGTCGGGGGAAGAGAACTTCAATGGCAGTTTCATCGGCGAAGTTCCTGATGATCACCCCGAAGCCCGTAATCACGGCCTCTACGGTCTACCTGGCACTTTCTATCAGTGGGGACAGTGGATAGCAGACTTCGACCTGAGTCGCGAACCCCGGTCACCCAACCGCTATGGCTGGATAGTAGAGATCGATCCTCTGAATCCCGCATCTGTCCCCAAAAAACGAACTGCACTCGGCCGATTCAAACACGAGGGTGCGGAGAGTGTGGTCGCGAAGAACGGTCGGATCGTGGTGTACATGGGTGACGACCAGAAGTTTGAACACGTGTACAAGTTTGTCAGCCGCGATGTATTCAATTCGGCGGATCGCAACGCGAACCTCGATATTCTCGACCACGGCACCCTCTATGCGGCGCGATTTGATGCCGATGGCCGCGTTTACTGGTTACCGCTGGTGCACGGTGAAGGTCCACTCACTTCTGCCAATGACTTTAACGACCAGGGAGATGTGCTGATCGAAACCCGCCGTGCAGCGGATCTGTTGGGCGCAACGCCGATGGATCGGCCAGAAGATGTGCAGGCATCACCCACCACCGGCAAGGTTTATGTGGTCCTTACGAACAATGATGAACGCGAGTCGGACCAGATCGATGCAGCTAACCCGCGGGCGGCAAATGTCTTCGGGCACATCATCGAAATCGCTGAAGACGGAGATGACCACACCGCAACCCAGGGCCGCTGGGAGATCCTCGTGCGCTGCGGTGATCCAACCAATGACGATGCCGGTGCAGTATGGAATGCAGCCACCACATCGGACGGGTGGTTCGGTTCCCCCGACAACATCGCCTTCGATTCGACCGGCCGCATGTGGATCGCAACCGATGGCAATGATGGCTGTGACGGTCTCTGGGGCGTGGAGACAGAAGGACCTTTGCGGGGCACCGGCAAAGCGCTGTATCGGGCACCGGATGGTGCGGAGGTGTGCGGCCCGTGTTTTACGCCTGACGGCCTGTCACTGTTTCTCGCCATCCAGCATCCGGGCGATGCCATGACCGCAACGTTTGACGACCCGGAAACCCGCTGGCCGGACTTTGTTGATGGCAAGCCTCCACGGCCTTCGGTGGTAGTGCTGCAACCGCTCAACAAGGGCCAGGCCTAACCTGATCCGGGATTGCGGGGCCGCGGTCAAACGAGTTTGATCAGCGGCACCCCGAAGTTCTCGCCTTTCAGAATGCGGATGAGCGCCTTCGGTACGTTCTGAATGCCGTTCAGCACATCTTCGGCATAGTGCAACGTGCCGTCACGAAGTAGAGCGGCGAGTCGTGAGTGGGCTTCAGTGTTGCGATGAGCGAAGTTCGACACATAAAAGCCGCTCATGATGGCCTGCCGGTAAACGAGGTTGAAGTAGTTCTTCGGCCCGTACCATTCGAGGTCGTGGTTGTACTGCGAGGTTCCTCCGCAGAGCACGACACGCGCCCCGAACGCAATCTGGCCAAGCACCGCGTCGAGGGTTTCACCACCGACGTTGTCGAAGTAGATGTCGATGCCATTCGGGCAGAGTTCGCGCAAGCGCTCGGCAACGTTCTCTCTGCGGTAGTTGATAACTCCTGTGGCGCCGAGGCCATCACGCACCCAAACGCACTTCTCATCGCTGCCGGCGATGCCGATAACCCGACATCCCTGCAGACGCGCGAGCTGGCAGACGATGGCGCCGACACTGCCGGCCGCGGTTGAGACCACAAAGGTATCTCCCGCCCTCGGTCGCGCGAACTCCACGATACCGAACCAGGCGGTCGCGCCTGAGCTGCCCAGTACATGCATCAGTGTGGTTTCAGGCAGATCAGCCGGCGCCTGGACTTTCTTTATGGCCAGTCGCTTGCCCGGGTCGATGAGATTGAACTCCTGCCAACCGAGTTCGCCTTGCACCAGATCACCTTCACTGAAATCTGCGTGGCGGGACTTCGCGACGCGGGCGAGCCCGCCACCGTACATGACCCGGCCGATGGGGTAGGGCTTGCCGGTGATACCGCCGGAGACGAGTGCCATCCGCATGGGCGGATTGACCGTCAGCACTTCATTGCGCAGCAGGACCTGGCCGTCTGCTGGATCGGCTATCGCTTCTTCGCGGAGTTCGAAGTTGCTTTCTTCAACTTCGTCGACGGGACGGGAGACGAGAACCCATTTGCGATTGGATGAGGGCATGAGAACTACCTGCGACCGGGATTGGCATCAATTCTAGCCCGCCCTGCCCATCAATTTCCTGCTTGCAGCTGCACGCTGCAATCAAGCACCTTTTGTCCGGCGACAGCACCGATGAACATCCGGTTGCCATCCACCGGCGCGACGGATGCTGCAGAGATTTCTTCGCCTGGATCGTCATAGATCACACGTACCTCAGGCACAGCCTGCGGATTGACATGCAGGATGCGGGAGGGAGCTGAAGCTGCGGATTTGGAGAGATAGGCCAGCGCCGCGAGCGAGTTGGGATGCAGAGCGACGGTAAACGTCCCGTCTGGCAGCATGCTGATGTTATCCGGTCCACCCGGCACCGCGATGACGTCACGGCGTTCAAGGCTGTTGTCGGATGAGCGGTTGAAACGATGGATTTCCGAAGTCGCCACACTGGAGACGTAGAAGGTCTTGCCATCCGGTGACAGTGCGTTGCCGTTCGCATAGCCGATGCCGGTGGCAACGATACGGGCCTCTGTCCCGTTCACATGCACGACATCGCCGCGTTCGAGACGCAGGAACATCTCGATGGTCCTCTCCAGGGTACCGAATGTGGATGCATGGGTATTGGTGACGTAGAAGGCGTCAGGACCGGTTGCGGTGAGGTCGTTGGGAGAACGGATCAGGTCGTGGGCGACTGTGCTGAGATGTCTCAGTATCGGTACCATTTCGGTTGATGTTTCGGTTGATGTTTCGATGGCAAAGATCTCAACTGTCGTCCGGTCCCGATTGATGACGAACAGGCGTTGTTCGCCAGAGGATTCTGTCCACAGGGCAAGACCCAGTGGTCTGAAGGGTTCGATGCCGGACAGTTCAGCCCGGCGGATCTCCACAACGCCGCCGGCGGCATACGTGAAGCTGTGCAGTCCCGCGTCTGGTCCATCGATGGAGGCAATCCAGCCAGATCCGCGCGACGTATCGAGCACGATGTCTTCCGGGCCGCTAAACCCTGTCAGTGATCGACACTCGCCATCGAAGCGTTGTTCAATCGTCCGGGTAATGCCGCTGCCCCAGAGGATATAAACCACGAGACCGAGGATGATCGTCACAACCGACAGGAAACACATCAACAAGGCGCGGGCCATGGCCCTCTCCAGTACGGCAACGGGGTGGCATCATCCGGCTGGAACGCGCGCACAATCAAATCTGTTTTTTGGCATGTCGGTTTTGAGCGAGTTGCTTCGTCTGCGTAGTGGCGTCATCGAGCAACCTGAAGGGACTGCACCATGAGCCAGAATATGAATGACCGCGCGGCGTGGGAGCGCGCTCGAATCGAACTGTTGGCGAAAGAGAAAGCTCATTCGAAGGCCCCCGAAGAGCTGGCAGCGGCCCGCCGGGCTCTGCCCAAGTACCGCGTCACCGCGCCTTATGTCTTCCAGTCGATGAGTAGCGAGAAAACGCTTGCCGATCTTTTCGCCGGTCGCAGCCAGATGATCGTCCAGCACTTCATGCTGGGGCCTCATGCATCGGCCGGTTGCCCGATGTGTTCGTTCTGGGCCGACGGCTTCGAGTCCATGGTCGTGCATATGAACCAGCGCGACATCACCTTCGTTGCCGTGTCACGAGGAGCGGTGAGTGCGATCGAGGCTTACCGTCAACGCATGGGGTGGACCTTTGAGTGGGTATCGTCCGGTGAGACATCATTCAACCCTGACTTCATGGTGACACCTTCTGAAGCGGACCTGGCAGCGGGGAGGTGGCGCTACAACTATCAGGAGCAGCCGGTGCGGATGCGGGACAATCCGGGCATCAGCGTCTTCGAAAAGACCTCGGGCGGCGACGTGTTGCACACCTATTCGACCTATGGTCGCGGTCTCGAGAACACGAATGCTGCGTACTCGTGCATCGACCTCACGCCGCTTGGCTGCAACGAGTCAGGCCTGCCGTTTCCCATGGCCTGGGTCAGACGGCACGACGAGTACTGAGCGACCGCTTGCTCCTTACACGGTTTTTTCTCTGCATTGCGGTGACTGTGGTTGCGAGCGATCATCCTGAACGATGCGCTGGGGAGGAGGGGATGATGCGCGACGGAGTCCTGAAAGTGGTTTGGCTGGCGCTGGCCCACATGCTGGTCCTGGTGCTGGCTGCGACACCTCAGATGGTTCTCGCGAAGTCGGATCTTTCCGGCACCTATGACGTATCCACGCTGACTCCGCTGCAACGACCGGAAGAATTCGGCAACAATCTCGAACTGACGCCTGAGCAGGCCGAAAAGATCGTCGCGCGCCATAAGGAACTCGAGGCCGAACGGGATCGCAATCGTGGTGCCGCAACAACAGCGCCACCCGCGGGCGGGGCGCCGCCAATTGGTGCACCGGAAGAAACCCGCGAGACCAGTGGAGCTGGCAACGTCGGTGGCTACAACAACTTCTGGGTGGATAATGGTGAGGATGTTTTCACCGTGGACGGCAAGTTCCGCACCTCGATCATCGTCGAGCCAGCCAATGGCCGGATGCCGGCGGTGACCGCCGAGGCGATGCAAGCTGCGATGGGTCGCAGGGGGATGCGGCGCGGCAATGACGGTACCGCTTGGTGGGTGTCGCTCGATGGACCAGGTCCTTACGACGGGCCTGAATCCCTTGGCATCTCGGAACGTTGCATCCTGGGGTTCACAGGCTCCGCACCGACCTTTCCTTCGCTCTACAACAACTACAAGCGAATCGTACAAACCGACGATCACGTGATGATCATGCTGGAGATGGTGCATGACGCACGTATCGTTCGCATGAACGCGAAACACGGCCCTGCTGATCTGCGGCGATGGCTCGGTGATTCCGTGGGCCGCTGGGAAGGGAACACGCTGATCATCGAAACGGTGAATTTCCATCCCGACAGCAATCCCGGTTATGGCGGTTCGGAAAACGCCAGGGTCACGGAAAAGTTCACCAAGCTTGCGTCGGGTGATCTGCTCTACCGCTTTACAGTTGAGGATCCCACGGTATGGACTGCGCCGTGGACAGGCGAATACATCTGGCGGCGCACGGATGAACGTGTCTTCGAATACGCCTGCCATGAAGGCAACTATTCGATGCACGGCATTCTGAAAGGCGCGCGGCTGCTGGAAAAAGAAGCGATGGATGGCAAGGCCGGATCAGCGGAGGCTGCGGGGACCTCATCAGACTGACGATAAGTGTCTCAGGATCTCTTCTGGTACTCCCTGTCTGCCTTCTTGCCTCGATAGACGGTGAGATCAATGGCCCGCCAGACGAGTGGCTTGATACGGAACAAGAGCCGCGGCTCAGTACGCATGTTCTCAACAAAGGCGTTCACGCGTGGTGCGTTCGCTGGATCACCGAGGCCGACATATTTTTCCGCGAGTAGACGCGAGACGGGCCAGATGTCGAACTGATCTGGATGGAAAACCTCGGCATCCCCATCCACCTCCGCATGGCGGGCAACGGGATCCAGGGTCTCGATACAGAGCGAACAGCGAGGGTCGGCGATCAGCTGGCGACACCAGATACGTGGATACGTGCCGGTGATCCAGAAATACCCGTCCTTCCAGAGCCACCACACCGGGACAGTGTAGGGGCGCCCATCGCGGCGCAAGGTCGCGAGCACCCCAACGTGGGGTTCGGTCAGGAACTGTTTCAGAACGTCGTCAGGCATTCGAGGCATCGGCGAAATCCTTGCGGCTGCAGCAGCCGATTGTGGCGGGATGGCGGGCGATGGGGAAACAACCCTGCGTGGACGATGCGTCTGTGCCGGGCTCGAAAGCAGCCTTCACATGGAGAGGAGAGGTACTCAGCGTACGGTCCGAAGACGGCGTCACACACGGTCCTCCTGCGGCTCATTTCCAGTTCATTCAAGTCACCCTCTTGGGTACAGTGCTGCGCCGGGGCCGGAGGATCTGAGGGTTCCTCGGAATGCCCGCTTCGGGAGCGCACGAGGCGCTCGCGCCGGATCTGTCGCACAAACTTTCGAAATATCGTTCGAACAAACAGGAAACTTGCCGTGCCCAAGAAGACCGCTTCGGGTGTGAAACAGTCCGCACCTGCCGCCAAAAAGGCCATGACCAAGACACGGCAACCGGCCACCCGGGGAGCCAGTGCAAAGAAACCGATGGCCAGGAAATCCCGATCCGCTCCTCGATCCACCACCCGATCCACCACCCGATTCGTCTACCACTTCGGTCATCGCACCGACGGCGATGCGTCAATGCGGAATCTGCTCGGTGGCAAGGGCGCGAACCTCGCGGAAATGGCCGCCATCGGTCTGCCGGTGCCGCCGGGTTTCACGATCTCCACCGACGTGTGCACGTGGTTCTACGCCAACGGCGGCAAGTACCCGGCATCCCTAGAGAAGGAGGTGGCGGAAGGTGTGAAGGCCGTTGAAGCCGAGCAGGGCAAACGCTTTGGAGACGCGGTGAACCCGCTACTCTTTTCGGTGCGCTCCGGCGCGCGCGAATCCATGCCGGGCATGATGGATACGATCCTCAACCTCGGATTGAACGACAAAACCGTCGAAGGTCTCGCCGTCCGCTCCGGAAACACCCGGTTTGCGTTCGATTGTTACCGCCGCTTCATCCACATGTACGGCATGGTGGTCATGGGCATAACCGCCACGTCAGAAGCCGACTACGATCCGTTTGAAGTGCTGCTGGATGAGCTGAAGGCGGCCGTCGGCGTTAGCGAAGATTCGGCATTGTCAGCCCAGGATCTCAAGGAACTCGTCAGCCGTTTCAAGAAGCTGGTCAAGCGTCGTACGAAGCAGGACTTCCCCCAGGATGTCTACGCGCAGCTGTGGGGCGCCATCGGTGCCGTGTTCCGCTCCTGGAAAAACGAACGCGCGATCATCTACCGGCAGCGGTATGGCATACCCGCGGAGTGGGGCACAGCGGTGAATGTGCAGTCCATGGTGTTCGGCAACCTCGGTGATGACAGCGCCACCGGCGTCGCTTTCACCCGGGATCCGGCCACGGGTGAGAAGATGCTCTACGGCGAGTACCTCATCAATGCCCAGGGTGAAGATGTGGTGGCCGGGGTCCGCACGCCGAATGCCATTGCACAAATGGAACGCGAGATGCCCGAGAGCTTCCGTGAGCTTGTGGGTGTGCAGAACAAACTCGAACAGCACTTCGGAGACATGCAGGACTTCGAGTTCACCATCGAGAACCGCCGCCTCTTCATGCTGCAGACCCGCAATGGCAAGCGTACTGGTATGGCTGCTGTGCGTATCGCCGTTGAGATGAACGCTGAAAAGCTGATGGATGAACGTACGGCGCTCTTGAAGATTCCAGCGGAATCCATCGACTCACTGCTTGTCCCGGTATTCGAACTGAAAGCGCTGAAGGCTGCGAAGGCCATTGGTCGTGGATTGCCGGCAGGGCCTGGTGCAGCCGCCGGCAAGATCGTCTTCACCGCTGAAGCGGCCGAGTCTGAAACACGCAAAGGGCATCGGGTGGTGCTTTGCCGGGTGGAAACATCACCGGATGATCTCAAGGCGATGCTGTTATCGCAGGGTATCCTCACCGCGCGTGGCGGGGTGTCCAGCCATGCTGCGCTGGTCGCGCGTCAACTCGGCAAAGTCTGCGTGTGTGGCGCCACCGGTGTGTTCATCGACTACGTCACCAGAACTCTCACGTCGGGTGGCGTGACACTGCATGAAGGCGATGACATTTCCATCGATGGCAGCACTGGTGAGATCTATGCCGGCACTATCAGCAGCGCTCCTTCCGACGTGCAGCGGGTGATCAATGGTGAACTGAAAGAGAAGGATAGCCTCAGTTTCCAGCTCTTTCGCACGATCATGAGCTGGGCGGACAAACACCGGCGGCTGCGCATCCGCACCAATGCCGATACGCCGGATATGGCGCTGTCCGCACGCGCGTATGGCGCGGAAGGCATCGGCCTTTGTCGCACGGAACACATGTTCTTCGAAGATGCTCGCATCGGATTCATGCGCCAGATGATCCTCGCAGCCAATGAAGAACAGCGCCGTCAGGCGCTGGCGAAATTGCTGCCATTCCAGAAGAAGGATTTTGTCGGTCTGTTCCGGGCGATGGATGGGTTGCCGGTGACAATTCGGTTGCTCGATCCGCCACTGCATGAGTTCCTGCCGCACGACAATGCCGTACGCCGGCAGCTCGCCGCACAGCTCGGTGTTAGCTACGACTTTGTCGTGGAACGCATCAAGGCGTTGCACGAAGAGAACCCGATGCTGGGTTGTCGTGGCTGTCGCCTGGGTGTGTTGTATCCGGAAATCACCGAGATGCAGAGCCGCGCCATTTTTGAAGCAGCAGTGCAGGTGACGAAGGAACTGCGACGTAAAGGTCGCCAGGCCAAGAAGGGCTCCGCCGAGCCGATGGTGCGTCCGGAGATCATGGTGCCGCTGGTTGGATTCAAGGCGGAGCTGATGGACCAGGTGCAGATCATCCGGCGCGTGGCGGAGTCGGTGTGTGCGAAAGCCGGCGTGGAACTCGAATACCAGGTCGGTACGATGATCGAGGTGCCGCGCGCGGCGATCACCGCCCAGGAGATTGCCGAAGTGGCGGAGTTCTTCAGCTACGGCACCAACGACCTCACGCAGATGACGCTCGGACTCTCGCGGGACGACATGGGTTCGTTCTTCGAGGAGTATCGGCAGAAGGAGATCTATGCGAGCAACCCGTTTGCAAGCATTGATCAGACGGGGGTGGGTCGTCTGGTGGTGTACGCAGGTGAGGCGGGGCGAAAGTCCCGACCCGATCTCAAACAGGGTGTGTGCGGCGAACATGCCGGAGACGCGGCTTCCATCGAGTTCTTCCACCGCGCAGGTCTCGACTACGTGAGCTGCTCACCACCGCGCGTACCTTCGGCGCGATTGGCTGCGGCGCAGGCTGCACTGCGGGACAGCCGCTGAAAACCAGGTGTTTCTGACATTGGAGCCGGGGGGCGCAAATGAGCGAAGTTGAAGTCCGCAATGAAGGCCATGTGCGCTGGATCGTGTTCAATCGGCCGGAGCGAATGAATGCCATCACCGGCACGATGCTCGGTGAACTCAATGACGCACTGAAGGCCGCGGATGATGACCCGTTGGTGCGTGTTGTATTGCTGACCGGTGAAGGTCGCGCGTTCTGTTCCGGGCTCGATCTCAAACAGGCTGCAGCAGGAGAAGGTATCGGCGGTGCCGGACTCGCCAGTGCCGGTGTGCGACACCTGTCGACGCGGGAAATCTGCACGGTGACGCTGCAGCGCATGGATACGCCTGTGATCGCCATCATCAACGGTGCCGCTGCAGGTTATGGGCTCGATCTAGCACTCGGTTGTGACATGCGCCTCATGTCTGACAAGGCGGTGCTCATGCCGGGTTTTGCCAAGATGGGTGTGATTCCGGAGAGTGGAGGTACCTGGTATCTGCCGCGGCTGCTCGGCTGGGCGAAGGCGTGTGAGATCGCCATGCTCGGCGAAACACTGAGTGCGGAGCGTTCACTCGGTTACGGGCTCATCAACAAGGCCGTGCCTGCCGAGAACCTCAAGGAAGAAGCACTGCGTTGGGCGAACACCATCGCCGGCAATGCTCCGCTCGCGATACAGGAGATGAAGCGCTTGTTCCGTCATGGCCTTACCCAGGACTTCGAGAGCCACTCGCATCATGTATTGTTGTCCGTGCTCAACCTCTTCAAGTCGCAGGACTTTCGTGAAGGCGTGCAGTCCTTCATGGAGAAGCGCCCGCCGGAGTTCAAGGGGCGCTGATCGATAGTGCGCTAGAGCCCGAGCGCTTGCACCGCTTCGTCACGCAACTCGCGTTTGAGAATCTTGCCTGATGCCGTTCGCGGTAGCGGTTCGCGGACGAAGCGGACGTAGCGGGGCACCTCAAATTTGGCGAGGTGATCACTGAGAAAGTCCCGCAATGACGACTCGTCCACCGGTTTTTGGACGTAGAGCGTTGTCCCCACTTCTTCACCCAACCGTTCATCGGGCACGGCGTAGACCGCGGCTTCCAGCACATCGGGATGCATGATCAGCGCGGCTTCGACGGTACCGCAGCCGATGTTCTCACCGCCACGGATGATGAGATCTTTGGTGCGATCGACAATGAAGAGATAACCCTCATCGTCCAGATAGGCCACGTCTCCGGTGCGAAACCACCCATCTTCAAACACCGTGGCGTTCACTTCGGGGCGTTTCCAATACTCACGAAAGAGGCTCGTGCCGCGGATCAGGAGTTCACCGCGTTGCCCTGCCGGCAGTGCCTGACCTGCATCGTCCACAACCTTGAGTTCGAGCACCGCTGAACAGCGGCCGGAGCTGGCCGGTCGCGCCAGGTAGTCAAGTCCACCGATGCCGGTGCCAATGGCGTTGGTTTCAGTCATGCCCCAGCCGGTATTGGGCAGTGCGGTCGCAAAGGCAGCATCGATCTGACGAACCTGTTCTGGTGCGCGGGGTGCACCACCACCACCCACAGTCTGCAGGGAGGAGAGGTCACGGTGGGTGGCTCGCGCTACCCGCACGAGATCGCCGGTCATGGCTGCCGGTGCGGTGAATGACGTGATCCGTTCGCGCTCAATGAGCTCCGCAGCTTCTTCCGGATCCCAGCGATACATGCACACGAGCTTGCGCTGGGCACGGTACGACTGCAGGAATACTGCATGGGAGCCGGTGACGTGAAAGAGGGGAACGGCGAGCAGCGTCGCAGCCTGGAAAGGCAGGGGTTCCGGAGTGATTCCGGCAATCAGTACGCCGGCCTTGTTGTCGAGTTCCCAGGAGAAAAGCGCTGTCAGGATGTTGCGGTGAGTGGAAACGACTCCTTTGGGATGACCGGTAGAGCCTGAGGTGTAGAAGATCGTGGCGGCATCGTCTGGCTGAACGGGCACCTCGGGCATGGGCTTGCCCTGATGCGGTGCCAGGCGTTGATGGAACTCTTCTTCAGTCGAACCTGCCTTGGGTCGGACCGCGAGTACCTGGATACCAACGGCGGTGCGCGCGGGTGCGAGCCGCTCAAGTCGTTCGGGATCACAGATAAGGAGCCTGGCGCCGGAGTTTTCGAGACCGTAGACCATCTCCTCCGTTTGCCACAGCGCATTCATGGCGACCGCAATCCCGCCAATCGACGTCACAGCCATGAACGATGTCACCCATTCCGGAAAGTTGCGCATCGAGATCGCCACACGATCGCCCGGGGTGATGTGGTATTCGTCGATGAGCACGTGCGCAAGCGCGGCAGCCTGATCCCAGGCATCACGAAAAGTCAGGCGTTCATCCCGGAAAATTACGAAGGGGAGGTCACTCGAGGCGGCGCGAAAGAGTTCGCGCAGGCTCTGTGGCGCGTTGACGAAGACCCTGCAGGGGCGGCCACGCAGCGACGCGGTGGTGAGCTCATAGGGTTGTCCGGCCGCGGTGAGTTCGGCCAACGCAGTATGGCGTGTCAGGGTCATGGTGTTGAACAGGGTCTTCGTGATGGGTGACCGGGATTGTAGCCTGATGGTTTGTAAGTCCGGGGATTGTCGCCTGATGCCCAACTACAATCCATCTTCAAGACCGGGAGATGAGCGGTATGGGTGGAGCGACGAATTACACATGGCTTCGACTGCAGCATGACAGGAAGACCCCGGAGGCGGCGCATGAGGCGCTGACTGCCAATTGGTTACCCCAACTTGCGAAAGAAGGTGCCGGGCTGTGGGGCGCCTTTCCGGCCACTTTGGTCTGCATTTGCGGGAGATCCTGCTGGTGCTGAGTTTTCCGGCGCGGCGTCCGAGCCTGCCTGAGGCGTTCATTGGTCTATTGCCAACGGGGTTCGAAGCCATTGATACGATGGTCCTGCGTGCGACTTCGAGACCCGACAGTGCATCGCCACTCGAACGAACCGGCCTCTACGTACACCGTCTGTTTGAAACCGATGATCGGGCCGTCGAAGAAATCGTATCGTTGTCGACGGAAGCTTAGGAAACCTTCGAGACCTCAGACCGTTATCAGTCCCGGCCGATGGGTCTGTTCCGTGAACAGCAGGCGGGCCGCATCCGTATGCTTCTGGTGGCGTGGTACGAGAACTTCGCAGCCTGGGAAGAGTCCCGCACACCGCCACCGATCGCTGCGGAGAACTTCCGCCGTCGCGCCGAACTTACCCGCGGCACGGAAGCTATCGCCACGCGCCTGCTCAGGCGGAGCGCCGATTGAAGGTCCTCCTGCACATCAACAGCCTGGCCGTCGGTGGTGCCGAACAAACGGTGGCAAAACTCGCTGGCCATTGGGTACGTTGCGGCCACCAGGTCAGCGTGGTCACGCAGACCCCGGTGGCAATGGACCGGCTGCCTGTACCACCCGGCGTGCAACGCGAGTCGACCGAAACCGCAGGTGTTTCCTCGGGGTTCTTCAGCGCAGTGCTTCGTAACACTCGTCGTCTCTTCCGACTGCGGTGGGTGATACGAAGGTAACAGCCGGATGTCGTGATCGGTTTTCTGCCGACTGCCAACGTCCAGGCACTGCTGGCCTGTCGTGGCAGCGGTATCCCGGTCATCGTCGCCGAGCGCGCCTGGCCTGAACTGCTGCAGTTGTCACCCTTGCAGCGAATGTTCAGGGATCGCCACTACGCTCAGGCGCATCGTGTCATCGTTCAGACGCAGGAAGGCGCGGATTGGTACCTGCAGCGTCTTGGCCTCAGGAATCTTGCCGTGATTCCCAACGGGATCACTCTGCCGTATGCGAATCGAGAGC
>Ga0194132_10005209_pt1 | contig 21328 bp, 18 predicted proteins | sample TA2KigOf80mmetaG_FD_148612 | JGI IMG/M metagenome (GOLD analysis project Ga0194132, IMG submission 148612) | Freshwater microbial communities from Lake Tanganyika, Tanzania - TA2015054 Kigoma Offshore 80m | ecosystem: Environmental > Aquatic > Freshwater > Lake | place: Tanzania: Lake... | reverse complement strand
CAAGAGGTTACCCCTTCGCCCTTCCATAAAATTATGCACTGGCTACTTGAATCCGCGTCGGTCAAGATGGCCTCCAACACCGGGGCACTAACACACAATAAGCGGTCGCCTTGTCCAAGGTGGCCGGCCGTGCGTTGCCGGAGCCCCCCTATTCAGGCCGGCGCGTCGCGGTCCTACAGGGAGGAACCACCATGACTCGACGCATGCTTGCGTGTGTATCGGCTTTGGCCGTCCTGGCGCTGTCGGCGCTGGGCGGCCCTGCGGACGCCCAGGATCGGCAACGCACCGTCCGCCTCCAGATGCAAACCAACTTCGCCTCGACTCTCGCTCTGCTCGGGCCTAATGCCCAGTACACGGTTGAACAGGTCCGCAAGCTTTCTGGCGGCAGCATCGACATGCGCTTCTTCGAGCCGGGCGCCTTGGTGCCGGCCGGGCAGGCGTTCGATTCCGTGTCGTCCGGTGCGCTGGATGCGGCCTGGGCCACGCCGGGCTTCTGGACCGGCAAGGACATCGCCTTCGCCGTCTACTCGACCGTTCCCTTCGGTCCCGGCCTCGGCGAGTTCCTCGCCTGGATGAAGCATGGCGGCGGCGAGAAAGGGATGCAGGAGCTTTACGCCAAGTACAACATCCATTCGATCATGTGCCACCTGATTCCGCCCGAAGCCTCGGGCTGGTTCCGCAAGGAGATCAAGACCCTCGACGACATGAAGGGGCTCAAGATGCGCTTCTTCGGTCTCGGCGCCAACGTCATGCAGAAGCTCGGCGTGGCGACGCAGCTCCTCCAGGCGGGCGAGATCTTCCAGGCGCTCCAGCTCGGCACCATCGATGCCACCGAGTTCTCGATGCCGTCGATGGATCTCAGCCTCGGCTTCCACCAAGTCGCGAAGTTCTACTACTTCCCCGGCTGGCACCAGCAGGCGACGGTGGGCGATTTGATCATCAACAAGGCGAAATGGGATTCGCTCTCCGACTTCCAGAAGTCGGCGATCGAAGCCGCCTGCGACCAGACCACGCTCCGCGGCATGAGCCTCGGCGAGTCCCTCCAGCCCAAGGCGATGTCCGAGATCGAAGGGAAAGGGGTCAAGCTGATGACCTGGGGCCCCGAGTTCCTCACCGCTTTCGAGAAGGCCTGGACCGAGGTCGCGGTCGAGCAGGCGGCGAAGAGCCCGGAGTTCAAGAAGGCCTGGGACTCGCTCAGCGCATTTCGCAAGGAATACGCCGTCTGGCGTGAGCGCGGGTACCTGAAGTAACGGACCGACGGACGCCCCGCGCCCTCTTGGGACGCGGGGCGTCTTCGTCGCGCTCGAAACTCCGTCCATCGATCCGTTCCTGATGCGCGAGCGCCGGCAGCCGGCCCTGCGCGCGCGTCGCCGCGGCGGCGCCGAGACCGGACGACGCACCAGGTCATGGGGGACCTCATGGCGTTTCTTCTGACGTTGAGCGACACGATCAACCGCGTGCTCGAGCGGATCGCGTTCGCCGCCGGCTGGCTGTTCTTCGTCCTCGTCGCGGTCATCTGCTGGGACATCCTGACCCGGAAGATCGGGTTCCAGCTTCCGGGCTTCGGCTCGACGCCGATCCAGGAGCTTGAGTGGCACCTGCACGGCGTGCTGTTTCTGTTCTGGCTCGGCTATGGCTACGTCCGCAACGTGCATGTCCGCATCGACGTGTTCACCGCGCACCGGCCGCCGCGTACGCTCGCTTGGCTGGAGCTGTTCGGGATCGTCGTCTTCGCCATTCCCTATTGCCTCGTCGCCACCTGGTTCGCCTACGGCTTCGCCGAGCTCTCCTTCATGCAAGGCGAGTCCTCGGACGCGCCCAACGGCCTGCCCCGTCGCTGGATCATCAAGTCGATGCTGTTCCTGGGGCTGGTGATGGTCTGCGCCGCGGTCGTGTCGATCATGGCGCGCAACCTCGTCTTCCTGTTCGGTCCGCCGCTGCTCGCCCAGCGCGCCGCGCCGCCCGGCGCGAAGCAATAGGAGCGCGGACCATGGAGGACTTCTACTTCTGGTTCGGCGACCACCTCGCGGTGCTGATGTTCGCCGTGCTGACTGTCATCATGTTCGTCGGCTACCCGGTCGCCTTCGTGCTCGGCGGCGTCGCGCTCGCCTTCGGCGCGCTCGGCATCGTCTTCGACGTGTTCCGCCCGGCGCAGTTCTTCGCCCTGATCCCGCGGATCTGGGGCCAGGCAGTGCAGAACCCCGCCCTGATCGCGATCCCGATGTTCGTTTTCATGGGAACCTTGCTGGAGCGGTCGGGCGTCGCCGACGATCTGCTGCGCGCGCTGCAGGTCCTGACCCGGCGGATCCCGGGCGGCCTTGCCATGTCGGTCACGATCATGGGCACGATCATGGCGGCTACCACCGGCATCGTCGGCGCCTCGGTGATCATGCTGACTCTGATCGCGCTGCCGACCATGCTGGAGCGCGGCTACTCGAAAGAGCTGTCGACCGGCACGATCGCCTCGGCCGGCACGCTCGGCATCCTGGTCCCGCCCAGCATCATGCTGGTGATCATGGGCGACCTGATGTCGGTATCGGTCGGCACGCTGTTCACCTCGGCGATCCTACCCGGCCTGGTCCTGTCCGGGATCTATCTCGTCTATATCGGCATCTTCGCTTACTTCAGGCCCGATGCGGCGCCGCCGCTCGCGGCCGACAGCGGTCCGCAGACCGCGGCCGAGCTTACCCGCTTGGTCCTGCGGAGCTTCCTGCCGCCGTCGTTCCTGATCTTCGTGGTCCTGGGCTCGATTTTCGGCGGCTTCGCAACGCCCACCGAGGCCGGCGGCGCCGGTTGCCTCGGCGCGATCATCCTGGCGATCTGGAACCGGCGCTTCAATCTGAAGATGGCGCGCGAGGTGGTCGAGAGCGCCGCCCTGACCAACGCGCTCGTTTTCTTCATCGTCTTCGGCGCAACGCTCTTCTCCTACGTCTTTCGCGCCCTCGGCGGCGACGACCTCGTGGCGGAGATCCTCAAGGCTCTCGGCATCGACTCCGGCTGGGAGATTCTCGTCTTCGTCATGCTCCTGGTGTTCGTCATGGGCTTTTTCTTCGACTGGCTGGAGATCTGCCTGATCGTGCTGCCGATCTTCGCACCGATCCTGAAGGCGATCGATTTCACGCCGCACCTCGCAGCGAACAAGGACTTCATCGTCTGGTTCCTGATTCTCGTCGCCGTGAACCTGCAGTCGGCTTTTCTCACGCCGCCCTTCGGCTTCGCCCTCTTCTACATGAAAGGCACCGTGCCGCCGTCGGTCACCATGCAGCACATCTACCGCGGCATCATGCCGTTCGTCGCGCTGCAGCTTCTCGCCGTGGCCGTATGCATCATCTGGCCCGAGATCGTGCTCTGGTTGCCGCGCCGCTTCGGCTTCCTCGACTAGCGCTCGCCCGCGGCGGCTGATCTGCCCGGTGTCTTCCGTGACACCGGGCGGAAGCCGGTTCTAGGACGGGCCGCCGGCCGGCTCCCGCAGATTGCCGCCACCGCCGACCGACTTGAACATCTGGACCGAGGTAGGGAACGGGATCGAGATCCCGGCGGCGTCGAACGCGATCTTGATCCGGCGATTGAACTCACGGCCGACGGCCCATTGCTGGATTGGTCGGGTCTTGGTTCGCGCCTTGAGGGTTATGGCATAGTCACCGAACTTGTCGACGCCGAGAATCTCGATCGGCGCGAGGATACGGGCTGCCCATTGCGGCTCGGAGCGCATTTCCTCATCCACCTTCTTGAGCACGTCCTCGACCTGCGCAATCTCCTGGTCATAGGCGACCGACACGTCGAAAACGTAGTAGGAGAAGTCACGCGTCATGTTCTTGATCGTGGTGACGGCGCTGAATGGGATCGTGATCTGACTGCCTGTCATGTCGCGCAGCCGAATGGTCCGAATGGTGATGGCCTCAACTACGCCGCCTTTGCCATCGAGATCGACCACGTCGCCGACATTGATCGTGTCCTCGAACAGGATGAATAGGCCGGTGATCACGTCCTTGACCAGGGCCTGCGAGCCGAAGCCGATGGCAAGGCCGACGACGCCGGCGCCGGCGAGGAGAGGCGCGATGTTGATGCCGAGTTCGGCCATGACGGTGAGGCCGACGACGACGACGATGGTCACGAAGATGACGGTGCGGAGCAGCGGCAGGAAGGTGCGGAGCCGGGCGTTGCGCGTATCGGCGCGGTCGATGCGGCGTATCGTGCGCTCGATCACGGCGCTCGCCACCTCCCAGAAGACGATGCCGAGGGCGACGGCGATGCCGATCGTCACCATCATGCCGACCAGGCGCCGGCCATGGTCGGAGGAGAGCCAGACCAGGCTGTCGACGCCCCAGAGCTGCAGCAGCAGCATGACGCCGCAGATGCCGACGACGGTGACCAGCACCCGCCTGAGCACCGGCAGATAGAGATTGGCGCGGCTCTCGAGCAGCGGATACCGCGTCTTGAGCTCATCGGCGATGGTGAAGGTGCGGCCGACCAGCACGCGAAGCCCGCCCGACAGCGCCCAAAGCGCGAGGATCACCGCGATGGTGCCGAACGTGCGCTGGACGATGAAGGTGAAGCCGCCGGGCACGGCGAGCGTCCAGACCATGTAGATGACGACGACATAGAAGATGGCAAGTGCATGCCAGCATCCGGCGAGGCCCTGGCGCATCAGGTGGACGCCGTGCTGTATGCCGGCCGAGGCGCGCCGCTCGCCATTGCCGCGGAGCCAGCCGGCGACGACTTGACGGTTCTGCAGGATGAAGATGACCGCGAGCGTGGCGATGGTGAGGCCGAGCAGGCGCATCAGGACGGCGTGGCCAACCTGGGGCAGGCCCAGCGGCACCAGTGCGTCGATCAGCGTCATGCCGTAGATCCAGATGTCGGTGAAGCGCCGCGTCCAGATGTGCAGGTACTGCGCCGTCTCGTCCTCGATCGGCGGCACGCGCAGCTTCGGCGCGTGCGGCGCCAGGACGAGGCGCGCGGCCAGCGCCGCCGCGCGGGCGAGTACGAAGCCGTTCAGCAGCGTCGCCGCCATCAGCTCGGCGACGAGGCCGGCCGTCGAATTGGAGAGGCTTGCCGTCATCGGCAGGGTCAGGTTCGCGGTGACGGCGAAAAGCGCGAGCGGTACCAGCTCGACGCCGGCAAGCAGGAACAGGTGCCCGGCCTTGGTCCAGGCATTGCGCGGCACATGCGTCTCGAGATATCGCCGTGATCGGCCGAGCGCGAGGCGCGAAATCCATTCGACCGCCAGGGCCGCGCCGAAGACCGCGGCCAGGCGCATCAGGGTTTCGAGCAGCTGGCCCCGCAGCATGGGATCAAAGGTGATGCGCTGGACCCAGTTGTTGATCCGCTGTCCGGCGCGGGCGAAATCCAGTGCGTCCCAGAGTTCGACCGAGAAGCGGTTGATGCGTACGGCGAGCGTGTCGATCGCAAGCTGCGAGAGCCCCTCGACCGGGTTCTCGGTCGAGTGTGCCGGCTGCTGGGCATTCAGCATCAGCTTCAGCTGCGCGACCAGCTTGGCGCGCTCGGCCTCGTTCTCGAGCGTGCCGATCAGGGACTCGATCTCGGCGCGATTGGGGGCCGGAGTCTGGGCCTTGAGCGCGGGCGAGGCGAGCAGGCAGGCGAGCAGAACGAGGAGAAGTCTCAATCCACGCATGGCCGGCAACCTACATAGGCAGCTTGCGACTGTCATCCCTCGGGCCGAACCTTGTTCGGGCAAGCGGTTCCATGGATAATTCCGGCCGTGCCGCGCCCGGCCCGCCGATATCGGGTCCGGGAATCAACAAGACGATCTGAGGGAACGCCCGAGCCATGTCCGAGACGCAAGTCTTTCCCGTCCCGTCGAATTTCACCGGCCGCGCCTGGATCGACGCTGCGAAGTACGACGCGCTGTACCAGCGCTCGATCAAGGATCCCGAGGGCTTCTGGGCCGAGCAGGCGAAGCGCATCGACTGGATCAAGCCGTTCTCCAAGATCAAGGATGTCGACTATACCGGCGACATCCGTATCCGCTGGTACTACGACGGCACGCTGAATGCGTCGGCCAACTGCATCGACCGGCATCTAAAGGCGCGGGGCAACCAGACCGCGATCATATGGGAGGGCGATAATCCGGCCGAGCACAAGCATGTGACATATCGGGAGCTGCACGAGCAGGTCTGCCGTCTTTCCAATGTGCTCAAGGCTCGCGGCGTCAAGAAGGGCGACCGCGTCACCATCTACATGCCCATGATCCCCGAGGCGGCCTATGCCATGCTCGCCTGCGCGCGCATCGGCGCTGTTCACTCGGTGGTCTTCGGCGGCTTCTCGCCGGAATCGCTGATCAACCGTATCCAGGACTGCGATTCGAACGTCGTCATCACCGCCGATGAGGGCCTTCGCGGCGGCAAGCCGGTGCCGCTCAAGGGCAATACGGACGAGGCGCTGAAGCAATGCCCGTCGGTCAAGACCGTGGTGGTGGTGAAGCGCACCGGCGGCAAGATCGGCTGGGTCCAGGGCCGGGACGTCTGGTACCACGAGGAATGCGCCAAGGTGTCGGCCGACTGCCCGCCGGAGGAGATGAGCGCCGAGGATCCTCTCTTCATCCTCTACACCTCCGGCTCGACCGGAAAGCCGAAGGGCGTGCTGCACACGACCGGCGGCTACATGGTCTACACCTCGATCACGCATCAATACGTGTTCGACTACCATGACGGCGACATCTACTGGTGCACGGCCGATGTCGGCTGGGTCACCGGCCACAGCTACATCGTCTACGGGCCGCTCTCGAATGGCGCCACGACGCTGATGTTCGAAGGCGTGCCGAACTATCCGGACACCTCGCGCTTCTGGCAGGTGGTCGACAAGCACAAGGTCAACATCTTCTACACCGCGCCAACCGCGATCCGTGCGCTGATGCGCGATGGCGAGGCGCCGGTGAAGAAGACCAGCCGTGCCAGCCTCCGCCTGCTGGGCTCGGTCGGCGAGCCGATCAATCCGGAAGCCTGGCTCTGGTATCACCGCGTGGTCGGCGACAGCCGCTGCCCGATCGTCGATACATGGTGGCAGACCGAGACCGGCGGCATCCTGATCACGCCGCTGCCGGGCGCGATCCCGGCCAAGCCCGGCTCGGCGACCAAGCCCTTCTTCGGCATTCGCCCCGCGATCGTCGACAATGACGGCAAGATCCTCGAGGGCAAGACCGAGGGCAACCTCGTGCTGCTCGATTCCTGGCCTGGTCAGATGCGCACGGTCTATGGCGACCATGCGCGCTTCGGCCAGACCTACTTCGCGACGTTCAAGGGCAAGTACTTCACCGGCGACGGCGCACGCTGCGATGAGGACGGCTATTACTGGATCACCGGCCGCGTCGATGACGTGATCAACGTTTCCGGCCACCGCCTCGGCACCGCCGAGGTGGAGAGCGCGCTGGTCGCGCACAAGAAGGTCGCCGAGGCCGCGGTCGTCGGCTACCCGCACGATATCAAGGGCCAGGGCATCTACGCCTATGTCACGCTGAAGGCGGGCGAGGCGACATCCGAGGATCTGCGCAAGGAGCTGGTCCAGTGGGTGCGCAAGGAGATCGGCCCGATCGCCACGCCCGACCTCATCCAGTGGGCGCCGGGCCTGCCGAAGACGCGCTCCGGCAAGATCATGCGCCGCATCCTGCGTAAGATCGCCGCCAACGAGCACGACCAGCTCGGCGACACCTCGACCCTCGCCGATCCGGCGGTGGTCAAGGATCTCGTCGACAACCGGATGAACCGCGCCTGATCTCTGAATCGAAAGCGAGAACCGGGAAGAAGCGCCGGCCGGCCGGCGCTACCTTCCCCGGCATGAGCAAGAACCTCTGGGGCGTCATCGACACGCCCGTCGGGCCTCTCGCCGCCGCGTTGGACGGCGCTGGACGCCTCACTCACCTGGGTCTGAGCAAGCGAGAGCGCGACTGGATTGCCGCCAATGGCGGCGAGCGCGACGACCGGGCGATCGCTCCTGTCGCGCGCCAGGTCGCCGAATACTTCTCGGGCAAGCGGAAGAGCTTCGATTTCCCGCTCGCGCCCAAGGGGACGCCTTTCCAGCAGGAAGTCTGGAAGGCGTTGCTGAAGATTCCCTTCGGCAAGACCACGACCTATGCGGCGCTCGCCGAGGAGCTCGGCCGTCCCGGGGCCTTCCGTGCCGTCGGCCGGGCGAACGCAACCAACCCGATCGCGGTAATCGTTCCCTGCCACCGCGTGATCGGGACCGACGGAACGCTGACCGGCTACGCCGGCGGCATCCCGATCAAGCAGAAGCTGCTGGAACTCGAAGGCGCTCTCTGAGGCAAACCTCAGCCTTGGTCTTCTTGATGTAGGTGGCCCGGCCGAGCGGCGTCGAATGGGCGTGGACCGGCAGGAGCGCGTTCGGGGCCGCGCCGGCATCGAGGCACCGCCGCGTCGACTTGAGGCCGAGGGTTTCCTTGCGGTCCTCGGCCGCCGCCGACCATCGGGTAGGCGAGCGCATCCCGGTGCTTTTCGTCCGTCTGCCAGGACAGCGCGCCACCGAAAGCGGCGGCAATGCGCCCAGCGAGGTCATAGGCGGCCGCGCACGGCGGAAACGGCGCTTCGATATCGGCCAAGGATCGCCTCGCGGTCGAGGTGCCGGGCATCGCGCACGCGCCAGTGTCCGCCGACCAACACATGCTTCACCGGATTGGCGTTGCCGGCGAAGACCAGGGCGTCCAGCAGCCGATCAGGCGGGACCTCGACCAGCACCGGCGCCTCGCCGTCGAGCACGACCAGATCGGCGCGGGCGCCCGGCGCGATCCGTCCGATCGGTCTGCCGCAGGCCGCCGCGCCGCCGGCCAGGGCGGCGAGATAGAGATCGCGTGCGCCGGCCTCCCTCGTGAGACGGTTGCGTCGGCGCGCGACGAGCCGGCGTCCGTATTCGAGCCAGCGCAGCTCCTCGATGGGGCTGACCGAGATGTGGCTGTCCGAGCCGACACCAAGGGCGCCGTCGGCGCGAAGCCAAGCCTCGGCCTGGAAGAACCCGTCGCCGAGATTGGCTTCGGTCGTCGGGCAAAGGCCGGCGATGGCACCGCTTGCGGCCGCGTTGCGTGTCTCGTCCGCTGTCATGTGGGTCGCATGCACCAGGCACCAGCGTCGATCTACCGGCGCGTGGGCGAGGAGCCAGTCGACGGGCCGCTGGCCCGACCAGGCGAGGCATTGCTCGACCTCGCCGGTCTGCTCGGCAATGTGAATGTGGATCGGCGTCATCGCACCGGTCGCGTCGAGCACCGCCGACAGCGCCTTGGGCGGCACGGCGCGGAGCGAATGCGGGGCGATGCCCACAGTGACCTCTGTGCCATGGCGGGCACGCAGCGTCTCGACCAGCCGGAGAAAGCGATCCGGGGCGTTGATGAACCGCCGCTGGCCCTCGGTCGGCGGTTGGCCGCCGAAGCCGCCCGCGACATAGAGCACAGGCAGATGGGTGAGCCCGATGCCGGCTTCCTTCGAGGCGGCGATCACGCGCTCCGACAGCTCGGCGAGGTCGTCGTAGGGGCGGCCGTCGGGCTGGTGGTGCAGGTAGTGGAATTCGGCGACCGCCGTGTAGCCGGCCTCCAGCATCTCGACATAGAGAAGGGCGGCGATCGCCTGGATCTCCTCCGGACGGAGTGCACCGGCGAGGCCGTACATCAGCCGGCGCCAGGACCAGAAATCATCCTCCGGATCCTCGCCGCGATGCTCGGTAAGTCCCGCCATCGCCCGCTGGAAGGCATGCGAATGAAGATTGGGGAAGCCGGGCAGCACCGGACCGTCCAGGCGCTCGCGCCCTTCGGCCGAGGCATTCCGGATCACCGCCGAGAGCGAGCCGGTCGCATCCAGATCGAGACCGACATCGGCATGCCATCCATCGGGCAGAAGGGCGAGCGGCGCCAGCAGACGGCGAGGGGCTTCCCGAGACATGGCGAGCGAGATTATCTACGAGCCGGGACGCCAACAAGGAGACCCGCCCGATGTGGGACACGCTGTGGCTCGAGGCGCGGCTGGCGACCATGGCAACCGTCGGCGCTCCCTATGGCGCGATCGAGGACGGTGCGATCGGCGTCGCCAATGGACGCATTGCCTGGATCGGGCGTCGCGGCCGGCTGCCGGGTCGGCCGGAGGTGCTCGCCAAAGAGGTGCGTAGCTGCGGTAATCGCTGGATCACGCCGGGTCTCATCGACTGCCACACCCATCTCGTCCATGGCGGCGATCGCGCGCATGAGTTCGAGCTTCGCCTCAACGGCGCCACCTACGAGGAGATCGCGCGGGCGGGCGGCGGCATCCGCTCGACCGTCGCGGCGACCCGGGCTGCCTCCGAAGCGTCGCTCTACGCGAGCGCCGCCCGGCGCCTGGCCGATCTCCAGGCCGAAGGCGTCACCACGGTCGAGATCAAGAGCGGCTACGGGCTCGACCGGGAAACCGAAGCCAGGATGCTGAGGGTGGCGCGGCGTCTCGGCGCCGAGCGGCCGGTGACGGTGCGCACGACCTTTCTTGGCGCTCATGCCCTGCCGCCGGAATATGAGGGCCGCGCCGACGCCTTCATCGACTTCCTCTGCAACGACAGCCTGCCGGGAGCCGCCGCTGAGGGCCTGGTCGATGCCGTCGATGCCTTCTGCGAGCGGATCGGCTTCACCGCGGCCCAGACCCGGACGATGTTCGAGGCGGCGCGCGGGCTCGGCCTCCCGGTGAAGCTGCATGCCGAGCAGCTCTCCGACCAGGGCGGGGCGACGCTCGCCGCCGCGTTCGGGGCGCTGTCGGCCGACCACCTGGAGCACCTTTCGGAAGACGGAGCCAAGGCGATGGCGGCGGCGGGGACGGTCGCCGTCCTGCTGCCCGGGGCCTTCTACTTCATCCGCGAGACCCGGCTCCCGCCGATCGACCTGCTTAGGCGGCACGGCGTGTGCATCGCGTTGGCCACGGACTGCAATCCCGGAACCTCGCCGATGACCTCGATCCTCCTGGTGCTCAACATGGCGGCGACGCTGTTCCGCCTGACGCCCGAGGAAGCGCTGGCGGGGGTGACGCGCGAGGGTGCGGCCGCGCTCGGACTCCGCGCCAGCCACGGCACCCTCGAGGTCGGCAAGGCCGCTGATTTCGTCCTCTGGAATATCGGCCGCCCGGCAGAACTCGCCTACCGCATCGGCGGCAACCCAGCAGCAATGATGGTTAAGAAAGGCGTGCCGCTTTGGTCAGACATGAAAAGTTGAAGTAGAGTGGCAGCAATGGGGCTTCTCGCTGCCTGGTTCTCCTGGGTGATGATCAGCTCGGCCTTGGCTCAGGCGCCGGTACCCCTGCGTCCGCAGCCGCCGCCGCCGGTACCGCCGCCGTCGGTGGGCGAGTGCGCTCTGCTTCCCGGCGGCAACGCGCCGGTCAACAAGATCGCCGAGCTGGCACAGCCGCTGTCGCCGCGCAGCCTGGACCTGACCTATTTCAACAAGCGGCTCGCCGACCTGACCGATGAGGATTTCGACCGAATCGTCGACATCGCGACGAAGTGCAACCGGACGACGACACAGGCCGCCCGCGAGAAGACCAGGCGCCTGCGCGACGTGGTACGCGAATCGCAGTCCGTCCGCATGCAGACACTGGACAAGGTCGAAGAGACGAAGACCGCTGTCGCCAAGGTGCGAACGCCGCGGGAGAAGGTCGAGGCGCTGAACAATGCCTGGGCCAACCTGCACCTGCTGCAGGACACCATCACCAAGACCGATCTTCGCGAATACGCTGCCTGGATCTCGAGATCGATGCAGCAGATCTATGATTCGGCGCCGGGCTACGGCAAGCGTCCGACCGTCGCGGAGGTGCTGGCATCCGTTCCGCCTAAGCAGGAGCAGGTCGTGGCCATCTCACGCACCCGACCCGATACCGGCGGGCCGCTTCCGGTGAGGCCCTGGTGGTCGCAGCAGCGCGATCAGGAGGACGAGCGATGACGACCGGCATCCGTTTTGCCGACCCGCGCACGATCGCCGACCTCATGGCGAAGGGTGAGGCCACCCTGGTCGATGTGCGCGAGTCCGAAGAGTTCAGGGCGTTGCGCATTCCCGGCGCGCGGCTGGTGCCGCTCTCGGCCTTCGACCCCGCGAAGGCCCAGCCGAAACCGGGCGCGCAGCTCGTGCTGCACTGCGCTGCCGGCGTGCGTTGCGGCACCGCGGCACAGATCCTCCGGGCGAGCGGTTACCAGGGCGAGATCCTGCGCATGGCCGGCGGCATCAAGGCGTGGCGGGCCGAAGGGCTGCCGGTCGAGCGCTAAGTATTTGCTTGAGCAGGCACCCCGGCGCAGAATGCCGGCCTCCCGCCAGCCGCTGCGTTTTGCTCCCTGATGCACGTCTACCTTCCGATCGCCGAGCTGTCGGTCAACTGGTTCACACTCTTGGTGGTCGGCGGCGGCGTCGGTTTCCTGTCGGGACTCTTCGGCGTCGGCGGTGGCTTCCTGATGACGCCGCTCCTGATCTTCCTCGGCGTCCCGGCCCCGGTCGCGGTCGGGACCGGGGCCGCGCAGATCCTCGCCTCCTCGGTCTCCGGCGTGCTCGCCCATTGGCGACGCCAGAATGTCGACGTGCAGATGGGTGTCGCGCTGACTGTCGGCGGCTTCGCCGGCTCGGCGCTCGGCATCTGGATCTTCACGCTGCTGCGCCAGGCGGGCCAGGTCGACCTGGTCATCCGCCTCTGCTTCGTCATCTTCCTCGGCGGCGTCGGCGGGCTGATGCTTTTCGAGAGCGTGCGCAGCTGGTTCCGCCAGGCGAGCGTCGGCGTGCGCAAGCGCAAGCTGCATGAGCACCACTGGCTGCATGGGCTGCCGTTGAAGCTGCGTTTCCGTCGCTCGAAGCTCTACATCAGCGCGCTGCTGCCCCTGACCGTCGGTTTCGCCATCGGCATCCTGACCGCGATCATGGGCGTCGGCGGCGGCTTCATCCTGGTGCCGGCGATGATCTACATCCTCGGCATGCCGACGCAGATGGTCGTCGGCACCTCGCTGTTCCAGACGCTGTTCGTCGCCGCCAACGTCACGATCCTGCAATCGGTCACCAACCAGACCGTCGATGTGATGCTGGCGCTCATGTTGATCGTCGGCGGCGTCGTCGGCGCCCAGCTCGGCACGCGCTTCGGCGCGCGGCTCCGCGGCGAGCAGCTCCGCATCCTGCTGGCGTTGCTCGTGCTCGGCGTCGGACTCAAGCTCTTCTTCGACCTTGTCACCACGCCGGACGATTTCTACTCCCTCGCCCCGGAAGGCCAGGGATGAAGCTCCTCGTTCTCGCGATCGCGCTGCTGCTGATCCACGCCGCCCCGTCGCGCGCGCAGCCGCTGGTCGCCGATCTATCCCAGCACCTGGTCGCGATCACGGCTGGCTTCACCGGCGCCGACATCGTGATGTTCGGCGCGACCGACGGGCCGGGCGACGTCGTCGTCGTGGTCACCGGACCGCCGAAGCCGACCATCGTCCGGCGCAAGGGCCGCCTTGCGGGGATCTGGGTCAACCGCGAATCGATGCTGTTCGCCGATGCTCCGACCTTCTACGGCGTCGCCTCGTCCAAGCCGATCAACGAGATCCTGTCGCCGCAGCAGCTTGACCGCCATCAGGTGGGCGTCGACCACATACGGCTGCTGCCGCCCAATCCCGAGGCGCGCCGCGACGACATCCCCGAATTCCGCGAGGCCCTGGTGCGCGCGCGCCAGCGCGACGGGCTCTATGCGAGCGAGCCGGGCAAGGTGACCTTCCTCGGCGAGCGCCTGTTCCGGGCGCGGGTGGTGCTGCCGGCCAAGGTCACGACCGGGCCGTATCGCGTCCAGGTCCTGCTGGTCCGCGAAGGTCAAGTGGTCACCGTGCAGACGACGCCGCTCCTGGTCAGCAAGATCGGCTTCAGCGCCGATGTCTTCGACTTCGCCCATCAGGAATCGGCCTTCTACGGGCTGATAGCGATTCTCATCGCGGCTGCGGCGGGCTGGACGGCAGCCGCGGCCTTCCGCAGAATCTAGAGGACCATGAGCGACGCGCCGACCACCCAGGCTACCAAGGCGAACCGCACCTTCCTCGTCGTCGTCGACGAGACCGAGGAGATGCAGGTGGCGCTCCGCTATGCGAGTCGTCGCGCCAGGGCGACCGGCGGGCGCGTGGCGCTGCTCTACGTGATCGACCCATCCGAGTTCGAGCACTTCATGGGCGTACGCGACATCATGCGCGAGGAGAAGCGCCACGAGGCGGAGGAGACGCTGAAGAAGCTGGCAGATGTCATCGTCGGCGATGCCGGGCAGATCCCGGTCGTCTATCTCAAGGAGGGCAATCGCCGCGACGAGCTCCTAAAGGTGCTCGACGAGGAACCCGGGATCTCCATCCTCGTGCTGGGCGCCGGCACCGGGCCGGAAGGCCCCGGCCCGTTGATCAGCCACCTGGTCGGCAAGGCCGCCGGCAAGATCCGCGTGCCGATCACCATCGTCCCCGGCAACCTGACGCAAGAGCAGCTGGACGCGGTTACGTGAGCCTTCTCAATCCCCCGGACCGTATCGACTTCTCGGCGCCGAGCGCCGACGAGGTGAAGACAACCACGTGCTACATGTGCGCCTGCCGCTGCGGCATCAAGGTGCACCTCAAGGACAGCAAGGTCCGCTGGATCGAGGGCAACCGCGATCACCCGGTGAACAAGGGCGTGCTCTGCGCCAAGGGCTCGGCCGGGATCATGCAGCACAACTCGCCGGCGCGGCTGCGGAAGCCCCTGCTGCGCACCGGCGAGCGCGGGTCCGGTGCGTTCCGCGAGATCGAATGGGACGAGGCGCTCAAGATCGCGACCGGCTGGCTCGCCGACATCCGCAAGACCGATCCGCGCAAGCTCGCCTTCTTCACCGGGCGCGACCAGAGCCAGGCGCTGACCGGCTGGTGGGCCTCCGCCTTCGGCACGCCGAACTACGCTGCGCATGGCGGCTTCTGCTCGGTCAACATGGCGGCGGCAGGGCTCTACTCGATCGGCGGCTCCTTCTGGGAGTTCGGCGAGCCTGACTGGGATCATGCGCGCTACTTCCTGATGTTCGGCGTCGCCGAGGATCACGCCTCCAACCCGATCAAGATCGGGCTCGGCAAGCTCAAGGGGCGCGGCGCCAAGTTCGTCTCGGTCAATCCGGTGCGCACCGGCTATTCAGCGATCGCCGACGAGTGGATCGGCGTGCGGCCCGGTACCGACGGCATGCTGGTCCTCGCGCTCGTCCATGAGCTGCTGAGGGCCGACAAGGTCGATGCCGAGTATCTCGTCCGCTACACCAACTCGCCCTGGCTGGTGATCTGCGCGCCGGGCAAGGCCGATGACGGGCTTTTCGCTCGCGACGAGAAGGGCCGGCCGCTCTGCTGGGACAAGCGCACGAACGCTGCCGGCGATGCGCTCTCGGCCGAGGTGGCGCCGGCGCTCGCCGGCACCTACACTCTTCCCGATGGCCGCACGGCCGTGCCGTCCTTCCAGCTTCTCGCCGAGCGCTATCTCGATCCGGCCTATGCGCCGGAGAAGGCCGCGGCGATCACCGGCGTTCCGGCGGAGACGATCAAGCGCCTTGCTGCCGAGCTGGCTGAGGTCGCGTTGTCCGAGACGATTACGCTCGACATTCCCTGGACCGATTGGGCCGGACGCCGGCACGAGAAGATGATCGGCCGGCCGGTCGCGATGCACGCGATGCGCGGCATCTCCGCTCATGCCAACGGCTTCCATACCTGCCGCGCCATCCATCTGCTGCAGACGCTGCTCGGCACCATCGACGTGCCCGGCGGCTTCCGCTTCAAGCCGCCCTTCCCGAAGCCGGCGCCGCCGGCGGTGAAGCCGGCCGGCAAGCCCGGAACGATCGCGCCGGGCCAGGCGATGAAGGGGCCGCCGCTGGGATTCCCGGCCGGCCCTGAGGATCTGCTTGTCGAGGCGGACGGCCGCGCCGCGCGTCTCGACAAGGCCTATTCCTGGGAAGCGCCGATCGCCGCGCATGGCCTAATGCATCTGGTGATCCGCAACGCCTGGGCCGGCGATCCCTACCCGATCGACACGCTGTTCATGTACATGGCGAATATGAGCTGGAACTCGGCGATGAACGTCGGCGAGACGCTGGCCATGCTCACCGACAAGGACGCGTCGGGCGCCTATAAGATCCCTCATATCATCTACTCCGACGCGTATTCGTCGGAGATGGTCTCCTATGCCGACCTCGTGCTGCCGGACACCACATACCTCGAGCGCTGGGACTGCATTTCGTTGCTCGACCGTCCGATCAGCGATGCCGACGGTCCGGCCGATGCGATCCGCCAGCCGATCGTGAAGCCCGACCGCGACGTGCGCCCTTTTCAGGATGTCGTGCTCGATCTCGGTGCTCGGCTCAGCCTGCCAGGCATGGTCAACGAGGACGGCTCGGCCAAATATCCCGGTGGCTATTCCGACTATCTCGTGCGCCACGAGCGCGCGCCGGGGATCGGCCCGCTCGCCGGCTGGCGCAACACGGATGGAAGTGGGCAGGGGGCGGGCGCGCCCAATCCGGGGCAGCTCGATCGCTACATCGAGAATGGCTGCTTCTGGCATCACGAGCTGACGCCGGATCAGCGCTACTTTAAGCACGCGAACCAGTCGTATCTCGCTTTCGCCAAGAGCGTCGGCTTCATCGGCTCGACCGACCCGATCATCCTGCAGCTTTATGTCGAGCCGCTGCAGAAGTTCCGGCTCGCCGCTCGGGGCCATGGCGCGATCCAGCCGCCGGATGCGCTTCGTCCGCGTGTCGAGAAATTCTTCGATCCGCTGCCGATCTGGTATCCGCCCTTCGAGCACGAGTCGGCAGAGGCATATCCGGTCTCGGCGCTGACGCAGCGGCCGATGGCGATGTACCACTCCTGGGGCTCGCAGAATGCGTGGCTGCGCCAGATCCACGGCGCGAATAGGCTCTATGTCGGACGACGGCTTGCCGAGCGAGACGGCATCGCCGATGACGACTGGGTCTGGATCGAGAGCCGGCTCGGCCGAGTGAAGGCGCAGGTGCGCCTGATGGACGGCGTGAATCCCGATACGGTCTGGACCTGGAACGCGATCGGCAAGCGCTCCGGCGCCTGGAACCTGAAGCCGGACGCGCCGGAATCGGAGCGTGGCTTCCTGCTCAACCATCTGATCGGCGATGTGCTCGAGGACGGCTCGCCAAACGCGGACCCGGTGACCGGCCAGGCCGCCTGGTACGACCTCCGCGTGCGCCTCGCCAAGGCCGATGGCCCGCCGCGATCCGAGCCGCGCCTGCCGACCCTGCCGCGTCCGCCGGGTAACGACGCGCCGCCGGACGTTCTTCGTAACGGCGCCCGCTTCAAAGGACGCGCATGACCGATCTGCCCAAGACGACAGGAAAGAAGCTCGGCCTCGTCATCGATCTCGACATCTGCGTCGGCTGTCACGCCTGCGCCGTGAACTGTAAGGAATGGAATGACGGCGGCCACATGGCGCCGCTGACCGATCTCGATCCCTATGGCAAGGATGTGTCGGGCGTCTGGTTCAACCGCGTGCATTCCTTCGAGGCGGGCGACCACGAGTGCGGCCGTACCGTGCACTTCCCGCGCTCCTGCCTGCATTGCGAGACGCCGGACTGCGTCACCGTCTGTCCGACCGGCGCCTCCTACAAGCGTGCGGAGGACGGCATCGTCCTCGTCAACGCCGACACCTGTATCGGCTGCAAGCTGTGCTCCTGGGCCTGCCCCTATGGCGCGCGCGAGTTCGACGAGATCGACGGCGTGATGAAGAAATGCACGCTATGCATCGACCGCATCTACAACGAGACCCTCCAGGAGATCGACCGCGTGCCGGCCTGCGTTTCCACCTGCCCGGTCTCGGCACGGCATTTCGGCGATCTCGGCGATCCGGAAAGCAAGGTCTCGAAGCTCGTCGCCGAGCGCGGCGGCATGGACCTGATGCCCGAGATGGGCTACCGGCCGGTCAACAAGTATCTGCCGCCGCGTCTGCCGAAGCAGCAGAAAGCGGCACCGCTCATGCCATCCGAAGAGGTCGAAGCCAAGGGCTTCCTCGCCTGGCTCGACCGCAGGCTGTCGCGCTGACATGCATCCCGCTCTCTCGATCGTCTTTTTCACCACGGCCTCGGGCGCCGGCTACGGGTTGCTCGTGCTGGTCGCGTGGGCTGCGCTGATCGGCCATCACGCCCCGCAGACCTATTTCGGCATCACCGGCATCGCTGTGGGTCTCGGCCTCGTCGGCGCCGGCCTGCTTTCCTCGCTCGGCCATCTCGGCCATCCCGAGCGCGCCTGGCGGGCGCTGACGCAGTGGCGCTCGTCCTGGCTCAGCCGCGAAGGCGTGATGGCGCTCCTCACCTTTCTTCCGGCGCTCTTCTTCGCGTGGCGATGGGTCGTCGCCGATCAGATCGCGTCGCTCGCGGCGTGGCTCACCATCCTCGGCGCCGCCCTCACCACGATCTGCACGGCGATGATCTACGCCTCGCTGAAGCCGGTGCGGGCCTGGCGCAACCTTTGGACCGTGCCGATCTACCTCGTGCTGGCGCTCTACACCGGCGGGCTCCTGACCGGGCTGCTGCTGAACGCCTATGGCTTGCGCGGGCCGTTCATCCCGTTCTTCGTCTCCATCGCCGGCATCCTCGGCGCGGTGCTGAAGATCGGGTACTGGGCCTTCCTCGATGGCGGCCGCTCGTCGAGCACGCCGGAGAACGCGACCGGCCTCGGCGCGATCGGCAAGGTCAAGATGCTCGATCCGCCGAACACCGAGGCGAACTACCTGCTCAAGGAGATGGGCTATCGCGTCGCGCGGAAGCATGCCGGCCGGCTGCGCCTGATCGTCCTCGTCCTCGGCTTCGCCGTTCCCATCGGGCTGTCGGTGCTGACGCTCTATGTCGGCGCGGTCGCCGCGACCTTGTTCTCGCTGATTGCGGTCGTCTCCGGCGCGATCGGGATCCTCGCCGAGCGCTGGCTGTTCTTCGCCGAGGCGAAGCACACCGTCACCCTCTACTATGGCGCGTCCCGCGCATGAGGCTTCCGTGACCGAGCAGCCCCGGCCCCGCACCTTTCCCGTCTCCTGGGAGGAGCTGCATCGCGACTCGCGCGCGCTCGCCTGGCGCCTCCTGGAGAAGGGGCCGTGGAAGGGCATCGTCGCGATCACGCGCGGCGGCATGGTGCCGGCGACCGTGATCGCGCGCGAGCTCGAGATCCGGCTCATCGATACGGTCTGCGTCTCGAGCTATGACGACCGTGCGCAGGGCAATCTCCAGGTTCTCAAGACCGCCGATGGCGACGGCACCGGCTGGCTGATCGTCGACGACCTCGTCGACACCGGCGTCACCGCCAAGGCCGTGCGCGCCATGCTGCCCAAGGCGCATTTCGCCACGGTCTACGCCAAGCCGGCCGGCCGGCCGCTGGTCGACACCTTCGTCACCGAGGTGAGCCAGGACACCTGGATCCTCTTTCCCTGGGACATGGAAGCCCAGGCCGTCGACCCGATCGTGCGCCGACGGCGCTAAAGGAAACGCGTCATGAGAACGATTGCTGCGGCGCTGGTTTTCGTTCTTCTCCTCGCGCCGGCCCACGCCCAGCAGCCCTCGCAGCCGGAAGCGGCGACCGGCCAGACCACGAAGTCGCTCGTTCGCGCCAAGCGCCAGATGGTCGCCGCCGCCAATCCGCGCGCGGCGGAGGCAGGCCGGAGAATCCTGAGGCAGGGCGGCAGCGCGGTCGATGCCGCGATCGCGACCCAGATGGTGCTCAACCTGGTCGAGCCGCAATCCTCCGGCATCGGCGGCGGCGCCTTCATCGTCATCTGGGACGCGAAGAAGAAGGGCCTGAGCACCGTCGATGCGCGCGAGATCGCGCCGGCGGCGGCAAAGCCCGACCGGTTCCTCGGAGCCGACGGCAAGCCGATGCGCTTCTACGATGCCGTCGTCGGCGGCCGTTCGGTCGGCGTGCCCGGCGTGGTGCGCGGCCTCGAGCTCGCGCACAAGGTGCATGGAAAGCTTCCGTGGGCGACGCTCTTCGAGCCCGCGATCAAGCTTGCCGAGAAGGGCTTCCCGATCTCGCCGCGGCTCAACGGCCTCCTGAAGACCGAGCAGCATCTGCCGAAATCGGCCACGGCGAAGGACTATTTCTACAACGCCGATGGCAGCGCGAAGGCAATCGGCACCATCCTCGTCAACCGGCCGCTGGCCGACACGCTGCGTCAGATCGCACAGCGCGGGGCCGGAACCTTCTATACCGGCGGGATCGCGCGCGACATCGTGGCCGCGGTACGCGGGGCATCAGGCGACCTGACCGAGACCGATCTCGCCTCGTATCGCGCGAAGGAGCGGCCGGCGGTTTGCGGTCCTTATCGCCGCTATGAGATCTGCGGCATGGGGCCGCCTTCGTCGGGCGGGCTCACGCTGCTGCAGGTCCTCGGGATCCTCGAAGGCTTCGACATGAGGGCCGAGGCGCCTTGGTCGATCCGCGGCCTGCATCTGATGACCGAGGCGGAGCGCCTCGCCTATGCCGATCGCGGCCTCTACATGGCCGATAGCGATTTCGTGCCGGTACCGGTCAGGGGGCTCATCGATCCCGGCTATCTCGAATCGCGCGCGGCACAGATCAGGCCGGATGCCTCGCTGAAGACCGCCCAGCCCGGCACGCCGCCGCAATCGACGGCCTCGTTCGGTGCCGACGATGCGTTGGAGCTGCCTGCGACGACGCATATCTCCATCGTCGACCGCTGGGGCAATGCGGTCGCCATGACCACGACGATCGAGGATGCCTTCGGCTCGCGGCTGATGGTGCGGGGATTCCTGCTCAACAACCAGCTCACCGACTTCTCCTTCTCGCCGGAGGAGAGCGGCAAGCCGGTCGCCAACCGCGTCGAGGCCGGCAAGCGCCCGCGCAGCTCGATGGCGCCGACCCTGGTCTTCGAGAGGAACCGCCGGCTCGTCATGGTCGTCGGATCGCCGGGTGGCAGCACCATCATCAACTACGTGGCCAAGGTGATCATTGCTACGCTCGACTGGGGCCAGGACATGCAGTCGGCGATCTCCTTCCCCAACATCGGCAGCCGCAACGGCCCGACCGAGATCGAGCAGGGACCTTCCGCTGCCGCCATTGCCGCCAGCGGTCCTGTCCAGAATCTTTCGCACATTTGATCAGGCGGCGGCTCCGGATTGTGGGACCTGCGGCTGATAGAGTGGCCGCATGTTCATGTAGCACCTGGCTGACCACGCCGATCCTGCGATATAGCGCAGCCGCGCAGCCGCCAAGTTGAGACAGGACTGACCATCAGGGAAGGCACCGACGACACGGGTTCGTCGGCGGATCTCTTTCATGATCCGCTCGAGTGGGTTGTTGGTGCGGATCTTCTGCCAGTGGATGTCTGGGAAGGCGAAGTAGGTCA